>Ga0182008_10001325_pt1 | contig 16873 bp, 18 predicted proteins | sample Sormic07211129_1_FD_120482 | JGI IMG/M metagenome (GOLD analysis project Ga0182008, IMG submission 120482) | Rhizosphere microbial communities from Sorghum bicolor, Mead, Nebraska, USA - 072115-129_1 metaG | ecosystem: Host-associated > Plants > Roots > Rhizosphere | place: USA: Nebraska...
CCGCGGAACCGCCATTTGCGGCCGGCATCCAGGCTTCGCTCGACGGCCTCATGCGTGGCAAGCCGCCCCTGCGGCTCTTCACCACGCTCGCCAGGGACCCTCGCCTGTTCCAGAAATTCTTCGCCGGCGGACTGCTCGACCGCGGACATCTCAGCTTGCGACAGCGCGAAATCGTCATTGCCCGGACGACCGCGCTGTGCAAGTCGGAATACGAGTGGGGCGTTCACATCGCGCTGTTCGCGTCGCACGCCGGGTTCGATGAAGCCCAGGTCGCTTCGCTGGCCGCCGGGCAGGCGCAAGATGCCTGCTGGGCGGACGAGGATCGGCTGCTGCTCGTGCTGTGCGACATGCTTCATGCCGAGTGCGATGTCGACGACCCGCTGTGGCGGTCGCTGCAGTCGGCATTCAGCGATGAAGCGATTCTCGAACTGCTGATGCTGGCCGGCTTCTATCGCACGGTCAGCTACCTGACGAATGTGCTGCGCCTGCCGGCCGAGCCGGGCACGCCGGGCTTTGCCTCGTAGCGCCACCACGGTCGTCAGGGAGCGAAGACCTCGGCCCAGTCTCGCTTCATGCTCACGATGTCGATGCCGTACTGCGGCGCGTTGTCGAGCGCCTCGGCCAGTGGACTCAATCGGAACTCGCGGTCGTACGCGAATTCGCGGGTGCCGTCGTCGTGATGCAGCAGCAACGCGAGCCGCGGCCCGGGCCCGGTCTTCGTGTAGCGAAGCATCGCCAGGTCGCCGTCCGAATTTCCGAACGCCAGGATCGGCCGGCGTCCGATGTGAAGTCCGATGTTGCAGGGCTTGACCTCGCGGTCGTCGAACGAGTTCAGCTCCGGCAGCTTGACGAGCTGCCCGATGCCGTCCTGGATCTCGAATCGCGTCTTGACGCTGGAACCGATGACATGGTGCCGCGGAATCTTGTAGACCTCTTCCGCGAATGCGCGCATCAGGTCGATGCCGCCGCCCGACACGATGAAGATCCGGAAGCCATGCTTCTGAAGATACGCAACGAGTTCCAGCTGCGGGACGTAGACGAGATCGGTGAACAAGCGGCCCAGGCCGGCATGCTTCGCTTCCGCGAGCCAGTCCCGCGCCATCCGGTCGAAGGCTTCCTCGGTCATGCCCGCGTGCACGGCCGCCCCCACCTCGAAGAGGCCGCGCATCCCGGCCGCCTTGATCGCGGCCATGTCCTTCTCGACATAGGCCTTGAACGGCTGCCGCTCTGCGAGGCTCGGGTCGCGCGCGACCATGTCGTTCAGTCGATGCTGGGCGAAAGAAAACTGGACCTGGAGCGGCTGCTCGCACCACAGGGTGCCGTCGTTGTCGAAGGTCGCGATTCGATCGGCGGGCGGGACATGGTCCGGGCCGCCTTCCGAGGTCACCCTCGCCACGAAGTCGAGGATGGCCGTCTTGGCCGGGCCGTTGTTCCAGGACGAAAGTTCTGCACTCGGCATGACAAGCTCCTTACAGGTTGACGACAGGTTGGCGAGAGCGGCGCACCGGGGAGGCCCACGGTCTGGCAGTGCATGCATTCTGCAAGGATTCGGTCACTCTCTGGAGCCAGGGCGGGCACCGGCCGTGGCGAGCCCCAGCATCTCCTTGGAGAGATCGACGAAGGCGCGCAGCTTCGGCGCCTGCGCGGCCCGCCTGGGAAAGTAGAGAAACAGCCCCGGCTCCTCGAACGCCGATTGAGGCAGGACCTGCCGCAGCCGCCCATCGGCAAGCGCGGCGCGCACCAGCGGCTCGAAGATGTAGGCGATGCCGATGCCGGCCAGCGCAAGGTCCCTGGCGTACAGCGCGTTGGTGACGCGCACCGTGCCCTTCACTTCGACGCACACATGGGCCTTGCGGTCGAGCAAGTCCCACGCATAGGTGCCGCCCGATGTCACGAAACGGAACCCGATGCAGTTGTGCCTTGCGAGCGCGCCGACGTTGCGCGGCATGCCCGCTGACGCCAAGTAGGCCGGCGACGCCACCAAGATTGCCTTGAAGGGTGGCGTGAGCCGCACGGCCACCATGTCCTGCGCGACCGTATGACCGAGCCGCACGCCAGCGTCGTAGCCGCCAGCCACGATGTCTGCCAGCCCGTCTTCCGAGGTCACTTCGACTTCCACGTCCGGATGCCGCCGCGACATCTCGGCCACCAGCGGCGTGACGGCCATCGGCAGCGCCAGGTGCGGCGCGTTGATGCGCAACACGCCGCCGACCCGGCCGAAGCTGGCGCCGAAGCCGTCCACCGCATCCGCGATCTCGGCCATGGCCGGCGCGAGTGTGTGGAGGAAGGCTTCGCCCGCCTCGGTGAGCCGCACGCTGCGCGTGGTGCGCGCGAACAGCGGCTGGCCGAGTTGCTCTTCGACCGCCCTCACCGCGTGACTGACCGCCGATGCGCTCATGCCGAGCTCGCCCGCGGCCGCTGCGAACCCGCGTCGGCGGTGCACCGCGAGAACGATGGCGAGATGCGGAAGGAGCTGCCGGTCCATTCATGCATCGTATCGCACAGTGCTTTCTATTTGATCGGTCTAGTCGATGAATTCAGATTGCGGAACACTCGCGTTCATGCCCTGCATGGGTCCGCCACCAAGAAAGGAATTCGCCATGACCTCTTCCGCCCAAGCCAGCACCTGGTTCATCACCGGTGCATCGTCGGGTTTCGGACGCGCGTTCGCCGAACATGCCCTCGCCCAGGGCCACAACGTGGTCGCGACGGCACGCGACACGGCCCGGCTCGCCGATCTGGTCGCGCGCGCACCGGACCGCGTCCTCGCTGCCACGCTCGACGTCGCTGCGCATGGCGCCGCCGAAGAGGCGGTCAAGGCGGCGATCGCCCGCTTCGGCCGCATCGACGTGCTCATCAACAACGCGGGCTACGGCGTGATCGGCGCATTCGAGGAAACATCGGACGCCGAGCTGCGCGCGCTGATGGACACCAACTTCTTCGGCGCCATGGCCGTGACGCGCGCCGCGCTGCCCTTTCTGCGAGCGCAAGGCGCGGGCGCGATCGTCAACATCTCCAGCCTCGGCGGGCAGCTCTCGTTCGCCGGCTTCAGTGCGTACTCGGCATCCAAGTTCGCGATCGAAGGCGTGTCCGAGGCGCTGGCGCAGGAGGTCGCGCCCTTCGGCATCAAGGTGCTGATCGTGGAGCCGGGACAGTTCCGCACGCAACTGGCCGGCAGCGGCATGCGGCACATGCCGGTCATCGAGGACTACCAGGCGGTGGTCGGCGGCACGCGTGAATTCGCCCACGCGATGCACGAGACGCAAGCTGGCGATCCGCGCAAGGCGGCGGCCGCGATCGAACGCGCGCTGAACGCAGAACGCACGCCGCTGCGCCTGCAGCTCGGCGGCGATGCGGTCGATGCGGTCCGCGCGCATTCGCGGGCGCTGCTGAAGGAGATGGATGACTGGGAATCGGTGAGCCGTGGCACGGACTTCGACCGGCGTGTCGGAATCGACTGACCGCCACAGAACGACCCTTCCGACGCCCGAACGCCGGACCGCTTCGAGAATGGAACTCGCTTCCCAAGCCTCAAGAAGGAGCGTGCCGCCATGCGCAAGACACTGATCGATCTGGAGACCCGGTTCTGGCAATCCATGGTGGACCAGGACACCGACAGCGCGCTGTCGCTGCTGTGCGAACCTGCCCTGATGGTGAGTTCGCATGGCGCGATGCAATTCGACCACGCAGGCTATCGGAAGATGGCGGAGCAGGGATCGATGGTGGTGAAGGGTTTCGAACTCAGCGATGTCGAGGTGGTCTGTCCCAACGACACCACCGCCATCCTGGTCTACCGGGTCCGGCAGACGACTGCGCCCAGGGGCCAATCGGAGACCTCGACCGTGGAGATGCTCGACTCGTCGACCTGGGTGCGCGACGGCGACAAGTGGCTGTGCGCCATGCACACCGAGACGCCGGCACCGCCCAAGGCGTAGCGCTTAGTCGTCACTCAGGCTGAGCGTCCAGCGCGGCCGCCCGCAGGCGGCCACGCTCGCTGTGCAGCATGTAGAGGCCCGAGCCGACGAGCAGCGCGATGCCCAGCCAGGCCCATCCGCTGGGGACCTCGTCCCACACGGCGTAGCCCAGCAGCATGGCGAACAGCACGGCCGAATAGCGAAACGGTGCCGTCAGCGAGACCTCACCGGCGCGCATGCATTGCACCAGCAGGAAATAGCCGGTGGCCAGGAAGGCGGCCGCGACCCCCAAGAGGGCCAGGTCGCCCGGCGCGAACGGCGGCCAGCCGCTGAACAGCGTCAGGCAGCCCGCGAGCAAGGTGACGGCCAATGCCGTGGCCAGGGTGATGATGATCGACGGAATGACAGGGTCGATGCGCCGCGTCAACAGGTCGCGCGTGGCGTGGAACAGCGTGCCCAGCAGGCACAGCAGGGACCAGGCGTTGAAGCCGTCGCCGCTGGGCTGCACGATGCACAGCACGCCCGCGAAGCCCAGCACGACGGCGGACCAGCGCGCCCGGCCGGCGCGCTCGCCCATGAAGAGCACCGCGAACACGGTCATGAACAGCGGCGCGGCCAGGTTGATGGCGGTCGCGTTGCCGATCGGCAAGCGGAACAGCGACAGCAGGTACAACAGGGTGGCGCAGGCGTCGACCGCGGCGCGCAGCGCGACCCGCGGGTGCAGCAAGGCGCTCGCCTGCCGCAGAGCGCCCAGGCGGTGCGCCACCAGCAGCACCAGCGCCGAAGCCATCAGCCCGCGCAGGAAGATCAGCTGCACCGACGCCATGGACTGGCTCACATGCTTGACCAGCGCGTCATTGAGCACGAAGCAGGCCATCGCAGCGACCATGGTGACGATGGCGCGCCCATTGGTGCGGGAGGAAGTCGTGGCGGACAGAAGCTGCGAGGTCATGACGAACGGGAAGATGGCGAAGCCGAGCAGCGAGTGTTGCATAAGCGCCGCTTATGAAAAAGCAACCCGCCAAGGCATTCCCATGGGCTGGCGACCTGCCGATACTTGGCCGGGCCGCGCGGCCATGCGCGGCCGAACAACCGGAGACACCATGACCCATTCCCTTCGCGGCACCTTTGCCGTCACCTTCGTCGCCACGGCCCTCGCCGCCGCCTCGGCCGGCAGCGCCGCCTGGGCGCAGGCGGCGCCGGCCGCCTGGCCGACCAAGCCGATCCGGCTGATCGTGCCGTTCTCGGCCGGCGGCGCCAACGACCTGATGGCGCGCGCCGCCGCCGAGGGCGCCTCCAAGGCGCTGGGCCAGCCGATCGTGATCGAGAACAAGCCCGGCGGCGGCACCACGCTGGGTGCCGACGTGGTCGCCAAGTCGGCGCCCGACGGCTACACCTTCCTGATCAGCGCCGCCGGCGTGATCTCCAACAGCATGATCAAGAAGTCGATGCCCTACAAGGACGCCGACCTGGAGCCGGTTGCGATGATCGGCCTGGCGCCCTCGGTGGTCCTGGTTCCGGCCGATGCGCCATACAAGAACCTGAAGGAATTCATCGCCGCCTCGAAGACCGGCGAAGGCTTCCACTGGGCCACCGCCGGCACCGGCAGCACGCCGCACTTCGTCTCGGGCGTGCTGCAGACGAAGTACGGCGCCAAGCTCGACATCGTGCCCTACAAGAGCGGCTCCGAATCGATCACGGCGGTGCTCGGCAAGCAGGTCGAAGCCACCTCCGAGGCCAGCATCGTCGCCCTGCCCTATCTCAAGAGCGGCAAGCTCAAGGCCCTGGCCGACACCTGGACCAGCCGGATCTCGGCCTACCCCGAACTCTCCACCGCGACCGAGCAGGGCTATGGCGACCTGCGCATCGCGCACTGGGCCGGCATCCACGCGCCCAAGGGCACGCCGCCGGCGATCCTCGACAAGATGAGCGCGGCAGTCGATTCGGCCATGAAGACGCCGGCCATCGCCGAGCGCCTCAAGGGCCTGGGCATCGAGCCGATCGGCGGCACCCGGGCCTCCTTCGTCCGCTTCGTCGACGAAGAGCGCGCGCGCCTCGGCGCGGTGGTCAAGGCCACCGGCATGAAGGACGAATGAGGTGGACGCGCTGCATCCCGGCACGGCGCTGCGCCGCAAGGTCGAGGCCCGGCGCGGGCTGATGGTGCCGGGTGCCGCCAACGCGCTGGCGGCGCGCGTGATCGAGCAGCTCGGGTTCGAAGCCGTCTACCTGAGCGGCGCCGGCCTGACCAACACCTTCTACGGCCTGCCCGACCTCGGCTTCGTCGGGCTGGCCGACATCGCGCAGCACACGGCGGCGATCCGCGACGCGGTAGCGCTGCCGATCATCGTCGACGCCGACACCGGCTTCGGCAACGCGCTCAACGTGCGCCACAGCGTGCGCACGCTCGAGCGCGCCGGCGCCAACGCGATCCAGCTCGAGGACCAGGCCAGCCCCAAGAAATGCGGCCACTTCGAGGGCAAGGCCCTGGTGCCGACGCAGGAGATGGCCGGCAAGGTCCGGGCCGCGGTCGATGCCCGCCTGCATCCCGACTTCCTGGTGATCGCGCGCACCGATGCCGCCACCGTGGAGGGCATCGACGCCGCGATCGCGCGTGCCGTGGCCTATGCGGAGGCCGGCGCCGATCTGACCTTCGTCGAGGCGCCCGAATCGCTCGACGCGCTGCGCCGGATCCCGCGCGAGATCGCCTGCCCTCAGCTGGTCAACGTGGTGATCGGCGGCAAGACACCGACCCTGGCCGCGAGCGACTTCAGCGCCATGGGCTTCGGCATGGTGCTCTACGCCAATGCCGCGCTGCAGGGTGCGGTGCACGGCATGCAGCAGGCGCTGCAGGCGCTGCAGCGGGACGGCCGGCTCGACGAATCCAGCGGCCTGGTCGCGACCTTCGCCGAGCGCCAGGCGCTGGTGCGCAAGAGCGCGTTCGACGCGCTCGAGCGCCGCTATGCCTGAGGCCGCGCCGGCGGCGGTCACCGCCATCGACAGCCACGCCCACGTGTTCGTGCGCGGGCTGCCGCTGGCGCCCCAGCGCCGCCACGCGCCGGACTACGACGCCACGCCGGCCGACTTCAGCGCCCTGCTCGATGCCCACGGCGTCTCGCATGCGCTGCTGGTGCAGCCGAGCTTCCTGGGCACCGACAACCGGTTCCTGCTCGATGCGATCCGGGCCCGGCCGCGGCGGCTGCGCGGCGTCGCCGTGGTCGACCCCGAGGCCGACGACCTCGCCCTGCAGGCGCTGGCCGACGGCGGCATCTGCGGGATCCGGCTGAACCTGGTCGGCCTGCCGATCCCCGACTTTTCACGCCCGGCCTGGCAGCGCCTGTTCGCGCGCGTGCGCGCGCTCGACTGGCATGTCGAGCTGCATCGCGACTCGCAGGCGCTGGCCCAGGCCGGACAGCCCGTGCTCGATGCCGGCTGCAAGCTGGTGGTGGACCATTTCGGCCGCCCCGGTGCCCTGGCCGACGCCGGCCAGGCCTGGCTGCTGGCCGCGGCCGCCGGCGGCCGGACCTGGGTCAAGCTCTCGGCCGCCTACCGCAACTGGCCAGTGCCCTCGGCGCCGCAGGCCCGGGCGGCGGCCGATCGGCTGCTGCGCGCCTTCGGCGCCGGGCGCCTGCTGTGGGGCAGCGACTGGCCCCACACCGAGCATCGCGAATGGGTCGACTACACGGCCGCCCAGGCGGCGCTCGCCGACTGGGTGCCCGACGCCGCCGCCCGGCAGCGGATCCTGGTCGACACGCCGGCCCGGCTCTTCAAATTCGAACAAGAGGGAGACCTTCATGCCCGATGACATCTCGCGCCGGCGCTGCCTGGCCGGGGCCGGCGCCGTCCTGCTGCTCGCAGCGCTGGCGGTGCAGTCCCCAGCCCAAGCCCAAGGCTGGCCCAGCCGCCCGATCAGGCTGGTCGTGACCTACCCGCCCGGCGGCACGGTCGACGCGGTGGCGCGCATCATCGCGCCCTCCCTGTCGAGCCGGCTCGGCCAGCCGGTGGTGGTCGACAACCGCGGCGGCGCCGGCGGCGCGATCGGCGGCGACCTGGTGGCCAAGAGCGCGCCCGATGGCTACACGCTGATGCTCGATGCCTCCAGCCATGCCCAGAACCCGGCGCTGCGCAGCAAGATGCCCTTCGACACGCTGCGCGACCTGGCGCCGGTGTCGCTGCTGGTGAAAGTGCCCAACGTGCTGGTGGTGAATCCGGCGGCACCGATCCGCAGCGTGCAGGACTTGGTCGCGCAGGCCCGGGCCAGGCCGGGCGAGATCAACTACGCCTCGTCCGGCAACGGCTCGGCCCAGCACCTGGCGGCCGAGCAGTTCAGCGCCATGGCCGGCGTGCGCATGACCCACGTGGCCTACAAGGGCGGCGGCCCGGCGCTGACCGACGTGATGGCCGGCCAGGTGCCGGTGTTCTTCGCCAGCCTGGCGTCGAGCCTGCCGTACATCCAGTCCGGCAAGCTGCGGCCGCTGGCGGTCACGGGCAAGGCGCGCTCGCCGGTGCTGCCGCAGTTGCCGACGGTGGCCGAATCAGGACTGCCGGGCTACGAGGTCTACGAGTGGAATGCGGTCTTCGTGCCCGCGGGCACCCCGGCGGCGGTGGTCGATCGGCTGGCCAAGGAGTTCTCGGCGCTGCTCAAGGAGCCCGAGATCCGCCAGCGCCTCGAGGCCACCGGCGCCGAAGTGGTCGCTGCCGGGCCGGCCGAGCTCGACGCCTTCCGCCGCGCGGAGATCGCCAAGTGGGGCCAGCTGGCGCGGGCGCACAAGATCCAGATGGATTGAGCTCGGAGCCTCAGTCCGCCAGCATGGCGGCGAAGGTATCGGCGAAGGTCGGCCGCGAACGCGCCAGCCACAACGCCGCCAGTTCGAAGGACGGCAGCGCCGCGCCGTCGCGCACCTGCGCATAGCGCACGCCGGCGTGCTGCAGCGAGCGCACCGAGCTCGGCAGCAGCGACCAGCCCAGGCCGGCGGCCACGCAGGCCAGCACGGTGAGGGTGCGGTTGGCGTCCTGCCGCACGCGCAGGTCGAGGCCCGCGCTGCGGAAGGCACCGAGCATCAGCGTGCGCAGCAGCGGCATCTGCTGGGCCGGGAACCACACCAGCCCGTGGGCGGCGATCTCGGCCATCGACACGCAGCCGTCGGCCGCCAGTTCATGGTCGGCCGGCAGCGCCACCACCATCGCTTCCTCACCCAGCCGCCGCTCGTGCACCCGGGCCGTGACCGGCACCGGGGGATGCAGCAGCGCAAGGTCGATGCGCCCGCCCTCGAGTGCGTCGACCTGCTCGGCGTTGCTCATCTCGCGCAGCACCACGTCCAGCTGCGGATGCTCCACGTGCAGCCGGCGCAGCGCCCGCGGCAGCACCTCGTAGACCGCATGGGTGACGAAGCCGATGGTCAGCCGCCCGGCCCGGCCGGCGCCCATGGCGCGCGCCCGTTCGGCGGCCGCATCGCCGTGGGCCAGCGCGGCCCGCAGGTCGTCGACGATGGCCAGGCCCGCCTCGGTCAGCGCCGCCCCGCGCCGGCTGCGCTCGAACAGCTTCGCGCCGATCTCGCCCTCGAGCCGATTGAGGGTCTGCGTCAAGGCCGGCTGCGCCAGCCCCAGCCGCTCGGCGGCGCGGGTGAGACTGCCGCATTCGGCGATCGCGACGATGCAGCGCATCTGGCGGGTATCCATCGCGGGATTCTAGGCAGGGGGCGCGTGGGTCATTCGGCCATGCGGTAGCCCAGCTCGCGCTCACGCCGCAGCGAGAGCAGGACGACTTCCCGTTCGGAATGCGCGTAGAGGAGGATGTGTCGCGCCAGGATGAATTCCCGCAGATCGGCCATGCCCAGCGCCGTGGCCAGCTGCCTGGCCTGCTCGGCCTGGAAGCGCCCCCAGCCGGACCGGGCAGCGAGAAACCTCGCGGGGCGCCCGCTCGACGGGGCGAAAGACAGGAGTTCGCGCGCCCGCGCCAGTTCATGCTGCAGCTTCTTGAAGCGCGCAGGCGGCGTCTCGGCGTCTTGCGCGTGCATGAATTCGCGCGCCGCGCTCAGGCACACCAGGAAATTCGGAACCGCGCGGACTCTGGCGTTGACCGAAATGCTCACGGTGAAAGCGAGGCGCCGAGTGCTTGGTCCAGTTCGTCGTCGGTTGCTAACTGGCCAGCCAAGGCCTGCCGCAATCCCGTGACGGCATCGTCGGCCAGCACCAGGCTCGCGTGCTCCTGCTCGAGGGCATGGTAGTAGTCCAGGCGACGCGCGTCGACCAGTGCCACGTCCGTTAAGGCTTTCGTTAAACCAGTCCAGCGGCGAATCCCGGACACCGCAAATCCCCGCCACCCCGGGGTGGCGGCCACTCTCACGCGCCGCCTTCCAGCGTATAAAGCCTGCCGGGAGACACCATCACTTGAAAATCATCATCCTCGGCGCCGGCCGGATCGGCGAGAGCGTGGCCGGCACGCTCGTGTCGGAGAGCAACGACATCACCGTCATCGACACCGACGCGGCGCGTCTGCGCGAGCTCGAAGAACGGTTCGAGCTGCGCGGCGTGGTGGGCAGCGGCATCGAGCCCGACGTGCTGGCCGAGGCCGGTGCCCGCGATTGCGACATGCTGATCGCCTGCGCCGCGCAGGACGAGACCAACCTGGTCTGCTGCAAGGTGGCCTACCAGGTGTTCGGCATCCCGACGCGCATCGCGCGCGTGCGCTCCAGCGCCTACAAGGAAGACAGCCCGTTGCTCGGCAAGGACGGCTTCGCGGTCGACTGCGTGATCTGCCCCGAGGAATCGCTCACGCGCTACATCGGCAAGCTGGTCGAGTACCCCGAGGCGCTGCAGGTGCGCGAGTTCGCCAACGGGCTGGCCTGCCTGGTGGCGGTGCGCGCGGTGGCGGGCGCACCGCTGGTGCGCCACAGCATCGCCGAGCTGCGCGAGCGCGTGCCCGGCGCCGACATGCGCATCGTCGGCATCTACCGCCGGCTCGACAACGAGCCCGACCGCTTCATCGTCTGCGACGGCCAGACTCTCATCGAGCCGGGCGACGAGGTCTTCGTGCTGTCGGCACGCGAGCACCTGCCCCTGGTGCTGTCGGCACTGCACCGCGACGACCGGGCAAAGCAGCGCGGCGTCGAACGCATCATGATCGCGGGCGGCGGCCGGGTCGGGCTGCGGCTCGCCAGGCAGCTGGTCGAGACCGGCCGCCCCTACCAGATCAAGGTCCTGGAGCACGACCACGCGCGCTGCGTGCAGCTGGCCGCCGAACTGCCGAGCAGCGTGCTGGTGCTGCACGGCGACGGCACCGACGAAGACCTGCTGGAAGACGAAGGCATCGAGGGCATCGACCTGTTCCTCTCGCTCACCAGCGACGACGAGGACAACATCATGGCCAGCCTGCTGGCCAAGCGCCTGGGCGCGCGCCGCGTTCTGGCGCTGATCAACCGGCGCAGCTATGCCGACCTGATGCACGGCACGCAGATCGACATCGCGCTGTCGCCCGCGCAGACCATGCTCGGCGAACTGCTCGCCTATGTCCGGCAGGGCGACGTGCAGGCGGTGCACAGCCTGCGCCGCGGCGTGGCCGAGGCACTGGAGATCGTGGCGCGCGGCGACCGCAAGACCTCGCGCGTGGTCGGCCGCAGGATCTCGGAGATCCAGCTGCCCAAGGGCGCGCAGTTCGGCCTGGTGATGCGCGGCCTGCCCGAGATCGGCGAAGGCGCGGCCCCGGCCGGAGGGGCGCCGCCGACGCCGGCGCAGGTGATCATCGCGCGCGGCGACACCCTGATCGAGAGCAACGACCATGTGGTGATCTTCGTGCCGCGCAAGCGCCAGGTGCGCGACGTGGAAAAGCTGTTCCGCGTCAGCGCCACCTTCTTCTGACGGCAGCGGCCCTTTTCGATGAGCGACTTCTTCCCGGTGCTGCGCGTGCTCGGCGCGCTGCTGACCTTCTTCTCGCTCGGCATGTTCGTGCCGTGGTTCATTTCCTGGACCCACACCGACGGCCTGCGCCATGTGTGGGCCTTTTCGGCGGCGATCTCGTTCGCCTGCGGGGCGGCCTTGTGGGGCGGCCTGCGCCGCCACAAGCGCGAACTGCAGCCGCGCCACGGCATCTTCCTGGTGTCGCTCACCTGGGTTCTGCTGCCCCTGTTCGCCACGCTGCCGATGATGTGGGCCCTGCACGACGTCGGGCGGCCGGTCAACTTCACACATGCGTACTTCGAGTCGGTGTCCGGCCTCACGACCACGGGCGCGACCGTGCTCGCCAGGCTGGACGCGCTGCCGGTGTCGATCAACGTCTGGCGCACCTTCCTGCAATGGCTCGGCGGCATGGGGATATTGGTGCTGGCGGTGGCCATCCTGCCGCTGCTGGGCGTGGGCGGCAGCCAGCTCTTCAAGGCCGAGGTGGCCGGCCCGATCAAGGACAGCAAGCTGACGCCGCGCGTGAAGGAGACCGCCAAGGGGCTCTGGGGCATCTACGCGAGTTTCTCGGCCGCATGTTTCCTCGCCTACTGGGCCGGCGGCATGAGCGCCATCGACGCGATGATGCACATGTTCACGACCGTGAGCCTGGGCGGGCTCTCCTCGCACGACACCAGCTTCGCGTACTTCGCGTCGCCGCTGCTCGACGGCATCGCCGTGATCTTCATGCTTGCGGCCAGCTGCAACTTCGCGCTGTATTTCATCGCCTTGCGAAAGGGCCATTGGCGCGGCTTCTGGCGCGACCCGGAGTTGCGCGGCACGCTCGCCGCGCTGGTCGGCGGCGGCCTGCTGGTGGCGCTGGTGCTGTGGGCCAAGGGCGTCTACGGACCGGTGGATGCCTTGCGCTACGGCATGTTCCACGCCATCTCCGTCGGCAGCACGACCGGCTTCGCGACCGTCGACTACCTGGCCTGGCCGGTGTTCGCGCCGCTCTTCATGCTGCTGCTGTCGAGCGTGGCGACCAGTGCCGGCTCGGCCGGCTGCGGCATCAAGATGGTGCGGGTGCTGATCCTGGTGAAGCAGGCGCGGCGCGAGATGACGCGCCTTGTGCATCCGCGCGCGGTGCAGCCGGTGACGCTCGGCGCCATGGTGGTCGACCACCGCGTGATCTTCTCGGTGCTGGCCTTCATGCTGGTCTATGGCGTGACGACGATCTCGCTGAGCATGCTGCTGGTGCTGAGCGACCTCGACCCGGTCACCGCCTTCAGTGCGGTGCTGGCCAGCGTGAACTGCACCGGCCCCGGGCTCGGCAGCGTCGGGCCGGCCGGCAACTTCAGCGTCCTGACCGATTTCCAGGTCTGGGTCTGCACCTTCGCGATGGTGCTCGGCCGGCTCGAACTGCTCAGCTTCATCGCCTTGCTGACCCCCTCGTTCTGGCGCAAGTGAGGGTGCCAAAGAGACGCCAGCGGGCATTTTCGGCTGGGGAAAGTCCCCAGGCCAGAAACCGCTTTCCAAGGGCGCCGGTGTTGCTGCAGCGCAATACCCGCCCGCCAACGCCCGCTACGATGGGCTCATGGACTGCACGACCAAACTGGAGGCCGAGCTGGACCTCTATTTCGCATGGCTCGCACGGTTCGAGGCCAGCATCCCCCAGGCGCAGGACGTCGTCTCGCGCTGGTACACGAGCGCGGCGCTGCAGGCGTACATGCGCTATTCCTGGTTCAAGGCCTCCACGCCGGGAGAGCCGGCGCTTTGCCTGGCCCACATCCAGGTCTCGGAAGACGCCCGAAGCCAAGGCTACTTCGCGCGGCTGGTCGATCGCTTCCTCGAAGGCAGCGACGGCCTGCAGGCCCGGGTGCTCTACCTCGAGAACATCGCGAGCCCGAGGTTCGAAGGCTGGCTTCTGCGCGTCGGGTTTCAACGCTGCGCGCACAGCTCCGATCAGTTCTCCGCGTACTACGTCACGCGATAGCAAGCGGCGCATGCTTCAGAATGCCACCATGCCGAATCAACGACGGGAAGCGATCGACAAGCTGCAGGCGCTGGCGGTCGAAGAGCGCCTGGCCCACCCCGAAGAAGACGACGCATTGATTGCATCGGTGCTCGATCGGCTGGAGGAAATCGGCGACCGGCGGCGCCGGGCGGCCCGGCGGAAGGCCCGCAGCATCGCGCTGGGGATCGGCACGATCGGCGCCTTGATCGCCCTGGCCCTTCTGATCCAGGCACGCCTGGTCTGACCGGCCGTTCAGCGGCATCGGTGCAAAGGCACATTCGTGGGTCGGGGCGGGCGCACGCCGAAGGCAGGGGACATTCGCGGAGGGGGCCACCCGGTGCCCTCGGCACGCGCCCCAGGAGACTCAGGGCCGGCACCGACTGCCCGGACTGGACGGCCTATCGGGCGGCGTAGTCGCTGCTGGCCCGGCACTGGCCGAACTCGCAATGGATGGCGATCTCGGGCGCGTTCGTGCAGGCGACGCGATAGTCTTCGAAGCCCGGTCCCTTGGCGACCAGCGTGGCCATCGGCGTGGCCGCGCAGTTGCGGGATTTCGCCAGTTTTTCCGCGGTGAAGGTGTCGCGCCCGGTCGGTCGGGTCGCCATGCTGCTCGCCGGCACCGCAAGCCAGGTCACGAGGACCGTGGGGTCGACGTTCTTGTAGCCGGAGCGGGCCATGCAGTTGGCGACCTGCGTCTCCTGCTTCTTGCGCCAGACAGCCGTCTGTGGCGAATACACCCACTGGGCAAAGAGGCCCATGAGCCCCGCGATGGGCAGCGACGCGGCGGCGACGAGGGGGATGGCGAACGCGCGATCGTCCCAGTACGTGTGCCCGATGTTCCATCCGATCGCGGCACCCACGCCGACACCGACCACGATCAGGGCGGCGTCATGGTCCTCGGTCTTGATGAACGGCAGGCCGCTCGCCTCGCGTTGACATTTTGCGACCAGCGCCTCGTAGGACTCGCCCGTCGGCGGGCCGCTGGCAGGACCTGGCTCGACCATCGGCACGTAGGCCGCGCCCACGCCCGAGCCGGGGCCGGCAGGCGGTCGCTGCGGCCCTGTCGAACAGGCGCTCAAGAGCATGGCAGCGCAAGCGATGCCGGCGATTTTCCTCATGGGCCCTCCTGGTGCGGGTCCTGGAGCGCCCGCGGAAAGTTACATACTTATACGTTTATCACATTTTTATGGTCAGACTCGGCTCAGGTCAAGCACGCGCGTGCCTTCGGCGCGACGAGGCAAGACCGGCAAAAGCGTGAGTCAACGGCGTCTGCCAGCCGTGAGATGGGCGAATGGGGTCGCCAGGCCCTCGAAACCGAACACGCAGTCTGTCGCGCAGGCGCAACGATTGCCGCTATCCCCAGCTGGGCATGCTCCGCAAGGCGTCGTTGGGCCGATTCACGATGTCGACGCCGGTGATCTCGCGCCGGCCGGGCAGCAGTTCGACATCGCAAACGATCTCCCAGGCGTGGTTTTCGGTCCGCCGCGCGAGGCAGACCTCCTCGCCGGCCGCCAGCAGGTCGGCGCATTCGCCGACGCTGATCCGCTGCGCCGCTCCCAGCGCCAGCCCGGTCGAACCGAACTCCTTGTCCAGGACCGGATGAACCGCCACGAGGTCGATCTTGTCGCCCGCGTAGTGGACCGCCGTGATTGCATGCTGAGCCATACGCGACCTCCATTCTCCGAGAGGCCCAGTATCGTTGCCACGGCCGCCAGCGCCAGTGTGCCTACTCAGGTCGTGGGTACGAGGCGCCCTCCGCCCCTGGGTCCGGCCTCAGCTGCCCGCCTTGTTCGGATCCCGCCAGACCCGCTCGAAAGGCAGCCGCCAGGCGTGCGGCGCGATCAGCTGGTGGATCGCCTTCGGTCCCCAGGAGCCCGGTTCGTAGAGCCGCACCGGCGGCGGCGTTTCGAGCAGCGACGTCGACACCTGCCACAGGCGTTCGATGCCCTCGGCGGTCGTGAACAAGGTGCGGTCGCCGCGCATGGCGTCCAGGATCAGGCGCTCGTAGGCCTCCAGCACCTCGCCGACCAGCCCGGTGTCGCGCATCGCGAACTGCAGGCTCAGCTTGTCCAGCCGCATGCCCGGCCCGGGCCGCTTGCCGTAGAAGGACAGCGACATCTTCGAGGCATCGGCCAGGTCGAAGGTCAGGTGGTCCGGCCCCTGCGCGCCGACCCCGGAGCCGGGCGGGAACATGCTCTTGGGCGGTTCGCGAAAGGCGATGGAGATGATGCGCTGGCCCTCGGCCAGTCGCTTGCCGGTGCGCAGGAAGAAGGGCACGCCGGCCCAGCGCCAGTTGTCGATGTGGCACTTGAGCGCGACGAAGGTCTCGGTGTCGGAGTCGGGGTCGACGCCCTCCTCCTGGCGGTAGCCGCTGTACTGCCCGCGCACCACGTCCGCCGGCACGATCGGCAGCATGCTGCGGAAGACCTTGTTCTTCTCCTCGCTGATCGGCGCCGGTTCGAGCGCGGTGGGCGGCTCCATCGCCATGAAGCCGAGGATCTGGAACAGGTGCGTCACCACCATGTCGCGGTAGGCGCCGGTCTGCTCGTAGAAGCCCGCACGCTTGCCCAGCCCGAGGGTCTCGGGCACGTCGATCTGCACGTGGTCGATGAAGTTGCGGTTCCAGATCGGCTCGAACAGGCCGTTGGCGAAACGGAAGGCCAGGATGTTCTGGGCCGGCTCCTTGCCGAGGAAGTGGTCGATGCGGAATATCTGCTCCTCGTCGAACACCTCGTGCAATTGCCTGTTGAGGATCACCGCGCTCGCCAGGTCGGTGCCGAAGGGCTTCTCCATCACGATGTGCGAGCGCTCGACCAGTTCGGCCGCACCCAGCATGCGCACCACCGACAGGGCTGCGCTCGGCGGCACGCTCAGGTAGTGCAGGCGCCGGCATTCAGGTGCGCCGAGCGAGCTCTCGGCGCGCTCCACCGCTTGCTTGAGCGCCTGCGCACCGCCCGACAGCGGCACGTAGTCGAGGATCCCCGCGAAGGCGTCCCACGCGGCCGGCAGGACCTTGCGGCTGCCGAATTCGTCGAGCGCGCTGCGCGCGGCGGCGCGGAAGCCCTCGGTGTCG
>Ga0182008_10001327_pt1 | contig 16867 bp, 12 predicted proteins | sample Sormic07211129_1_FD_120482 | JGI IMG/M metagenome (GOLD analysis project Ga0182008, IMG submission 120482) | Rhizosphere microbial communities from Sorghum bicolor, Mead, Nebraska, USA - 072115-129_1 metaG | ecosystem: Host-associated > Plants > Roots > Rhizosphere | place: USA: Nebraska...
GAAAGGGCCGCTTGAAAGGCGGCGCCCTGCAAGCTGTCAGAGCAAAGTCTTCGGCGAGGGCGAAACATTGTACCAATGCAGGCAATCGCCCTGCCGCTCGACGAAACCGGCGGCCACCTTGAGATGGATGCGGTGGCCGCGCGTGGCGCAGGCGCGGACCTGGTCGAGCAGCTGGTCGAGCTGCGCGGCGCTGGGCGCGCAGCCGTGCGACTGCATCAGCCAGTGGCGCAGCACGTTGGCCTGGCGGGCGCGCGACAGCGTCTGCAGCGTCGCAATGCGCGGCGGGCTGCCCACGGTTTCCAGGTCTTGCGCCGCCAGTTCGGCCAGCAGCTGCTGCGCCTGTGCGGCATGGCCAATGCTGCGCGCAAACGTCGTACGGAACTGCGGAAAGGCCTGCTCCAGCGCCGGCAGCAGCACGGAGCGAATCCGGTTGCGGGTGTAGCGTGCGTCGCCGTTGGTGGGATCTTCGATCCATGGCAGGCCTCTACCGGCCAGCCATTCGCGGATGTCGGCGCCGGCAACGGCAAGCAGCGGCCGATGGATGTCGAGCCCGTTGCGTCGCGCCTGCGCTGGCATGGCAGCGAGCCCCGGGAGCCCCGCGCCGCGTGACAACGCCAGCAGCAGGGTTTCGACCTGGTCGTCGGCGTGATGCCCCAGCGCCACACATTTGACAGCCGCCCTCGCCCCATCCGCGCGTGCCATCTCGGCGAACGCCGCGTAGCGGGCGCGGCGGGCGGCATCTTCCGGACTGTCGCCGGGCGCATGCCGCGCATCGACGCGATGGACGACCAGCGGCACGCCCAGGCGTTCGCACACCGCCCGGCAATGCCGCTCGAAATCGTCGGCCGCAGCCTGCAGCCCGTGATGCACATGAAAGGCGACCACCTGCCCCGGCCAGCGCGATGCGCAGGCAGCCAGCAAGGCGGTTGAATCCGCGCCGCCGCTGAAGCCCACCGCCAGCGGCCAATGCGCCGGCTCGAACGCGGCGATGGCGCGTTCGAAAGCGGAGTTCATGACAGCGCCCGCGCGTTATCTGACGCTGTCGGCCTTGGTGTCGTTGAAGCGGCCGTAGCTCTGCAGGCGCTCGTAGCGGCGATCCAGCAGTTCCTTGGTCTTCAGGTCGCTGACCTGGCGGAACGCGTCGTTGAGCGCGCGCTTCAGGAAAGCCGCCATCTGCCGATGGTCGCGATGCGCGCCGCCGACGGGCTCGTTCACGATCTTGTCGACCAGGCCCAGCGCCTTGAGGCGGTGCGCAGTGATGCCCAGCGCATCGGCCGCTTCCTGCGCCTTGTCGCTGGTCTTCCACAGGATGGAAGCGCAGCCTTCGGGGCTGATCACCGAATAGATCGAATACTGCAGCATCACCAACTGGTCGCCGACCGAAATGGCCAGCGCGCCGCCGGAGCCGCCTTCGCCGATGATGGTGACGATGATCGGCACCTCGAGCTGCGCCATCTCGAAGATGTTGCGGCCGATGGCTTCCGACTGGCCGCGTTCCTCGGCGTCGATGCCGGGGTACGCGCCGGGCGTGTCCACGAAGGTGAACACCGGCAGCTTGAACTTCTCGGCCATCTTCATCAGGCGCAAGGCCTTGCGGTAGCCCTCTGGCTTGCTCATGCCGAAGTTGCGCGCGGTGCGCTCCTTCGTGTCGCGGCCCTTCTGGTGGCCAAGCACCATGCAGGGCACGCCGTTGAAGCGTGCAAGGCCGCCCACGATCGACAGGTCGTCGGAGAAGTGCCGGTCGCCGTGCAGTTCGACGAAGTCGGTGAAGATCTCGTTGACGTAGTCGAGCGTGTACGGGCGCTCCGGATGCCGGGCGATCTTGGTGATCTGCCAGGGCGTCAGGTCGCTGTAGATGTCCTTGGTGAGCTGCTGGCTTTTCTTGCCGAGCTGATCGATTTCTTCAGAGATGTCGACCGCGGATTCGGTCTGCACATAGCGCAATTCTTCGATCTTGGTTTCGAGTTCAGCAATGGGCTGCTCGAAGTCGAGGAAGGTTCGTTTCGCCAACGTCTTCTCCTGTTGTTCAATACGCGACTGGAACCGGGTCCAGCGATCGCCAAATATACCAAGTCGCCACGCTGCAATATGGCGCCCAGGCCACGGCGACGTCGCGGGCATCGCTGCGGCTCACGGGATCGCCGGAAAAATAATTGACGCTGATGCCGTTGAGCAGCCCCAGGTCGTCCACGGGCAGCACGTTCGGGCGCATCAGGTGAAAGATGAGGAACATCTCGGCCGTCCAGCGGCCGATGCCGCGGATGGCCACCAGCTCCTCGATGATGAGCTCGTCCGACATGTCCTTCCACGCGTCGACGTGGACCATGCCCGAATCGAAATGCAGGGCCAGGTCGACGAGGTACTCGATCTTGCGCGCCGACAGCCCTGCCCCGCGCATGTCGTCGACCTTGAGCTTGAGCACGTTGGCCGGCGTGAGCTTGCGCGGCAGCGCGGCGAACTTGTCCCAGACCGACTGCGCGGCCTTCACCGAGATCTGCTGGCCCACCACGCTGCGCGCGAGGGTGGTGAACGCGTCGCCGCGCGACTCGAGGCAGGCGTCGCCGAACTTCGGAATGAGCCGCTTCATGACGCGGTCTTTCCGGGAAAGGTGCTTGCATGCCTCCTCCCAATAGTCCGGCGTATAGATCTGGACGCTGGTCTTCCTGGTGGCGGGCATGGGGTTCGTCGTTCCGTTCACTGCGCAGCCGCCCAGGTCGTGCCTGTGGGCGAATCCTTGAGCACGATGCCCTGCTCGAGGAGTTCCTGGCGGATGCGATCGGCCTCGGCGAAATTCTTCGCGGCCTTGGCTGCGGCGCGCGCTTCGATCCTGCCCTGGATGGTGGCCTCGTCGAGCGTGGCGCCCGCGCGCAGGAAGGCCTTCGGGTCGTCCTGCAGGATCTGCACGCAGCCACCCAATGCCTTCAGCAATCCGGCCTGGGCGGCCGATTGCGTGCGGTTCACTTCGCCCGCCAGGTCGAACAGCACCGCCACGGCTTCGGGCGTTGCGAAGTCTTCGTCCATCGCGGCCTTGAAACGCGCGGCGTACGGGTCGGTCCAGTCGATCTTCACGTCGGCCGGCGCCACGAGATCGAGCGCCGTGTACAGCCGCTTGAGCGAGGCGCGCGCATCGTCGAGGTGGACGTCGCTGTAGTTGAGCGGGCGCCGGTAGTGCGCGCGCAGCACGAAGAAGCGGATGGTCTCCGCGTCGTACTTCTTGAGCACATCGCGGATCAGGAAGAAGTTGCCAAGGCTCTTGGACATCTTCTCGTTGTCGGTCACGATGAAACCGTTGTGCATCCAGAAGTTGGCCAGCGGCTTGCCGTTGGCCCCCTCGCTCTGCGCGATTTCGTTCTCGTGGTGCGGAAACTGCAGGTCTTCGCCGCCACCGTGGATGTCGAGCGTCTCGCCGAGCAGTTCGCAGGCCATGGCCGAGCACTCGATGTGCCAGCCCGGACGGCCGGCGCCGAATTCGCTGGCCCACTTCACCTCGTCGGGCTCGGTGGCCTTGGCGCTCTTCCAGAGCACCGGGTCGAGCGGATCGTCCTTGCCGTCGAGCACGGCCACGCGCTCGCCCGCATGCAGCTCGTCGATCGACTTGCCGCTGAGCTTGCCGTAGCCCGGGAACTTGCGCACCGCATAGTTCACGTCGCCGTTCTCGGCACGGTAGGCCAGGCCCTTCCTCTCGAGCGTGCCGATCATCGACAGCATCTGCGGGATGTAGTCGGTGGCGCGGGGTTCGTGGGTGGGGCGTTCGATGCCCAGCGCGTCGGCGTCTTCGTGCAGCGCGTCGATCATGCGATTGGTCAGCGCGCGGATGCTCTCGCCGTTTTCAACGGCGCGGCGGATGATCTTGTCGTCGATGTCGGTGATGTTGCGCACATAGGTGACATCGAAGCCGCTCACCTTGAGCCAGCGCTGCACCACGTCGAAGGCGATCATCGAGCGGGCGTGGCCGAGATGGCAGTAGTCGTAGACCGTCATGCCGCAAACGTACATGCGCACCTGTCCCGGTTGCAATGGGGAGAATTCCTCCAATTCACGCGACAGCGTGTTGTAGATGCGCAGACTCATGAGGCTCGGAAAGCGTCGTTTCGCGCACGTGCGGCACGGGCGAAAGACGGTGTTTTTCAGGGGTGACGGGGGCTGTGTCGCGAGGGGTTGGACATGGCCCCTCGGCTACAATCCGACCTAGTATAAACGTCTGCTGCCGAGCGGCGTGCGGGTGTTCCCCAAGCCCGCTGAGCCCGCATCTCCCCATTTCCGCCGAGGCTTCATGAAGCACGCCGCATTCTCCAGACTCTCCATTGCCTTCGCACTGCTGTTCAGCCTGTGGGGCTCCGCAGCGCACGCCAACGAATACGACGACGTGAACCTGATGCTGCGCCAGGGCAAGTCGAACGAGGCGCTCGCCAAGGCCGACACCTACATCGCCGGCAAGCCGCGCGACCCGCAGATGCGCTTCCTGCGCGGCGTGATCCTCACCGAACAGAACAAGCAGGCCGAGGCCATCGCCGCCTTCACGCAGCTCACGCAGGACTTCCCCGAGTTGTCCGAGCCCTACAACAACCTGGCCGCGCTGTACGCGTCGCAAAGCAAGTTCGACCAGGCGCGCGCCGCGCTGGAGCAGGCCATCAAGCTCAACCCGAACTACGCCACGGCGCACGAGAACCTCGGCGACGTGTATGCCCGTCTCGCTGCCCAGGAATACGTGCGTGCGCAACAGTTCGCCAGCACCAATGCGAGCGTTGCGCCCAAGCTCGTGCTGATACGCCAGATCTTCACGCCGAAGGCCGAGGCCGAGGCCGCCCCCCTGCCCGCACCGCCGGCGGTCATTCGCAAACCGGTCGGCCGCACCAGCAAGTAATCGCCACCGCCGGCATGGGCGCCGCAACGGTGCCTGCCGTGCGGCCCCGTTTCCTCATCCGCACACGGAGCCTCATTTGACGATCCAGTCCCTCTCCCGCTTCAGCCGCCGCAGCGCACTCGCGCTGGCCACCGCCCTCGCGTTCGCAGCCACGGCCCATGCACAGACTGCCGCGGCGCCGCACGTCAAGCTGGCCACCTCGGCTGGCGACATCGTGGTCGAGCTCGATGCGGCCAAGGCACCCAAGTCGGTCGAGAATTTCCTGCAGTACGTCAAGGACAAGCACTACGACGGCACGGTGTTCCACCGCGTGATCGATGGGTTCATGATCCAGGGCGGCGGCTTCACGGCCGACCTGCAGCAAAAGCCCACGCGCGCCCCCATTCCGCTGGAAGCGAGCAACGGCCTTAAGAACGACAAATACACGATCGCCATGGCCCGCACCGGCAATCCGAATTCCGCGACCTCGCAGTTCTTCATCAACGTGAAGAACAACGACTCGCTCAACGCGCCCAACCCCGACGGCTACGGCTACACCGTGTTCGGCAAGGTCGTCGCCGGCACCGACGTGGTCGACAAGATCCGCGCGGTGGCCACCGGCAACAAGGGCGGCATGCAGAACGTGCCGCTCGAAGCCGTCACCATCAAGTCCGCCACGCTGGTGGCGAAGTAATTCATTTCCCAAGCAGGAGTCCCCTCATGAGCAATCCCCAAGTCGAACTGCACATCAAGAACTACGGCGTGATCACGCTCGAACTCGACGCCGCCAAGGCGCCGAAGTCGGTCGAGAACTTCCTCTCGTACGTGAAGAAGGGCCACTACGACAACACGGTGTTCCACCGCGTGATCCCCGGCTTCATGGTGCAAGGCGGCGGCTTCGAGCCCGGCATGCAGCAAAAGCCCACCGGCGCCGAGATCGAGAACGAAGCCAACAACGGCCTGAAGAACGCCAACTACACCGTGGCGATGGCCCGCACCAGCGCGCCCCATTCGGCCACCGCGCAGTTCTTCATCAACGTGGCCGACAACGGCTTCCTGAACCACACCGCACCTTCGGCCCAGGGCTGGGGCTATGCCGTGTTCGGCAAGGTCATCAACGGCACCGACGTGGTCGACAAGATCAAGGCCGTGAAGACGGGCCGCAAGGGCTTCCACGACGACGTTCCGCTCGAAGACGTGGTGATCGAGAAGGCCGTCGTCATCGCCGAGTGACTGTGAGCCCGGCGGCGGCCGCAACAACGGTGTTCAAGGAACTGGTGGCGCCGCCTGCGTGGCGCACGGTCGACCTGATTTCCGACCTGCACCTGCAAGCCGGCGAGCCCGCCACCTTCGAAGCCTGGCAGGGTTACCTGCAGACCACGCCGGCCGATGCGCTGATCATCCTCGGCGACCTGTTCGAAGTATGGGTCGGCGACGACTCGCTCGACTCCGCTGGTTTCGAGGCACAGTGCGCCGAGCTGCTGTGCCGCGCCGCACAACGGCTGCCGGTGTTCTTCATGCACGGCAACCGCGACTTCCTCGTCGGCCCCGCTTTCGCTGCGCGATGCGGCTTCACGCTGCTCGACGATCCCACGGTGCTCGTGCTGCACGGCCAACGATGGCTGCTGAGCCACGGCGACATCCTCTGCCTCGAGGACACCGAGTACCTCAAGTTTCGCGCGCAGGTTCGCACGCCCGAGTGGCAGGCCGCATTCCTGGCCAGGCCGCTGGAAGAGCGCCGCGCGCTCGCACGTTCCATGCGCGTGCAGAGCGAAGACCGCAAGCGCAACCCCTCGGCCATCTGGGCCGACGTCGACACCGCCGCCGCGCGCAACTGGCTGCAGCAGGCGAACGCCCACACGCTGGTTCACGGCCACACGCACCGCCCTGCCGATCACGACCTGGGCGACGGCCTGCACCGCGTCGTGCTGAGCGACTGGGATGTGGCAGCGCATCCGCCGCGCGCGCAGCTGCTGTGCCTGTCCGCCGCCGGCGCGCAGCGCGTCGATCTGCGCTAGCCGCGCCGCCGCCAATGTTCAAGTGGCTGCGCCGCCTGCGCGCCCTGCCCCCGATTCCCGAAGCCGCCTGGCAATCCGCGCTCAGGCGCTACGCCTTTCTCGGCGCCCTGCCCGCCGCCGACCGGCAACGCCTGCGCACGCTGACGGCCGAGTTCCTGCGCGACAAGGAATTCCACGGCGCCAAGGGCTTCACCATCACCAATGAAGTCGCGCTGGCCATCGCGGCCCAGGCCGTGCTGCCAGTGCTGCATCTCAAGGGCGGACTGAACTGGTACGACGACTTCGTCGGCATCGTCGTGCACCGCTCCGAGGTGGTGGCGCGCCGCAAGGTTGTCGACGAGGCCCAGGTGGTGCACGAGTACGGCGAAGTCGTCGCCGGCGAAGCCATGGACCGCGGCCCCGTCATGCTGAGCTGGGACGATGTGCTGGCAAGCAGCATCACCAGCGAGCGCGGCTACAACGTCGTGATCCACGAGTTCGCCCACAAGATCGACATGCGCGGCGGCGACGCCAACGGCTGCCCGCCGCTGCCCGCCGGCTTTGCGGGCCAGCGCAGCGCGCGCGCAGCCCGCACGGCGTGGCTTGCTGTGCTGCAGCCTGCCTACGAGGATTTTCGCGAGCAAACCATCAAGGCCGAGCGCTTCGGCGGCGAGCCGCCATGGCTCGACGCCTATGGCGCCACCTCGATCAGCGAGTTCTTTGCGGTGGCGTGCGAGGCCTACTTCGTGAACCGCCCGAACTTCGCCCGGGACTTCCCGGGCGTGCTCGCGCTTTTCGATGAATTCTTCATCGGCGGGAAGGCCTGAACGACTCGGCGTTCGATTCGCTGCCCCCCCAAAAAAAGGCGCCCGGCGAAGGGCACCTTTTTTCGTGGCCGCGACTTTCGGCCGGCTGCTTACTTGCGCAGCAGCGCCTTCAGTGCGTTCTGCAAACGTCGCGCGCTGGAGGCATCGTGTGCAGCAGCCAGAACCTTGCCGGCATCCTGGCCCCAGGTCTGTGCCGGCGCCGGGTCGCCACGCTTCGTGAGCAGCTTGAGCTGCAACGCGCGGCGCGCGTCGAGTTGTTCGGCCGGCGTCGGCACTTCGGCCGCCATTTCGAGGCGCAGCAGCGCTTCGGCGGCATCGGGCGCGGCGGCCGTCGGCGCGGAGCCGATGGCTTGCGACCAGCCGCTGCGCACAGCGGGCGTGACTGCGCGGCCCAGCTCCTGAATGCTCGGCAGGCGGCTGGCGTCGCGCTGTTCCCAAGCGCCCAGCACCTGCGTCAGCGCTTCGCCATGCGCCTGCGCGGCGAGCTTGCGCAGCGCCATATCGGCGCGTTCGAGTGCTTCGCGTTGCGCGCGGAAGGCTGCATCGCCCAGACGCGGGCCACGGTCTTCGAAACGCGGCGGACGGTCGCCGAAACGGCCCGCAGGTGCGCCGCGATCGCCGCGTGCGTCCGAGCGCGGAGCACCGCGCTCGCCTGAGCGGCCCGGACCGCCAGCGCCAGGCCGACCGCCTTCGCGCCGGTCGCCGAACCGGCCACCTGCGCTACGGGCTGCGGGAGCCGCTTCGGCCTTCTTGCTGCTGGGGCGGTCGTCGCCGCGCATCGCCACGACGGGCTTGGGCGCGGGCTTCGGTGCCGCGGCCGGCGCTTCGACAGCGGCGGCTTCGCCGGCGTCATGCGCCGGGCCATCGGCGCGTGCCGAGGCATCGGCACCGTCAGCAGGCGCCACGAGATCGACCGAAGCGGCAGGCGCCTGGCTTGCGTGCGTACCGGGCGAGGCTTCCGCATCGCTCGGGCTCGGCGCCTGCTCCGCGCTTTCGCCGAATTCAGCGGCGGCCTGACCCGGAGCCTCGATCTCGGTCGCACCAACCGACGGACCGTCGCTCGCGGCAGCGGCCTGCTCGGCCTTCGATGCGGGCGGCGGTACTTCACCGCGCATCGCGGCTTCCAGCCGGGCAATGGCGGCGCGGATCTTCTGCACGTCGCCACCAGCATTGGCTGCGTCGAGTGCCTTGGACGCGTCAAGCACATGGCGGTCGTGCTCGCTCATTGCGGACGACGCCTTTTCGCGCTCGGCCGTCTTGCGGTTGAAGGCTTCGTCGATGGGCGCGCGGAATGCGTCCCACATTTTCTGTTCGTGGCGGCGGTCGAGCGGCACGCTCTGCGCCTCGGCCTGCCAGCGCTGCTGCAGCGCCTTGACGGCATCGATGCGCAGCACCGGCTGGGCGCCGAGTTCGATCGCCTCGGCGATCATCGCCTGGCGGCGTTCGACGCTGGCCTTCTGCGCGGCCTCGAACGGAGCGCGGGCCGCGCCAAAGGCTTCGTTCCACTGCGACTGCAGCTCGGCGAACACCTTCTCGCCCACGTGGCCGCCGTCCCGCCAACGGTCGGCGAACTGGTGCAGCGCGCGGTTGTGCGCCTTCAGGTCGGTGGCGCCGGCATGTTCGGCAGCCCAGGCCTTGACTTCTTCGATCAGCGCGACGCGGTGCGCGCGGTGCTCGGCCGCATCGGCGCGGACCTTCTCGAGCCAGGCCTCGACCACCTTGTGGGCTTCGTTGCAGGCTTCGTCGAAGCGCTTCCAGAGCGCGTGGTTGGGCACGCCGCCCTGGTCGGCCTGCTTCCACTGATCGCGCAGGGCGCGCAGGGTTTCCTGCATCTTGCGGCCGCCGAGGGCCTGGCCCTCGGGACGCTTGAGCAGGCCTTCGGCCTTGGCGACGAGGTCTTCGCGCACCTTGTCGGCACTCCAGCGCTGCCACCCTTCGAGTTCGCCAGCGGCCACCAGCGCGGCATGCACGCGGGCTTCGAGCGGCGCCTCGACCAGCTTGCCGTGTTCCTTGAGCACGGCGCGCAGCGCAGCAGCCGCACCAGCGCTGGCCTTGCCATGGCCTTCGGCGGTTTCCTGCTCGAGCTTGGCAAGCGCGGCCAGCACCGCTTCCTGCGCAGCGGCGCGCACGGCCGGGTCGACCTTGGGCGCAGCGGGGCGAGCAGGGGCGGCAGGCTTTGGCGCCACGACCTCGCCGCGCGCAGCGCGCAATTCATCGGCCCACACGGGCACGGGCGGCAGCGGTGCGGCAGCATCGGCCGCGGCCGCGACGGCCTGGGCCAGCGCGCTGTGGAAAGCATCGGACACCACCAGCAGTTGCGACTTCGACGATTCGAGCTGCGGCGCGAACTTGGCGTCGAGGCTGGTCCAGTTGGCGTCGGCCGTGATCTCGCCCGCCTGCTGCTGCCAGTGGGTCACGTCGGCGCGCAGCGATTCCTCGGCCGCCTGGGCATCCTGCCAGCCCTTGGTGGACAGCACCTCGAAGCGCTGCGCCAGCAGCACGGCGGCTTCGCGGTGCACCTGGGCACGGTGCTGCAGGTCTTCGATGCCCTTGACGCGTTCGGCCAGCCTGGCTTTTAGACCAGCCAGCGGTTCGCGCGACAGCGGCGCGCCGGCCTTGGCGGCGTCGCGCTGCCAGGCCAGTGCATCGGCGATGTTGAGCTTGGACTGGCCCAGCAGCGCTTCGGCCTTTTGCGCCCATTCGGCGGCAATGGCCTCCTGGCCCTTGGCGCGCTTGAGTTCGTCGAGCTTTTCGCGCAGCAGGCGCGCGGCGCCCTTGTCGCGACCGCTCAGCTCCTTGAAGACCTCCTGCATCAGCTCGGGCGCGGGGTTGCCCGCGAGCCAGTCGCGGATGCGCGCGGCGCGCTCCCCGGAGGTCGGCGCGGTAAAGGCGCCGCCGGTGAGCGTGTCGAGGGCCTGAAGGTCGTGTGGCTTGGAAGAAGTAGAGGTCACTGCGCGAAATCGTTGTCTTGGTAGAGAAAGCGAAGGCGCCGGCAAAGGCCGGCGCACATCGATATTTTCACCCACTTGCGGTTAGCCGCTGAATTCCGTCCTGAAACGGTGGCGAACACGGGTCGTGGGCGGGAGGCGAATGAACTACATATATAGCAAGCTGAAGAAAAAAACCAAGTCCCGCGGGCGGATCGTCGCGCCTCACCTCATGGTCAGGCTGAGCTCGGCGCCCGGCTTCCAGTCGCCGCCGCTGGCACTGGTGCGCACGGCGCCCAGGAACAGACGCTCGCTCGGCAGCTTCTTCGCGAGCAGGTAGTCGCGCACGGCCGCGCCGCGTTCGACCGCGAGCTGGCGCATCGACTCTTCGTCGACCGGCACGCTGGCGAACAGCAGCTTCTCCATGTCCGGAACCGGAAGGTCTTTCGCCAGGCCGACGAGGTTGCGCGGCTTGGTGATGTCGGCGCGCTTGTACACGGCGGTCAGCAGCCCGGGGTATTCGGCATCGGTGACGGGCGGCACCTCGGTGCCGGTCTCCCCGCCGCGCACTGCGACCCGGCGCTTCTCGGCGTAGGCGAGCTGGCGCACGCGCTGGCGCTGGTAGGCGTCGCGCTCCTTCTCGAGGCTGGAGGTGCCGACCACCGTCATCTGCAGCGTGGGCCGGTCGGTCAGCGCCTTGGCGACCTTGTCGAGGCCCTCCTTGGCGGTGGCGCCGAGTTCCGAACTGCCGGGCTCGAAAGTAATGGCGCTCGATTCGTCGCTGCCGCCGCCGAGGCCGCCTGTAAGCAAGCGAAACGGTGCCGTCGCGGCCTTGGCGATCAGGTTGACCACGGCCTTCCAGATCAACGGGCCGACGCTGAACTGCGGATCGTTGAGCGACCCGCTGAGTGGCAGGTCGACGTCGATCACGCCGTTGCGGTCGGCCAGCAGCGCCACGGCCAGCTTGACCGGCAGGCTGCTGGTGGAGCCTGCGACTTCGTCGCCGAACTGCAGCTGGTTGAGCACCAGCTTGTTGGTGGCCGTCAGCTGCCCGTCCGGCGCGACCTTGTAGTTGACGTCCATGCTCATCTTGCCGCGCTCGATGCCGTGGCCGGCGTAGCGCACCGAGTACGGCGACAGCGGAGCGAGATCGAGGTCGCGCATCTTGGCGGTGATGTCGAGTTCGAGCGGCTTGGCCAGCGGATTGAGCTTGCCGGTGATTTCCAGCGCCGCGGTCTGCTGCGCCTTGCCGCGCAGTTCCAGGTCGGCCAGCGCGGGGCGGCCGCCCTCGCCCTTGGGCGGGTTCGACGAGAACGAACTGAGCTTGCCTGTCAGCTCGCTGAGGTCGGCGGAGTAGTTGGGCTTGACGAACAGGTCGGTGAAGTCGATCTTGCCGTTGACCAGGCTCATCGGGCCGAAGTTGATGATGGGTGCGGGGCCCGCATCGGCTGCCGGAGCGGGCCCCGCTGCGGTCGCCACCGGCTTGGCGGATGGAGGTGCCCCGCCGACCATCTCCTCGGCCGACACCGGCGCGCCCCCCGCGGGTTTCTGCACGGGTGCCCGGGCCGTGGTGGTGGAGGTTCCGCCCGGGCCCTTGCGGGTACTGGCCTCGCCGGCCGCCGCCGCAGCCGCGTTCGCCTCGGCCTCGCCCTTCTTGGTCAGGCTCGACAGGTTGAGCCGGCCGGTCGGGTCGACGATCACGCGGGCGAAGAAGTCGGTCAGCGTGGTTTCGCGCACGTCCACGTTCGGCGGGGCGTTGGGCGCCATGCTGACCTGCAGGCCGCGCAGGCTCAAGGTCTTCCAGCTCAGCAACTGGTTGGTGTTGCGATCGAAACCGGGCGACTGCGTGAGGGAGACACTGTTGGCGCGGAAGTCGTCGAGCGCGGTGTCGCCCGCCAGCTTCAGGCTCATGCCCGCCGGCGACGTGGCATAGCGCACCGTGCCGCGGTAGCTCGCGAAGGCGCGCCGGATATCGACGTTGAGCGCGTCCGCGTAGTAGGCCTTGAAGGTATGCGCGGGGAACGACGCCACCTCGAGCCGGCCCTCGGCCGCGAGCGGCTTGAGCACCACGTTGCCCTTGTAGTCGAAGCGGCCCGGCTCGGAGCGACCGGAGCCGATGCGGCCCGAGACTTCCAGCGGCGACGCCGTGCTGGTTTCGGGCGCGATCTTCTGGGCCTGAAGCTTGAAGGCAGTGACTTCCACGGCCACCGGGGTGGCGCCGGCCTTGTCCGCATAGGAAAGCGCACCGTTGTCGATCGCCAGCGTGCCGATGGTCAGCGCCCAGGGCTTGGTGTTGGCGCCCGGTTTCGGCGTCTCTGCGCCTGCGGGCTTGGGCGCGGCGACCTTGGCTTCGGCCTCCTTGGCGCCGCCGCCGGCCGGCGTCTTGAGCCAGCGTTCGAACATCCAGCGCTTTTCGCTGTCGCGCTCGACGCGCACCTTGGGGTTGGTCGCGGTGAACGAGGCCACGTTCAATGTGTGCTTCGTCATGTCGGCCTCGGCATCGACCAGCTCGAAGCGGCCGACGCTCGCCAGCGCGGTCTTGGCCTGGGTCAGCGCGAGACCGTCGGCGGACAGGCGGCGCGCCTTGAACTTCAGGTCGGGCTGGGCCCAGGCGACGTCGATCTGCCCGCTGAGCTTGCCGTCCAGCGTGGGCTCCAGGCTTTGTGCCAGATAGGGTGCGGCCAGCGACAGCGGCAGCGCGTCGACCTCGGTCTGCACGTCCGCCACCTTGTCGGTGGCGGTGCCCTTGAACTTGAGCGAGGCGCCGGCGATGGCCGTGCTGCCGTTGAATGCGGCCGGCTTTTCCATCGGCCAGGTGACGCCCGTGACGTCGATGCCCAGGTCGATCAGGTCGACGGCCGCGGCCGGATTGGTCGTTTCATCGCGCCAGCCGATGCGCCCGCCGTCCAGCGCCAGCTTGTCGACCTGCACTTTCAAGGCCGGCTTTGGCACCGCCTTGCCGGCCGGAGCACTCGCCGTAGCGGCCGGCAGCGGCGCCGCCTTCTCGGCCGCGCCAGTGGATGGATCGGTGGCCAGCAGATTGAGCTTGCCGGCCGCGTCGCGCGCCACCGCCAGCTGCGGCTTGACCAGCGCGACTTCGCTCAGGTGAAACACCGATTCCAGCGGGCGCACGTCGGCCAGCGCCAGCTTGAGCGAGTCGAAGGCCAGCAGGTCGCGGCCGCGCGCATCGGCCACCTTGGCGGTGTGCGCCTCGACCGTGCCGGTGATCCTCAGGCCGGTGGTCTCCGTTTGTTCGAAGCCGATCTTCAGGTCGGCGTCGAGGCTGCCCGCCTGCAGGCGCACCGGCAGGCCGCCGGGGATGTAGCCGAGGTACGGCACCAGGTCGAGCCCCTTGAACTGCACATGGGCGTCGGTCTTGCGGTTGTCGGCGAAGGGCGTGGTGAAGGCGGCCGAGTCGAACTTTCCACCGTTGAGCGCGAAGGCCAGCTTGGGCTCGGTGTTGATGTCGCGCTTGGAATCGAGGTTGCTCAGGAACGGCACCTTGAGCACGAAGTCGCGCAGTTCGTGCTTGCGCTTGACCGTCTGGTCGTCGAAATCGACCGAGCCGCCATTGATCGCGATGTTGTAGATGGCAAAGCGCGCGGGCTTGGCGTTCGGATCGCGCGGCGGGCCCGCCGAGAGCTTGGCCAGGATGTCGTCAATGTCGTATTTGCCGTCGGTCAGGTGCGTGAGCAGGACGGCGGGGCCGTCGATCGTGACTGCGTCGATCACCGGCGCAAGGCGCAGGAGCGACTGCAGTTCGGCATCGGCGTAGATGCGGTTGATGGCCACCTGCGGCTTGCTGCCGTCGGCGGTGGCAATGCGCAGATCGCTCAGCGTGAGTTCGAGCGTCCAGGGTTTGAAATCGATCTTTCCTACTGTTACCTGGCGCCCGAGCTTCTCGCTCGCGATCTTCTGGAGCTGGCTTTTGGCAATCGGCGGCACTGCCAGCCAGGCGATGGCCCAGAAGGCCAGCAGAACCAGCACCGCGACGACCCCACGCCGCGCCCATTTGTTTTGTTTGATCGAAGCAAAGTCCATCAAGGGAGTGTGCCGCAAACGGATGGCCAATCCAGAAGCAAGAAAGCCCGGCAACGCGACGGAATTGTCTTGTTGCCGGGCTTGATGGCGGGCCCAAAACCCATGCCATCGATTCGCGCGACCGGAAGTCAATGGTTCCTGCCGTGCTGGCAGCAAGAGATTGCCACCATGGATCCTCGGCCGCTGAGCCCTTGACTTGCACCTCGGGCTGCCGGACCTCGGAAAACACCTGAAAACTCAGGCCCGTCCAGATTAGGCGTCGCACCCTCGGATTGCAAACGCGTTTTGCCAAGGGGTTTCCCGTAAACCTAAACACCTCTTGCCAGTCGATTTTTTAACCTTTTATTAGCATAAAGAAACAATTTCTTATGCTTGACCGGGTATTTAGCCACGCTAGAATCCGCCCTGCTCCGACTGCCCGATGCAGCAGAGCCTCCCTGAATCCGCTGCCGAATTCCCCCGGCTTGATCAGGTCGCCGCGCCCTCAACCCCCTTCACTCCATGCGCGGAGCCTGATTCGTACCAATCCAAGCGTCGTTGCCTTTCATCCATCGCCTTCCCGGGCGCTGCGAGCAGGTGCCGCACAGAAAGGAAGAGCGATGAACAAGGCGTTCCATGCCACAGCCCGCGGGCTACGGACCTTCGTGTCCGACGTGGCAGACGGCTTTTTTGAAATCACCCACAACGGGTTTGCACTGGTCGGCCTCGCCATCGTGTTCGCGGCCCTCGCCCTCGTGGCGCGGCCCGACCTGCGCCAGACCGGCGAGGAGCAACTGATGGGTTGGCTGCAGTCGCGCAAGCCCGCGCCTGAAGCCACCGACCTGGAGCCGACCGCCATCGAGCGCACAACCGCCGCGAGCCCCGCCGACCTGCCCAAGCAGCAGGCCGCCGTGGCTTACTGGTTGAGCAAGAAGTACCGCGTGGCCGCCGAGCCGTTGAGCGTGCTCGTGGCCGAGGCCTACGGCATCGGCAAGCGCACCAAGATCGATCCGACCCTGATCCTCGCGATCATGGCCGTCGAGTCCAGCTTCAATCCGTTCGCCCAGAGCCAGGTCGGCGCGCAAGGCCTGATGCAGGTCATGACCCGCGTGCACGGCGACAAGTACGAAAGTGCGGGCGGCACGCTCACCGCCTTCGATCCGGTGACCAACATGCGTGTCGGCGTGAAGGTGCTGCAGGAATGCATCACCCGCGCCGGTTCGCTCGAAGGCGGCCTGCGCTACTACGTGGGCGCGGCCAATCTCGAGGACGACGGCGGCTACGCCAGCAAGGTGATGGCCGAGCATGAGCGCCTGCGGCAGGTGGCCAACGGCCGCTCGCCGTCGACTGCCACGCCGCCAAGCGTGCGTGCTCAGCCGATCCCCGTGGTAGTGCCGGCCAAGCCTGAGGAAGGCAGAGAGCCGGCCAAGGTCGCCCTGCTCTCCTCCGTTTCCTGAGCTTCGCGGGCCGGGTGTGAGCTACACTCGGCCGGTACGCGACTGGCGATAGGCGCAGCATCCGAACAAGGTGCCACGCGCTGACGTGGAACACCACTGGGAAGCGTACCGCCTGCACCACAGGCGTTCAGCCGTTCGCCTGGGCAGCCCTTGTTTGGTTGAAGAACAAGGACCTCGTCTTCAAAGGACTGCCATGTACCAACGCAATATCCTGGTCGAACAGACCGATCCCGAAATCTGGGCTGCGATCCAAGCGGAAAACGCGCGCCAGGAACACCACATCGAGCTGATCGCCAGCGAGAACTACGCCTCGCCGGCCGTCATGGCCGCCCAGGGCTCGCAGCTCACCAACAAGTACGCCGAAGGCTACCCGGGCAAGCGCTACTACGGCGGCTGCGAGCACGTCGACGTGGCCGAGCAACTGGCCATCGACCGCATCAAGCAGATCTTCGGCGCCGACGCCGCCAACGTGCAGCCGCATTGCGGCGCCTCGGCCAACGAAGCCGTGATGCTGGCCTTCCTGAAGCCCGGCGACACCATCATGGGCATGAGCTTGGCCGAAGGCGGCCACCTGACGCACGGCATGCCGCTGAACATGAGCGGCAAGTGGTTCAACGTGGTGAGCTACGGCCTGGACGCCGACGAAGCCATCGACTACGACGCGATGGAACGTAAGGCGCACGAGCACATGCCCAAGCTGATCATCGCGGGCGCCTCGGCCTATTCGCTGCGCATCGATTTCGAGCGCTTCGCCAAGGTGGCCAAGGACGTCGGCGCGATCTTCATGGTCGACATC
>Ga0182008_10001329_pt1 | contig 16860 bp, 16 predicted proteins | sample Sormic07211129_1_FD_120482 | JGI IMG/M metagenome (GOLD analysis project Ga0182008, IMG submission 120482) | Rhizosphere microbial communities from Sorghum bicolor, Mead, Nebraska, USA - 072115-129_1 metaG | ecosystem: Host-associated > Plants > Roots > Rhizosphere | place: USA: Nebraska...
CCGTGTACCGCGGCTGCGGTCCGGCCGGGGGCGCCCACGCACTCCGATCGGGGAGCGGTCCTGGTGGAGGGCGCTCGTTCCCCGCTCCTGGATCTGCCGGGAAACCGTCCGAACGTCTGCCCAGTTCCCGAACTCTGCCCCGAGACCTGCCCCAAGGGTCCAACCGGCTCCCGAACGCCCACCGGGCTCTTCCGGCGTGCCCTCGCAGTGATACGCGTCACCTGCGTCTTCGGGTGTCGTTGCAAAAGTTTGCGCAAATATCGGGAGCGGGCGTGACTCTGCGAAGTGCCCCCCGGGGGGTCCCGGCAGGGCGTGAAGGCCGCTCGCCGCAGTGTTGGCCCCCGTGTGAGCTGGAGTAAAGGCGGGGCCGTAACCAGAAGTATGCATTCCGTAAGAGAAGGTTGTGCGGAACTTGGACAGGTGGATCGTTGCAACGGCGATGTTCGCGAAGGTGTTCCGTTCCACGGGGATGTTCCACGTGAAACATGGCTGTGGGGCGGGAGACCCTCAAGTCTCCCGCCCCACAGCGCAGTTCGGCCGGCCCGGTCCTAGGGGCGTCAGCGACCCTCGTCGTGACGCGCGGCCTCTTCCTCGGCCTCCTTGGCCTGGACCTCGGGGTCGAGGACCGACTTGCCGCTACCGTCCACCGACGTCAGCCGTCCCGACTCCGGGACCTCCGTCGCCGCCGGCGGTTCCACCAGCCAGTCCGGGTTGGCCTGCTTGTCCCACCACTTCCAGGCGGCGAAAGCACCGCCCGCGAGGGCGCCGAGCACCAGCAGTGCCTTGGCGGCACGACCGGCCCTCGCCCGCCGCTCGTGCTTGCGGACCAGCTTCTGGATCTCCTTGGGCGAGACCTGGCCGCGCAGCGCCGCCAGTGCGGCGACACCGCGGGCGGTGGCCTCGTCCCTGACGGGCCCGGCCGCGGCCACTGCCTGCTCGATCTTCGGCCGGGAGTAGTCGGCGGCCTGTCGAGCCGCCTTGCGGGTACGGACGGCAGCCTCCTGAGCGGCCTGGTCGACCTTGGGCGGCACATACGTGAGGGCCTGTTCGACGCGGGGTGCGACATGCGCGTCGTACTGGACGCGGGCCTGATCGGCGGCCTGCGACACCTTCGGCGCGAGCCGTACGCGTGCCTCGTGTGCGTAGTGCGCGGTCCTGTCCTTGGCCGTCTCGGCGTAGGGCGCCACCACTTCCGCGGCGTGCATCACGCTGTCCTTCGCCGAACCGGTCGCGGCGCGCACGCTGTCGATGCGGGTCACGGGTTCCTCCTCCTCGGTGGCGTACGGTAATTCGACTTTCCACCCTTTTACGGATCATGCCTGTCAACGGAACGCCAGGCATGCGAGGGCGGGCATCCGGGTCATGAGGATGAATACGGGGCAACAGGAGCTTGTCGTCGACAATGCCACGGATCGCCGCCCAGCGCGCCGGTACCCGGGGGTACGAGGCCGGATTTCCGCGAACCGTGCGAGGATCGGGGGATCACAGGAAGACAACGGAAGGCAGATCGTGGCTGAGCAGCTTTACGCCACCCTGAAGACCAACAACGGCGACATCGAAGTCCGGCTCCTGCCGAACCACGCGCCCAAGACGGTCCGGAACTTTGTCGAGCTCGCCCAGGGCGAGCGTGAGTGGACCAACCCCGCCACGGGTGCCAAGTCCACGGACAAGCTCTACGACGGCACGGTCTTCCACCGGGTGATCAGCGGATTCATGATCCAGGGCGGTGACCCGCTGGGCAACGGCACCGGCGGCCCCGGCTACCAGTTCGAGGACGAGTTCCACCCGGACCTCTCCTTCAACAAGCCGTACCTGCTGGCCATGGCCAACGCCGGTCCGGGCACCAACGGCTCGCAGTTCTTCATCACCGTCGCTCCCACGACGTGGCTGAACCGCAAGCACACCATCTTCGGTGAGGTCACCGACGCGGCCAGCCAGAAGGTGATCGACGCCATCGCCACCACCCAGACCAACCCGCGCACCGACCGTCCGGTCAACGACGTCGTCATCGAGTCGGTCGTCGTCGAGACCCGCGAGGGCTGAGACCCGCGAGGGACGGGACCCGAGAGGGCCGAGTCCCCGCACGGCAGGAACCAAACGCCCCGCTCATCCGTAAAGATGGGCGGGGCGGTGCTTTTGTGCACGCCGCCCGGACGACGACCAAGGGGATGTCATGGAGCACGCGGCAGGCAGCTCGCAGGACGCCCAGAGCCTGCCCGGCTGCTACCGCCACCCGGACCGCGAGGCCGGTATCCGCTGCACCCGCTGCGAACGTCCGATCTGCCCGGAGTGCATGGTCAACGCCTCCGTCGGCTTCCAGTGCCCCGAATGCGCCCGCGGCGACTCCGGCACGGGCCATGCGCCGGCGGCGTCCCGTCCCCGCACCGTGGCCGGCGGCACCGTCACGGCCGACCCTCGGCTGCTCACCAAGATCCTCATCGGGATCAACATCGCCGTGTTCATCGCGGTCCATGTGCGGCCCTCGCTGGTGAGCGACCTCACCCTGATCGGCGAGTGGCCCCCGGCTCCCTACAAGGCCACCCAGGGAGTCGCCGCGGGCGAGTGGTACCGCATGGTGACCTCGATGTTCACCCACCAGGAGATCTGGCACATCGGCTTCAACATGCTCAGCCTCTGGTGGATCGGCGGCCCTCTGGAAGCCGCCCTCGGCCGCGCCCGCTACCTCGCCGTCTACGTCACCTCCGGACTGGCCGGCAGCGCGCTGGTCTACCTTCTGGCCTCACCGACCACCCAGACTCTGGGCGCGTCCGGCGCCATCTTCGGCCTGTTCGGTGCCACCGCCGTCCTCATGCGTCGGCTCAACTACGACCTGCGGCCGATCATCGCCCTGCTGGTGATCAACCTGATCTTCACCTTCAGCTGGAGCGGCATCTCCTGGCAGGCCCACATCGGCGGCCTGGTCGCCGGCGTCATCACCGGCTATGCCATGGTGCACGCCCCCCGCGAGCGCCGCGCCCTCGTGCAGTACGGCACCTGTGCGTTCGTCCTGGTGGCCGTCGTGGTGATGACCCTGCTCAGGACGGCTCAGCTCACCTGACGTACCCGGTTGTCCACAGCGGGTGTCGAATCTTGTGCATGGTGTCCGGGAACAGCTGTGCCCCCTGTCACCGACCAGTGTTTCCGCAGGTCAGACAGGGGGCGAACAAGCTTGCGAAGATGGGTGCGACAGTCGTACCGGCGTCAACGCCCGACTGGTTATCCACAGATCGTCGTTCTTTATCCCCAGGGCCTCTGTGGATATTTCACCGGCTGTGGATAACTCAGCGGATACCCCTGCGGAGAGCTATGTCCACCGGGGCGCAGCCTCTATTTCCACTGCGTGGAGACGCCGAATCCGGCGGCGATGAAGGCGAAACCGACCACGATGTTCCAGTTGTCCAGGCTGTCGATCGGCAGCGAACCGTCGGTCACATAGAAGACGACGATCCAGGCGAGCCCGATGATGAACATGGCCAGCATCACAGGCGCCACCCAGGCGCGGCTGTTCAGCTTGATGGCCGTCGCCTGCTTCGACGGCGGCGGCGTGTAGTCGGCCTTCTTGCGGATACGTGACTTCGGCACGAGGGTCTCTCCTGTCGATGCGCTGCGTGGCCGCGCAGGGAACTGTGGCTGGCTCCGGGGCAGCGTACAAGGGGACTCTTAGCGCTCCCCCGGGCGTCCGTTAGCGTAGTGGTTCCGCGGCGCCGAAGGAGATAAGGGTACGTTGAGCAATTCTGCCGACTCCCCCCAGGCCGGATCCAGTCCTGGCCCGAGACGCCGTTTCCGGCCCGTGCGGGTGCTCACGGTGGCCGTCTTCGCCCTCGCCGGCCTCATCTTCTTCACGAGCTTCAACACGGCCAGGGGCACCAACATCCGCACGGACACATCGCTGCTCAAGCTCTCCGACCTCATCCAGGAGCGCAGCCGCAAGAACAAGGACCTGGACGACTCCAGTGCCTCGCTGCGCCGGCAGGTGGAGGCACTCGCCGAGCGGGACGACGGCAGCAGCAAGGCGCAGGACGAGAAGCTGGCGGAGCTGGAGAAGAAGGCGGGCACACAGAAGCTGAAGGGCACGGCGATCACCGTCACGCTCAACGACGCCCCGCCGAACGCCACCGCCAAGCTCCCCGGCTATCCCGAGCCGCAGCCCGACTATCTGGTCATCCACCAGCAGGACCTGCAGGCCGTGGTGAACGCCCTGTGGCTGGGCGGGGCCAAGGGCATCAAGGTCATGGACCAGCGGCTGATCTCCACCAGCGCCGTGCGCTGCGTGGGCAACACCCTGATCCTCCAGGGCCGGGTCTACTCACCGCCGTACAAGATCACGGCGATCGGTGACCCCGACAAGCTCAACAAGGCGCTGTCGGACTCCACCGCGATCCAGAACTACATGGTCTACGTGAATGTCTACGGTCTCGGCTGGAAAGTGACCCACGACGGGACGGTGACTCTGCCCGGCTACTCGGGCACAGTGGATCTGCACTACGCCCAACCCGTGGAGTGAACTGAGCAGTTCGGGAGCCGCCGGTGCGCCTCGTGGTCAGGACCGTCAGCGAACTGTGCATCACCGTCGGGGCGCTGATCTGCCTCTTCGTCGTGTACGTGCTCTTCTGGACCGGGGTGCGGGCGGACGGCGCGATGAGCCACCAGATCGACGTCCTGCACGACCAGTGGTCGAAGAAGACGGCGCAGCCCAGGTCCACGGCCGGGAGTGCGGCAGGTGCGACGGGCGGGACCACCGCCGCTCCCGCCGAGCCGGCGCCGTACAGGGCGGGCAAGCCCTTCGCGATCATGTACATCCCGCGGCTTGGTTTCACGTGGAACAAGCCGGTGCTGGAGAACACCGCGGTGAACACCCTGAAGAAGGGGCTCGGGCACTACGCGAACACCGCGCAGCTCGGGCAGCTGGGGAACTTCGCGGTGGCGGGGCATCGGCGGACGTACGGGGATCCGTTCGTGGACTTCCCGAAGCTGCGGCCCGGGGACGCGGTGGTGCTGACCGACGGGACGACCTGGTTCACGTATCGGATCGACAAAGGCCCCTACAAAACCGTTCCCACCGACATTGAGGTGATCGACCCTGTGCCACGTAAGTCGGGGTACACCCGTCCGGGCCGGTATCTCACGCTGACCACGTGCGATCCGGAGTGGGGGCACAGCCATCGGCTCATCGTGTGGGGGCACCTGGACAGCACACAGCCTGTGGACGAAGGCAAACCGGCGGCGCTGCGCCGTTAGTCTGGTGCGAGTACGGCGTGAGTCCGGTGCCGTGGTGGAACGGAAGGGACGGCATGTACGGCTGGATCTGGCGGCATCTGCCAGGGAACGCGTGGGTGAAGGCGCTGATCTCGCTCGCCCTCGTCCTGCTGGTGGTCTATGTCCTCTTCCAGTACGTATTCCCGTGGGCCGAACCGCTGCTGCCCTTCAACGATGTGACGGTGGACAACCAGTGAGCGCGCGCATTCTCGTCGTGGACAACTACGACAGCTTCGTCTTCAACCTGGTCCAGTACCTGTACCAGCTGGGTGCCGAGTGCGAGGTGCTGCGCAACGACGAGGTGTCGACCGCGCACGCCCAGGACGGCTTCGACGGTGTGCTGCTGTCCCCGGGGCCGGGCACACCGGAGGAGGCCGGGGTCTGCATCGAGATGGTGCGCCACTGCGCCGCCACCTCGGTCCCCGTCTTCGGTGTGTGCCTGGGCATGCAGTCGATGCAGGTGGCGTACGGCGGTGTGGTGGACCGCGCCCCGGAACTGCTGCACGGCAAGACCTCGCTGGTGGAGCACGAGGGCAAGGGCGTCTTCGCCGGACTGCCGACGCCCTTCACGGCGACGCGCTACCACTCGCTGGCGGCGATGCCCCCGACCGTGCCGGCCGAGCTGGAGGTGACGGCTCGTACCCACGACGGGATCATCATGGGGCTGCGCCACCGTGAGCTCCCGGTCGAGGGCGTGCAGTTCCACCCCGAGTCGGTGCTGACCGAGCACGGGCACCGGATGCTGGCCAACTGGCTGGTGGAGTGCGGGGACGAGGGCGCGGTGGCGAGGTCGGCGGGGCTCGCCCCGGTGGTGGGCAGGGCCACGGCGTGACCGCGCTGCGCCCCGAGCGCGAGTCCGACGCCTTGTACGGGCAGGAGCCCTACGAGGCGTCCGGGGCGTTCGAGTGGCCCGACGGCGGTTCGCAGCAGAAGGCCCAGCGGCAGCAGGAGTGGTCGGTCGGGCAGCAGGCGACGTATCCGGTACCGGCTCCGTCCCCGGACCGGTCGGCGGCCGCGCCCGCGGACCCGCCGACGACCCGGCAGCCGGTGCTGCCTCCCCTCGACGACGAGACGGTGGCGCTGCGGATACCGGATCCGCCGCCCGGCGACTCCATACGGCCGTCTGAATCGCCGTCTGACGCCTCGGGAGTCACATCCGCCACTGGAACCCCAACGGGTGGGCGAGCGGCCCGTAGAAAGGCCGCCAAGCGCCGTCATGGACGCCATGGGGGCGCACACGCGCCGTCGGAGGCGGCCGAGAGCGCCGAATCCGCGGAGTCCGCCGCCTCGGGCGCTCCGCTGTCCCGGGTCGAGGCCCGGCGTCAGGCCCGTGCGCGCAAGCCCAGCGCGGGCGTTCTGGTGAGCCGGGCGATCGGTGAGGTGTTCATCACCACCGGTGTGCTGATGCTGCTGTTCGTCTCCTACCAGATGTGGTGGACGAACGTGCGGGCGCACGCCCAGGCGGACAGCGAGGCCAGCAGTCTGCAGAAGGACTGGGCGAGCGGGAAGCGGGCGCCGGGGGAGTTCGAGCCCGGGCAGGGCTTCGCGATCCTCCACATCCCCAAACTGGACGTGGTGGTGCCGATCGCCGAGGGCGTCAGCAAGAAGAAGGTGCTCGACAAGGGCATGGTCGGGCACTACAGCGAGGGCGCGCTGAAGACGGCGATGCCCTCGGCGAAGACCGGCAACTTCGCGCTGGCCGGGCATCGCAACACGCACGGTGAGCCGTTCCGCTACATCAACAGGCTCAAGCCGGGCGACGAGGTCGTCGTGGAGACGCAGGACGAGTACTACGTCTACAAGATGACGTCGATGCTGCCGTCCACGCCCCCGAGCAACACGAGCGTGATCAGTCCCGTGCCGCCGCAGTCGGGCTTCACCGGGCCGGGCCGCTACATCACCCTGACCACCTGCACGCCGGAGTACACCAGCAAGTACCGGTTGATCGTCTGGGGCAAGATGGTCGAGGAACGGCCGCGCAGCAAGGGCAAGCCGGATGCGCTCGTCGAGTAGGGGCAGATGAGACTGTGGCAGCGACCACCGACGACACACACGAGGGGACCGACGTGCCGTCGGCGACCCCGGCCGGCCGCCGGCGGGGCACGGGCCGTATCGCCATGGCGGTCAGCGTCTTCGGGGAACTCCTCATCACGGGGGGCCTGATCCTCGGGCTCTTCGTCGTCTACTCGCTCTGGTGGACGAACGTCATCGCCGACCGGGCCGCGGACAAGCAGGCCGACAAGGTCCGTGACACCTGGGCCCACGAGCCGAGCGGCCCCGGCGCGCTGAACACCAGGAACGGCATCGGCTTCCTGCACGTGCCCGCCATGAAGAACGGCGAGGTCCTGGTCGAGAAGGGCACGTCGACGAAGGTCCTCAACGAGGGCGTGGCCGGCTACTACCTGGACCCGGTCAGGGCGACGCTTCCGATGACGGGCAAGAAGGGCAACTTCACCCTCGCCGCCCACCGGGACGGCCACGGCGCCAAGTTCCACAACATCGACAAGCTGAAGGACGGCGACCCGATCGTCTTCGAGACACGGGACAAGTGGTACATCTACAAGGTGTACGACGTCCTGGACGAGACGTCGAAGTTCAACGTCAAGGTCATCTCCCAGATCCCCAAGGAGTCCGGGAAGAAGAAGGCCGGCCACTACATCACCCTGACCACGTGCACCCCGGTGTACACCTCCCGGTACCGCTACGTGGTGTGGGGCGAGCTGGTCCGCGTGGAGAAGGTCGACAGCAAGCGGACACCGCCGAAGGAGCTGCGCTAGCGGTTGCGCGACGGCTGTACGAGAGCCCCGGCACACCCTGTGTGAACAGGGTGCCGGGGCTCTCGTGGTTACGGCTGGTGGAGGGTCAGTCCTTCGTGCGGTACGCGGTTCCGGTGACACCGCCGAAGAAGTTGCCGCCGTTGTTACCGCCGTTGTTGCCACCGTTCTGCACGGCGATCAGGTTCACCGGGGTGCCTTGGTTGACAGTGCTGCCCTGGCTCGGGTCCGAGCTGATGACGATGGCGTTGTCGTCCTGGGAGCCTTGGATGTTGCCGACCTGGAGGCCCGCCTGCTGAAGCGCCTGCTTGGCGTCCTTCAGGGTCTGGCCCTGGATGTTCGGGACCTGGACCTGGTTGTTCTGCTTCTTGCCGACGTTGAGCTGCACCGTCGAGTTCTTCTTGACCGGGCTGCCGATCGTCGGCGTGGTCGAGATGACCTTGCCGTCCTGGTTGTCGTCATTGGTCGGTGTGTCGACGCAGTTGCCGTTCAGACCCGCGTCGGACAGCGTGGACTTGGCTTCGTCGCAGCTCTGGCCCGAGACGTCCGGCACCGCGACGGTCTCGGCGGCCTTGGCGATGGTCAGCGTGATCGTGGAGCCCTTCTGGACTTCCGCGCCGAGCTTGGGGTCCTGGTCGAGAACCGTGTTCGGGTCCTCCGAGGACTCCTGCGCCTTCGTCTGGACGACGAACTTGTAGTCGTCGCCCTCCAGGATCTGCTTCGCCTCGTCGAGGCTCTTGCCGAGGACGCTCGGTACGGCCACCTTCGGGGCGCCCGTCGACACCACCAGGTTGACCGCCTCGCCCTTCTTGAGGTCGGTCCCGCCCTTCGGGTCCTGGGAGCAGACGTTGCCCTTGGTCTGGGCCTCGCAGGGCTGCTGCTTGACCGTGCCGACCTTGAGGTCGATGTTCTTCAGCTGGTTCTCGGCGTCGGACTGGGCCACACCGACGAGGTTGGGCACCGAGACCGTGTCGTTCGCGGAGTTGTTGCCGCTGAACGCCCACTTGCCGATCAGGATCGCGCCCACCAGCACCAGGATGCCCGCCACGACCAGCAGGATCGTGGAGGTGTTGGACTTCTTCTGGCGGCGCCGGTCCACGCGGTCGTCGTCGTAGCCGTAGCCCCCGTCCGGGCCCATCGGCGGCAGCATCGACGTGGCGCCGGCGTCCGCGGAGCGCAGGGCCGTCGTCGGCTGGTCGTCGGGGTAGCCGCCGTAGCCGACCGAGCCCATGGCCGCCGTGGCCGCGACGGGCTGGCCGTCGAGGCAGGCCTCGATGTCGGCGCGCATCTCGTCGGCGGACTGGTAGCGGTAGTTGGGGTCCTTGACCAGGGCCTTCAGGACGATGGAGTCCATCTCGGGCGTGATCTCGGGGTCGAAGACCGACGGCGGCTGCGCTTCCTCGCGTACGTGCTGGTACGCGACGGCGACCGGGGAGTCGCCGACGAAGGGCGGGCGGACCGTCAGGAGCTCGTAGAGCAGGCAGCCCGTGGAGTACAGGTCGGAGCGGGCGTCGACCTGCTCGCCCTTCGCCTGCTCCGGCGAGAGGTACTGCGCGGTGCCGATGACCGCGGAGGTCTGCGTCATCGTCATGCCGGAGTCGCCCATGGCCCGGGCGATGCCGAAGTCCATGACCTTGACCTGGCCGTTGCGCGTCAGCATGACGTTCGCGGGCTTGATGTCACGGTGGACGATGCCACTGCGGTGGGCGTACTCCAGGCCCTGGAGGATGCCGATGGTCATCTCCATCGCGCGCTCCGGCAAGAGCTTGCGACCGGAGTGGAGCAGCTCCCGGAGCGTCGAACCGTCCACGTACTCCATGACGATGTACGGGATCGAGACCCCGTCGATGTAGTCCTCGCCCGTGTCGTAGACCGCGACGATCGCGGGATGGTTGAGCGAGGCGGCCGACTGGGCCTCCCGGCGGAACCGGGCCTGGAAGGACGGGTCGCGCGCGAGGTCCGCGCGCAGCGTCTTCACCGCCACGGTGCGGCCGAGCCGGGTGTCATGGGCGAGGTAGACCTCCGCCATGCCACCGCGGCCGAGCACCTGGCCCAGCTCATACCGGCCGCCGAGGCGACGCGGCTCTTCCATAGCTTCCTACCAGCCCTCTCCGTCGGTCCCGACCGACACGGGTGTGCGGTCGGAGGCTGCCGTCCGGGCCTACCGTACCCGGCTGGGTTTGTGTGACCTGTCCAAGTGCGTCAGCCGATACAGGACCGGTATCGCAACGTGCACCGATGTGAAGGCGACGTGAGCGGGGTCACCTCTTGGAGCCGATGACCGCCTCCATCACGCTCTTCGCGATCGGCGCGGCGAGGCCGCCGCCGGAGATGTCGTCACGGTTGGCCTGGTCGTCCTCGATGACCACGGCCACGGCGACCGGCGTGCTGCCGTCGCCGAGCTTGGCGTAGGAGATGAACCAGGCGTACGGGTTCGCGCTGTTCTCCACGCCGTGCTGGGCGGTACCCGTCTTGCCGCCCACGGTGACGCCGTTGATCTGCGCGTTCGTGCCCGTGCCGTCCTTGACGACCGTCTCCATCATCGACTGCAGGATCTGCGCGTTCTTCGCGGAGAGGGGCCGGCTGAGTTCCTGCGGGTCGGTCTGCGCGATCGTGTCGAGGTTGGACGACTGGAGCTTGTCGACCATGTACGGCTTCATCAGCTTGCCGTTGTTGGCGACCGCGGAGGCGACCATGGCCATCTGCAGCGGGGTCGCCGCGGTGTTGTACTGGCCGATGGAGGACAGCGCCGTCTGCGACGAGTTCATGTTGTCGGAGAAGACCGAGGCCGCCGAGCGGACCGGCGTGAACTGCTCCGCGTCGAAGCCGAACTTCTTCGCCTCGGCGAGCATCTTCTCGTTGCCGAGGTCGGAGCCGATCTTGCCGAAGACGGTGTTGCAGGACACGCGAAGCGCGGTGCGCATGGTCGCGTTCTTGCAGGGGATGTTCCCCTCGTTCTTCAGCTCGGTCGTGGTGCCCTTCATGATGTAGGGCAGCGGCGAGTCGGTGTTCTGGTCGGCGGAGTTGTACAGCCCGTTCTCCAGCGCCGCCGCGGCCGTGACCACCTTGAAGGTGGAGCCCGGCGGGTAGGTCTCGCGCAGCGCCCGGTTGAGCATCGGGTCGTTCGGGTTGTTCTTCTTCTGCAGCTCGGTCCAGGCCTTGGAGTCCGTCGAGGTGGAGTTGCCGGCGAAGGACGAGGGGTCGTACGAGGGGTACGAGGCCAGCGCCAGGATCTTGCCGGTGGACGGGTCGAGCGCGGCCACGGCGCCCTTGCCGCCCTGCGCCTTGAGACCGTCGTACGCGGCCTTCTGCGCGGCGGCGTTCAGCGTGGTGACGACGTTGCCGCCCTGCTTCTCCTTGCCCGTGATCATGTCCAGGGTGTTGCGGAAGAAGAGCCGGTCGTCGGTGCCGGAGAGGATGCCGTCCTCGATGGACTCCAGCTGGTTGGCGCCGAAGGCCTGGGAGGCGTACCCGGTGACCGGTGCCCACATGGGCCCGTTCTTGTAGGTGCGCTTGTACTTCAGGTCGTTGAGGCCGCTGGTGCTGGTCGTGGTGGACCCGGTGATGGGGTTGCCGTCGACGATGATGTCGCCGCGCGGGGTGGAGTAGCGGGCGATGGTGACCCTGCGGTTCTTCGGGTCGTCCTTGAGGCTGTCGGCCTTGACGTACTGGAGCCAGTTGTCGCGGACGAGCAGCGCGAGGACGAGCAGGCCGCAGAAGAGCGCGATCCGGCGCAGAGGCTTGTTCATGACGGGCGGACCACCTGGGTCATCTCGGCGTCGGGGTTGATGGCGGGGGCGGGCGCCGGACGGCGCGCGGTGTCGCTGATCCTGATGAGGATGCCGATGAGGGCCCAGTTGGCGAGCACCGAGGAACCGCCGTAGGCCACGAAGGGCATGGTCATACCGGTCAGCGGGATGAGGCCCATGACACCGCCGGCCACGACGAAGACCTGGAGCGCGAAGGCGCCGGAGAGGCCGATCGCCAGCAGCTTGCCGAACGGGTCGCGGGCGGCGAGGGCGGTGCGTACGCCGCGCTCCACGATCAGTCCGTAGACGAGCAGGATCGCCATGATGCCGGCCAGGCCGAGTTCCTCGCCGAAGGTGGCGAGGATGAAGTCGGAGTTGGCGGCGAAGCGGATCAGGTCGGAGTGGCCCTGGCCGAGACCGGAGCCGAGGGTGCCACCGGAGCCGAAGGCCCACAGCGCCTGCATCGACTGCTCGGAGTGGCCGACCACGCCCTTCTGGCTGAGCGTGTACTCCTTCATCGGGTCGAGCCAGGCCTGGACACGCTGCTGGACGTGCGGCTCGAAGCTGGCGACGCCGACGGCTCCGGCCGCGGACATCAGCAGACCGAAGACGATCCAGCTGGTCCGCTCGGTGGCGACGTACAGCATGACGACGAACATGCCGAAGAACAGCAGCGAGGTGCCGAGGTCGGTCTCGAAGACCAGGATGAGGATCGACATCAGCCAGACGACCAGGATCGGGCCGAGGTCGCGGCCACGCGGCAGGTAGAGGCCGAGGAAGCGGCGGCTGGCCAGGGCCAGGGCGTCGCGCTTGACCATCAGATAGCCGGCGAAGAAGACGGCGAGGGCGATCTTGGCGAACTCACCCGGCTGCAGCGTGCCGAGGCCGGGGATGCGGATCCAGATCTTCGCGCCGAAGATGTTGGCGCCGAGGCCGGGCACCAGCGGCAGGATGAGCAGGACCAGGGCGCCGAACATCGAGATGTAGGTGTAGCGCTGCAGGACGCGGTGGTCCTTGAGGAAGATGAGCACGACGACGAACAGGGCGATGCCGAGCGCGGTGTACAGCAGCTGGCGGGGCGCGGCCTGGACGTAGTTGGGCAGCGACTGGAGCAGCTTCGACTGGTCGAGGCGCCAGATGACGACGAGTCCGAGACCGTTGAGCAGGGTGGCCAGCGGCAGCAGCAGCGGGTCGGCGTACGGGGCGAACTTCCGTACGGCGAGATGGCCGACGCCGGCCAGCAGGCCGAGCCCGAGGCCGTAGCCGAGCAGGCCCGCCGGCACCTTGTCGTCGATGGCCAGGCCCACGTTGGCGTAGGCGAACACCGGGATGACGACGGCGAACACCAGCATGGCGAGCTCGGTGTTGCGTCTGCTCGGCGCGCCGATGGCGCCGATCGTCGAGGTGTGGTGCGTCGGTGTGTTAGTAGTGCTGCTCATCGTGTGACGGGGCCTCTCACGGCTTGCCTACTGCTTACCGCACATCGAGACGACCTTCTGCTCTTCCTCCGAGAGGCTGGGGCCGGGGCTGGGAGTGGCGGTGGTCGCGGACGGGTTCGGGCTCGGGGAGTTCGACGGCGTCGACGGCTTGGTCGACGAGGCGTGGGGTGACGCCGTGGCCTTGGACGTGACAGTGGTGTCGGTGGTTCCCGTGGTGCCACCGGCCTGGCCCTGGCCGGTCTTGGAGTTCTGCTTGGACTCGGCCGCCTGCTGCTCGGACTGCTTCTTGCAGGCGGAGGCCTGCACGGCCAGCTCGTCGACCTTCTGCTGGGCGTCCTTGAGACCGCCCTCGGCGATGGTGCTCTTGACCTGCTTCTGCTGGTAGGGCGGCAGGTACTTGAGTTCGATCTCGGGGTGGTCCTTCTCCACCTTCGACAGGGACACCCAGGCCAGGTCCTGGCTGATGCCCCGGTAGAGGGCGACATGCGTGCCGTTGGTGCCGACGTAGTACTGGGTCTGCGTCCAGCGGTAGCCGCCGTAGAGTCCGCCGCCGATCACGGCGAGCGTGAGTACGCCGTAGAAGGATCTCTTGAGCCACCTGCGGCTCTTGCGGGGCTTGACGAAGTCGTCGTCGGTGTAGTCGCCGAAGCTGCCCGCGGGGATGTAGCCGGTGGTGTCGCCGGAGCCGGGCGGCCCGAACTCGCCGCCCCCGCCCTGTCCGGGCACGTGCCGGCCGAGGCCGGAGGCGCGCCCCGCGGGGGTCTCCATGAAGCCGGGGTCGTGCAGATGGTTCTGGTTCTCGGCGACGGCGCCGACCACGACCGGGGTGTCGGAGAGCTGCCCGGCGAGGGTGTCCCCGGTGTCCAGGTCCAGTACGTCGGCGACGATGACGGTGATGTTGTCGGGGCCGCCGCCGCGCAGCGCGAGCTGGATGAGCTCCTGCACGGTCTCCTGAGGGCCCTGGTAACTGGCGAGGGTGTCCTCGAGGGTCTGGTGCGACACGACGCCGGAGAGGCCGTCGGAGCAGATCAGATAGCGGTCGCCGGCGCGGACCTCGCGGATGGAGAGGTCGGGCTCCACATGCTCGCCGCTGCCCAACGCCCGCATCAGCAGGGAGCGTTGGGGGTGGGTGGTGGCCTCTTCCTCGGTGATGCGGCCCTCGTCGACCAGGCGCTGCACCCAGGTGTGGTCCTGGGTGATCTGGGTCAGTACACCGTCCCGGAGCAGGTAGGCGCGCGAGTCGCCGACGTGCACCAGACCGAGGCGCTGGCCCGTCCACAGCAGGGCGGTGAGCGTGGTGCCCATGCCCTCCAGCTGGGGGTCCTCCTCGACCATGGCGCGCAGCTGGTCGTTGGCGCGCTGCACCGCGGTGCCGAGAGAGGTGAGGAGGTCGGAGCCGGGCACGTCCTCGTCGAGGGCGACGATGGTGGAGATGGCCTCGGACGAGGCGACCTCACCGGCGGCGGCGCCGCCCATGCCGTCGGCGATCGCGAGCAGGCGCGGGCCGGCGTATCCGGAGTCCTCGTTGCCCTCGCGGATCATGCCTTTGTGCGATCCGGCGGCGAAGCGCAGTGACAGACTCATGCGCACCTCGCCCGTCGGCTCCGGGTACATCCGCACGGTGCCCACCCTCCGGTCGGGAGCGCGCCGGGGCCGTGGATGTCGGCCGCCGCTGCGTGCTCGCTCCGCTCGCGCTCTTTCATGACGTAGCACTACTTCCGCAGCTCGATGACTGTCTTACCGATGCGGATCGGCGCGCCCAGCGGAATCGGCGTGGGGGTCGTGAGCCGGCTCCGGTCGAGGTACGTGCCGTTGGTGGAACCCAGGTCCTCGACGATCCAGTTGCCGTCGCGGTCCGGGTAGATCCTGGCATGGCGGCTGGAGGCGTAGTCGTCGTCCAGCACGATCGTGCTGTCGTGCGCCCGGCCCAGGGTGATCGTCTGGCCCTGGAGCGCGACGGTGGTGCCGGCGAGGGTGCCCTCGGACACGACCAGCTTGGTGGGGGCGTTACGGCGCTGTCGGCCGCCGCTCGCCTGCTGGCGCTGGGGCGGCGGTGCCGCCGCCTGCTGCCGGGCGGCCTGCTGCGGCCGGCCGGCCTCCCGCCGTGACCCGCGCTGGGTGACACGCGTACCGAACAGGTCGCTGCGGATGACCTGCACGGCCACGATCACGAACAGCCACAGTACGGCCAGGAAACCCAGCCGCATGACCGTGAGGGTCAGCTCTGACATTGCCCCCGCTTCACCCTTCGGCTTGCCGGTAAATGATGGTGGTGCTGCCCACGACGATCCGCGAGCCGTCGCGGAGCGTAGCGCGGGTGGTGTGCTGCCCGTCCACCACGATGCCGTTGGTGGACCCGAGATCCTGGATCGTCGAGGGCGTTCCGGTCCGGATCTCACAGTGCCGGCGGGACACGCCGGGGTCGTCGATCCGCACGTCGGCTTCGGTGCTGCGGCCCATCACCAACGTCGGGCGGGAGATCTGATGGCGGGCGCCGTTGATCTCCACCCAGTAGCGCATGCGCGTGCCGGCCGCCGGTGCGGCCGGGGCCGACTGGAGATAGGGCGCGGAACCTCGGGGGGCGCCCGGCGGCGGTGCGGCCGGCATGGGCGGGGCGCCCGCGGGAGCGGCGGCGGGCGGATAGCCGTAGCCGCCGGCGCGGCCCGGGGCGGGGGGTGCCGCCGGAGCGGCTCTCCCGGGGGCCTGCTGGTTGGTGGAGGAGGCGAGGGTGCGGCTGCGGACCCGGTACAGGCCGGTGTCGAGGTCGTCGGCCTTCTCCAGATGGACCTTGATGGGTCCCATGAAGGTGTAGCGCTGCTGCTTGGCGTAGTCGCGCACCATGCCGGCGAGCTCGTCGCCGAGCTGGCCGGAGTAGGGGCTGAGGCGCTCGAAGTCGGGGGCGCTCAGCTCCACGATGAAGTCATTGGGTACGACGGTCCGGTCGCGGTTCCAGATCGTCGCGTTGTTGTCGCACTCGCGCTGCAGCGCGCCCGCGATCTCCACGGGCTGGACCTCGGACTTGAACACCTTGGCGAAGGTGCCGTTGACCAGACCTTCGAGGCGCTGCTCGAACTTCTTCAGGACTCCCATGGGGCACCTCCTCCGTCGTTGCCACTGTGTCGTACCTGGTACTGCTTACTGATCGTATCCACGCGCCGGTGAATCGGCTGGTTCCCCCAGTCGGCCCCGTCGACGGGTGTCGACGCCCCTGCGGGGTTCCCTCCGAAGCTCCCCCTCGAACTCGTCCCTCGAACTCCTTCTGCCCAGGATCGTAGAGGTGGCCGCAGACAAGTGTCCCGCACCTGACTGTGGACCCGGCCCGGCTCATGTGGAGACGGGCCGTACCGGTACGAGGTTGATACGAGAACCGGCACTCCTTGATACGGAGCGGGCGACTCCGAGTGCGGGTCGGCGGGGCACCGGTTCGCACGACGTGCCTGGTCGGCGGCTCCCCCGGGGAAAGCGATGTGAATCCACCCCGGCCAGCGTGCTAATGTTCTGCGTGTCGGAAGGCGCCGGCCCCAAGGGGCAAGGAGCCGGAGGACACACCCAATGCGCGGGTGGCGGAATAGGCAGACGCGCTGGATTCAGGTTCCAGTGCCCGCAAGGGCGTGGGGGTTCAACTCCCCCCTCGCGCACCAG
>Ga0182008_10001330_pt1 | contig 16858 bp, 17 predicted proteins | sample Sormic07211129_1_FD_120482 | JGI IMG/M metagenome (GOLD analysis project Ga0182008, IMG submission 120482) | Rhizosphere microbial communities from Sorghum bicolor, Mead, Nebraska, USA - 072115-129_1 metaG | ecosystem: Host-associated > Plants > Roots > Rhizosphere | place: USA: Nebraska...
GGCCACCCACCTGTCACATTTGATGCAGGTGCAGGCCGCGCGCTTGCTGAGCCGCACCGAGACCCAACAACTGGTGGAACACGTGAGCAAGCTGGCGCCCAAACTGATCGAGGAAGTCGTGCCCAAGCTGGTGCCGATCGCCACCTTCCAGAAGGTGCTGCAGCTGCTGCTGGACGAATCCGTGAACATCCGCGACATCCGCACCATCGTCGAGACGCTGGCCGAGCATGCGGGCAGCACCACCGACCCGCAGGAGCTCGCGCGCCGCGTGCGCACCGCGCTGGCACCGGCCATCGTGCAGCAGATCTACGGCCCGGTGAAGGAGCTCGACGTGATCGCGATCGAGCCCGGCTTCGAGCGGCTCCTGATGCAGGCCCTGGGCAATGCGCAGGCGCCCTCGCTCGATCCGGGCGTGGCCGAAGTCTTCACGCGCACCGCGGCCGAGGTGGCGCTCAAGCAGGAAGAAAAAGGCGTGCCCGCCTGCCTGCTGGTGCCCGACGCGATCCGCAGCACCATCGCGCGCCTGGTCAAGCGCGCGGCGCCGCGGCTGCAGGTGCTGGCGCACAGCGAGATCCCTGAAACCCACACGATCCGCATCGGCCCGATCCTGCGCGGCGCCGGCGCATGAGCGCCATGAACACCGCGCCCGAGCGCACCGACACGCAAGCTTTGCAGACCGCTGGCGCCGCAGAGCGCCGCACGGAGGACCTTTCCATGAGCCGCATGAACATCCAGCGTTTCCACGCCCCGACCGCCCGCGAGGCCCTGGCCCTGGCGCGCGCCGCCTTCGGCGACGCGACGCTGATCCTGTCGAACCGCCAGGTGCCGACCGGCGTCGAGGTGATGGCCGCGACCGAAGAGGCGCTGGCACCGCTGGAGACGGCGCCCGAGGCGCCGGTGGCCGAAGCCGCGGCCCCGCCCGAGGCCGCGCCCGCGCCGGTCGTGGAAGACGGCGTGCAGGCCGATGTCGAACAGCTGGCGATGAGCACGCTGTCCTTCCAGGACTATGTGCGCGAGCGCATGCTGCGCCGCCAGCACGGCCAGCCGGCGCCGGCCGCCCTGCCACGCGAAGACAAGCCCTTGCCCGCGCCGCGTGCCGCCATCGCCGCGCCCGTGGCCGCGCCGGCGCCGATCGAGGTGCCCGCCGCGCCGCTCGCTGCACCCGCGGCCCCCGACACCTCGCGCGCCGTGCTGGATGAACTCGACGGCCTCAAGCGGCTGATGGAAGAGCGCTTCAACACGCTGGCCTGGCTGGGCCAGGCGCGGCAGGACCCGATCCATTCGAACCTGATGCTCAAGCTGGTGCGCGCGGGCTACTCGCCGGCCCTGGCGCGCACGGTGCTCGAGCCCATTGCCTGCGGCATCGACGTCGGCGACACGGTGCGCGCGGTGATGGACGCACTGCAGCGCATGCTGCCCATCGTGCCCGATGCACCGACGATTCCCGAGGAAGGCGGCGTGTTCGCGCTGATCGGCGCCACCGGCGTCGGCAAGACCACCACCATCGCCAAGCTGGCGGCGCAGTGCGCGCGCCAGCACGGCACGGCCAGCGTCGGCCTGATCACGCTCGACACGCACCGCGCCGGCGCGCACGAGCAGCTGCGCGCCTACGGCCGCGGCCTGGGCGTAGTGGCGCACCTCGCGCACGACCGCCCCGCGCTGCAGGAGATGCTGGACCTGCTGTCGGGCAAGCGCCTGGTGCTGATCGACACCGCCGGCATCTCGCCGCGCGACCTGCGCCGCCGCGAGCTGCTGGACCTGCTGGACCTGCCCGCGATCCAGCGCGTGCTGGTGCTCAACGCCGGCGCGCACGGCGACACGCTGGACGACATCGCGACCGCCTTCAAGCCGGGCGGCACGCAGCAGGCGGTGCTGACCAAGATCGACGAAGCCTCCAAGCTGGGCCCGGCGCTCGACGTGCTGATCCGCCACCAGTTCCAGCTGCGCGGCGTGGGCGACGGCCAGCGCATTCCCGAGGACTGGCAGGCGCCCGACGCCGAGGCGCTGGTGCGCAGTTCGATGCGCGCGGCGCAGCGCTCGCCCTTCGACCCGCGCACCGCCGACATGGACTTCTTCTTCTCGCCTGCCGCATGCCCCGTCTGAGGCCCGCGTCCCGGAGCTGAAACGACCATGCATGCAGCCACTTTTTCTGCACAGATGTACACACCACGCGGCCATCTCGACCGGGATGCGCTGATCAAGCAATACGTGCCGCTGGTGCAGCGGCTGGCGCATCACATGATCGCCAAGCTGCCGCCCAACGTGGAGGTCGACGACCTGATCCAGGTCGGCATGATCGGCCTGGCCGATGCGCTGTCGCGCTACGAGGCCAGCCAGGGCGTGCAGTTCGAGACCTTCGCCACCCAGCGCATCCGCGGCGCCATGCTCGACGAGCTGCGCGAGGGCGACTGGCTCTCACGCGGCTCGCGCAAGAGCCAGAAGGACATCGAGAAGGCGGTGCACCGGCTCGAGCACCGGCTGGGCCGCGCGCCGGCCGAGTCCGAGATCGCGGCCGAACTCAAGATGCCGCTGGCCGACTACCAGTCGCTGCTGGGGCGGGTGCGCGGCACGCAGCTGGTGTACCTGGAGGACATGGGCGGCGGCACCGACGGCGACGACGAGGGCTTTCTCGAGCGCCACGCCAACGTGGCCGACGCCGAGGCCGATCCGCTGAGCCTGCTCAAGGACCAGCGCCTGCGCGCCGCGCTGGTGGCGGCCATCGAGGCCCTGCCCGAGCGCGAGCGCTTCATCATGGGCATGTACTACGAGCAGGACATGAACCTCAAGGAGATCGCGGCGGTGCTGGGCGTGACCGAATCGCGCGTGTGCCAGCTGCACAGTCAGTCCATCGCACGGCTGCGCGCCAAGATGCGATCCCACTGAAAACATGGGGGCGAGGCCCTCGGACGACGATCGGAAGATCGTCGCTGCGTTCAGTGGCCCAGTGCCATGCCTCGCGCGTTGGGCATCGAATAGGTGGGGCTCGGCGCCGGGCGCACCAGCGAGGCCAGCAGGCGGTCGACCGACGCGCTGCGGCGCGCCAGGCCCTCGCGCTGCAGTGCCAGGCGGCGGGCCACGGCCTCGATGCGGCCGCGGAAGCCGGCGTCGAAGGCCTCGGCCGAGAGCGCGGCCTGCAGCGCGCCCGAGAAGGCGATCGCCGCGCGGCGCACGCCGGCGCAGAGCTCGCCCATGCGCGAAGGATCGCTGTCGAGCAGCGCGGCATCGACGGCGTCGAGCTGCTGTTCGACGTCGCTCAGCAGCAGTTCCACGGATTCACGGGTGTCGGGCATGCTCAGCTCCGGGTGCGGCTCAGGACTTCCTGGGCATTGGCCAGGAGCTTGTCGGCGATGGCACCGGGGTTCACGGTGAAGCTGCCGTTGGCGATGGCCGCCTTGACGGCCGCCACCTTGGCTTCGTCGATCCCGCTGCCGGCGGAGGTCACTTCCAGCGAACGCGCGGCGGCCGACACGGTGACGGGCACGCCCGCGCCCGTGGCGCCCTGGGTGCCCACGCCTGCGGCCGAGCGCTCGGGCCGGGCGGCGCCGAGGGCGGCTGCCGCCAGCGCGGCATCGTTCAGTGGATTGATCTTCATCGCTGACTCCAGTGACCCCATTCGGCGGGGTCGTTCCATGGGTTTCGGCGGGGCGGATGGAAACTTGAATTCTTTTTGCGGCGGTCTTTTGTAAAGATGGCCCCTACATGGCCAGCCGCACGGTGCGCGTGTCCAGCACCACGCCCTGCGTGATGCGGCCATTCTCCATGCGAACGCGCACCGGCTGCCCGACCACGCCCGCGGCCAGCGCCTGGGCGTCAGAACTGATCTCGAAGCCCGGCCCCTGCGCCACCACCCGCACCTGGGAGCCGGCCTGGAAGGCCTGCGCGGCCTTGACCATCGACTGGCGGATCGGCTGGCCCGCGACCAGCGCGCGGCTGGCGACCGTGCCGACCCACTGGGCCGGATCGGCCACCACGGGCGAGAGCTCGGCGGCCCAGTCGACCTCCTCCTCGACCGCATCGGCCTCGGTCAGCACGGCGCCGGCCAGCACGTTGTCACGCAGCACCCAGGCCGGGCCGAAGGCCTTGACGGTGAGCGGCAGGAACACGTTCCAGCGGCCGCCGCCCTCGACGCAGCGCAGGCCCAGCCGGCCGCGGCCCCAGAGCCGCACGCCCACCGGCACATAGGGCTCGACGCGCGAGCAGGGCGCGAGCCGCAAGCGCGAATCGAGCGAGCCAATGCTCACTTCCATGCGCAGCGGCGCGGGGTTGCCGGCCTGCGCCTTGGCCACCGCCTCGTCCAGCCAGTGCTGGGTGCTGGCCACGAACTCGGGGCCGACGACGGCGCCGTCCGAGGGCGCCTGCTGGGCCGCGGCGGGCAGCCCGATGCACAGCGCGGCCGCCAGCAGGCCGCACTGCGCGCGCGCGCGCAGCGGGGAAAAGAAGGGCGAGGACAAAGGCATGGAAGGGCTCCCGGCACAGCCGTTGGCGTGGAAGGCGACGGACAGGCGACCACGGATCGAAGTGCAGACAACTGTAGGCAGAGCGGCCCCGGACTAAGCCGGGAACAGGCCGCGAATCCCCCCTTTTCTCGGCCCTTCCCGCACCGCCCGGGCTTTCACAATTTCCGCACGGCCCGGATCGGGCCCTTTGCGATGGCGAGGACCACTACATGCTGGACAAACTGACGAACACGCTGGACTTCCATTCGAAGGCCCTGGTGCTGCGCGCCGAACGCCAGCGCGCCATCGCCGGCAACATCGCCAACGCCGACACGCCCGGCTACGCGGCGCGCGACTTCGCCTTCGCGGATGCGCTCAAGGACGCCACCGGCCCCTCGGCCGGCGTGGCCGGCCCGGCCCTGGCCAGCGGCCGCAGCGACGCGCGCCACATCCCGCTGGGCGCCAACCCGGACAGCAGCGCCTCGCTCGGTGGCAGCAGCCTGCCTCGCGACTACACGGTGCAGACCCAGCCCACGATGGACGGCAACAGCGTGGACCTCGACCGCGAACGCGCCGCCTTCGCCGACAACGCGGTGCGCTACGAAGCCACGCTGCGCTTCATCAACGGCCACGGCAAGACCATGCTCGCGGCCATCCAGGGTCAATGACCATGTCGATGTTCTCCATCTTCGGGATTTCGGGCAGCGCCGTGAGCGCGCAATCGCAGCGCCTCAACGTGGTGGCCAGCAACCTGGCCAACGCCGATGCGGTGGCCGGCCCCGACGGCCAGCCCTACAAGGCGCGCCAGGTGGTGTTCCAGACCGTGGCCATGGGCGCGGACAACGCCCCCGGCGTGCGCGTCGACGCGATCACCGAGAACCAGGCCCCCGGCCGCAAGGTGCACGACCCGGTCAACCCGATGGCCGATGCCCAGGGCTACGTGACGCACTCCAACGTGAACGCGGTGGAGGAGATGGTCAACATGATCTCCGCCTCGCGCTCGTACCAGAACAACGTCGAAGTCATGAACACGGCGAAGACGCTGCTGCTCAAGACGCTGCAGATCGGCCAGTGAACACCCCATGACCGCCACCACCGCCACCTCCGGCCTCGCCGGCACCGCCACCTACAAGCCCACGAGCAGCGCCGACGCCTCCTCGCTGACCACCAACGGCTCGACCGAGGCCCAGGACCGCTTCCTCAAGCTGCTGGTCGCGCAGCTGAGCAACCAGGACCCGATGAACCCGATGGACAACGCGCAGATGACCTCGCAGATCGCGCAGATCAACACGGTCACTGGCATCCAGCAGCTCAACGACACGATGAAGAGCATGTCGACGCAGATGGGCGCGATGCAGGTGCTGCAGGCCGGCAACCTGGTCGGCCACGGCGTGCTCATCGAAGGCAACAAGCTGGCCTTCGACAGCGAAGGCAAGACCGGCATCGGCGCCATCGAGCTCGCGGGCAAGGCCAGCAAGGTCGAGGTGCAGGTGCTCACGCCGGGCGGCAAGGTGATCGACACGCTGTCGCTGGGCGCGCTCGAGGCCGGCCAGCACGGCTTCAGCGTCGACGCCAGCAAGTACCCCGAAGACACCGAGCTCAACTTCAAGGTCGTGGCCACCAACGGCTCGGCCACCGTCGAGGCCACCCCGCTGATGCACGACAAGGTGGTCGCGATCGGCAGCGGCACCGACGGCCTCACCCTCACCCTGCTCGCGGCTGGCGTCAAGCCGTACGCCAGCGTGCGTTCGGTCCTCTGAACGCGCCCCTTCATTTCCAGGAGCATTCCTCATGAGCTTTCAGCAAGCGCTTTCCGGTCTGAACGCGGCCAGCCGCAGCCTCGACGTGATCGGGCACAACATCGCCAACGCCGGCACCACCGGCATGAAGTCCTCGCGCGCCGAGTTCTCCGAGATCTACGCGAGTTCGGCCGGCAGCCTGGGCGGCACCAACGTCGGCCTCGGCGTGTCGGTGGGCGCGGTGACGCAGCAGTTCTCGCAGGGCACCCTGAGCATCACGGGCAACGACCTCGACGTGGCCATCAACGGTGGCGGCTTCTTCCAGGTGCGCAACAACGACGGCACCACCGCCTATACCCGCGCCGGCAACTTCAAGCTGGACAAGGAAGGCAACATCATCACCAACAGCGGCGCCGCGCTGATGGGCTACCCGACCAACGCCAACGGCGTGCGCCAGAGCTTCGACGTGCAGCCGCTGCGCCTGCCCACCGGCACGCCGATCCCGGCCAAGCAGACGAGTTCGATGATGGCCGAGATCACGCTCGACGCCGCGGCCGTGGTCGCCTCCACCGCCACGCCGCCGACACCGCTCACCACCTACGGCACCTCGCTCACGGCCTTCGACTCGCAAGGCCTGGAAGTGCCGGTGGGCCTGTACTTCCAGAAGACGGCCAACAACGAGTGGAACGTCTACACCAGCATCAACGGCAGCGCGCCTTCGGCATCGACGCCCTTCCAGCTCAAGTTCAAGACCGACGGCAGCCTGGACCTCGCGAACTCGACCATCCCCAACCTCACGCTGGTCTCGCCCAACGACCCGTCGCAGACCTTCACCGCCTCGCTCGACCTGAGCAAGATGACGCAGGTGAACGCGCGCTTCTCGGTGGCCGACCTGCAGCAGAACGGCTACACCGCGGGCCAGCTGGTGGGCATGAAGATCGAGGACAACGGCGTCGTCACCGCCACCTACTCCAACGGCCAGACGCAGGCCGCCGGCCAGCTCGCGCTGGTGAACTTCCGCAACGACCAGGGCCTGGCGCCCACGGGCTCGGGCTACTGGAGCGAGACCTTCGCCTCGGGCCAACCGGTGCGCGGCGCGCCGGGCGAAGGCACCTTCGGCCACCTGCGCTCCGGCGCGCTGGAAGAGTCGAACGTCGACCTCACGGCCGAGCTGGTCAGCATGATGACCACGCAGCGCGCCTACCAGGCCAACGCGCAGACCATCAAGACCCAGGACCAGGTGATGTCGACCCTGGTGAACCTGCGCTGAGCACGGCCGAGACGACGACGGACGCCGCCCGATGGACCACCTGATCTACACCGCCATGAGCGGCGCCAGCGCGGCCGCCCAGCGGCAGAGCGTGCTCGCCAACAACCTGGCGAACGCATCGACCCAGGGTTTCCGCGCGGAGCTGTCGACCTTCCGCGCGGTGCCGCTGCGCGGCGACGGCGCGACCACGCGCGTGTTCGCGCTGGAAGCCACCTCGGGCCACGACGAGAAGCCCGGCGCCATCCAGCGCACCGGCCGCACGCTCGACATGGCGGCGCAGGGCAGCGCCTGGTTCGCGGTGCAGGGCCTCGACGGCACCGAGGCCTACACCCGCGCCGGCGCCTTCCAGATCTCGCCCGAGGGCACGCTGACCACCACCGGCGGCCTGATGGTGCTGTCCGACGGCGGGTCGCCGATCGACGTGCCGCCGGGCGCCGACATCTCGGTGGGCAGCGACGGCACGGTGAGCGCGCAGACGCCGGGCACGCCCTCCTCCACCATCGGCCGCATCAAGCTCGCCAGCGCCACCGCCGAAGACCGGCTCGTGCGCAGCGAGGACGGCCTGTTCCGCACCGCCTCGCTCAACCCGCTGGCCACCGACGCCACCGCGCGCCTGGAGACCGGCGCGCTCGAGGGCTCGAACGTGAATCCGATCGAGACCATGGTCGGGATGATCGCCGCCGCCCGCCAGTTCGAGCAGCAGATGCGCCTGCTGCAGACCGCCGAGACCTCGGACAAGTCGGCCGCCCAATTGCTCAACGTGGGCTGACCGCCCGCGCACCCAGGAACCCTACGCCATGATCAATTCGCTCTGGATCTCCAAGACCGGCATGGAAGCCCAGCAGACCCAGCTGGACGTCATCTCGCACAACCTGGCCAACGTCTCGACCACCGGCTTCAAGCGCGCCAACGCGGTGTTCGAGGACCTGATGTACCAGAACCTGCGCCAGGTCGGCGCCAACAGCACCGAGCAGTCGCAGCTGCCCACCGGCCTGCAGCTGGGCCTGGGCGTGCGCACGGTGGCCACCAGCCGCTCGTTCACGCAGGGCAGCCTGCAGCAGACCAACAACCAGCTCGACGTGGCGGTCAAGGGCAACGGCTTCTTCCAGGTCACGCAGCCCGACGGCACCATCGGCTACACGCGCGACGGCTCGTTCCAGGTCGATGCGCAGGGCCGGCTGGTCACCTCCTCCGGCCTGCCGGTGGCCAACGGCATCACGGTGCCGCCCAACGCGGTCAGCGTGAGCATCGCCAACGACGGCACGGTCTCGGCCACGCTCTCGGGCAACGCGGCGCCGCAGAACATCGGCACGCTGGCGCTGGCCAACTTCGTGAACCCGGCCGGGCTGGAGCCGCGCGGCGAGAACCTCTACGCCGAGACCGCGGCCTCGGGCCAGCCCAACGGCGGCACGGCCGGCACCAACGGCCTGGGCACGATCATGCAGGGCTTCCTCGAGACCTCGAACGTGAACGTGGTGCAGGAACTGGTGTCGATGATCCAGACGCAGCGCGCCTACGAGATGAACTCGAAGGCGATCCAGACCAGCGACCAGATGCTTCAAAAGCTGGGCCAGCTCTGATGTCCACGGTTCTTCGCCTCGCATCGGCCGCGCTGGCCTGCGCCTTCGTCGCCGGCTGCTCCACGCTGGCCCAGACGCCGCAGGTCGACATGCCGCCGACCGTCGCGCCCGCACTCGCGCCGCAGGCGCCGGCCGCGGCCGTGAGCCGCGCGCCCACCGGCAGCCTGTTCCAGTCGGTGCGCTACCGCCCGCTGTTCGAGGACCGCCGCGCGCGCATGCAGGGCGACACGGTGACGATCCTGATCGTCGAGAACGTGAGCGCGAGCCAGAAGTCGACCTCGACCATCGACAAGAAGAGCGGCATCGACGCGGGCATCAGTGCCTTCCCGCTGCTCTCGGCCAACTCCTTCAAGCGCGCCAGCGTGAACGCCGACTCGGCCAACAACTTCGCCGGCAAGGGCGGCACCGAGAGCGCCAACACCTTCCAGGGCTCGATCACCGCCACGGTGGTCGACGTGCAGCCCAACGGCCACCTGGTGGTGACGGGCGAGAAGCAGATCGGCGTGAACCAGAACGTGGACGTGCTGCGCTTCTCGGGCACGGTCGATCCGCGCTCGATCCAGGCCGGCAGCGTGGTGAACTCGCTGCAGGTGGCCAACGTGCGCATCGAGTCGCGCGGGCGCGGCGCGCAGCAGGAGTCGCAGGTCATGCACTGGCTCGGCCGCTTCTTCATGAACGTGCTGCCGTTCTGATTGATATGTACACCCCCAGTCTTCGCGCACTTCGTGTCGCTACGCCAACCCCCTCGCCGGGGGCAACACCTGCGGCCCGGCGGAGCCGGTTCCGCGGTGTTCCTGGAAGGGCTCTCGCTGCGCTCGCGCTCGGCGTGGCGCTGTTCGGGCCAGCCCACGCGGTGCGCATCAAGGAACTGGCCGCCGTGCAGGGCGTGCGCAGCAACCAGTTGACCGGCTACGGCCTGGTGGTGGGGTTGGACGGCACCGGCGACCAGACCACGCAGATGCCCTACACCACGCAGAGCGTGGCCAACTACCTGCAGCAGTTGGGCATCACGCTGCCCGACAACCGCGCGGCCCAGCTGCAATTGAAGAACGTGGCGGCGGTGATCGTGACCGCGCAACTGCCCGCCTTCGCGCAGCCCGGCCAGACCCTGGACATCAACGTCTCCTCGATGGGCAATGCCAAGTCGCTCAAGGGCGGCATGCTGGTGGCGACGCCGCTGCGCGGTGCCGACGGCGAGATCTACGCATTGGCCCAGGGCAACCTGGTGGTCGGCGGCGCGGGCGCGTCGGCCGGCGGCAGCAAGGTGCAGATCAACCACCTGAGCGCGGGCCGCGTGCCCAACGGCGCGCAGGTCGAGCGCAGCGTGCCCTCGCCGCTGCACGAGGGCGACAGCGTGACGCTGGGCCTCAACGCGGCCGACTTCCAGACCGCGCGCCGCGTGGCGCAGGCCATCGACCGCAGGATGGGCCTGGGCACCGCGCGCGCCCTGGACGGCCGCTCGGTCGAGGTGCGCGCGCCCACCGAAGCCAACGCCCGCGTGACCTTCATCGCCGAACTCGAGGAGATCACGCTGGAGCAGGCCGCGCCGGCCGCCAAGGTGGTGATCAACACCCGCACCGGCTCGATCGTGCTGAACCAGGCCGTGACCCTGGGCCCCTGCGCGATCGCGCACGGCAACCTGTCGGTCACGATCAGTTCGACGCCGGTGATCAGCCAGCCCGCACCGCTGTCGGGCGGCCGCACGGTGGTGGCCGAGCAGGCCAGCATCCAGATCAAGCAGGAGCCGGGCATCCTGATCCAGGTGCCGAACTCGCCGCAGCTGTCGGACGTGGTGCGCGCCTTGAACGCACTGGGCGCGACGCCACAGGACCTGCTGGCGATCCTTCAGGCCATCAAGGCTTCCGGCGCGATGAACGCGGAGTTGGAAGTCATCTAAGAAATGTTGCTCTCCCCCAGTCTTCGCGCACTTCGTGTCGCTTCGCCAACCCCCTCACCGGGGGCGATGCCAGCGGCCCGGCAAAGCCGGTTCCGCGGCATCCCACGAAAGAGCCACTGACATGGCCATGCCGCTGTCCACCCCCGCGCTGCCCAGCAACAGCCTCGCGGCCGACGCACGTTCGCTGGACTCGCTCAAGCTCGCCGCGGGCGCCAACGACCCCAAGGCGATCAAGGAAGCGGCCAAGCAGTTCGAGTCGCTGTTCATGCGCGAGCTGCTCAAGAGCATGCGCGAGGCGACGATGAAGTCGGGCCTGATGGACAGCGACGGCGAGAAGCTGGGCACCGACCTGCTCGACCAGCAGTTCGCGGTGCAGCTGTCGGGCATGCCCGGCGGGCTGACCGACGCGATCGCGCGCCAGCTCACGCAGCAGATGACGGGCAACGCGCGCGGCAGCGTGCCGACCGTGTCGCTGCCTTCCGCCGCGACGCGCATCAATCCGACGGCCTCGCAGAGCGGCTTCGTGACGCAGCACACGGCCGCGGCCGAGCGCGTGGCGCAGGCCACGGGCATCCCGTCGAGCTTCATGATCGGCCAGGCCGGGCACGAGACCGGCTGGGGCCGCAGCGAGATCCGCAACGCCGACGGCAGCAACTCCTTCAACCTGTTCGGCATCAAGGCCGGCCCGGGCTGGACCGGCAAGGTGGCGACCATCACCACCACCGAGTACATCGACGGCGAGCCGCGCAAGGTGTCGGCGAAGTTCCGCGCCTACGACTCCTACGAGGCGTCGTTCCGCGACTACGCACGGCTGATCGGCGAGAGCCCGCGCTACGCGCAGGCGCGCGCCAGCACCGGCTCGGCCGCGGCCTACGCGACCGAGCTGCAGCGCGCGGGCTACGCCACCGACCCGGCCTATGCGGCCAAGTTGAGCCGCGCCATCAATTCGACGCTGCTGATCCAGCGCTCCCAACAGGCCTGAGGCCCATCCCCTCCCATGAGTTCCCTGCTCAACATCGGCACGCGGGCGCTGCTCGCCAACCAGGTCGCGCTGTCCACCACCGGCCACAACGTGGCCAACGCCAACACGGTCGGCTACTCGCGCCAGAGCGCGGTGCTGCAGCAGGTCCCGGGCCAGTACACCGGGGGCGGCTACATCGGCAGCGGCGTGACGGTGAGCACCATCGAGCGCGCCCACAACGAATTCCTCACGCGCCAGGCCGGGCTTGCCCAGTCGGTGGCGGCCATGGACAGCACGCGCGCCGATCGCCTGGCTTCGCTGGAAGACATCTTCAAGGGCGGCGCCAGCGGCCTCGGCGCCTCGGTGAGCGACATGCTCAACGCCTTCACCGACGTGGCGAGCGCGCCCAACGACATCAGCGCGCGCAACGTGGTGCTGACGCGCGCCGACGAGATGGCCTCGCGCTTCCGCAACGCCCAGTCGCAGCTCGACGACCTGCAGCGCGGCGTGAACGCCCAGCTGGGCGACGCCGTGACCTCGATCAACAGCATGGCCCAGCGCGTGGCCGCGCTGAACCTGCAGATCGCGCGCACCACCGGCGGCGGCCAGAGCCCCAACGACCTGCTCGACCAGCGCGACCAGCTGATGCGCCAGCTCGGCCAGCAGGTGCAGGTGACGACCGTCGATGCCGGCGACGGCACGCTCAGCGTGTTCGTCGGCAGCCAGGCGCTGGTGCTGGGCACCACGGCCGCCACGATGTCGCTCACCATCGGCGACAACGGCACGCGCCAGCTGGCGATGACGCGCGGCACGCTCACCACGCCGCTGGACGAGGCCACGCTGGGCGGCGGCGAAGTGGCGGGCCTGCTGCGCTTCCAGAATTCGGACCTGGTGGCCGCGCGCGACAGCCTCGGGCGCATGGCGCTGGCGATCAGCAGCGAGCTCAACGCACAGAACCAGCTCGGGCTGGACCTCGACGGCCATGCCGGCGCGGCCATCTTCCGCGCCATCGCCATCCCCGATGCATCGGCCAGCACCGCCAACACCGGCAACGCGACGCTCGGCGCGAGCGTGAGCAATGCCAGCGCGCTGGTGCCCTCGTCCTACCAGGTGAGCTTCGGCAGCGCCGGCGCGATCGAGGTGACGCGCCTGTCCGACGGCAAGCGCAGCAGCTTCAGCGGCCCGCTGCCGCTGCAGATCGACGGCCTGACCTTCGAGCTCAACGCGGGCACGCCCGCGGCCGGCGACAGCTTCGTGATCAAGCCCTATGCCAACGCCGCGGGCGGCGTGGCGATGGCGATGACCTCGCCGCGCGAGATCGCGGCCGCCAGCCCGGTCGAGGCACGGCCCGCCGCGGCCAACACCGGCAGCGTGAGCGTGGCCTCGCTGGCCGCGACGTCGAACAACGCCAACCAGGGCGCCACCGTGACCCTGACCTTCGCGGCCGACGGCAGCTACAGCGTGTCGGGCACGGGCACCGGCAACCCGACGGGCCAGCCCTATGTGGCCGGCCAGCCGATCGCCTTCAACGGCTGGTCGCTGACGCTGAGCGGCACGCCCAAGGCCGGCGACGTGATCACCGTGCAGGCCGCGACGCCGGGCTACAGCAAGCTCGGCGCGGGCAACGCGGGTGCGCTGGCCGGGCTGCGCGACAAGGCGATGTTCGACGGCGCCTCGATGGTCGACGGCTACGCCGGGCTGATGGCGCAGATCGGCGTGCGCTCGCAGAGCGCGCAGTACGCGGCCGACGTGTCGGGCAGCATCGCGGCCAACCTCGAGACCGAGCGCGCCAACGGCGCTGGCGTGAACCTCGACGAGGAGGCCGCCAAGCTGCTGCAGTACCAGCAGGCCTACCAGGCCTCGGCCAAGATGATCCAGATCGCGCAGACCGTCTTCGACTCGCTGCTGCATGGCATGGCCTGAGGCCGCGCTCCACCTCCCGCACCCAGGAAAAAACGCCATGAGCACACGCCTCGCGACCGGCAACACCTACGACAACGCGCTCAACCAGCTGATGACGCGGCAATCGCAGCTCTCGCGCCTGCAGGAGCAGATGACCGCGAGCAAGCGGGTGCTGCGACCGAGCGACGACCCGACCGGCGCGGCGCAGGCCGAACGCGCCCAGACCCGCATGGCGCGCGTGGCCACCGACCAGCGCGCGCTCGAGATGCAGCGCAACGCGGTGGCCACAGCCGAGTCGACGCTGGGCGATGCGGTCACGGCGATGCAAAGCTTCCGCACGCTGGTCGTGCAGGCCGGCAACCCCGGGCTCTCGGCCACCGACCGCGCCAGCATCGCGCAGCAACTGAGCACCTTGCGCGACCAGTTGCTGGGCTATGCGAACACCAAGGACAGCAACGGCCTGCCCCTGTTCGGCGGCCTGGGCAGCACCGACGCGCCCTTCGTCGATGGCGGCGGCGCGGGCGTGAGCTACCAGGGCATCGCGGGCCAGACCGCCACGGGCGAGTTGGCGGTGCCGGCCTCACTTGACGGCCACGCGACCTGGATGGACGTGCCGACCGGCAACGGCGTGTTCACCGTCGCGCTGGGCGCGGGCACCTCCAAGGTGTCGAGCGACGCCGGCAAGGTCACCGACCCCACGGCGCTCACCGGCCACGGCTACCGCATCGAATTCAGTGTCAACGCGGGCGTGACCCAGTACGAGGTGATCGACACCACGACGAACACGGCCGTGCAGTCCGCCCAGCCCTACAAGAGCGGCCAGGCGATCGGCTTCGAGGGCCTGTCGCTGGTGGCCAGCGGCACGCCGGCCGCGGGCGATTCGCTCGAGATCGCACCCAGCACGCGCACCAGCCTGTTCGGCGTGCTCGACCAGGCGATCGCCGGCCTGCGCGACGCCACCGGCAGCAGCGCGGTGGCGCAGACCGTGTCCCAGGCGCTGTCGCAGATCGATGCGGCCAGCGCGCGGCTGTCGGCCACGCGCGGCCGCGCGGGCGACCTGCTCAACCGGGTCGACAACATCACCGACCGGCAGGCCACCCGCAGCCTGCTGCTCGAAGCCGACCGCTCGCGCGCGGAAGACCTGGACGTGGTCAAGGCGCTGTCGGAATTCAAGGCCAAGGAAACCGCGTACTCGGCCGCGCTGGGCTCGTACGCGCAGATCCAGAAACTGTCCCTGTTCAACTTCCTCGGCTGACGGCCGCATCCTTCCCTCTTCCATGGCGCAATCGGTTCTCGGCAGTCTCACCCTCGGCTATCGCCCTCTCTGGAACAAGGCCCGCGCGCTCGCCGGCGTGCAACTCTTCGTGCATGCCGACGACCAGGGCATCGACGGCCAGCACCTGCTGCGCACGCTGGCCGAGCAATGGTCGGCCGAGTCGCCGCTGCTGCTGCTGTCGCCCAGCGCCCCCGACCTGCTCGCCGGCCTGCTGGCCCATGCCACGGCCGGCGGCCCGGCGATCGTGGTGCCCCAGGCCTGGCTCGACCGCGGCGGCGTGCGCGATGCACTGCGGCTGGCCCATCAACGCGGCGTGCACCTGCTCGCCAGCGGTGCGCCGGCCGCGCTGGCCGATGCCGGCGCCGAGCGCTGGGCCAAGCAGCGCGCCCTGCGCCTGGCCCCGGCCGACGCGGCCGGCGCGCTGCAGGCCGCCCTGAATCACGCCAGGCCGGTGCCGCCGGCCGCATGCTGGGCCGCGCGGCCGACAGCCCGGTCCAGGCCAACGCGCTGGTCGAGGGCGTGGCCAGCCGCGCGCTGGCCGAGCATGCGCTGGACCAGCAGGGCGCCTGGGCGGTGGCCGGCTGGCCCACCGAGGACGTGCTGCACCGCTACGCCGGCCAGCCGCTGCCGCCCACGCGCCGCACCATCGTGCAGGCGATGAACGCGCTGGACAGCGAGCAGTCGCTCGACCGCATCGAACAGGCCTTCGGGCAGGAGCCCAGCCTGGCCTACCGGCTGTTCCTGTACCTCAACTCGGCCGGGCTGGGGCTGCGCAACGGCGTGTCCTCGCTGCGCCACGGCTTCATGATGCTGGGCTTCCGCGCGCTTAACACCTGGCTGGCCGAGCAGCTGCCGCACGCCAGCGAAGACCCCAACCTGCGTCCCGTGAACGCGACCATGGTGATGCGCGGCCACCTGATGGAGCACCTGATGGACGCGGGCATCGAGGACGACCTGCGGCGCGAGGTCTACCTGTGCGGGCTGTTCGCGCAGCTCGACCTGGTGCTCGACGAACCCTTGCGCGCGAGCTTCGCGCGCATCCCGCTGGCCGACCGCATCGTGACAGCCGCCATCTCGGGGACCGGCCCCTATGCGCCCTCGCTGCAGGTCGCGTTCGCGCTCGAATCGGAGGATCCGCAGCCGCTGCGCGCGCTGCGGCAGGCCTACGAGATGGGCACGGAGGAGATCAACCGCGCGCTGCTGCGCACGCTGGCGGCCTTGCCACGCTGAAGCGCCGCACGAACCACCCAGGGCCAGGCGCGGACCTGGCTTTTTTTCGCCTGTCGAGGCCGCATCCGATGCCTTGCCAACATCGAACGCACAAAGCAAAACACCCACTGAAAAGTGGGTGTTTTGGGTATCAGCTGGTAGGCTGATATGTTGGTTGCGCGAGCAAGATTTGAACTTGCGACCTTTGGGTTATGAGCCCAACGAGCTACCAGGCTGCTCCATCGCGCGGCAAGCTAGAAGTATACCTTATTCTGCAGCGCTTTGCTCGTCAGAAGCTTCTTTAATTTCGGGACGGTCGACCAGTTCGACCAATGCCATCGGCGCGTTGTCGCCCACGCGGAAACCCATCTTCAGGATGCGCGTGTAGCCGCCCGGACGCGTCGCGAAACGCGGGCCCAGATCGGCGAAGAGCTTGACGACGCTGTCGCGGTCGCGCAGGCGGTCGAAGGCCAGGCGCTTGTTGGCGAGCGTGGGGTTCTTGGCCAGCGTGATCATCGGTTCGATGACGCGGCGCAGTTCCTTGGCCTTGGGGACCGTGGTCTTGATGACTTCGTGCTCGATGAGCGA
>Ga0182008_10001331_pt1 | contig 16839 bp, 15 predicted proteins | sample Sormic07211129_1_FD_120482 | JGI IMG/M metagenome (GOLD analysis project Ga0182008, IMG submission 120482) | Rhizosphere microbial communities from Sorghum bicolor, Mead, Nebraska, USA - 072115-129_1 metaG | ecosystem: Host-associated > Plants > Roots > Rhizosphere | place: USA: Nebraska...
CCGGACGTGGTCGGATTGATCCGGCGCCACCGTGAACTCGAGCTGCGCCGACGCGCCAAGACGAAGCTCAACCTGCGCGGCGCCGACATCACCCGCTACGGCCGGGCCAACATCGACAAGGCGATGCTCAACCCGGTGACGCCGGCCGAGCGCAAGGTTTACGTCAATGTGAAACGGGACGAGGCCGCCGCTGCCGCCGTGAGACGCCACAAGGCCGCCAACCCGGCGAGCATCTACGTCATCAACCGGGAGCAGGTAGAGTTCCTTGTGCGAGCTTGGGGGCGCGACTGGCCCTATGACGGCGTGGTGGTTGACGAGTCTTCGGCCTTCAAGGATCACACCACCAAGCGCTGGGCGGCATTGCGCCGGGCCCGCCAGTACATGAAGCGGATGATCCAGCTCACGGCCACGCCGGCCGCCGAGACCTACGCTCACCTGTTCGGGCAGATCGGCTTGCTGGACCTGGGCGAGCGCCTGGGCTCTACCTACACCGAGTTCCTGTCCCGCTACTTCGTCCACAATAAGTACACCCGCAAGGATCTGCTGCGCCCCGGCGCCGAGGAGGAGATCGCCGCCGCCATCTCTGACATCTGCCTGACCATGAAGGCCGAAGACTATTTGCCGATGGACCTGCCGACCTACGTGAACCGGGCGGTGGATCTGCCGGCCAGCGCGATGGACCTTTACCGCGGCATGGAACGCGACGGACTGGTCACCCTGCAGGGCCGTGAGATCGAGGCACCGACCGCCGCCGCGATGTCGCAAAAGCTGCTGCAGATCGCGTCGGGCGTGCTGTACGAGACCTATTACCTCGAGGACATCGACACCGAGGACATGGTCAAAGTGAAGCAGGTCCACGAGGTCCACGACCGCAAGATTCAGGATCTCAAGGAGCTGGTCGAGGAAACCGGGGAGCGAATCCTGGTCGCCTACCACTTCAAATCGTCGCTCGATAAGCTGAAAAAGGCGTTCCCGAAAGCGGTGGTGATGGACAAGGACGGCCATGCGGTCAAGCAATGGAACGCTGGCAAAATCCCGATCCTGCTGATGCACCCCCAGTCTGGCGCGCACGGGCTGAATCTGCAGAAGGGTGGCCGGTACATCTATTTCTTCGACATCCCCTGGTCGCTCGAGCTGTATCTGCAGTTCATCGGGCGTCTGCACCGGCAAGGCCAGAAGGACGCGGTGTTCGTTTGCCACGCCGTCGCCCGGGGCACGCTCGACGAATTCGTGGTCGAGTGCATGATGAAAAAGCAGGACGCGCAGGAAGGGTTATTTAAGTTATTGAAAAAGCTGCAAAGAAAGTGGAAAAAGGCTTTGACCGTTGAGTGTGAAGACCTATAGAGTGCGACCCGTTGGGCATGGCTGCTCGCTTGCTTCGGCAGACGGTCGAAAACCTCAATTCATTTGTGCGTTCTCTATGTAACCCGTCTATGCCACGCCAAGCGAACATCTCATGTTCACGAGAACGCAGCGGCTTTCGCAGGCACGCAAACGGGATGGGGAAAAACCTGCGACATCACTCTCCAGGGGGTTGATGTTGCAGGTTTTTTTTCGTCCGCGATTTGCCACGAGGGGGTGCGGTCGATATGCTCATTGCGTATATCAACAGGGCACCCCGGTGAACCAGGAACTAATCGACTTCGAAAAGCACACCCAGCTCGGCCCCACGTTCGCGTGCGAGCTGCTGGGGATGGCGTACTCGACCTATGCGCAAGTGCGTAGCGGGGCCAGGCCCATTCAGACCTACACCCGCCGCCACCTGCAGGTCATCTATATGCTGCGCAAGGCCGACCTCGAAAAACTGATAAAGGAACACGTCCGTGGCCGCAAATAAGCACATCGATTCCAAGGTTATGGACGATGAGACAAAGGGCCTTCTGTTCGAGGGGGCGAGCATCTCCCAACTGGGCAAGCTGTTCGGCATGGATAACCGCACCGTCCAGTCGAAGATCACCGGCATCGAGCCGTGCGGTCGCCGGGCCGGTCACCCGATCTACGCGGTCAAGGAAGCCGCGCCATTCCTGGTCGAAACCCAGCTTGACGTGGACGACATCGAGCAGGTCATCACCTACGTTCGCAAACTCAACCACACCAACCTGCCGAAGATGCTGACCAAGGAATTTTGGGCGGCGATGACGGCGAAGCAGAAATTCGAAGAAAACGCAGGCGACTTGTGGCGCACCGACCAGGTGTCCGAGGTCTTCGCCGATCTGGTCAAAGCAATCCGCATCCCCCTGGTTCTGGCTAACGACAGCATCGCCAACGAGATGGAAGTCACCGAGCCCCAGCAGAAGGCGCTCACCCACATTATTGACGGACTGTTAGAGGAATTATCGGATGCCGTTACTAAGCAATTCGGCTCGCGAGCGGCTACTGGACTCGGGCAAGACGACTTTTAGCAACCTCGCGCAGATTGCCTTGGGCGTGGGGCAGATGTTCAACCCGCCCGAACGCCTGACCGTCGGCGAGTGCGCCGCCAAGTATCGCAAGCTGAATAACCTCGGGTCCTACACCGGCCCATGGCTCAACGAGAAAGTCGCCTACCTGGTCGAGCCGATGGATACGCTCGATTCACGGTTCTACGACGCGGTGATTTTCGTAGGGCCGGCCCAGTCGGGCAAGACCGACGCATTGATCCTCAACTGGACGCTCTACAGCGTGAAGTCGAGCCCGATGGACCTGACTATCTACAGCCCAACGACAGCCGCGGCTCGCGACTTCTCGATGCGGCGGGTCGACCGTTTGGTGCGCACCAGCAAGGTGATGAAAGACCTGCTCGTGAAACGCCGGGACGCCGACAACAAGTTCGACAAACACTTCACGAACGGCATGATGCTGACCCTGAGCTGGCCGTCGGTGTCTGAGATGTCGGGTAAGCCGATTCCCCGCGTAGCCCTGACGGACTATGACCGGATGGACGACGACATCGAGGGGGACGGCAACGCCTTCGACTTGGCGGCCAAGCGGACCACCACGTTCGGCAGCTTCAAGATGGCATTGGCCGAAAGCTCACCGTCGAAGCCCGTCCTCGATGCGCGCTACATCACCAAGGGCCACGAAGCCCCACCGGCCGAGGGCATCCTCGCACTGTACAACCGGGGCGATCGCCGCCGCTGGTACTGGCCGTGCCTGCACTGCAACCACTACTTCGAGGGTCGATTCTCGATGTTGCGGTACGAGCTATTCGACAAAAAGACCGGCTTGGTCTACGACTCGGTGACCGCCTCCGAAACCGCCCGCCTCGAGTGCCCGAGCTGCCACACACACATCCACCCCGATGAACGCTACGAGATGCAGCAATGGGGCATGTGGGTTCGCGATGGTGAAGGCGTCAACAAGAAGGGCCAGCGCTTCGGCACCGGCCGCCGCACCAAGACCGCAAGCTTCTGGCTCAACGGCATGGCCGCCACCTTCACGAACTGGGCGGGCCTGGTGCGCACGTTCATCACCGCCGAGGAGGAATACGCCAGCACCCAATCCGAGGAGGCCCTCAAGAAGTTCTACAACACCGACCTGGGCGAGCCATACCTGCCGAAGTCCGTCGGCGAAGACCGGTTGCCCGAGCATCTGGCGGCCCGTGCCGAGGAACTCGAGGAGAAGGTCGTACCGCTGGGCACGCGGTTTCTCGTTGCCACAATCGACGTCCAGAAGAACATGTTCGTTGTGCAGGTCCACGGCATCGCGCCGGGCCGGCCGTTCGACATGGTGCTGGTTGATCGCTTCCAGATCCGCCAGTCGAAGCGCGTGGGCGAGGACGGCGAAAAGCTTTGGGTCAAGCCGGCGACGTACCAAGAGGACTGGGATCTGATCGTCGAGCAGGTTATGGAAAAGACCTATGAGCTCGGCGATGGGACCCGGCGCCGCATGGCCATCAAGATGACGACCTGCGACTCGGGTGGTTTCTCGAAGACCAAGGGCCAGTCCGTGACCGGCATGGCGTATGAGTTCTACCGCACCATCCGCAAGATGGGCATCCATGGCCGGTTCCATCTGGTGAAGGGTGACGGCAAGCCCGGCATCCCCCGAGCCCGTATCACTCACCCCGATGCCCAGCAGCGCGACAAAAATGCAACGGCTCGAGGCGATGTGCCCGTGTTGATGCTGAATTCGAACAGCCTAAAGGATATGCTGCACGCACGTTTGGACTCGCTCGAACCCGGGAAAGGGATGTACCGGATTCCGAACTGGTTACCTGACTGGTGGTATCAAGAGATGTGCGCCGAAACCCGGACCCCAAAAGGGTGGGAAAAACGGCAGCACGCCAACAACGAAGCGTGGGATTTGTCGTATTACTGCATCGGGGTTTGCGTGTCACCGCTCATGCTGGTCGAGAAAATGGATTGGGCGAATCCGCCAAAGTGGGCGGCTGAATGGGACCAAAATATCCTGATCAGTCGGGCGGACGAACCTAAACGCTTTGCTCAACCGACCAAGCGAAAACACGACTTCTCCAAACTTGCCGAGGCCATGGGATGAATTGCACAGGATTTACACTGGAAATGCTGGCTGAGATGCGCGCCGATTACACCGCGCTGATCTCGGGCAACAAGGCGCGGGTCATCGTTGACCAGAACGGCGAGCGGGTTGAATTCACCGCCGCCAACGCGCAACGCCTCTACGCGATGATCGGTGAGGTCGCGGCTTGCCTCGAGCCTTCTGCTCGTCCCCGATCCAACCGCCCGATGGGGTTCTATTTCTAATGGCCCGCACAGCGAGCAAACCGCGCATCACCGTAGCACATGCCACCCCGCCAAACGAGAAAGCCCTTGGCGGCGGCCTCGAGGGTGCCAGCCGCATCGACCGGGAGGTTGCCCTTTGGAACCCCTCGATGTCGTCCCCCGACCAGATCATCAACCCGGGCAAGGCCGTCGCCGATGCTCGAGGCCGTGACATCGTCCAGAACGACGGCTACGCGACCGGCGCCGTGGCACTGCACCGCGACAACATCGTGGGCGCGCAGTACCGCCTCAACGCCAAGCCGAATATCGTGGCCCTGGGCGTGACCGAGGAGTGGGCCGAGGAGTTCCAGCTAACCGTCGAGGCGCGCTTCAACAACCTGGCCGACTCTCAGGATTGCTGGTTCGATGCTTCGCGCAAGAACACGCTCACCGGCCTAGTGCGTCTCGGCGTCGGCGGCTTCCTGATGTCGGGCGAAGTTCTGGCCACGGCCGAGTGGATCAAGGAATACCGCCGCCCATTCAGCAGCGCCATTCAGATGATCTCCCCGTCCCGCCTGTGCAACCCGAACGAGCTGGCCGACACCCAGCAGCTACGCCGGGGCATGGTTCTCGACTTCCGCGGTCGCTGCACTGACTTCTGGATTCGCAACGGTTACTCGGATGATCCTTACGGCTTCGTCTACAAGTGGACTAAGGTTCCGGCAGAAAAGCCGTGGGGCCGTAAGCTGGTTTGCCACATCGTCGAGCAGTTGATGCCCGAGCAGAACCGTGGCATCGCCGATATGGTCGCCGTCCTCAAGCAAATGAAGATGACGAAGAAGTTCCAAGAGATCACGCTGCAGCAGGCCGTCGTGGCCGCAACCTACGCTGCCGCAATCGAATCGGAACTCCCGCAGGGCATGGTCTTCGAGCAAATGGGTGGCGGCGCTGGTAACGGTGATGCCATGGCCGAATACATCGGCAACTACATGGGCATGATGGGCGAGTACCTCGACGCCTCGAAGAACATCGCCATCGACGGCGTGAAAATGCCGCACCTGTTCCCGGGCACCAAGCTCAACATCAAATCGCTGGGCACCCCTGGCGGCATTGGCGGCGGTTACGAGCGCTCCCTGCTGCGTCACACGGCGTCGGCGCTGGGCCTGTCCTACGAGCAGTTTTCGCGGGACTACAGCAACACGAACTACAGCTCGGCCAGGGCCTCGATGGGCGAGACGTGGAAGTTCATGTCTTCGCGCAAAAAGATGGTCGCCGACCGGATCGCGTCCTTCGTGTACCAGCTTTGGCTCGAGGAAGAATGGAACGCCGGGCGCATCCCGCTGCCTGCCGGTAAGACCACGGCATGGTTCTATGAGCCAGGCGTAAAGGATGCAATCTCGGCAGCAACGTGGATCGGTGCCAGCCGTGGCCAGATTGACGAATTGAAGGAGACGCAAGCTGCTATCCTGCGCATCAATTCGGGCCTGTCGACCTACGAGAAAGAAATCGCCCGACTGGGTGAGGACTTCCGCGAAGTGTTCCAGCAGCGCGCACGCGAGATGAAGATGGCCGAGAAACTGGGCCTCGACTTCACGATGGCAGCCGAGAAGACCACAAGCGGCGCCAGCACCCAGGGCACGCTCAAGGAAAATGGCGGCAAGAACGCCAATGCAGACGACGAGGATTTCTGATGCCTACACCAATGGCGCTGGCCCGGCAGATCGCAACCCGGGTCAACCTACGCGACATCATGATCTCCCCGCAGGCCGACTTTGCGGCGGATCTGGTGCAGTTGTCGCAAGCCAGCACGCAGGACGAGAAAGCCCGGGTCATCGAGAGCCGCATGGACCTCGTGGCCATGTACGGGATCGACGGCTACACCGAGAAGCCGTTCGCCTATGCCAACGGCATCGCGGTCATCCCGATTCACGGCAGCCTGATCAACCGCTTCACGCATAGCTGGGGATTCGTCACCGGCTACAATTTCATCCAGAACCAGCTCCGTGCTGCGCTCGACGATGACGACGTGAAGGGGATCATCTTCGACTGCAACAGCCCGGGCGGCGAGTGCAACGGCCTGTTCGAAACCGCTGACGAGATCTATCTGTCACGCGGCCAGAAGCCAATGATCGCAATGATCGACACCGCCTCGTACTCGGCCTGCTACGCGCTGGCCAGCTCGTGCGACCGGATGATCCTCACCCCAAGCGGCGGCGTTGGGTCCATCGGTGCGATGTGCCTGCACGTCAGCATCGAGGGGCTGCTCGAGAAGAACGGCATCAAGATGACCCCGATCTACTCGGGATCGCACAAAGTCGACGGCGCTCCGTACAAAGATCTGTCAGAATCCGTCCGCGCTGATATTCAAAAGTCAGTCGATGCGTCTCGCGACTCTTTCGTTTCACTCGTGGCCCGCAACCTCGGCCTGTCTGAGAAGTTTATTTTCGACACCGAGGCAGCGTGCTACCGAGCTACCGAAGCATTGGCGATGGGCCTGGTTCATGACGTTATGACCCCGTCCCAAGCTGCAATCCGACTGATCAATGAGCTGAATGGCTCACCCGAAATTACTGAGGATGACGATATGAAAACCGCCGCTGAATTGGCACTCGAAGCCGCTGCACCCGTTGCACCTGTCGTTGCTACAGCGCCGGTCGTTGCTTCTGCCCCGGATGCTGGCCTGGTACAGAGCGCCGAGCGCACTCGCTGCCACACCATCACCAACTGCGAAGAAGCCAAAGGCAAAGGCACCTTGGCCAGCTACATCGCCTTCCAGACCAACATGTCCGCCGAAGAAGCCAAAGGCATGCTGGCCGCTGCGCCGGGTGAGACCACTGCTGCCGCGCCGGTTGTTGTCGCGCCGGTTGTTGCCGTCGTCGATCCGTTCAAAGCGTCCATGGACAATGGCCAACAACCTAACGTCGGCGCCGATGGCCAACCACTCGGTGAGTCGCTCGAAGCACCCAAGGGCAACGAACTGCTGAGCGCATATGCACTGGCCTATGGTCGTGACCTCGCTTAACCCGTAAGCTCCGCATCTGTAAGCACTTCTTTCCTCGAGGGAAAACGCAATGAGCAATGACATCGCAGGCGGCCGTACCGTCTTGGGCTCCACTTCCCCGGTCCAGCTTTATGCTGGTGAAGGCAAGATCACCACCACCGACTACCCGATCAGCATCGCTGTCGTGAAGTACCAAGTCTGCAGCGTTGATGCTGCAGGTCAGGTCGTCGCCTTCAACGCTTCGCTGGGCAACCTTGTCATCGCCAGCCAAGACAACGCCGTGATCAACGACCGCATGGCGTTCTTCGATGGCGGTCACTACAACCACGAAGCCCTGGTTTGGCCGGGCGCCCTGGTTACCTACGATCAGCGTCGTGCTGTCGTCGGTCCAAACGGCACCGTTAAAATCGGCCGTCTGGTCAACTAAAAATCGCTTCACGGAGGGCATGGCCACGATGTCATGCCCCCAAGACCATTACGGAGATTCACCATGGGCCCGTTTGACCTGACTACCCTGCTCGGCGTATTGCGCGTTACCAAGACGCTGCCGGCCTTCTGGCTGCAGTTTTTCCCTGACGAGATGACCTTCAACACCGAATCCATTGCGATGGACGAGATCAGTGAAGACTATCGCCGCATGGCTCCTTTCGTTGCCCCGAACGTCCAGGGTCGCGTCCAGAAGCAACGCGGTTTCCAGACCGTGTCCTATCGCCCGGCTTACGTTAAGCCGAAGGACATCGTCGATCCGAACAACAACATGTTCACCCGTACTGCTGGTGAGTCGTTGGCAACCGGTAGCCTGACCCCGCAACAGCGTTATCAAGCGACCGTGGCCAAACTGCTGGTCGAGCAGCGCATCAAAATCGACAACCGCCTCGAGTGGATGGCGGCCAAGGCAGTACAGGACGGCAAAGTCACTTGCGATGGTATCGACTACCCTCGTGTGACCATCGACTTCAACCGTGATGCGAGCCTGACCCGTGCCCTGATCGGCACTGCTCAATGGAACAGCACCGCGGCCAACCCACTGAAAGACATCAAGGCCGCTAACCGCGCCTCGAACGATCTTTGCGGTGCCACCAACCACGAGATCATCTTCGGCGCAGATGCGTTCGACTCGTTCGTTGCATGGGTCCTGGCCAACAACCTGAAACTGATCGACAACAACTATCGCGGCTCGTCCACGAATCTGGCGTTGATCACCAACGGTTTCGACGGTCTGGAATACGCTGGTCGTGTGCAGGGTCTGGCTGGCGGTGCTGGTTTCGACTGCTGGATCTACTCGGCCAAAGTGACGTTGGAAGACGGCACCCAAGAAGCGCTGCTCGCTCCGAACAAGGTGCTGGGCATCTCCCGCATGGTTAACGGCGTGCAAGCGTTCGGCGCCATCAAGGACAAAAAAGCTGGTCTGGCACCGCTTCGTTACTTCCCGAAAATGTGGGACGAAGAAGACCCAAGCGTTGAATACATCATGACCCAGTCGGCCCCGCTGCTGGTTCCTCGTGTAACCAACGCCACTTGGTCGATGACCGTCCAGTAAGTCTGGTAAGCTGGCCGCCTAGGTAGCCAGTTGCCCCCGCCGCGCTCTCGGGCGCGGTTCCTTATTTCTGTCAGGAGTTTCACCATGCCTAAGCGCATTGCTCTCGGTTCCATCGGTCTCACCCGCGACGGTCAAACTGTCTACCCGGAAATCGGTACTGAATCCACCGGTAAGCCGTTCGACTTCACCGCCGAAGAACTGACCCAAATCGCCGCGCTGGAAAAGCAGACCGGTAACCAGCTCGTTCGCAAGATCTTGAACGAAGGCGCGTCCGATGACACCGCCGCCGTGACCAAGACCCTGGGCGAGATGAACCTTGCCGAGCTGAAAGCCGAAGCTGCTGCTCGCGAAGTCAATCTCGGCGATGCCAGCACCAAGGCGCAGATCGTTGCCGTTCTGGAAGCTGCCGAAGCCGAAGATCTGTAAATGCCCTTCGACTTCGCCGCTGCGAAGAAAAGCACACGCCGGGCGGTCATGAAGACGCTCGGCGTTGATGCTTTATACAAGGACGATTCGCGGGAAGTGCCAGTCGCAATACGCGCCCGGTGGCATTCCAAGATCGACCGGTTCGGTGACATGGGCAACGCCGGCTATGCCGAGGTACTCGAAGGGATCGAGCGTCTGATCCTCGACGAGACACAAGCAAGAGCGTTGAACGTGCGCCGGGGCGGTGTAGTGAGCTTTCCAACGCTCGAGGGTATCGCGGTAACACTCGAGGCGATGGAACCCAAGGATGGCCCCATTGAAGAGATCTGGTCGGTGACCTCAACATGAGCGTAAGCATAATCTCGGACCTATTCCCCGAGATCGAGAAATACTTCGACGGGCTGCCCGGTATCACTACTGAGGCGGCCCGAATTGCTTTAAACGACACCGCACGCGGGCCGGCCCTCGGTTTGGCGCGTATGCAGATGAACAACGAGATCAACTTTCCCAACGGCTATCTCAAGGGCGATCGCCTCGGCGTGTCCAAGCTGGCCAGCAATGCCGACCTCGAGGCTGTGATCACCGGCCGGGACCGAGCCACGTCGCTCGCCCGGTTCGCCACGTCGGGCCAGGTGGGTGGAAAGAACGGCGTTACCGTGGAAGTGGGCAAGGGCAAATCGCGCCACCTGAAACGAGCGTTCATGATCAAGCTCAAGTCGGGCAAGACCATGGACGGGTCCACCTTCAACGTAGGGCTGGCCATCCGGCTGGCGCAGGGCGAGACACTCAACAACCGGCACCTGCCTGCCAACACCCACGCCAGTTCGCTTGGCTCGGGCGTCGTGCTGCTCTACGGGCCGTCGGTGGACCAGGTGTTTAAGGCAGTGGCGAGCGACATCCAACCGGACGTGGCCAAGGCACTGACCAACGAATTTTTCCGTCAATTCGATAGGCTCTCAAAATGATCCCGCTGAAACTTGCAGTGCTGCAGCGCCTCACCGCGTTGCTGGAACTCACGGCCGGCCCTGATGAAAAGGGTGTGGCCTACGACCTGGTTGGCGACGTGTACCGTGGCCGGGTGACCTTCGGTGAAGAAACCGAGCTGCCGGCCCTGTCGATCCTCGAGGCACCGATGCCCGACGTTGGGATCTTCGGCGGCGCGGGCGAGATGCTGAGCGAAAGCTGGACGCTGCTCATTCAGGGCTGGGCGAAGGACGACAAGAAGAACCCCAGCGATCCCGCCTACTACTTGGCGTCGGCAGTCAGCGCGCAGCTCGGCAAGATCAGTGCGACCCGCGACGACGCGTCTGGCCGGCCGTTAGACCTCTCGGCATACCTTCTAGGTGATACCATTGTCGGCATCGAGGTTGGCGGTTCCGTGGTTCGGCCGCTCGATGCTCAAACTTCAAGCCGGGCGTTCTTCTATCTTCCGATACGCATCCGCCTTGCCAACGCTGTCAGCGATCCGTATCTTCCGGCCTGACGCACCAAAACCCCATAAAGAGGCACCACCATGCGCAACCCAGGCGGCAAGAACTACACGCTAGGCAGCGGTAAGTTGTACTTCGCGATGTTCGCGCTCGGTACGCAGAACCCCCAGGGCTATCGTTACTTCGGTAACACCCCGGAATTCACCACCAGCAGCGACCACGAAGATCTGGATCACTTCGATTCGGACAACGGCCAGCGCTTCAAGGACGACTCCGTCACTCTGACGAACAGTTCTTCGGGTGCCTTCACCACCGATAACATCAGCCTCGAAAACGTGGCCATGTACTACCTCGGTGACGTGTCGTCCTACACCCAGTTGGCCGCTACCGCGCAGACTGAAACGATCACCGTGCAGAAGGGTCGTTACTACCAGTTGGGCGTCACTCAAGCCAACCCGGCCGGCACCCGCCACGTCAACAACGTGACATTCAAGATCGCGGCGGTCGCGTTCCCGATCCTCAACAACATCGAGCTGGACCTGCCGACTGGCCGCTTCTACGTCGAAGACAGCGCGCCAGGCATCACCGGTACAACCGTTGACCTGATCGTTAGCTACGACCAGCTCGCGTACACGCAGGACCGCGTCATCAGCAAGAACAACTCGATTGTCGGCGCGCTGTTCTTCGAGGCCACCACCAAGAAGGGCATCAAGTTCGACTACACCTGGCCGTATGTCAAAATCTCCCCGGATGGCGACTACAACCTCAAGTCGATGGAAGACTGGTCCGCCATGTCGTTCACCGTCGAGCTGCTGCAGAAGTCCGGCTACGAAACCGTCTACATCACCAGCCGCGGCATCCCTGCCGTAGTCTGATAAGGAAAGCACCTATGGCACTCTCGGATTACGTCCCTGAGTGCCGTCAGGTTAAGGTCGACGGCAAGGTCATCTTCTCGGTTGAAGCGATCTCCCTAGACACCCTGGCGGCACTGGTTAAAACCCACTTCCCCGACCTCGAGCATGTCTTTGAAATCGTGCTGGATGGTGAGAAAGACAACGAAGCCCTGACTGATCAGATGCAGCGCATTGCGCTTGGTCTGGCTTCCCGCGCTCCCGGTTTGCTGGCCAACATCATTGCGGTCTGCAGCACCGAAGAATTCAGCGAGCAGCTCGTCAAGAATGCCCGCCGATTGCCATTCCCGATCCAAGTCGAGGCCATGATGCAGATCGGCGGCCTGACCTTTGAGGAGGCTGGCGGCGTAAAAAAAGCAATCGAATCGTTGATGGTGCTTATGGCTCGGATGCGGACGAAGCCGATGCGCCAGCCGGCCCCGGTGGACCCAACGATTCCGACGAGCCTTATGAATCCACCTTCCACCGTTTCTACGTCGGCATTCGCCGTGACGTAAGTTTGCTGTTCGCCGAGGGTCATCCTAACGCTCGGTCCTATCCTATCGGTATGATGTGGTCAGAAGCCCGCCTTTGCCGCCAGCGAATTAACAATCGCCTGGTACAAGAAGCAATGCTAATCCAGTCGGCGGTCTCTACCGTCATGGGTGGTGCAGCCGGGGCCAAGAACTTCAACGCACTAACCAATAGGATCGGCGCCAGTGACTGACCAGACCCGTGATGTCGAACTCGTTATTCGAGCGAAGAACCTCACCAAAAGTACGCTCAACGATGTCCGCAAAGAGATCGAGGAGATCAACGCAGCGCTGGACGACCAGGTCGACGCCAGCAAGCGTGGTGAGGGGTCGTTAAAGGATCTGACCAAGTCCTACGGCAAGCTCGAGGACGCGATGAAAGCGTTGCTCGGGCAGCAGGCGGTGATCAAAAACTTCGAGGCCCAAACGGCTCGACTCAAGGATCTGCAGGACGTTCTCGGTTCTGCGTCTACCCGCCTGAAAGAACACCAAGCCGCCATGGAAGGCAGCGAGAAAGTCACCAAGCGGCAAACCCAGCAACTCACGTCCTACCAAAAGGCCGTCGAGAAGGCTGAAAAGTCGGTCGAAACCCAAGCCACGCGTCTCGCCGCCACCCGCAAGGAAGGTGAGGCGCTCGGCCTTGCCATGACGGATCTCGTCGGTTCCCAAGACAAACTGCTAGCCACCGGCCGACAGCTCACGGCCGTGGTCGAAAAGCAGGGCACCGCTTACAACGGGTTCACCGCCAACATCAACGAAGCCAAGCGCGCACAAAAGGAGATGGCCGATAGTGCCGCCTTCCAGAAAGCCGCTGACGAAGCTGCCCGGTTGAACAAGGCGGGCCAGTACGTGCAGTTCTGGACCCAGCAGCTCGACAACATGGACGCCGCCCAGCGCCGGGCCGACAATTCGCAGAACCTCAACGACATGGCCGACAACGCGCTGGCCGCCGCCCGGGGTTACACGACCTTGGCCGGTGCCACGAAGTCGTTCGTCCAGAACAGCCAGGCCGTCGCCAAGTCGTTGCGCGACATCCTCGACCCGTCTGAATCGGCCCGCGCCAATCTCACTGGCGTCGAGGAGCAGATCCGCGCCGTCAATGCTGCAGCGCTCGCCGCCACCGGGCCGATGACCTCGTACCGTGAGCAGGTGAAGCAGCTCGCCGATGCCAACAAGGCCCTGGCCACAACCGGCAGCGCCATCGACACATTCAAGCAACAGACCACCGCGCTGCGTGAGGCCCGGGCCCAGTTCGTAGCGAACCGCACAGCCCTGCGCGACTACGCCGCCAGCGTGCGACTGGCCGAAGCCCCTACCGCTGAGATGGCTGCAGAGCTTAAACGTCTGGAAACGGCGCTGGCGGGCTCTGCCACTGCGTACCAAACCCAAGCGGCCAAGGCGCGGGCGTCCCAATCCGCATTGCGTGAAGCCGGGATCGCGACCAACGATCTGGCCGGTGCCCAGGCTCGCCTCGTCACTGCCGCACGGGGTAGCGTTGCCGCGCTGACCAACCTCGAGACCGCGACCAAGAAGTACGGCACCAGCGCCGCCGCTGCAGGCGAAGCCACGAATCTGTTCGAGAGCAACGGGCGCACCGCCCTGTCGTTCATGCAACGCCTGCGTGGCGAGGTGCTGGCGGTCGCTGCTGCCTACACCGGTCTACAGGGTGCCGTCGGCTTGGCCAACGATTCGCTGGGTGCCAGCAACACCAAACGATCGATCAACAACCAGCTCGCGTTGTCGGTTGGCGACGACCCTAAAAAGATCGCTGCCGAATACCAGTACATCCGTGAGCAGGCCGACCGGATCGGCGTATCGTTCGAGGAAGCCGCCAAGGGCTACGCGAAGTTCTCTGCCGCCGCATCGCTCGCCGGGCGTTCGCAGAAGGAAATCCATTACGTGTCCGAGGCGTTCCAAGAGGTCGGCGTTGTTGCCGGGCTCACGGCCGACGACATGGGTGGCGTGTTCAAGGCGCTCGAGCAGATCTATTCCAAGGGCAAGATCCAAGCCGAGGAACTGCGTGGTCAGCTCGGCGACCGTCTTTTCGGCGCGTTTGAGATCGCGGCCAAGGCGCTGAAAAAGCAATTCCCCGACCTCGACAAAGCGATGCAGAAGGGCCTTATCACCAGCGAGCAGTTGCTGGCCATCGCCGAGGAGTATCGCAAGACCGTGGCCAACCGCCTGCCGACGGCCATGGAATCGCTGACCGCAAACCAGAACCGCCTCACGTCCGCATTCTTCGACTTCAAGGTGCTGATCGCGGATAGCGGGTTCGCCACCGAATACGAAAAGCTCGTGTTGAAGGTTAGCGCGTTCCTGAATAGCGACGACGGCACCAAACTCGCGAAGGGGCTTAGCACCGCATTCGCAACCATCGTCACCGGGCTGATCTACCTGATCGACCATCTGGACGAGGTTGTCCTGGTGATGGAACTCGCGTTCGGCATCAAGATGCTGTCGTTGGTGGCCGGCCTCGCAACCTCGATCATGACGAAAGTGATCCCGGCGCTGATCGCCATGCAGGCCGAATTGGCTGCGACAGGGGTTGCCGGTGTCGGCGCCGCTACGGGCATCGGTGTTGCCTTCGTCGGCCTCGTCGCCATCTTTACCGGCTTCAAGATCGGCGAGTACCTCTACGAGCAATTCGACTGGGCCAAGCGCGCAGGAATCTCGATGGCCGAAGTGTTGAAGGGGTTGTTCACCCAGCTCACGTTCGCCATCAAAGCGTTCGGCGTCAGCATCAGCACCGGCTTCACGAACAACTTCGTCAAGCTCACCAACGGCGTCAAGGATGCGGTTGACGGTTCTATCGAGCTGCTGGCCAAGGGTTCCGACGCCATCGGGGCAACCGACATCGCGGCGAACATCCGCAAGGGTATGACTGACGGCACGCGTGAGGGCGTGAAGGACTCGCAAGTCGAGCTGGATAAGCTCAAGAAGACCCTCAACGACACGATGGAACTCGATCACAACATGTTCGAATTCCAGCGGCAGCAGGTCGGCAAGGATCGGCCGGTGTTCGCCGCGCCGGGCGCCACTGCCACCACCAAGCCCGTCATCCCGCCGAAGCCTGCCAAGCCTGACGAAGCGGCGGCTGCAGCGCTGGCCAAAAAACGGGTATCGCTGGCCGAGCAGTTGGCGAAGGAACTCGAATCGGTCGAGGCGAAGATCCAACGCAACGAGAAGCAGGACCTCGACAGCCGCATGGCCGCCATCGATACGGCGTACCAGAAGGTTTTCCGGCAGATCGATGCGCTGGCCAAGCTACCAGGCGGCGCCGCTCAAGCCGGGCAAATGCGCGACACGTTGAACAGCTACATCGGTTTGCTCAAGGCCCAAGAGACCGAGAAGTTCAACGCCGAGCAGAAGAAAAAGGACTTGGCCGAGGTTGCCGAATCCGAGAAGCGGATCAACGAGCTGATCACGCTGCGCACCCAACTGCTGGCCAACGTCGAGATCCAGCGCAAGGCCGGCAACACGACCGACATCGAGGCCAAGGCGCAAGTCGCGACGATCGATGCGAGCTACGTGCCTCAGATCGACGCGGCAACGGCGGCTACGCTGCGACTGGCCGAAGCCAACAAGGCCGCATTCGATCCGCTGGCTTTCGAGAACATGGTCGCGAAGCTGCAGGCGATCCCGGCGTCCCTCAAGATCGTGAAAAACGAATTGATCTCGGCGCAGCAGGTTAACGAAAAGATCTCGGGCGGTATTGCCGGGGGCTTCCAAGCGTTTGCCGACGCCGCGGCCCAGGGTGAGAACGCAGTGTCGGCAATGGGGATGGCGTTCGCCAACTTCGCGCTGGACTTCGCCAAAGAGATCACAATGATGATCCTCAAACAGATGATCCTCAACGCGCTGCAGTCGTCATTCGGCGGCGGGGGTGGTGCGATCGCGGGTGCTATCAACGGGATGGTCGCGCACGGCGGCGCCGTTGTCGGGCAATCGACTGGCCGTAGCAAGAACGTGAACCCGAGCTGGTTTGCCGGTGCGCCGAAGTACCACACGGGCGGCGTTGTGGGTCTGGCCCCTGACGAATACCCGGCGATCCTGCAGAAGAACGAGGAGGTGCTTTCGAAGAACGATCCGCGCAACGTCCTCAATTCCGACAAGGGTGGCGGTGGCGCACCAGGGGCGGGCAATCCGATCAACATGAAAATGGTAAACATGATTGATTCGGGCAGCGTGGTAAAAGAAGGTTTGTCAACTGTGGCCGGTGAACAGGTATTCCTCAACATCATCCGCGCTAACAAAGGTAGTATCCGCAACATTCTTGGCTAAGAGTGTCGCCGTAATGCCTATTTCACTGACTCGCGATAACCCTGAGCTACCGTATAACGAGAGACTTGAGCGGTTCC
>Ga0182008_10001335_pt1 | contig 16797 bp, 14 predicted proteins | sample Sormic07211129_1_FD_120482 | JGI IMG/M metagenome (GOLD analysis project Ga0182008, IMG submission 120482) | Rhizosphere microbial communities from Sorghum bicolor, Mead, Nebraska, USA - 072115-129_1 metaG | ecosystem: Host-associated > Plants > Roots > Rhizosphere | place: USA: Nebraska...
GCTCTAGAAATGGCAGAGCAGACATAAGTCTAAGATTGAGCGGTATACAGACTATCAATGCATCACAGTATCGTCAGCTTTTGGTCGAAAGCGGTACCTGGATGAATGACCGCTTTTGGCCGACTGCTGCCTTCGTGAAAGTCAGCAATCGGCTGTGGATTCAACCGGTCGACGTCGTTACATCCCGACCGCCGTCTCGCCCCCCCCCCCAAAAAAAACGTTTTCTGAACAAGCTGCGCTCCAGCCATCCATACAACAGCGACGTCGCACTCTGCTTAAATACCGTTTCTGCTGAAACACAGAGAAACTGAGCATAGTGTAATTTGGCGCGACTCAGACAGACCCGACCTAGAAACATAAAGGAAATAAACCGTTCGCCGCATCGTATCGCGGTTTAGGGACCTCTAAAACTTACTAGTGAGGTTCAGAATTAAATGAATCTTACCAAATTAAATTCATGACGTTTGCTATTATCCGTATTTCATTGCAGGATGTGAAGAATTTAAAAATCTCGTATACATAAAAGCGCGCGAACCGATTAAGTCGCGAAAATCTGCAAGATATTGCACCCTCGGCAGCTCAATAATTAGCTTATTTTTTTGACAAAGGACTATCAAATGAGTGCGATTGAATATTATTTAGTTATTCCTATAGAAGAAGAGAACACATTCTTCCAAGGTCATAATCGTGGCGTAGTCCAGCCAGAAGTGTTTAATCTGCTAATTACAATCTGTAGCGCGCCTAACGATACAGGCGAAATATATATAAATCATGCTGACTTAATCAAAAGCAGATCTTTAAGCTCTAAAAAAAATATTAGTGCGATTGGCAGTCAATTCATTTCTGAACTACCAGCGGTGATCAATGCACGAATAGCAGTTATTTTTTGCGCGAAGTGCAATGCAGCGGAGGTCGCAGCCCTCCAATGGAAAGAAGGAGTTAAGATAATAGTTGTATCAACCATCGAAGCAGATGGTATTTTTTCTATAAGAAACGAAGAGCACAATGCCGTTCATTTTTTGGATAAAAAAATTGACGATTTTGTTAGAGGTTTTTTAACAGAAAACGGGACAAATCTTGATGTATTGAAACCTTTGAGAACCCCTTATGAGGAAAATGCCCCAATTCCAATTTATGGCTCTGGCGTTACATTGGCAAATGATTGTGTCTTTTCAAGTTTAGGCTTCACTTTTAGCGTTGAGAAAAGTGTCAAGCCAACGGAACCTGAGACCTACTACGATGCAATCTATGAAAGTGTTGATGCATTACTTGGAATCATAAACAAAGACGGCAAATTTCGGCAAGAAATGATACTGTATTCACCTTCAATAATGGTGCCCTATTACAATACGAATCAGCACTTTTGGAATCAGATATTCAGAGATCTCAAAAAAAAATGGACGCGAGATTTTATAAAAAATGGATTAATAAGAAATCCTCACTACTCTGGAATATCCATTGAGACAAGTTCGCTTTTAGAAAACGAAGATCCGTTTGACGAACCTGCTTTCGCTGCGATTTTACATGAGCGACAATCAGAATTATTGGCAACGAATTTGTTTGTCGCCAGTATGGCCGCCGCTTACTGTTTGCCAGTCGTTCGACTACCGAATGCAATAAATTTGCACTTGCCACAGCTTAAAGAGCTTGAACTTACAATACAAAGAAGTGACATCAAGTCGCAGGCTCAACTACAACAGAAGTTTAAATCTTTATCTGACCAATTCAAGTCTGAAACAGGGGCAAAACTTAGCTCACTGCTCTCAAATAAATGTCAAAGTGCGAAAATTTGTAGCGATGTTCCAATCGAGTGGGTTTATTTAGACAAGCTTCCTTTGATGATTAGTCATGAGGTATCCAAAATCCCTATGACACCCGGAAATTTACTTGGTCAATTCTGTATGCTGGGAGATGGGATTACTATTCAAGAATCCGCCTTCAAGGATATCCTTGTGATTCGTTCCTTTCAGAACCACGACAAAATAAAAAATATTTTGCAAACTGCAATAGGCCTGTTCAAAGTTGAACCTCACCTCAATATCAAATTCATTGATGTGAAAAATGTTCAGGAAGTGATATCGGCACTCAATGAATATGCTGGTGCAATTGTCGTATTCGATTGCCATGGGGGGCACGATGGGGAAAGCAAGCCGGGATTTTTGAAGATCGGTAGAGATAAACTTGATGTTTGGTCACTTTTTGGTGTTGCCCGGGTCCCGCCAATTGTTTTACTCAGCGCCTGTTCAACTTCTGCAATCGGGGGGTCACATGCCTCGCCCGCCAATGGTTTTTTACGTTGCGGCGCATTGAGTGTTATCGGTACCTTCTTGCCAGTAGACGCGATTAAATCATCGGCTTTTATTGCAAGAATTATTTATCGCATCCATTCCTTTCTACCTGCTTTAAGCTCTTTGAATTACGAGGCCGTAAGTTGGAGAACGTTTATTAGCGGCTTTCTAAAAATGTCTTATTCGACAGACGTACTGAGATACTTTCAAGAGCACAATCTCATCGATCATGAAGCCTATTGCAAAACCCATATAGCAGTTAATAAAGATATCAATCTTGCAAATCCCGAATGGTATGAAAATCTGCTGAACTCCGTAGCAAGCAGATCAAAGAAGTCGACCGATGAACTTCTAAAGTTGATTAAGGAGGACCATCCTCTGTTTGAAACAATGCTGTATTGTCAATTAGGACGCCCCGAACTTATTACTATCATCATGGAGAAAAAAAAGAATATTCGAACATAACTCTGATGAACACATCTCACAATTAGAGAAATCCAAAATTCTGGGTTGTCACGTAAATTGATAACGCGCGCCCACACTCATAGCAGAACTGGAATGCCCATGTCCGTCGAAAAGGAATTATTTAACAGGTGGAAAGAAATACTCGTACGTAGGTATGGCGAGGGATTTGGTGAAGGCTTCGTGCAGGAGGCGCATGAAAATCTCATGTCCACTTACAGAATGTTCGCCGGTAGCGACTGCGCAGATCCTCACTTTATCGACGAAGTATGTTCCTCGGACCTGAACAAATCCGCACAGCGACTGGGTGAAGTGCTGCTGTATGAAAGATTGTTGCATTTAGGACTTGAACCAACCAGTAAACCCAAAGGCCCGGACTTCCGTGTAGAGATAAACGGGCGCCCGGTCTGGCTAGAGCTAGTCACACCCGGTGTCGGTGATGACAACCGCATTTCCGACCTTTTTAGCGCTCACAATTCGCTATACCCATGTGCCGAGCAAGCCATTGAGCTAAGGCAGCGATCCTTGTTACGTGTCAGCAACGCAATCTCCGGAAAGCTCGCTAAGTATGAGGACTATTTGCGTGATGGAGTTGTGCCGCCTGAAGAGCCCTTGATCATCGTTGTAAATGACGCTTTGTTGTGCCCTGATTCATTTTTCTACGGAATTTCACACAACGCTGATCATGGAGTCGGTGGAGTTTCCCTAGCTGAACATGCCGTCAATAGTATTGGCCAGTCAATCTGGGTAGCTGGGGAAGAACCAGGACGATACGCGATAGAGCGCACATATCGAGACATGGTTGATAATCGGCCCGAGCCCAAGAAAGATGGTGGTGTCCGTGGAACTGTACCCGTGAGCTTGTTCGCGAACCCGACGGAGCCTCACGCGAAAGCCGCTGCTGAGAGGGCCACCATCATTTCCGCAGTGCTCCAAATTACCCTGCGTGAGGATTATGGCGTGCTTATGCAACTTCGCGCCAAAGCGGAAACCGAAGAGCGCCTAATGGAGACAATCATCTCAAGGGGAACATTCGTGAACAACCCACGTGCCAACAATCCTGTTGGAGTTGACGTGTCAACACTTCTCACGACAGTGGTAGTCGCTCCTACTTTATCACCCAGAGATTTATGGGATCTGGAAACCCGCCGATTGAAACTATTTTTAGGTGATGTTTTTCAGGAAAAGCCATTCCCGAGTTGAGGTTGACGTGCCTCTCCAGCTACGAATTAACACCATAGGATAGGCACATTTGGGATACGTGCCACAGGCTTTAATAGTTAACGGTTGCATCTTTTCCACTACAGACGGAGGCCATAATGCTACCACTCCAGCCTAGAAAGACTCAGCTACCAACGTCGAGTTCTGACAGACTGCTTTGGGTCGTTTAACGCCGGTGTTGACCGACAGCAATGGGTCGATGTCTGCCGGTCAAGACGTACCGTGCGCTGGTCACATCCGATGCAAATGGCTGGTCAAGTCGAATGCAAATGGGTGGTCAAGTCCATGCAATTACTCAGTTCGCGAGGAACAGACTCGGTCAGTGACATCTCGGCCCTGGGTCATTACGGCGTCGGCGTCAACACTTCGATCAACACCTTCAAACCCAAAATGCACCAGATCGAGTTCATCGGCGAAAACGTCGACCGCCCGCACTAGATTTTCTTCGGCAACTTAATCGTCCAGGCCGGGCAGCAACGTGACTTGCGTCCAAGCCGCCCCTTAAATGAAATGCTTCTGATCGTCCCACCATGATCTAGACGATCAGAAGTTAGGGCAATCGCAGACGTTTTCACACAGCCTGGGTCGGAAGCTCCCTGCCGTGTTGGACTCCTACCAGTCTTCAGTTGAGGAGCAAAAAACGGGGCTAAATGTACCTATCCCCATTTTTTTTGCTTGCTCTTCAATACGGCCAGCCTGTAGGACATCGTGCTTAGTCGGAAAGTGGCGTAAAAGGAAGTGAGCGTTTTTTCTAACGCGTTCGGGCACTTCTGTGTCGAGAGCAAGTTCCGTCAGGAAAGCGTGAGTTTGTGCGACGGACCTGGTCCGTTCAAATGGCATCGTCATTTAAGCCTCCACGCGTTGAGATCGTCAGTCCAAGACAGGCGATCAGGTTCGGTCGTCTATTTCCGCTGGTCCAGCCAAGTTAAAGAAATTTCTACATCTGTAACTAATTTTTGACTAGCAGTGGTCCTCGTCATCAAACCATCATAGAGTTACATGCCATCCTGACAAAATCCTCCCTAGGTCTCCAAAAGGGTATTGCTGAGGGTCGGGAATAGATGCACAGGAATTTTTGTAATGGTTCTCGAAGGGTATTCCAGAATCTGAAAGTTTTTGTCTGCCCCCGCAATGTCGGCAGATGATGCAAACGCCATCGAGCTTCCACCGTTTTGTCCACTCAGCGAGTTCAGTCTCCACCGACTGGTTTATGCGTTTTACCTCTTCGAGCCGACCCTCGCGGCCCCAATCATCTTGGAATCCCATTTTTGTTCCTTCTACTTGACCGGCCTGGTCCGGCTCCAAGTGTTGCGACCTCTCACTCCAGAGCAGACGTCATCAAGCTCATTGAGCGTTCCCAAGCAGACAAAAAAACGCTCCGTCCTAAAGCAGCGTACGCTCCGGCAATTCGATGTAGTCGGGAGAACGATGTGAATTCGTTTTCATTGACGTATCAATCACACTAAAGCAACACGTCTGCTGCCGGGTCCCCCTTTCAATAGCCGCTGTCGAAGCATCTCACGCCCCCTAGCAGGAGGAAGGCATTGTGTCGAAGCTATGCGGGAGAGGAAAAATGTCCCCTTCCCTGTAAAAATCAGACTGATACGCTCAATTATACTTCATACAGTATAGAACAAAACAGCTTTGACCGGCCTTATCGTTCCTTTTGCGAGAAGTACTTATGCGATTGGAACTCAAGCGGGCCATTGGCACCTCCATCAAGTCTTATCGACTTAAGAGAGACATTCCGCAGGAAAGCTTAGGTCCAAGCCAGCCTTACATAAGCAACCTCGAGGCAGGAAGAGGCAGTGCGTCGATAGACAAAATCGAGCAGATGGCAGACGTTCTCGGGGTTCATCCCATGAGCATAATCTTCGCTGGCTATCTCACATCAAACGAGGATGCCAACAGGGACCAGTTGTTTGAAAGGATTCGAATTGAGCTGGCTGAAATAGGGTTCTAACTGATCGCCACTATCCGGGGCCGCTGAAAATGCTAGAAGAGTGATCGGACAGAGCCTGCCGGTTTTCAGCGGGAAGGAATGCATACCGTAAAACAGGCTCCGCGAGCATGACCAATCTATTATTCAGCTTCAAGGTATCCGCGCCGGACTATACATGACGTCAGCAGATGTAACCCCTTCCCTACCAGCCTTCAGTTGAGGAGCAAAAAACGGGACCAAATGTACCTATCCCAACTTTTTTCGCTTGCTCTTCAATTCGGCCAGCCTGCAGCACATCGTGCTTGGTGGGAACGTGACGTAAAAGGAAGTGAGCGTTTTGTCTAACTCGTTCGGGCACCTCTGTGTCACGAGCAAGCTCCGTCAGGAAAGCATGAGTTTGTGCGACGGACCTGCTGCGTTCATATGGCATTGTCATTTAAGCCTCCACACGTTCAGGGTCGTCAGTCCAAGGCAAGGCGACCAGGTTCGTCCCCTATTTTCGTAGGCTCAGTCCAGCGTAGAAAGTTTCTACCGCTGTCGCTTTACCTTCAATACCAATAAGTTCAGATGCTAGGTATCCGCAGCTCGGTCAGCACTTTTGCAGAGCGGGTCCGATCCAGCAATGAGCAGCTGTACTGAAGTGGGCTTGCCCGCCGACTGAGTTTATGCTGAAGGTAAGGGAGGTTCCCGATTCGGAACGAAGCAGACCAGATTCAGGAATATCCGGATGAGCGATATGCATAAAGCCTCCTCAGCTTTGCAAGAGGCTACGAAGGTGGTGTTTTTTACCGGCGCGGGCATCTCTGCTGAGAGCGGGATACCCACGTTCCGTGACAAGCTTACCGGACTCTGGGAAAAATATGATCCTCAGCGCTTAGAAACAGCTGATGCATTCCGTGAAAATCCCGCTTTGGTGTGGGGCTGGTATCTATGGCGACGACATCAAGTAAGCCAGGCCAAACCCAATGCTGCTCATTTCGCAGTGTCTCGTTTGGCTAGCACCGGCCGCCGGGTAGCGGTGGTAACTCAGAATATCGATGACCTGCATGAACGCGCCGGCTCGGTAGATGTAATGCACTTGCACGGAAGCTTGGCGCAGCCGAAGTGCTTTGCCTGCCATCGAAGCGCTGAATTCACACCAGACCAAACCGCCGTCTCCGATGAAGCCGTGCTGGTTGAACCACCTCGCTGTAAACGATGCAATGGAAGATTGCGGCCCGACGTCGTGTGGTTCAAGGAGGATTTGCCGGTCGGAGCCTGGAAAGCTGCAATGAGCGTGATCAAAGACTGCGAAGTCCTGATCTCGGTTGGGACTTCAGGTGTCGTTATGCCCGCCGCAGACATTCCTGAAATCGCATTGGCCGCTGGAGCAACAGTGATTCATGTGAACCTGATGGATGTGTCGTTAGGTGGGACAAACGAGCTCATGCTTATCGGAAAAGCGGCTGAGGTATTGCCCATTTTATTCGGATCGCTAGGTCTATCGGAAACTTAAAAATCGTTACCTAATAGCTAGCGCGCGTCGATGGGCTGAAAACTTCGCAATCCTGATAAGCCTGCTGATGGTATTCCGCAAAACTATCACCACGAACCCACCCGCGGTGGCCTAACTCGGCGTCATTCCCCACGCTATGCTTTCCTTTCCACGGAGGAACGACGATGCCCAACTCAGATCTGCTGCCGCCCCTGCTGTTCAAGATCAACGAAAACCAGCTAGCGCTGGAAGCCGCCATCCTGGAGCTTTCAAACTGGGTAGAGCAGCGCGGCGGGGCTGAAGTCGCGGAAAACGTTCGTGGCGCGCTGATCGCGATCGACCGCAACGAAGAATTTATCAAGATGACCCTCGCGCTGATGATGACGCCGGAGTGAAACCATTGGATTGCCTCCCGCCTGAATAGCCAACGCCGCACAGTTAAACGAAGGTGACGACTTCAAAGGCGCTCCTGGTCTGAAACCGCACCTGTCGAATCGTTGCGTGACCGGCGATGAGCGGGGAGTTACTGCTTCCGACGGCAACGCTCGCGTGCTGTGAACGTCAAGTTTGCACTAGTAAGCGGACCCGACGGTTCAAGGCTTTCATCGGGATGGCTGAGGTTATCCCGGAGTTTTTTATCCGGTACGCCGAAACCAAGGCTGATCTCCCCTGCCGTTGCCTCGCCAGCAACGTCTTCGGCTTCCGGAACCAAACATCCCGGGCTGATCAAATAATGCGAGAGCAGTTTGTGGTGGGGATAACGGTTTTCGAAGAGTTTCAGCAAGCCATTGAAGATGTCTTCTCCCGCGGGGGTTCCCGCCACGCGGCGAATCACGAACTCGGCGATGGCCAGGCGTACCTCGATCTCGCTTGAGTCGAGCGGTATGAATTCTGCGGTTTCTTCAAACCACTGGTAGGTGCCGTACTTTAAGGGCTGATCCGTCATCGGTAACTCCCGCCTTGAATGGAGCAGCATGATTCACCAGACCGCTCACAAAACTCCGTTCAACACCTTGGCAGTGGCCGTCGAGAAGGTAATGGCGGTGCTGAGGTTCAACATACGGCAAGTCTCATACAAATAACACCAGCGGAATTCCGTGTACGCCCTATGCGCTGGTGGCCCCGCCCCCAAACGCGACACGTGTCTTCGACAACCCGCCACCTCTGCCACTCCGCTCCCCCCTGTTGGGTCGGTTCTAGTCAACCCTGGCCCTCCTCCCGTTAAGCAGGGACCTCCTCTACCACGTCATCGAGCTGGATGGTCGGACCATATCTCACAGATTGTTTTGTCATCTTTCGTTACCTCCCCGAAGGACCTGATTGGTAAAAATAAACCGTATACCAAATTCCGGTCGATGCTGCTGAAAGCTCCTGACTAAAATGTAAAGTGCTGATTTCGAAAATACCTCACATCCCCAAAATGAAATCACCGGTATCTCGTGTACGGTTGAAAAATTCAAGGTATATATGTAATTGCCGATCAACCCTGCTGAGCACAGAATTGAAGGGTGATAGCCTGACAGCCTGAAATTATGTGCAATTCCTTAAGGCGGGCGGAGTTGAAAGGTCTTCTTCCAACCGTATTGAAGTTGCCTAAACGTTCCTCCATTAAGACTATATCGACGAATAACTAATTTTTGGCGACCCGCCTCAAACCAGTTTGAGCCCCCTATTTTCACTTAACTCTTTGATCCGAGATGAAAACTTTTCATTTTCTAACTTTAGCGCTTCCAGTTCAGACTGGACTGCTAGAAGATCTAATTCAGTTTTTTGGTGACTAACTGCAAGTGCTTGAAATTTTCTTTTCCACAATTCGGCCCTTATTGCATGGCTCTTACGAAAACCAACGCGTTCTGCCGGGGAAATTTTCCTAGCGGTGTTTAACCATGAATTAACGAACGCCCTTAAATTGACTTGCGTTGATGAGTAAAGAGTAGTAATGCCGATGCCTGCTCGTCGAGCGATCTCATTGCAACTTAGTGCCCCGCCGTTTCTAGGATAAACACCATCATTTCCATTTATTTCATTCTCAATGCACTTTATGGCTTCGCGGACCTTACGGTCGACATCAATCGTCCGCAACTCACCCCGAGCTTTGGCAGAGAAATTTTGGTTACCCATTACAAGCTCTCCATAGAATTCCGCAATTGAATGATGGTTTCGTGCTCGGACCATTCAGCGCCAATGTCTTTGAAGCGCTTAAGTTCTTCCTCCAGTTGAGCCATCACATTAGATAAAACTAAAAGCTGATTATTTTCAAATGCTCGTTTCCCCTGCTCGATAAGAACTGGCAAAAGTTCGCGAACATCCCGCCTTGCAGTTTTTTCCTCAATTCTATGTATACAATCAGAATCACAATTACAGGGTGCAAGTTCTTTGGCCGATTTGGTGCAAATCACACCGGGTCGAATGACTCTGTAATACTGACCATTTAGAGTAAGTGTGGTTGCCAATTCATATGCAGAATAATCTCCCCATTTTTCTTCGTAACCCTTCAGTTCCTCATGATACATTTTTACCGACTCAATTAATTGTGGTATTGCTCCACCCCCATACCCAGCATGCTCTGATTCATTTTTCGATATAATAGCGAGGTGTATATCCTCAACCAAAACCTTGCAACGCATAACCCGCAGCTCTCTCGCTATTTTTTCTATTTCGTCTTGAAGAGCCTTGTCTGACAGCAGGTAATTTAACGTTACTTGTATATCTTCGTGGCCGAGTAGTTGCTTTAGAACCCTTGTACTTTCAAATACGGTTAGAGCAACTAATCGTGCAATTGTTTTACGAAATCTATGGGCATACACTTTAATCTCATCGCATTTCCCACCAAGTCCTAAATGAAACCCCAGGTTGCTTAAAGCATGGTTGTGCCCGGGAAGTATGTTACCAGCTTCTTTTACCCTCCCAAATCTGCTCCATAAAAACGCTGCGGATTCCAACTCATTGGAAGGGCCAGAGCGAAATGATTGGATTATCGAAATGGCATCAACTAATTCCCTTTGTTGAGCTAGCGCTTCAATTAGAATGTCCGGCGCGGGCCATTCCCGTTGTCTACCATCTAATTTAGAACTAAGCTTATAAGTTTTACCTTTCAGGTAATATTGTCCATCGACTGCTTCTACTATACAGTTCCTACTCAAAGTAAGAACTTCATGAATCCTACCCGCCATTGCCAATAACGTAACCCATAAATGTACCGTTTGCAATGTACTGAAAAGTATCCGCAATTCCATCCAACTAGTTGGCTCCCAAGAAGGTTTATTACTTACTAAATTTAAAGGCCGAAGGCTACCACGCCCTCGATCATAAACAAATTCGAACGGAGGACAAATTGGCTCGCCAGAATTGCGTCCCCAAGTGAATTTTCTCATATAAACTGACGTTAGTGCCGAAAAGCTATCTGAGTCCCAATGACCGCTTTCCAACATTTCAACTAAGTGCTTAGCAATAGCTAACAGCTCCGGCCCAAGCGTCCTCATAAACCATAGGACTCGTGGACCCATTGCAGATATGTAGCTGTCAGGTAACGGTTGGTGTGGTTCCGTTATTTTTTGTGGTGAGCGGTCAACCTGTGGCCCTCGCGGATTAGTGAACGCGGAGAGTTTGAAATCACTCGGAGCATCGCCCCACAGCCCTCGCTCTCTTAACATGCGCATACGGTTGAGTTCGCTTCGGGAACTTTCATGTCTTGTAGCAATATTTTCCAGAAGCAAAGGATCAATACAAGACATGAACGTCATCGTTTTTTCATCAGGCCTATCAAGCCTAGCTTGGACTCCGAGCGAAATGTATGGGGGGAGCCACTGATATAAAATCCTTACGATAGTAGATGTGTCTAGCGACCGCTTGCTTTCTCTTAGCGATGAGGGACCAAGCCGAAGCAAAAGAGCATAGCGTGACATCCACAATTCAGCCTCATCCAGTAAACTCGACAAAAGCACTGTTACAGTGATTTCATCTGGAAGTTGCTTTATAACTTGGTCGCGCAATGATATTGCCAATAATGTTGCATTATGACCGCTCCCTAAAACTGTCGGAGACGTTTCCCACACACCGTAATGATTTCCATGACCAATACGGGCCTGAACTTCCACTAAGGTTTGTTTATTCAAACTCTGAATTGACTGAAGATTGAATGGCCGAAGATTTTCATCTGATAGGTCAGATAACAGTAACTTATCAAAAAAAATACTATTTGACTTCGTCATCTTCATTTCGGCTCACCGGATAAATAAGTAACGGAAATCCTGGCACACGATGCGAACCCTCATCGATTTTTTGTGCCCAGTGCGAACAACGCCTATCTACCTCTTCAGAGGAAAATAGCTTCAACGCCACGCGTGCATTGAGCAATTCCTGCTCGTAACGTGAACTGGCCCAAACTTCTAATGATAGATTGCATTTTATGAAATTTAATTCCTCAATCCGCATCGCAATGCCATCAAGCGATTCGGGCAATATGACAGCATTTTTTGCACATAGCAGACAACGCTGTGAACTGCACATTGACGTTTCCGAGTATTTAGCTTCAAACTCCGAGGGAGGTTGCATTGGATCGAGACAAGCTATTTTTACACGAGAAACTTGTAGCTTTCTATAACTATCAAGCCTGCATTCCATATCTGGCGTTACCGAACCATAGCGTTGTAAGTGAGCAAGAATCGTTACATCAAATCGTTCAGTATCTAATTGCTCAAATAAATTCTTGACGAACTTTCTTGCTTCCTTATCTCGACTTCTATTTAAAATAGTATTATCGCAATAAACCTCGGTCGTATTAAGAGAGCGATGATTTAGCGCACGCATCACTGCTAGAATATTGCCTCCACTTTGGCGCCACACATACGTTGCAAATATATCACGAAAATCACTGGCCTTAATCTCCGCCAACAAATTCAGACCAGATTTTCTCCGTTTTTCATTAATCTGCCTCACCAATAAAGTCATGTATCCGACACCGACCTTTCCGTCTCGAATAGCAAGAGCCCAATCATTAAGCCAAGACACAACTCCGACTTGATTTACATAAAGCCATGCACTCCGGCACCCTTGCTCCAACCTCGTAATTAATTTTTTTTGCAAAATAAGCTTATCGTAGCTTACCTGACTTTTTTGCATCAGTGCGGCGCGTTGTCTCTCAACTTTCAATCGCGCGAACACAATAGTACGTAGCGGTGCTGTTCGTAAAAGCAGCAGTCGCAGTATCGGGCCTGGCCCCCAAGTAGTTTTCCAGAGACCTATGACAGGCTGATGCGCATTACCTGCCCGAGCTTTAATACCATTCAATATATATCTGCTGGAATCTTGTGGGTGGTCTCTGATGAAAGCTCTCTCATCCGATGCATCTAATCCCAACAGGACTGCAGGATTCCAACCAGTATTAGCTAGCACCATATGAAATGCAGTAGAAACCTCCCAAGCATCAGGGAAAGCAGTGCTTCTTATATTTCGACAGCGCTTCGAAGAAATCCTAGGAAATACTGTATTAAACTGATGATTAGTGGGAATCAACACATAAAATAAAGATTGAGCTTTTGCTAAACAAAATATATCTTCATATAAACAATTCCTGTTATTGCTTGCAGCATCATCTGCAGTCTCACGCAAACTATCTAAATGATTCCACCTCTGCCTGACTGCTTGCCAAGCCTGCTTCAATTCGATTCGCAACGTTGTAATTTGTTCTTCAGGAGGTAAGTGCCGCTCTACCGGAGGATCTTCAGGTGAAGGCCAGTATAGCCTAGATTCATTTATATTCACTAACGTAGCATTTACAATAGTTAAAAATCGAGTAAAACTGTAAGTTCGCATCCCATGCTCGTGTGCAAACTTGCAATGTAAAATGTTAATATCTTTAACACTGCATATTTTATACGTCTTAAGGCCATGCGCCTCTTGAAACTTGTCGAAACTATCAAATAACCGCCACCATGTTCGCAAACAGGCTGTGATATCAATTATACAGCTCCGTGACAAACCCAAGCATATCGACTTGATTGCTGGCGCTAGTTCCCTAATCAATTCCGGCCTTCCGGTAAAGGGATGATTTCTCGATCCAGGTCTACTGGTTCCACTTAATCCATTCGCGAATACATTTAGATCAATAAAACGATCGTCAAATGCATGCCGAGACCAAAATTGAAGCGGATCACTACTATCAGGAACCTGGAAATGATGCATATCGTTGTCATGTAAGCTCTGTACCCCACCAGAGTGGCTCTTCTGATATTGGCGCAGACTCATAGCATAATCCCTCCAAAAGACTCTGTAGCCCACCGTTCATGGAAATTCATATTTTGCATAAGCTGATCAGAGAACCATTGAAGATATATCAATGAGGTATTTTCAGACTTATGCCTAAGTTGTGGTTGAATTTGCAGCCTAATTACCGACATCAGGCTACTCTGCAGAGCCTCAAACAAGACCTCAGAGTTTACCGACGCAGGAGCGCTCTCAATCAACGCTCTTTGTTGCCGCATTTTATCCCATAACAAACAGCAAGCCCAGTAATGACGAGCTTTATGAGGCGACCAACTTTTAGGTGGCTTCGCAGCCCTCCAAAATTCGTAAATGTCGTCCCCTGAGTACCTCTTGCCGTTAACAGGATTTAAAAAAAGGTGCACCGATTCATCCTTAATCACGTTCTGTTCTCGTACTGTTTTTCCCTTGACTATTGCTTTCGCCAATGCATTGCTACGCACCCTATCTCTATAGTTATGCAATCGGAGGGCCATTGAGTAAGGAAGACGGATTATGCTTCTTGGTCCGATTTTATCACCACACGAAATGCCATATTCGTGCCCCTTAGCTCCATAACAAATTTCAACAAATACGCTCTTATTTTCATCGGCGACATGGTAGTTAACAATATTCCAATCAGATCGATTAATTGGGAGAGTATCAACTCTCCAGCAGGCTGCTTCCTCCCGCCTTATTGCAGTCTCGAGTATTAAATCCACAATCAAAACGTCTGTCTGACCTCTTAATCCGTTCTCCTGTACTCTCTGCCGCCAAGCAATAATTTCTCCTTCTGGCGGCAATGTCAAACGTGGACTAAGCTCTGGAAGTTTGCCTTTTCTTTTTTTTTGCTTGTGATCGTAATCGGCGGGATAGCACTCTTTTGATTCGGAAAGTAAAACATCCCCGATGCGTGGAACTATCAATGATGACCTAAGACCTTTAAAACTTGCCCAATTCAAATAAGATATCGCGACATCAACTCGGACATTAATCGTTCTTTCTGCGAGCGGTTTTCCGTCACGAGCCCATGTGCCGCGCAGCATTTCAACCTGATAACTGCCTATCAAATCCCGGTTGTAGTCCGCCTGCATTGGTTCAAGTTTTTTTGTTTCACACCACTCAAGAAAGTTCGCAAGCCTATCTGCACAATTCTTAATTGTCTTTGTCGACGGAAGAATTGTTACCCCAACCTTCCCCTTGCTGGTTGAATCCCATAAACCTAAGGCATAGTCGATTAAGAAATAACTTCCATAGCGATGGTAACCGGGACGTGCATCTAAAATGCAGGGTATGTGCGCGACCTTATCGTAACCTGCTTTCGAAAGAGTGGCGCTATCACCATATAAAACCTGATAGTTAAATCCCATGTCTCTACTCCTATCGTTCAAATAGCAGCGTAGTCAGGGATTTGAAAAAGTGTTTTCCGTATAGTGTTTATTTACATACGTATAAGGTGATCATCCACGATCAGCACTTTATTCATGGGCAAGTCCAATTTCGCTGTTCGAATTTTTAGAGCCCGCACAATAGCCTAGTCGTTTCACCCATGGCATGCCGTCCCCCCCGGCCACCCACACCGAGAGACATTCCCTACAAATAACGCGGATTAATCTTACAAAAATTCTTCAAATACTCTGCATCAGAAGATTTTCCAGCGCGCTGGCCTTCCGATTTTCAATAGTTTTTTGTATCGATTTTTGACCATTAAATCAAATAAACAGACTGGGTGGCAGCGACCCGATGGAAGTCGACGACTGAGTTATGCTCAAAAGTAACCGATATTGACCGTATCAACGTTCATTCCGGAAATATCACACGCCAAGTATCCACTTCTTCTTACAGCAAAAAAAACGCCATGCTCAATTATGAATAGACGATGACAATTCAGTAAAACCACCACATAGTCAGTCATCAAAAAATAATTTAACACTTTACATCAAGGCGAACAGACCCGCCCTAAACGCAAACAATAACGCTACTATTAAAATCGACATCCAACTCAACTTCAACCCATCGAGAAAAGACAACTTTCATGAGCATCAACCATGACCAAACTCAAAAAAAGAATTACCAACCCCATGACCGTCATCGCGATATTCGCAACACTGTCTGAAACTTCGGCGGCCATTTCACTGCCCTTTCTCGACAATAAGGAAAGAGAGGTCTATATCTGGTTTCTGATCAGCTTTCCTTTTTATTTGCTGTTTCTGTTCTTCATCACACTCAACTTCAATTATCGTTCGCTCTATGCGCCTTCCGACTTTGAAAAAGGAAAGCACTTCATAAAGGTCATGGACAGTGCCGAGCGCTCGGCAAGCACTGCCCCCTCGCCATGCGTCGAGCGTCCCCGAAACACCCAGGATCCGCCCGTCGAGGCCGCTTTGAAGCGCCCCGTCTCGGTTCAGCACCATGTCAGCCTGACCGAGCGGCTAAAGGATCTGTACATCATTGATGCACGCCGAATGCACAAAGAGGTTCAGTTCAGTGATGTGATGGAGAAGATTCAGAAAGAACAGGGAAGGCTGGCGCACGCGATCGTGTTCATCACGTGTGACGAATCGGAGTTATTACTGAAGAAAAGCGCACTCAAACAGTCAAGGCACACAAAGAAGCGCAGCAACATGACGTTTTGCATGGCTTACAACTTGAATTCACGGGGCGTGACGCTCATTGATCAAAACGTATTAACTGGCACGCAGCCGTCAGCAGCGCTTTGAGCGCAACCAGAGAGAATGGGCAGGAAGGAATAACAGAAACCAGAAGGATGCGGACGCGCAACGTCAGGCAAAAATCCCCTTTCAGACGTGTGACCTTGTCGACGACAAGGCCACACGTCCTATTACGGTCTCAAAGGTCTCAGAAAAGCTTCCGGCCTTTGTTCGCGGCAATGCGCATACGCAGCGCATTGAGCTTGATGAAGCCCGCTGCGTCAGCCTGGTTGTAGGCGCCGCCATCTTCCTCGAAGGTCGCGATGTTGGCGTCGAACAACGACTCGTCGGACTTGCGACCGGTGACGATCACGTTGCCTTTGTACAGCTTCAGGCGCACAACGCCATTCACGTGAGCCTGGGACGCATCGATCATCTGTTGCAGCATCAGACGCTCAGGGCTCCACCAGTAACCGGTGTAGATCAGGCTGGCGTATTTAGGCATCAGCTCGTCTTTGA
>Ga0182008_10001336_pt1 | contig 16796 bp, 12 predicted proteins | sample Sormic07211129_1_FD_120482 | JGI IMG/M metagenome (GOLD analysis project Ga0182008, IMG submission 120482) | Rhizosphere microbial communities from Sorghum bicolor, Mead, Nebraska, USA - 072115-129_1 metaG | ecosystem: Host-associated > Plants > Roots > Rhizosphere | place: USA: Nebraska...
CTGTACGCCTTCTATGGCGAGCGGATGGGCGTGCGCATCGCGCGCAAGCACCTGGGCTGGTATGCCAAGGACCGTCCGGAGAACGCCGCCTTCCGCCACGTCGTCAACCAGGCCGAAGACGCCACCACCCAACTGCGCCTGACCCGCGAGTACTTCGACGCCCTGGAAGCCGGCGTCTCCCTCGCCGCCTAGCCCAACCGCCTCGTTTTTTGTGGGAGCCGCTTCAGCGGCGATGGGTGCTTGCGGCAACCTGGCCCGCTGCCGCGGGATCGCCGACAAAGTCGGCTCCCACAAGGTCTGGCCCTGATCCCACAAGGTCAGCTCCCAGGTCGGCTCCCACCAGGTCGGCTCCCACCAGGAGATGCCCGTACCTTGGTTTTATTGCTCCTTTTGGTGCGGCGTAGAATGATGCGGGCATGAGTGAAAACACTGTCCCCGGTATCGACGACTACGATGGCCCCGCGGGCGGCTGGGGCGCGCTCGGCGCCGTGGCTCGCGCGCTCAGCGGGCAGATGGCCATCGCCCGCGAGTCCATCGCCCTGCACAAGGTGAACCAGCCGCAAGGCTTCGACTGCCCCGGCTGCGCCTGGCCCGACCCCAAGGAGACTTCCTCGTTCGAGTTCTGCGAGAACGGCGCCAAGGCGGTGTCCTGGGAGGCCACGGCCAAGCGCGTGCGGCCGGAGTTCTTCGCGAAGAACAAGGTGGCCGACCTGTGGAACCTGTCCGACTACACGCTCGAAGGGCTGGGACGGATCACCCACCCCATGGTGTACGACCGCGCCAGCGACACCTACCGCCCCATCGCATGGGAAGAGGCGTTCCAGCGTATCGGCGCGGCGCTTCGTGCGCTGCCGGACCCGGACATGGCCGAGTTCTACACCTCGGGCCGCGCCTCCAACGAAGCCGCGTTCCTGTACCAGCTGTTCGTGCGTGAGTTCGGCACGAACAATTTCCCGGACTGCTCGAACATGTGCCATGAGGCCACGAGCGTGGGCCTGCCGCAATCGATCGGCGTGGGCAAGGGCACGGTGGTGCTCGAGGATTTCGAGCACTGCGACGCGATCTTCTGCATCGGGCACAACCCCGGCACGAACCACCCGCGCATGCTTTCCACCTTGCGCGAGGCCTCGCTGCGCGGCGTGCCCATCGTGGTGCTCAATCCACTGCCCGAGCGCGGGCTGGAACGGTTCACGTCCCCACAGCATCCCGTGGAAATGCTCACCGGCAAATCCACACGCATCGCATCCACCTACTACAAGCTGAAGATCGGCGGCGACGTCGCCGTGTTGAAAGGCATGATGAAGGCCGTGGTCGCCGCCGATGAACGCGCTGTCGCGGCGGGCATGCCCCGCGTTGTCGACCATGTGTTCATCGAGGCCAATACGACCGGTTTCGAAGCACTCCTGGAGGATGTCGCGAACACGTCCTGGGAAGCGATCGAACGCGCCTCCGGACTTACCCGCGCGCAGGTCGAAGACGCGGCCGACATATATGCCAAGGCGAAGAACGTCATCGTCTGCTACGGCATGGGCATCACCCAGCACGTGCATGGCACCGAGAACGTGCAGCAGATCGCCAACCTGTTGCTCCTGCGCGGCAACATCGGCCGCCGCGGCGCGGGCATCTGCCCGTTGCGTGGCCATAGCAACGTGCAGGGCGACCGCACGGTGGGCATCACCGAGAAGCCCACCGATGCGCTGAACGACGGCATCCGCGCCACCTACGGTTTCGAACCACCCGCGGCACATGGCCACGACGCCGTCGCCGCCGTCATCGCGATCCGCGAAGGCCGCTCGAAAGCCCTCGTCGCACTCGGTGGCAACCTCGCCGTGGCGATGCCGGACACGACGGAAACCTTCGAGGCGATGGCGAAACTCGACCTGGCCGTGCATATCGCCACGAAGCTCAACCGCTCGCACCTCATCCTGGCGAAGGAATCATTCATCCTGCCCTGCCTGGGCAGGACCGAACTGGACGTGCAGGCCACCGGCCCGCAGTCGGTCACCGTGGAGGATTCGATGTCGATGGTGCACGCCTCGGCCGGCACGCTGACCCCGGCTTCGGAGCACCTCCGCTCTGAACCATGGATCGTCGCCGGCATCGCCAAAGCCACCCTGCCTGCCACGCGGGTGGACTGGGACAGGCTGGTGGGCGACTACAACCTCATCCGCGACGACATCGAAAAGGTCTTTCCGATCTTCCGCGACTTCAACAAGCGTGTGAACGTGCCTGGCGGATTTCGCCTGCCGGTGGCGGCGAGCGCGCGTGAATGGGCCACGCCTGACCGGCGTGCCCGTTTCCTCGTCGCGCGTGGCCTCGACGAAGATCCGCCGCTGGAAACGGGCGGCCTCATGCTGACCACCATCCGTTCGCACGACCAGTACAACACCACGATCTACGGCCTCAACGACCGTTACCGTGGCGTCACCGGACGGCGCGACGTGGTTTTCATGCATGCCAACGATCTCGCCGCACGCGGGCTCAAGCACGGCGACCGCATCGACGTCTTCGCCACCGGTGCCAACATCGCCGATGGCAAGGAGCGCTCGGTGCGTGGCTTCGTCGCCGTCGCCTACGACATCGCCGAGGGTTCGGTCGCGATGTACTACCCCGAGGGCAACGCGCTCATCGCGCTGGAAAGCCATGATCGCCGCTCCGGCACGCCGGCGTACAAGTCGGTACCAGTGAAGATCGAAGCCTCGACCACGCGCACGGCCTCCAAGGCACGGCCGAGAGCGGAACATGCCGCCTGAGCGCCGCCCCCCTGCCGGATGCGCCACCCGGCCGGTGACGCGGGTCGAACGCGGGCTGCGCGTGGCCGACGACGACAGGCTCGCGGAAGAGGTCCCGGTAGCGATGCATTTCGACGGCTCGCCGTTCGCGGTGATGATGGCGACGCCGGACGATCTCGAGGATTTCGCGCGGGGGTTCGCGTTGACGGAAGGCAAGGTGGAGACGGTGCTGGAGATCGTCGATATCGAGGTGCACGAGGTGTTGGAAGGGATCACGGTGGATGTGCGCACCTGTGGGAGCCGCTTCAGCGGCGAAGCCAGCCTGCCCGGGCACCCAACCGTCGACGCCGGCCCCATCGCCGACGAAGTCGGCTCCCACAGGGCCCGGCAGCTCCCCGGCCGTAGCGGCTGCGGCATTTGCGGCAGTCGGGAACTCGAAGACGTCGTTCGCCATCCCGCCCCCGTGGCAGCCGGCCCTGTGATTAGTGCCGACGCCGTCGAGCGAGCGCTCGAAGCGCTACGCGGCATGCAACCCATCAACGCCTTCACCGGCTCCGTGCATGCCGCGGCCTGGGCCACACCGGATGGCACGATCGTGAAAGTGCGCGAGGACGTCGGCCGGCACAACGCGCTGGACAAACTGATCGGCGCGATGCTCGTCGACGGCAGCGATCCCCGCGACGGTTTCCTCGTGATCACCAGCCGCGCCAGCTACGAGATGGTGACCAAGGCCGCCGTCGCCGGCATGACCATCGTGGTTGCGATCTCCGCGCCTACGGCGCTCGCCGTGCACCTGGCCGAGGATTGCGGCGTGACCCTGCTCGGCTTCGCCCGCCCGGGTCGGTTCAACATCTACAGCCGCCCCGAGCGCATCGCCTGACCGCTCACCCCTTGCGCCGGCGCAGGCTGTCCTTCACGTCCACGTCGAAGCGCACCGTGGTGGCCACGGTGTCGTAGCCGGGGATGTCGAAGACCAGGCCATCCTTGCTCGGCAGGCGCGACAGCAGGTCGCGCAGCGCCGTGCGGGGGACGCCCATGCGCCATTCGTGGGCATTGCCGGAAAGCGTGCATACGGGCCCGTCGGTGGCGTCGATCGAATAACGCATGGTGAATGCCTTGCCGAATGCCGTCGAGCCCAGCAGGGCGATGTCGTCGAGCAACTCGCCCAGCTCGTCCTCGTCGATGCGGACACGAACGGTGTCGTCTTCCAGTTGCACTCTCATGCGTTGACCTCGCGCCATTCCTGGGGGGTGTTGCAGTTCAACAGGTACCGCGTATCGATGCCGTCGAGCGGCAGTCTCGCCGCACCGAGCCGCTCCTGCAAGGCGAAGACCGAGCGCTCGCGTCCGGTGAGCGCCATGACTCGGGCGAGTACCTCGCGCGTGGCCGCGTTCATCGTCAGGCGCATCGGCAGCGGGTGGCCCTGCCAACTGATGGCCGCTGGCGAGGATGCGGCAAGCAACGGCCGGAGCACGTCCTCGTGCAGCCGCGGCATGTCGACGGGAATCACCAGCCACTCGCCGTCCGGAAGTCCGTCGACCGCGCTCGCGATGCCGCCGACGGGACCGGCCTCGGGCCAGCGATCGGGAATCCCGCCCGCGCGCGTTCCACTGATCGCCACCCGTTCCGCGCCCGCGGCGCGCAATACCGAGAGGCTGCGTTCGAGCAAGGTGTGGCCGCCAACACGCATCAGCGCCTTGTCTTCGCCCATGCGGGACGAGCGGCCGCCAGCCAGGACGAGCCCGACGATCACGTGGCGTCCGCCGGGTCGATCGGCCACGCGTCGGCACCGTCGTCGGTGACGGGAGTCAGCCAGGTGTTCGCCTGCGTATAGGGAAGGATGCGATAGGCCGCCTGCGCGTCCGCGAGATGCGCGACCTGCCTTCCTTGCGCGTCGTTCCCGACGTGCCCCAATGCGAAATGCCGCATGCCTTCGCGCCCGGTGAATGGCGTCGCCAGCGTCACGCGCGTGGGACGCTCGGCCGCGAGTCCCGCCATGGCACGCAACACGGGAGCGACGAAGAAGCGATAGCCCACCGCCACCGCGATGGGGTTGCCGGGCAAGGCGAGTACCAGCGGGCCGTCATCGAAACGTGCTGCGAGCAAGGGCTTGCCTGGGCGGATGGCGACCTTGTGAAAGAGTTCCCGCGCGCCGAGCGAAGCCAATGCGGCGGGAACGAAGTCGAAGCGGCCCGCGGACACGGCACCGGTGGTAACGATGAGATCCGCACCGGCGGCGCGTGCGTCGCCTACCGCGGCATGGAAGGCATCGCCCACGTCCGGCACCCGCGTGCGCCCGGCCAGCTCGATGCCCCAGGACGCGAGGCTGGCGGCGAGGAAAGGTCCGTTGGAGTCGTGGATGCCTCCCGGTGGCAAGGGACCGGTCGGGTTGAGTTCGCTACCGGTGGCGATCACCGCCACACGTGGCCGGCGCACGGCATCGACGCGATCGATACCCAAGGCGGCGAGCAACATGATCGCCGCGGCATCGATGCGCCGTCCGCGTTCGAGCGCGAGCGCTCCTTCGCCGATGTCCGCTCCGGCGTGGCGCACGTTCTGCCCCCGGCGCTCATCGGCAAGGAAACGGACCTCCCCTCCTTGCCGCTCGCAGCGCTCCACGGGAATCACGGTATCGAAGTCCTTGGGCATCCGCGCACCCGTGGCGATCTCGCAGGCTTCGGCGTCCGGATACGTGTCGATCGTGTCGCCGGCCGCATGCATCGCGGCCACGACGCGGACGGTTCCGGCGGGGATGGTGTCGCCTTCAGACCGAAGGGCATAACCGTCCATCGCCGCGTTGTCGAACGAGGGCAGCGCCAGCGGGCTGGCTATGTCGGCCGCTAGGATTCGTCGCCGGGCCGCATCGAGGGCGACCTGCTCCGCGTCGAGCGGCCGGACTTCGGCAAGCAGGCGTGCCAGCGCTTCGGGGTAGGAAATCATGGGCGAAGCGTAACCCGCCCACACGCAGCCGTGTAGGAGCAAAGGGCGGCCCTATGGCCGCCCTTGCCTCGCGTCACGCCGAACGGCGTGACTGTTCCTGCATCGCCGCCGGCCGGTAGGCATGGAACGCCACCGTGGCGGACGCACGCCCCTGGCTCAACGAACGCAAGGCGGTGCTGTAGCCGTCGAGCTGTGCCAGGGGCACGTCGGCGTCGATCTCCGTGCGTTCCTGGCGGTCGACGAGGTTGACGATCTGCCCGCCGCGACGTTGCAGGTCGCCCAACACATCGCCCACCGCCGAACCCGGGGCACTCACCGACACACGCATCACCGGCTCCAGCAGCACCGTGCGCGTGGCTTCCAGCGCCGATTTCACCGCGATCTGCGCTGCGCGATGGAAGGCGGTCTCGTTCGAATCCACGGCATGGGCCTGCCCGTCCAGCACGACGACCGCCGCGCCCACCACGGGATAGCCTCGCGGCCCTTCCACCAGCGCCGCGGCGACGCCTTTTTCCACCGCCGCCTGGAACTGCTTGGGAATGACGCCGCCCGTGGTGCGGTCCTCGAAGCGGTTGCTCTCCTCGCCGGTCGGCGTGACCGACAACACCACGCGTGCGAACTGGCCGCTGCCGCCGGTCTGCTTGGCGAGCTTGCCCTCCACGGCGCCAGACGCGGCCGCCGGGGTTTCCTGGTAAGCCACGCGCGGCGAACCCGTGCGCACCTGCACGCCCCACTCGCGGCGCAGGCGCTCCACCATCACTTCCAGGTGAAGTTCGCCCATGCCCCAGACCAGGGTTTCGCCGGTGTCCGGATCGGTGCCGACGCGGAACGACGGGTCCTCCTGCGCGAGGCGAGCGAGTCCATTGCCCAGCTTGAGCAGGTCGGCGGAACGCTCGGGCGACAGCCGCCACGACAGCACGGCCGGTTGCGCCTGGATGGTCTCCAGCCGCACGCGACGGTGCGTATCGGACAACGTCTCGCCCGTCGCCACGTCTTTCCAGCCCGCGATGGCGACGATATCTCCCGCCTCGGCGGCATCCACCGCCTCGGTGTCTTCGGCACGCACGACGGCAAGCCGGCCGATCCTCTGCACACGATCGGTACCGCTACGCCACACGGCGTCGCCAACGCTCAACCGGCCCGAGTACACCCGGATAAAGGCCAGCGGACCGTGCGCCTGGTTGACCACCTTGAAGACGAGCGCCGCCAACGGCGCGTCCGCATCGGGCGCGACCATCAGGTCGCCTTCGTCGGTATGGCCGACCACGGCCGGACGATCCAGCGGCGACGGCAGGTACGCGACGAACGCATCCAGCAACGGTTCGATGCCGACGTTGCGGAACGCCGAGCCCGGAAGTACCGGCGAGCCGGCACCCGCGAGCGTGCCACGTCGAAGCGCCGCCGTGAGCGCCGCCGCGTCGATCGGCTGCTCGGCGAGCCAGAGCTCGGCCAGCGTGTCGTCACGATCGGCCACGGCGGCCACGAGTTCGGCACGCGCGTCCGCATACACCGCGCGTTCGCTCTCCGTCCACGGTTGGACCGCGGGCGTGCCGGCCTCGTCGAAACGCCAGGTGCGTTCCGCCACGAGGTCGACGAGGCCCGTCATGTGTTCGCCTTCGACGATCGGGCGCGCCACCACCCATGGGTTCGCACCGAGCTTGTCGCGCATCTGCCCGACCACGGCATCGAAGTCCGCTCCCGGGCGGTCCATCTTGTTGACGAACGCCATCAGCGGCACGCCGTGCCGGCGCGCCTGGTGCCAGACGGTTTCGGATTGCGGCTGCACGCCGGCCACGCCGGAGAACACGGTGACGGCACCATCGAGCACGCGCAGCGAGCGCTCGACCTCGATCGCGAAGTCGATGTGTCCCGGCGTATCGATCAAGGTCAGGCGATGCGGCTGGCCGCCTTCCGGCGTCCAGTTCGCGCGCACGGCGGCGGCGCCGATCGTGATGCCACGCTCGCGCTCGAGTTCCATGTGATCGGTGGTGGTGGCGCCATCGTGCACCTCGCCGGTACGGTGGATCGTGCCGGTCTTGTAGAGCAGGCGTTCGGTGAGCGTGGTCTTGCCCGCGTCGACGTGCGCGATGATGCCGAGGTTGCGCCAACGGCCGACGGGGATCTGGGTTTCGCGGGTGGTACTCATGGCTAACAGTTCCTGATGGGGTCGCCAGGGGCTCGGATGTCATCTCGAGCGAGGCACTCCCCGATCCGTTTACCGCCGCCCCTGGCTGAGCGGGACGGTCAGGATCGGGGGTCGCGGCAGTTCTTCATGGCACGCTGCTCCAAAAGGTGGGTTCACAAGGAAATTCGAGACAAAAAAAAGCACCCTTGCGGGTGCTTTCGGTGTTCCTGGCAGCCGGTGCGACGTCTTACGACGAAGCTCCGCCATGCACGGAACGCGCGCACCCGCGACGCGCCCATGGGGCGATCGGTGGGACGTGCATCAAATCGTGCTTGCAGCGGAACATGGTTTGGCTCTCGTGACAGGAGGCGAATGCTACGCCCGGGCCGGTTGACCGGCAAGGTGCGTCGTCTTCGCGTTGGGCTCCTAGATAGGGACGCGTGGATCGGTTTCAAGGGGGCCCGGTACCTTCGCTTCCGTGTCGTGATGCTCGCCTTTCACATGACGCGATTGTCATGATCGACGGGGCTGCCGACATTTACAGTATGTGGTTACCGATGTATCCGGGTCCGGATACCGCCCCATCCATACGTGTCTTGGAGTCCCGCATGCGCTACGTCAAACTCGGCCGTACCGGCCTGGACATTTCCCCCCTGGTCCTTGGCTGCATGACTTACGGCGTGCCCGAGCGCGGCAACCACGCCTGGACGCTCGACGAGGAACAAAGCCGCCCCTTCATCCGCAAGGCGCTCGATCTCGGGATCAATTTCTTCGATACCGCGAACGCGTATTCCGATGGCACGTCCGAGGAAATCGTCGGGCGCGCGCTGAAGGATTTCGCGAGGCGCGACGAAGTCGTGATCGCCACGAAGACCTACTTCCACTGGCGCAAGGGGCCCAATGGCGGCGGTCTTTCGCGCAAGGCCATCTTCCATTCCGTCGACGACAGCCTTCAGCGTATGGGCACCGATTACATCGACCTTCTGCAGATCCACCGCGCCGATCACACCACGCCGGTCGAAGAGACGCTCGAAGCGCTGCACGACCTGGTGAAGGCGGGAAAAGTGCGCTACCTCGGCGCGTCGTCCATGTATGCATGGCAATTCGCGAAGATGGTCTACACCTCTCGGCTCCACGGCTGGACCGAGTTCGTGAGCATGCAGGACCACTACAACCTGCTCCAGCGGGAGGAAGAGCGCGAGATGATTCCGTTCTGCATCGACCAGGGCATCGCGGTCATCCCGTGGAGCCCGCTGGCACGCGGCCGCCTCACGCGCGACTGGGACGAAACCAGCACCCGCCAGGAGAGCGACGTCTTCGGCAGCACGCTGTACAACGCGACGACCGAGTCGGACAAGGCGATCGTCGCCGCGGTGAAGAAGGTCGCCGAGGAGCGCGGCGTGCCGCGAGCGCAGGTCGCCCTCTCGTGGGTCGCTCACCGCAAGGGCATCACCGCACCCATCGTGGGCGCTTCCAAGCCCCATCACCTCGACGACGCCGTGGCGGCGATCGATCTCGTGCTGAGCCCGGAAGAGACGGCGACGTTGGAAGCCGCCTACGGCCCGCATCCCGTCGCAGGCTTCGAATAAGCGACCACCGTCCCTCCCCCGCATTGACTTTGGACGTCCAGAGGGCTAATTTGCCGCTCGTTAGCGGTCTTTATCTTCCTATTCGAATAGGAAGATAAAGCTAAGAGGGAAGCCGGTGGGAATCCGGCGCTGCCCCGCAGCGGTATGTGGAGACGAACCCGTCACAGGCACTGGATCGATGGCGATCCGGGAAGCGGCGGGGGAGGAGACGCCCCGGCGTCACATCCACGAGCCCGAAGACCTGCCGCCAGCCGGAACGAACGCGCCGTCATGGGTGCGTCGCTCCGTCCGGCCTGGGCCGTCGCCTCCTTCCGGGGCGCGGCCCGGTTCGCCCGCGGGGGCGAAGGTCGACGGCAAACCCTCATGACCCAGGCATCGCCCATGGGGTTACCGGGCGACGTCCGTGTCATGCGACAAGCCGCCCTTCCCTCCTCTTTCTTTGCGAAGAGGAACAGTCATGCCACACGTCACCTACCCCGGTTTTCCCCGTATCGGTCGCCGCCGCGAGCTCAAGCGCGCGCTCGAAAGTCATTGGAAGGGAAACATCGGCACCGAAGAACTACTCGATATCGCCCGTGAATTGCGCTTGCGACACTGGGCGCTCGCCCGGGACGCGGGTGCCGACAGCGTTCCAGTGAATGATTTCTCGCTCTACGACCACGTGCTCGATGCGGCGGTCATGGTGGATGCCATTCCCGAACGCTACCGACCGCTTCACGATATCGATCCGCTGGGCGGCTACTTCGCCATGGCACGCGGCAGGCAGGACGATCGCGTCGACCTGCCCGCGCTTGAAATGACCAAGTGGTTCGACACCAATTACCACTACATCGTCCCCGAAGTGTCGGCGGGCCAGAGGTTCGCCGCCCGGCCCGGGAAGGTGGTGGGCGAATATCGCGAAGCGGTCGCGGCGGGACACATCGCACGTCCGATACTGCTCGGCCCGATCACCTTCCTGTACCTCGCCAAGGCGGCCGATGGCAGCGACCCGTTGGCACTCCTCGATGCGCTCCTGCCCGCCTGGCTCGGCGTGCTCGACGCCCTTGCCGACGAAGGTGCCGGGTGGGTGCAGGTGGACGAGCCCGTACTGGCGCTCGATCTCGACCATGCCACGCGTGATGCCTTTCGCCGCGCCTATGCGTGGATCGCCATGCAGTCGCGGCTACGCGTGCTGGTCGCGACCTACTTCGGTCCACTCGACGGCAATCTCGAACTCGCCATGTCGCTGCCCGTCGCCGGCCTGCACGTCGATCTCGTACGTGCACCGGAGCAACTCGACGCGGTGCTCGCCGCGTTGCCGGCCGACCGTGTCCTCTCGGCGGGTGTGCTCGACGGACGCAACATCTGGTTGAGTGATCCGTCGATCATCCTTCCCCGCATACAGACGCTACATGATCGCCTTGGCGACGAGCGCTTATGGTTGTCGACGTCTTGCTCCTTGCTGCACGTACCGTTGGACGCCAACGAGGAAAAACGCCTGCCGGGAAGTCTCGCGACATGGTTGTCGTTCGCCCGGCAGAAAATCGCCGAACTACGCCGCTACGCCGACGCCGTCCAGGGCGACGAGGTCGCCCGGCAAGCGCTCGCGCACCAGGCCATGCTGATCGCCGGGCGACAGGACGCGCCCGGGGTCGTGCGTGACGAGGTACGCAAACGCGTTCGCCAGCTCACGGCGCAGTTCGGCCGCCGCCGCTCGGGGTATCCGTTCCGCGCGGCCGTGCAGCGTGAACGATTCGGCCTGCCGGACCTGCCGACGACGACCATCGGTTCGTTTCCGCAGACCGCGACCCTCCGCGTCGCCCGCGCCGCGCATCGCGCAGGCAAACTGGACGACGAGGCGTATGACGCCATCCTGCGCGATGAAGTGCGTCGCGCCGTCGCGTTCCAGGAGGAGGCCGATATCGACGTGCTCGTCCATGGCGAGCCCGAACGCAACGACATGGTCGAGTATTTCGGCGAACAACTCGACGGCTATGCCTTTACGTCATTCGGCTGGGTGCAGAGCTACGGCTCGCGCTGCGTGAAGCCTCCGATCGTCTATGGCGACGTGGCACGGCCCGCGCCGATGACCGTGGCCTGGTCCGCGTTCGCGCAATCGCTGACGAAAAAACCGATGAAGGGCATGCTCACCGGTCCGGTGACGATGCTGCAATGGTCGTTCGTGCGCGACGACCTGCCCCGCGCCGATGTCTGCCGGCAGATCGCACTCGCCTTGCGCGACGAGGTGCGCGATCTCGAAGGAGCGGGCATCGGCATCGTACAGATCGACGAACCCGCCTTGCGCGAAGGCCTGCCGCTGCGTCGCGCCGAGTGGGGCGGCTATCTCGCGTGGGCGGTGGAGGCGTTCCGCATCACCGCCGGTGGCGTCAGTGACGCGACCCAGGTGCACACCCACATGTGCTACTCGGAGTTCAACGACATCATCGAGGCGGTCGCGGCGATGGATGCCGACGTGATCTCCATCGAAACCAGCCGCTCGCGGATGGAACTGCTCGATGCCTTCACACGGTTCCAGTACCCGAACGGCATCGGCCCCGGCGTCTACGACATCCACTCCCCCCGCGTTCCCACCGAGGGCGAGATGGCCGGCCTGCTTTCCCGCGCGCTGCAGGTGTTGCGTCCCGACCAGCTCTGGGTGAACCCCGATTGCGGCCTCAAGACCCGCGACTGGCCCGAGGTCGCCGCGGCGCTGAAGGCCATGGTCACGGTGGCGAAGGCGGCACGCCAACGGCTGGGCGCGGCCGCCTGACCTGGCGCGGGCCGGTGGGCGCGCCCTGAACATCCATGCAACCGTCACTCCCGGGCGCTACCCTTCCCCCTGCAAACCGACCCGGAGGCGTGTATCATGGCGCGCCCTTTATCTCTTTATCCGTAAAGAAGGATATATCCCCGCGATGAGCAACTACCTCTTCACCTCCGAGTCGGTCTCCGAAGGCCATCCGGACAAGATCGCCGACCAGATCTCCGACGCCGTTCTGGACGCCATCCTGGCCCAGGACCCGCGCGCTCGCGTGGCCTGCGAGACGCTGGTGAAGACCGGCGTCGCCATCGTCGCGGGCGAGATCACCACCAGCGCGTGGATCGACCTCGAGGCGCTGACCCGCAAGGTCATCCTCGACATCGGCTACGACAGCTCGGAAGTCGGTTTCGACGGCGAGACCTGCGGCGTGCTGAACCTGATCGGCAAGCAGTCCCCGGACATCAACCAGGGCGTCGACCGCAAGAAGCCGGAAGAACAGGGCGCGGGCGACCAGGGCCTGATGTTCGGCTATGCCACGAACGAGACCAGCGAATACATGCCGGCGGCGATCCACTACGCGCACCGCCTCGTCGAGCAGCAGACCAAGGTCCGCAAGAAGAAGAACTCGCCGCTGCCGTGGCTGCGCCCGGACGCGAAGAGCCAGGTCACCCTGCGCTACGAGAACGGCGAGGCCGTGGCCATCGACGCCGTCGTGCTGTCGACCCAGCACGATCCGGACGTGAAGCAGAAGGACCTGATCGAAGGCGTGCGCGAGCTGATCCTGAAGCCCGTGCTGCCAGCGAAGCTCCTGCACAAGGGCACCAAGTTCCACATCAACCCGACCGGCAAGTTCGTCATCGGTGGCCCGGTGGGCGACTGCGGCCTGACCGGCCGCAAGATCATCGTCGACACCTACGGCGGCTGGGCCCGTCACGGTGGCGGCGCGTTCTCGGGCAAGGACCCGTCCAAGGTCGACCGTTCGGCCGCCTATGCGGCTCGCTACGTCGCCAAGAACATCGTCGCCGCCGGCCTCGCCGACCGTTGCGAGATCCAGGTCAGCTACGCCATCGGCGTGGCCGAGCCCACCTCGATCTCGGTGACCACCTTCGGCACCGGCAAGATCCCCGACGAGAAGATCGAGAAGCTGATCCGCAAGCACTTCGACCTGCGTCCGTACGGCATCATCAAGATGCTCGACCTGGTCCACCCGATGTACCAGCCGACCGCGTCGAACGGCCACTTCGGCCGCAAGCCCTACGAGATCACCGACAAGAACGGCAACACGTTCACGGCGTTCTCCTGGGAGAAGACCGACAAGGCCGACGTCCTGCGCGACGCCGCCGGCCTCGGCGCGACGGTCGCCCGCCGCAAGTAAGCGGGGCTTCCAGCAAGGCATGAGAACGGGCGCCCAGGCGCCCGTTCTCTTTTGTGAAGCCCGCTTTCGGTGAGGGCCTAGCTTTTGTGGGAGCCGACCTTGCTTTTGTGGGAGCCGACCTTGTCGGCGATCCCGCGGCAGCGGGCCAGCCTACGGCAAGCACCCATCGCCGACAGGGTCGGCTCCCACCAAAGCGGTGTCCCATGGGGCTTACAGCACGTCCTCCTCCTGCTGACTGATGACCTCACTTCCGACTTGGTCACAGCCATTTCATGGCCGGGATGCGACACCTGAAGAGTCCCCAGCGGAGAAGCCACCATGACTCATCGTCCTGTCCGTGCCCTCGCCACCACCTTCCTCGCCATGGCGCTTTCGTGTGCCGTTCAAGCCCAGGAAAAAGACACGCTCGGCGGCACCGCCACCGATGCGGGCTTCTTCAAGAACGCGACCGCGTCCGGCATGGCCGAAGTCCAGGCGAGCGAACTCGCCCTGAAGCAAGCGACGTCCGCGAAGGTCAAGGCGTTCGCACAGCGCATGGTCGACGACCATACGAAAGCTCACGACGAACTCAAGTCACTGAAGATGGGCGACAAGGGCTACCCGATCGCCCATGACCCCCTGCCCGAAAGCGAGAAGCGCATCGACGCGCTATCGCGCCTTCACGGCGCCGATTTCGATCGCGAATACGCGAAGCTGATGGTCGCCGACCACGAGAAGGCCGTGGCAATCTTCGAGGTGGAGATCGAGAAGGGCTCGAACGACCAGCTCAAGGCCTTCGCGAAGAAGACACTGCCGACGCTGAAGGATCATTTGAAGCAGGCAAAGACGCTTCCCTGACCGTCCCGCAGCGACCTTGTGGAAGCCACCCCTGTGGGAGCCGCTTCAGCGGCGATGCCTTCGCCAGCACCCATCGCCGCTGAAGCGGCTCCCACCAGTCTGCGGCGACCTGGTGGGAGCCGACCCTGTCGGCGATGCTTTGGGATCAGGCGTTGCGGTTGGAGCCGGAGAGGACGTCAACCCAGACGGCCAAGGCGAGGATCACGCCCTTGATGATCATCTGCCATGAATTATCGACGTCCATCAGCTGCATGCCGCTGTCGAGGCTGGCCATCACCAGGGCGCCGATCAGGGCGCCGTACACCGTGCCCGAGCCACCGCGCATCGACGTGCCACCGATGAAGCAGGCCGAGATGGCATCCAGTTCGCCGCCGGTACCGGCGGAGGGCGAGCCCGAGCCGGTGCGGGCCACCGTGATGATGCCGGCGAAGGCGCACATCAGGCCCATCAGGGCGAACACCACCAGCTTCACGCGCGCCACGTTCACGCCGGACAGGCGAGTGGCTTCCATGTTGCCGCCGACGGCGTAGATGTGCCGGCCGAACACCGTCTGCGTGGATACGTAGGTGAACACGGCGAGCAGGCCGAGCAGGATCATCACCGGGATGGGAATGCCGTTGGCGTCGTTGAGGATGCGCACGAAGCCGAAGATGAAGGCGCCGATGGCCACCAGGCGGGCGATGTCGACCCACAACGCGCCCTGCTGCAGGCCGAGCTTCCCACGGCGAAGGCGGCGGCGCACGGTCAGGGCGATCATCGCGAGGAAGATCACGGCGCCGATCCAGCGCGACAGCGCCGGCGGAACGAAGCCCTGGCCCAACGCGATCAGGTCGTCCGGCGCGGGAGCGATCGTCGAGCTGCCGGTGATGTAGAGCACGATGCCGCGGAAGGCCAGCATGCCGCCCAGGCCGACGATGAACGAGGGCACCCGCATCTTGGTGACGACGAAGCCGTTGAAGGCGCCGATGACGAGGCCGAGCCCGAGCACGGCGAAGATCGCCGGCCACGTTCCCCAACCCTGGTTCACCGTGAGGATCGCCACCACGCCGCCGAGCAGGCCGAGTTGCGAGCCGATGGAAAGGTCGATCTCGCCGGCGATGATGATGAACACCATGCCGCAGGCGAGCATGCCGGTGATCGCCATCTGCCGGAACAGGTTGGACAGGTTGCCGGGCGTGATGAAGGCCGATTCGGTCTTCAGGTGGAAGAACACCCAGATGATCGCCACCGCGATGAGCAGGGCGAGGATCTTGTAGCGGACGAACAGTTGCTGGACTTTCTGGGCCTGCATGAAGGCTTCCCTGGTAACGCGTGAATGGTTTTCGGAGGATCAGGCCGCGTGCGCGGGCCCTTCGGCGGCATGCGAGATCGCCGCGGCGAGCACCTGCTCCTGGGTAAGGTCGACGTTCTTGAAATCGCCGCGTAGCTTACCCTCGCCCACGACGAGGACGCGATCGCTGACTCCGAGCACTTCGGGCATCTCCGAGGAGACCATGATGATGGCCACGCCCTTGGCGGCCAGCTCGAACATCAGCTTATAGATGTCGTACTTGGAGCCGACGTCGACGCCACGGGTGGGCTCGTCGAGGATAAGCACCTTCGGCTTGGGCAGCAGCATCTTGGTCAGCACCGCTTTCTGCTGGTTGCCACCGGACAGGCCGACGATGGCCAGCTCGGGACTCGCCGTCTTCACGCGCAGGCGCTTGATCTCGGCTTCCACGGTCTGCAACTCGGCCTGGCGGTCGATCTGGCCCGCGCGGGCATAGTGTGAAAGCGTCGCCAGCGTGATGTTGTCGCCCACGCCCAGCAAGGGAACGATGCCCTGCCGCTTGCGATCCTCGGGCACCAGCGACAGCCCGGCCTTGATCGCCTGCTCGGGCGACCTGACCTTGATCGGCTTGCCCTCGAGCAGCAGCTCCGCCTCGTAGCGCCCCGGGTACGCGCCGAAGATCGCCGACACCAGTTCGGTGCGGCCCGCACCGACGAGTCCGGCGACGCCGAGGATCTCGCCGCGGCGGATCTGGAACGAAATGTCGTCGACGCGCTTGCGATTCGGATTGGCCACATCCCAGCAGGTGACGTGCCTGGCCTCGAAGATAACTTCGCCGATGTCGTGCTCGACTTTCGGGAAGAGGTTCTCGATGTCGCGCCCGACCATGGCGGTGATGATCGAATGGGTGGTCATCTCGCTCATCGGCTTGGTGACGATGTGCTTGCCGTCACGGATGACGGTGACCGTGTCGCACACCCGCGCCACTTCCTCGAGCTTGTGCGAGATGTAGACGCAGGCCACGCCGTCGCGCTTGAGGTCTTCGATGATCGACAACAAGGTGTCGGTCTCGGACGAGGTCAGGGAGGAAGACGGCTCGTCGAGGATCAGCAAGCGGGCGTTCTTCGCCAGCGCCTTGGCGATCTCGAACAATTGCTGGTAGCCGCCGCCGTAATTCATCACGGGGGC
>Ga0182008_10001338_pt1 | contig 16788 bp, 25 predicted proteins | sample Sormic07211129_1_FD_120482 | JGI IMG/M metagenome (GOLD analysis project Ga0182008, IMG submission 120482) | Rhizosphere microbial communities from Sorghum bicolor, Mead, Nebraska, USA - 072115-129_1 metaG | ecosystem: Host-associated > Plants > Roots > Rhizosphere | place: USA: Nebraska...
CCGCTGAGCAATGACCGGCCGGCCAGGCTTGCTCGCGCCCTTGATAGCGAAGATGTTGCGCCAGCGGCGAACACGGCAGAACTGGTACACCTCGTCAGTGTGATGACCGCCGGAGTCGACGCCGGTGGCGAGGATCGCCAAGCCGACGCCACAGGGGTGCCGGTAACGCGCCTTGAGTTTTTCATCCAGCACCGCCCAGGTGCGTTCGTCCGCTGGGTCGCCCCAGATCACCTGATGGTCAACCACCCAGCGCTCCATGCCGACACCGAAGCCCATCACCATCAATTCCAGGCGGTTGGCCTGGACGTCAACGGCACCGGTCAGCATCAGTACACCGGCCGGCATCGTACCGAGGGTATAGGTTTCCAACCGCGCCCGAGCGATCAGCACTTCGGCCTTGGTTTGCTCCTGCGCGCTGTCCCAGACTTTGGCCAGACGAGTGTTGTAGAACACCTGCATCAGCCCCATGTCACCTTGGGACTGGGCCTTTTTGGCCTCTTCAAAATCCTTGGCCAGCGTGCGCCAGCTCATCCAGCCGGTCGGTGAGTAGAGGGCGTTCAGGTGGAAACCGACGGTCTCGCCGTCACCCTCTGCGTGTGCCCGCCATTCACCCCGGGTCAGCATGTCGCTCTTGTGGTGTTCCTCGATCAGCACATCGCAATCAGGTCCCGCGCACTCGTAATGCACGGTGCTGTAATCCTTGTTGTAGTGCAGCCGCTCCCACTCCAGCACCTGCATGTGGCCGCAGGTCGGACATGGCACGTAGTAGTGACGCTGGTCGCTGGAGTCGAACAGGTCGGCGATACGCGAGGCGCCTTTGATTGTTGGCGAGCTGGAAAAGTAGATCTTCGCGTTGCGCCCAAAGTTGGTCGCCCGGGTTTCTGCCAGGCCGATCGGATCACCTTCCTGACCGACATCGTTTTCCCAACGATCGACCTCATCACCGTAGATGTAGCGCGCCGACAGTTCCGACAAGTTGGCCGCTGAGCCGGCAGTGGTGACGTACAGCGAGCCGCCTTCGAACTCCTTGGTGTCCATGGTGTTACGCGTATCACGTGAGCGGCTGGCCGCGACGCGTTCACGCAACGCCGGGGTGGCCTTGATCGTCTTGCTGATCCGCCCCGAGACACGTTTCGCCAGGCCCAAGCTGGGCAACAGCGCCAGGATGTTGGACGGTGCCATGTGGATCAGGCCGCCCATCCAGTTCAAGGCGATCTGGGTTTTCATCAACTGCGAAGCCACCATGGTGACCACGCGTCTGCAGGGGTGAGCCGGTGACAGGCAGCGCATGGGCTCGCGGGCGTAGGGTGTCCGTGAGGTGCGGTACTGGCCGGGCTCAGGGGCGCCGGTGTCTCGCGGGATTCGCATGAACTCATCGGCCCACTCATCGATCCAGAGGTCGGGGTCAGGGCGCAGTCCACGGAAATAGGCCTCACGGTATACCTTTGCACCGTCAGGAAATTCCGTGTGCATGGGATTAACTCGATGTCATGGCGTGCTCAAGGTCCGCTGAAGACAGGCGCTCGGCCTCTTCCAGCGTTCGACGGAATGTTGCCGTCAGGTGTTTTTCGATTAGCCAGGGGTCCGTCATGGCCGCAAGGTCATGGGACAGTTGCGGCAACGGCCCGAACAGTTGATCACGCAGCAATCGGCCGGCGTTGTAGGCACCGGTTTCGACCGCGTCCTTGGCAACCAACGAACCCTGGGCCTTGTGCAATTCGATCTCAGCCAACTTGGCCATGTTGTGTTCGCGCAAAGCGCGGGCCTTTTGGAAGTCAGGCTGTTTACCATCTCCGCTAACAAGCTGCGGCGGCGCAGCCGTGGGCGTCGGCTCGACCGAAGTCGACAGCTGGCTGTAAACGTCACGCTGAATCCGATCCTGCTGATGGCGAGCCGCGACGGCAGCCTTACTCGGGTCAGCCGTTTCGAGGATTAGTGCCTCAGTGGCCAGCACATCGACCTGCTTACCATTGGGCGACAACACCAAGCGGTTGTTGTCTTTCAACCAAGTGATGTAACTCGGCGTCCTGCCGATGCGAGCCGCGAACGCGCTCTTTGACAGGTAAATTGGATCTGTCATAAAGCCCTCCTTTTCAACGGCTTTTCAATGCAAACCTTTCAATTTCAATGGATTGAATTTCAGTAAGCTGGGAACCCTGCCGCTAACGCTTTCCCGCGGGTTTCCGACCCCGTATCCCTCGAATACCCCCAGGGTCCCCGGCGGTTTTCGGCGCCCCACCGCGATTCGCCACCCCTGTTCGCCACTGACAGATGGCACTTCGAGGACACGCAAGCACCAGGCCGTCCCGGTCGCGCAAAGGCGGATGTCTACGCAAACTCTCGCAGCGCCTCTTGCAGTCGCTTCGCTTTGACGATGGCAGCAGCATTACTTTCGCGCTCAGCTTCTACCGACAGGGCTACCTCTTCGATGCGTCCAGCCAATGCCTTCATGCGCTTGCTGAACTCTTCAGAAAGGTTCACCACTTCACTCGACAGGGTTGCCAATACGTCCAGCGCGCCATCGGTTGTTTTGTTCGATGCAACGGACTGCTTGGATGCCTGAGGCATGGTTGTCTCCTTCTTGGGTTTGGGTGTGGCTACAGCCCGCTGAAACTTTCCGCCGATTGGCTCCCTGATCAGCCCTGCATCTTTGAGCTCACCAAGAGCACGGCGTATAGCGTAAGCAGATGCACCACTGACATTGGCCGCCAGGACGGCGCCGTGAATATCACGAGCGGCCCAGCATGATTGAATGGGTACATAGCTAAAGATTTTTTGAGCGATGGAAGATTGTCCCGCAAGCATCTGCTGCTGCCTGGATTCATTCATAGCTGGAGACCTGCGAAATGAGTGGCTGGGTGAGAGTTATTCAGAACGATTAGATTCGGTGGGCATCTCACTGACGCCCAACCGCTTGGCGGCCCAGCGCTCGTACAACCCAATGGCGACATCAGCGCCGGCCATCGCAGTCAGGCAACCCAAGCTGCCGGCTGTCCAGATCGTCATTCCCGCGCCGATCATCAGCATCATCGCCGACACCCCGCAAACAATGCAGGCACCGGACCGAAGCGCCAGACGCCGCAACAATGCCCAGCCCCGCGCGCCATCTTTATCTGCTCGCCACATTTCACCGGATACGCCGCCGACCAAGGCCAGGACGATCACTAACCAGATCGGCATTTCTGCCAGTGCTTGCTGCTCATTTGTCATGTTGTGCCTCAAGTGAAAGAGCGCGCCAAACACAAAAAGAAAACCCCGCCGGAGGGCAGGGTTTTCAGTGTCGTGGCGCTTGCCAGGACGGTGCACAGCACGTGCTCGGAGGAAGCGCCGAGGCGCAGAATTCATATCGTGGTGACTTTTTACCCCCTGAGTACGGAACCGAAAAGAGGGCATTTTCGGTTAACCCCCTCGACGCAACTTTGACGCAACTTTGAGGAGACTTTGAGGTAAAACGCCCCGACCAGCGGTTAGCCACTTACGTGCATCTTTACGTTCAGCCAGCACCTCAAAGAGTCGCACATGAAGACTGTGAACAAGGTCGTAGTAGGTTTGCTTCGCCTTGGACACATATCCCAGCTCATGCATTTGCGAAGCCCAGGTTGGTGTAGGGTCGTAGCCGTAGCGCAAGACCGCTAACTGTTGCAGCCTTTCTCCCCGCCCATCTTGTCGAGCGATCTCGGAAAGAGCCGCACCGATTTCCTGAGCAACTGCATCAGGCCCGGCACCAGCCCCCATAATGATCCGCGATCCGGGAGTGCCGCGCGGTGCACATCCGCCCCACTCCATGATCGTTGCCATCGGGCTACCCATGCCTCCCACCTCGCCATTACTCCGAAGTTGCTCGCCCCAGTGCTTCAGCAGCACTTCCATTGCCACGATCATCGCCCTACCCCCCGAAAAACCGAACCCAACACAGAAAACCCGTTACCCAACACAAACCCAACACAAATAAATCCCTTTAAAATCAATACTCTTATTAACTTTGAGTTGAGTGTGTTGGGTTGGTTAGGTTTTTCTGACCTCGCATAAGAAAAAATTCTTACCGTTGTCGTCAGTGCAAATAACGTCACGTATGCGCGCACGCGACGCCAAACCCAACACACCCAACACAACAGCCGGAAGCCCGCGTAATTAAAGGACTGAAACTGTGTTGGGTTGCCAAAATCAACCCAACACACACCCGACACACCCAACACACTTTTAGGCGTAGTCATGCGGCAACTGCCTTAATGTGGTCCCAGCTGTCCACATTCCACCCTGCTAGCTTCGCGTTTGCTCGCCAGCTGACAACCACCGCGCCAAGCACGGCCGACTTCAGTGATGGGGGCGGGGAAGCATCCTGATCAACCGGAAAGAAGAACGCGCCAAACTTGCGATTATTCCCATCGGTCCAAGGTATCGATCGCGTTTTTTCCACTTCGGAATTGATGAACAGCGAGAACTTCGTCTGACTCATTACGTGTTCCTTGTTGCGCTGACACCACTCCAGGAACAACGAGTAAAGGTCAGTGGAAAGACACGGCCCCCAGAGTCCTTGACCCAGCTCGCTGTATTTCCACAGGTGTAGGAACGTCTGCCAGCCGGCCCGACTCAAGGCCACCAGGCGTTCACGGGCGTCAGTGGATGGCGGACGCGTTCGCTGATTGAAGTCGCCCAAATCAACCGACAACAGCCAGCCATAAAGAGCTGCGACACCGCCTTGCTCCAGCTCCCGGCCAATGGCTTTTTGGCGCGCCACAGGCAAGGTATCCAAGGGCCAGACAACCAGCATTCGGCGATCGCTGTCACTGATCGGCCACGGCATGATCTCGTTACTCAAGAACACCGCGTTCATATGGTTGGATTCCTCCCAGCCATTGATGAACTTGGATTCCATCCGCACCGTTTTGCCCGTCACTAGATGTTTGATTTTGCCCACCTGGTTGTATCGCTGATCGCGGCTGACCACCTCTTCGAAAACGGCCCAAAGCTTCCGGCTTTGCCAGGCGTTGAAATTGCTTTCCAACTGAGTCTGTCCGACTGTCGCGGCGTACTGGCCGTACAACTTGCCCATGGTATCGGCGAAAAACAGACTTTTACCCGAGCCCTCCATACTGGAGTGCATCAGCACAGCGGTATCCATCTTCGCGCCCAAGTGCTGCAGCGGAAACGCCAGCCATCGAGTCAACCAGAGTGCTGCTTTTTCATCGTGGTTACATAGGAATGAGATCAGCCACCGTAAGTTGGCACATGCGGCATCGTCCCTGAGTGGCTCCAGCGGCAAGCCATCAAAGGTATTGATGTAGATGCTCGGGTCCTTGGTCATCGTCGGGTCAAAGACAATGTGGTCAACGTCGACCACTCGCCGTTCGCTGCTGTTCAACCACAATGGGTAGGTGTCACCGAGGGCCATTTTCACGGCACCCTCGGCAACACGGCGTTTCTTCTCACGATCCCAAACATCCTTGGTGCCATCGATGTACACGTAACGCTCGGTTGGCGGCATCCCGAAGGCACCGCCCTTCTTGCCCGCCATCCGCCGCGACTGCTCGATATCGCGCACATGGTCATCGGATATCAGCTTGCGATGCTCGGTATCTTCCGCCCATTGTTTCGCCAGCGGCTTGCCGACACGCGCTTCGAATGCTGATTTCTTCATCACCCGCGACTGGTCGAAGTCCCACACGTGAGTGGTACCTTCCACCAGTGCATACCGCCGAAGGATCTGTTCAAGCGTCAGCACCTCCCCCGCTCCCCCGTCAGAGGCCGGAGCGGCCTCGCTGGTTTCGTCCGGCGCACAGCTCGGCTCGCTCGGGTGACCAGATGGGGTCGGGGGAAGATCACGCGGGTCCGGTCGCGGAGAATGCTGCATACCCAGCAATCGTGCGGCGTCCTTGACGGCCCGAGACTGGTCGCCACCATGCTGCAGCAAACAGAACACCTCGAACGCGTCGTTCTGGTGCCCGTTCGCGAGCGGATCGGCGCCGTGGTGCGAGTACACCTTGCCTTCGCTGACCGTCACGCCCGGCAACCCGGTGCCGCTATGCGGATACAACCACTTACTGCCACGCTTGATGTAGTCGTGGGCACGCAGCAGCTCTTCAACGTCGTGACTGCGATTGAACTCATCGATCACCGATGGCTTACCCGTCGTCGGTGGTGCGCGCTTGATGACCTTGGCCGGCGGCTTATTCGGCTTTGGCGCCCATGGACACGCCGCCTCGGCGTCGCGCTTGAAGATGTCCCAATTGTTCCAGATGGACAGCAACTCCGGAGTCAGCATCGGCAAGCCATCACTCACACTCGGCGGCGTGCGCCAGGTGTAAGGCTTACCCGTGCCCGGGTGGATCGATGGTGGCAATACATCCTGCACCAACCCGCCGCGCAGCTCGAACACCGTGATGCGCTGGTATTCGTCCGCCTCAGCCCGCGCCTCGGCTTCACCCGCCGCATCACCGGCTTCCTTCGCGGCTTTTGCCTTGGCGGTCAGCGCCTTGTGTATTGATCCATCAGGGTCTTTCTCGTTGGGCCACGCCAGCGAATGACGGCTCAGTTCAAGACCGTCAGGGACGCGGAACATAATGCGAAAGCGTGCTGGGTTGCCCACTACCGTCGGAAACACCAACGCCATCGCATCAAGATCAATTTCCAGCTGGTCATAGAGAACATGGCGCGTCCACTGCACGTCATCGACGTCCAGAGAACATATACGGCTGGGGCCAAGCACAACACCAAGGTTGTGCTCTGGTTTCTTTGTCCAGAACGCCGCAGCCTTCGCCGAATCGGTGAAGTACCCACCCGGCTTGTTCCAACCCATCCCCTTCGGGCCTTTCTGGCCTGGCTCAATCGGAACCAGCGCCAAACCAAACGCATCAACGTAAAACTGAGCCCAATCAGCAGTAGGCAATCGGTTGTCGTGATCAGTCATCTGCGCCGCTCCCGCAACCCCTGACAACTGACACAGGTCTGGCACCCCTGAATCGTCTGCTGTCGAAGCAACGGGATAGGGTCATCGCAGTCTTCGCAGAATTGAGCGCTGACGCGACTTGAAGGGATACGGCGACTGCGCTGAAGAGCAACGTCGAGCAGATATTGAGCCTGGTCATTCGCGCGATCAATATCGTCAGCCATCGTTACGATCCCCCATCGCCTGACGGGCGCCCGCCATGATGCCGAGAATTTCACGGATCACATCAGCACCGTGCTTCTCCAAAGCGAGGACCTCATGAAGCTCCCAGACGTTGTCCTTGGCTGCTTCATGCATGCTCGATACGAACTCTGCAGTCTCACCCAAAACATTACCGACAGCTTTCAGCGCTTCCGAAGTTGCAGGTACTGGAACTGGTTTGTACCAAACCACCCCGGCAGGACGCATCAGCGCGTCCAGCAGCAACGGACTGGCCGTCAGCCGGATAACCTCTTCCAGCTCGTCCGGCGTCAGCCAGCGGCGCTCTTCGTCGAGCTTCAGTTTTTTCTGAAGCGAGTCGTTATCCATGACCATGTCGAAAGCCAGGGCTGTGATGCCGCCCCGATAATCACGCCCGGCGCGATAAAGCGCATGACGCAAAGAAAGGACCGGACCAGCGTCCGGCAAAAGATCTGTGCGACTCATAACCGTAAATCCCCTGTTTACGGTGTGGCCGTAGAGCAAAACACGCTCTATCCTACGACCACGACCGATGTGCTGTGCGAATCGTGCTGTGCAGCACGGCTCATCGTTCCAGTCGGCCCAGGGGATTCTTATGGTGAGAGGTCCTGGGCCGACGCGCTATGTAGCGACTTGCATGTACCTGATGTAACTCGTTGCTTCCGGCCTGTAGTTTCTTTGGTGAGAGGTTTCAGGCCGGCGTTTCATGTGGCGGTGTGTTATGTGCTGCGTATCGTCACGCTGGGCTGGGGGATCTTTGGTGAGAGGCCCCAGCTCAGCACCCTTTTAAGCTGCTGACTTCAGGCCAGCTTCCGCTTTTTCTTGCATGTAAAGGCCCTCAATGGCCTTTCCTGTTACGTACCGAACATCAGCACCTTTAGCAGCACGATTGATAGTCGGCTGCGTTGTCCCTACGCGTTCTGCGATAACACGTTGGGATAAACCCGACCGCAGTAACTCCGCGAGCATTTCTTGGATAGTCATATCGTTCACCGATGCGCTTTCGCATTGAACGACACAATACACAAACGTATTGATCGATTCAATACAATCGCCGATACGTTTTTGAATCAAGGCAGAAAAAAGTGATTGGCGATCGCATTGCTCAACGCATGCAAGAACTGAGTCTTTCTGAAGGCGAGCTTGGTCGCCGTTCTGGCGTCCCCCAGCCAACGATTCATAGAATCGTGACGAATGCGGTTGCCAGCCCTCGCCACGAAAACATTGAAAAAATCGCCAAAGCCTTAAAAGTCAGCAGCAACTGGCTGTGGAAAGGAGGCGAACACAAGGCCCCAGGCGTTGAGATCAGCCCCTCATCTTCATCTGAGACCAACGTTGAGCCAGGCCCGGCGATCAAAGGATACGTACCCTTGATTTCTTGGGTACAGGCAGGCGCTTGGTGTGAGATTGAAGATGTGCGAACCATTGATGATGCAGAGATATGGCTACCATGCGCCGCGTCCCATAGCAGCCAGAGCTACGCTCTCAGGGTGCGCGGACTTTCGATGTTCAACCAGCATGAACGACGGTCCTTCAGAGATGGCGATATCATTTTTGTTGACCCCGCGAAGGATGCCGAGAACGGCTCACTTGTTATCGCTAAATTGGTTGATCGCCAAGAAGCAACGTTTAAACAGTTGGTTATGGAAGGGAAGCGTCGATTTCTAAAGCCGCTGAATCCTGCTTGGCCAGAGCCGATCATCGAACTGGGAGACGACGCCATGATTTGTGGCGTCGTCTTCTCGAAGCTAGAAATTTTCTGATACATCGCCGCGCCAGGTGGAGCCCGCTTCTTGCGGGCTTTTTTATGTTTCTTGAAAAATCAATTCGAATACGTATTGACTAGATCAATACGTATTTGTATCGTTTGCATCGTATACCTCTCACCAAAGAGTACGAGCCATGCAAACCACACAGCACAGCAACACCCGCTGCCCTGTCTACCTGCACCCAGCAGCATGCAGCAGCCGCGCAGCAGTAGAAGCCATCCAGCGCCGCACCGGCCTACTGGTGATCACTGCCCCCAAAGGTCGCACCGAGGCCATCCAGGCTTTCAACACCACCGCTGCCGATGACAGCCATTCGCCGTTCGGGGGTGACGCAGCATGAAGCAACTTCTAATCGGCCTTGCTGGGCGCGCTCGCTCGGGCAAAGACACTGCGGCTCAACACCTGGTGAACAATCACGGATTCCAGTCCTACGCGTTCGCTGATCCGTTGCGTGACGGCCTGATGCACATCCTTAACCTGAGTCCGTGTGACTTCGAAGGCGAGCAAAAGGAACAAGCGTTGCCATGGTTGGGACGCTCACCTCGCGAACTAATGCAGTCCCTAGGCACCGAGTGGGGCCGCGACAACGTGCATCCTGAACTGTGGCTGCTACTGGCCGCGCAGAACCTAGACCTATTGGCACGCACCCACGACACCGCACGTGGCTTCGTAGTCAGCGACGTTCGGTTCAACAACGAAGCGGACTTCATCCGTAAGCGCGGTGGCGTAGTACTTCACATGAATCGCGTGGTGGCATCACCCGTAAAACTGCACAGCAGCGAAAACGGAATCCAGATTGCTCATGGCGACTTGCGGCTGAAAAACGATGGTTCCCTCGATGAATTGTTCATGAACGTCAACGACATCGTGGACACGCTGCACGCCCGTGCAGCAGTCGCCTGAGGACAGCGTCATGAACCGCACCCTGGACGAAACCGCCGCAGTGCTCGGACTCAAACCCCGGAAATTCCGCGAGCAACTGCGTGAGCTCCGCATGCTGACGCAAAGCGGCGACCTGGCCAGCCACCACCGTGGCGGCGGCAATCTGTTTTCAGACCCGCGCAGCGTCCAGATCGGGACCACCAACCGTTACAAGCATTACGCCGTGGTGATGGTCACTGAGGCTGGCGTGCAATGGCTGGCCAAGAAGCTGGGTATCACCATCACGCACAAGGACGCCGCCGCATGAAAACCAACTACTTCAATGCCTACACCCAAGCTCTCGGCGCCCTGAGACTGATCCCCATCTACCTGGACAGCCCGGGCGTAGTCAGCCGCGCCACACTGATCGGCGCCGCGAGCGAAGCGATTAACCTGCTGGACAGCATGCCTTGCCGCACAGTGGAACTGGCCGAGGTCTTTCGCTGTGTCAACAACGTGATCCAAGAAGGCCAAGTTGCCTATGTCACTCCGACCAACTCGCCCGAGTATCCATTCGGCGCCGTTGTCGCTGATGCAAAAGGCAACGTCTGCGCCGCCGGAATTGGCAAAAGCAAAGAAAGCCTCGCCGAACTGATCCGCCTCAAGTTGGTGCCCCCTCCGGAGGGGTTCGGGGAGGTCGCTGCATGAGCAATACCCTCGACCAGCTTCGCAAGCAGTTCGCCACACCTTGCCCGTCTCTGACGGCAGTGCGGGAACAGTACTTCTCGCACATCCGCACGGACCGTTACCTGCTGAGTGAGATCAAGGCTGGGCGCATTGCTTTGGTCGTGACACACCTGCACAGGTCTGTCCGGACTAAACCGGTGGTGTACCTGCACAACCTGGCCGCCTTCCTCGACGCCCAAGCGGAGGAGGAAGCAGCCTGATTCAACGGCGCCCCTGCCGTCCAGGGGCAGACAACATCCACTCAATGAGGCACAGCACATGAGCAAAGCTCGCCCCTTCATCGACACGTTACGGGACATCGAGGCCGGAGGCTTACTTGATGAACTCAGCGAAACCCAACATAGCCTGGTCGATGCCATCCGCCAGACCGGCAAGGGCGGTGAACTGACCATCAAGCTCACCTACAAGCCTGATGGCAGCGGCCAGATGACTATCAAGGCCGACGTCAAAGCGAAGGAACCGATTCTGTCTCGCGGCACATCGCTGTTCTTCCTGACTCCCGAGGGCAACTTGACCCGCCGCGACCCACGACAACAGGACCTCCCGTTACGAACAGTCAGCGAAGACCCAGTGCCGGAAAAACTGCGTCACGTCAGCCCGTAACACCTGAGTCGAAAACCTCTCACCACAGCATCACCCAACGGAGCACTTCCAATGCAACAAGCCATTCAACAACTGGTCACCCTCGCACAGGCGATCGGCAAACCAATTGATCATCAAGGGCTGGCAGCACCCATTGCCTTGCTTCCTGACGGCGTGGACGTCCACACCCTTGAGCACCTGCTACCGAACCCTACTCGTACGCGCCAGAAACTCACCGTGCTCGATGCAGAGTCCTTCATTGCATACGTGAACCGCTTCGCCGATGCCGCGACTGCAGTGTTCTGCAACGGCCCCGAAGGCCGAACCTTCTTGGCGGTCATCGACTACCACCAGCCAGCCGCCCCCGCCTGGCGCGACCACGTGGCCACGTACCGTTGCCCTACCAGCATCGAGTGGGGTCGCTGGAAAGAGAACGACCGCAAGCGCATGGATCAAGCAACGTTCGCCGAGTTCATCGAAGAGAACGTCAGGGACATCACCCAGCGCGCAAACGAAGCGAACGACCCTAGCCCTGCCGACATGCTGGAAATCAGCCGCACCCTGGAAGCCAAGAAAAACATCACCTTCCGCCAAGGCACCCGCCTCGACAACGGCCAGGTTCAACTGACCTACAACGAAGAAATCGACGGGCGTGCCGGCGAAGCAGGCCAACTGCGGATCCCGGAACAATTCTTCATCGCCGTGAAACCGTTCCTCGGCGGTGACGCTTTCTGCGTCCCTGCCCGCTTCCGCTATCGCATTCTGGAAGGTCGCCTGCAAATGTGGTTCGAGCTGGTGCGCCCCGACAAAGTGCTCGAAGAAGCCTACAACGCGGTCCGCCAGAAGATCCAGAGCGCAATCGGCGAAGTACCGCTGTACGAAGCCACCTTGTAACTAATCCCCAAGTAACAGCCCGCCGCCAGCCTCTCACCAAAAATCCTGACGGCGGGCCCTACCGAGGTACACAGCACATGACAACAATTCAGATTTGCGCACTGATCGTTCTGATCGTACTTGTTGGCCTTACCTATTGGGCAGGCTATCGCGGCGGCCTGGACGATGGCCGCATCGAAGGTATCGACGTAGGCAAGGCCATTCAGCAATCAGATAGCTCAGGGACGATCAAGGACCTTAATCGATCGCTTGATCAGGCGCAGGACCACCACAAGCAACTCTACTCCCACTATGAGCGCGCATTGGCTGCCTCAAAACTAGGGGAACCAGAACGCCAGACTCTGCTGGCCATCGCAGAAAAACTGCGGATCGCGGCCGAGACATTCAGCGCATTCCGCACAGGCAAGAAACTCGAACGAGACACTATTGCGCTCCGCGAACAGGCTCTCGCCATGGCAAGCATTCTGGAACCGGTAGCGCAGGAAAGTGCCGCATGACCGCACTTCGCCGAACAGTCCGAATACGCAGTGGACAAATGCCGCCCCTCGACCTGAACGTCATCTGTGACAAATGCGACAAGTCGCGGGCACACGGCAACCATAAAGAATGTAGCAAGCAGCGCCAGGCCGAAGACATCGCACGGCGCGCAGGGGAGCGACAGCAATGAGCCTTCCACGCTGGGTAATGATTAACCGCGCCTCAGAACTTACGGGCTACAGCGAAGACGCCATTCGCCACAAAGTGAAGAACGGAACCTGGGCTCAAGGCCGAATCTGGCGGAAGACGCCAGATGGTCGAATTGCAATCAACATGACGGAGTACGACAAGTGGGCCGAGAGCGCACCCCAGCAAGCGGCCTAGAAACGGAGCTGGCCAAGCACAAAGGGATCGAATTGCACGGCGGTAGCATTCGTGTCGTGTTCATGTGGCGGCGAATCCGTTGCCGCGAATCCCTCGGCCTCCCGGTAACCAAAGCCAACATCAAACATGCCGCCCTACTAAGGGCGGCGATCATTCATGAGATCAAGACAGGACACTTTGATTACGGGCGGCACTTCCCCAACTCGAAGCATTCGACCAACTACACCAATGTAAAAGACGAACGCGTAGCAGCGCTGATGGAACGCTACAAGCCGCTGAAGGCCGTCGACATAACTCCAATGACCGAAGAGAAATACGGCTACGCTTTGGATATTTGTGCCGAACTGCTTGGGCCAGACCGATTGGCGGGCGTTCTCCTGCCCGAAGACATCCAGCTTCTCAGGACTCAACTGATAGCCACCAGGGCACCATCGACGGCGAACCATTATCTGGCCACGTTTGCCGGATTCCTGGCGTGGTGTGAGAGCAACAGTTACTGCCGAAAAGGATTGTCCGCCGCTTGCATTCGATTCGCGATGATCGGACGTGAGCCCGATCCGCTGACCAGGGGTGAGTTCGATCAACTGCTGAGTAAAGGCTGCCTGCACCCACAGGACTCAGCCGCAATCACACTTGCTGTTTACACGGGCCTTCGCCCGGGCGAGATGTGCGCGCTGGCGGTTGAAGACATCGATCTGGATGCAGGGCAGATCAATATCACCAGGGCAATCACCGCAGACGGAACATTCAAAGTTCCCAAAACCGGAAAACCTCGAATTGTTCTTCTGATGCCGCCGGCAATACATGCCTGCAAAGTTCTGATGGGACTGGTGGTCAACCTCGAACCGCGCGAGATCGTAGTGTTCATGAACCGTCACGAAAGCCGCATCGAAGCAGTCACCCCACTGCTGTCTCCAACAACGCAAGCTCGGAAGAAAATCATTAATCACTGGTTCATCCCCACGTCGTGGAACACAAAGTGGGCAGCCATACAAAAGCGCTCAGGGATTCGCCCGCGTAGGCCTTACCAAACTCGGCACACTTACGCCTGTTGGTGCCTGACCGCCCGTGGAAACCTTGCATTCATCGCAAAGCAAATGGGTCACAAAGACTTCACTATGCTAGTAGACGTGTATGCAAAATGGATGGATGACGAATCACCAAACGAACTAACTCATATTTGGTCGAACATCAAATAGAATACAGAACTTAGGAATGAGACATTGGCGATACGTCATCAACTATCATTAGCAATGCAAAAAACCATCCTAATAAAATGAATCAGGGCTTGTAGCCAATGCTCTCGACTACTGACCGAAGGAAATTTAGCTATCCTAGCAAGAGGAAGGCGTGGCATCTGAACGAGAACCCCAAAAAATACTATGCCGCGTGGGAGTCCCTTAAAACCCCTTTGAGCCGCATATCCTGGACGACTGACTCACCTATAGTAACTGCTTGCTCAAAACTTGCTGGTTCGTCCTCGAACACTGCCGCACTCCCCACAACTTCTTCCGGACGAAACCTGAAAGCCTTACCGACATATTGTCGTTGAGCCGCTGCATGTGCGGCACCTTGGGGTTGCAGCCGAGGGTCTTTTTCTAAATTGGTTAATACCCAATCATGCCACCCATGATCAGTGTCGCGATGCTCCCACGTTTCGGGATCAAGTATTTTATGACCGAGCTTAAAGAAAACACTCATCAAAAAGGAGGCACAAGTAAGACCGGCACCCTCTTCAAGATTAGCTACAGAGCCATCCATCTCAAAAAAGCTCTCTATTCCATCTGAACTAATCCCATAAGGAATAGTATTACGATTACGACCCCAGATTGTATCTAAAAAACTCAAAATTTCGTCAATCTGGGAGTCCAAATAATCTTCACACAGATACGCTGCAAACGGACCAAGCCGTGGATTAGCAATATAATCTTCAGGAGTTCCCCGCAGCAACATGAAATGCCAACCTAGATGCAATACCTCGACACCCGCTTCATCCTCAAAAATAAAGCCTGCATGTCGTTGTGTTTCCGTCCCAGAAATAAACACACCCAAGCGAGAGCCAGCATAATCCTTCAGCTGCGACATGATAAATCCTATCCTACCAACCCACGTAAAAGTTTCTTCGCATCAGGATCATCGCGCAAACTACGCTGCACCACATTGCGATAATAGCCCCACATAACAAGTTCATTACGCGCACGAAAAGTCGCCCGCAACAAACTAACTGCCATACTGGAACCTTGAAGCTCATCAGCAGCCGTATAAAGCATATAATTTAGCATCTCTACTTCTTTGCGCTCAAATGCATCTTCCAAAGTATGGAACATATAATTCAGAGCATACCGACGAGAGCGCACCGCTTCATATTGCTTTATGTTATACAGATGAAGTTTAGCATCAACCTTTGGCGAGGAAGCAGTTGACTCCGCATCACTTATTAGAGCGCCACCAAGAACTGCAAATTTTGTTGCCAAATCACTAAATCTAGCAACAGCCTTAGTTAAATTAGCATCAAATAAAACCGATGTAATGTTTTGATTTAGACGCGCAAAACCGCTTTCACCTTCACCGTAACTTGAAACCCCTTCAAAAAACATTCGAGGAGCGCTCGAACTTAGGTCCGCCGATATGCCGCGATACTTTTTTCGCTCTATAGGTGAAGGCAAACGCCCATAGCAAAACGAAGGAGAAGTTTCAACTTCCCTTGCTGAATTATATCTTCGTACGGCAACAAAGCTATCAGAAGTCATCATCATACTGCACCGTCCTGTGCTATAGAGCGACCACGACTCATTAACTCAACAATAAGCTTAGCCACATCAACGTTAATTGGAGTGGGACTGTCGGGTGTATTAACATCAATTTCAAGTCGAACTGCAAAAAATTGTGGAGTCTGAACTTCCGGATCAATTACGTTAAAACCACGAACATCTACACAGCCCCACTTCGACAACTCATTAACCTGAATACCTAAAGCAGAGCTCTTTTTCCTATTAACTTGAAGAAAGAAATCACTCATATCCTCTTCAAACTTCATAAAAGGAAGAAATTTCTTTAGATACTCATACCCTTCCTCAGAAGCTTCAACAGGCAGAAACAAAACCGCACCAAAAGCAATACGTGAAGCCTCCAAGCGACTTAGTGGTTCAGCAAATCCTGCACACGCTGTCAGAACCTCCTCAAAACCACCTGCATTCGGAAGCAAACTATCCATCGCCGAAAATGAGTCGGGTTGATCAACTGAATAGAGAACATCGACTCGGCCTGGCTGCCGATTTACTGCCAGAGTGCCTTTTAACCAGCTCCCCTGCTCAGCTAAAATTCCGTGCGCTTTCTTGGTGGTAACAGAGTCAGGATCAGTCGGCATAAGGTTAGACCAGCTGAAATTATCAGAGGCGGAACCTGGAGCGAGATTGATGAAGGAAAATCTCAGTACCTCTACCTGCCATGGGAAGGTTGTCATGCTTTTTTCAGACCCATTCATGTTATGTCGAGACCAGCTCATCCAATTAACCGGTACCGGGAACAAGTCTCAGGGTTTGCGCTCCGGCATAGTGACGATAGCAGGCGAGAGCAACCCTCGCATAGTGCCATAATGATATCAATCAACCCCTCGGTAGTAACCAACCTTTTTTACACTCACGCCAGCAACGATCCAAAGACTGTCATCGTGATACGCTTCGGTATCAAGAGACCTTTATCTGAACTTCGACACGATTTCGGACAGTTCATTGCTAACTGAAGAGTCTTTGCCCCATTTTTGCCCCAGTCATTTCTTAAAAGTCTTCTAAACAACTGATGAATAAAGCGATTTCCGATTTGTCCTCGCACACGCCAATGATGCAGCAATACTGGCGCCTGAAGAACCAGCACCCCGACCAGCTGATGTTCTATCGCATGGGCGACTTCTACGAGATCTTCTATGAAGACGCGAAGAAGGCCGCCAAG
>Ga0182008_10001339_pt1 | contig 16788 bp, 16 predicted proteins | sample Sormic07211129_1_FD_120482 | JGI IMG/M metagenome (GOLD analysis project Ga0182008, IMG submission 120482) | Rhizosphere microbial communities from Sorghum bicolor, Mead, Nebraska, USA - 072115-129_1 metaG | ecosystem: Host-associated > Plants > Roots > Rhizosphere | place: USA: Nebraska...
CGCCATCGGCGACGAGAACACCATCACGCGCTTGATATCGTGCGTGGCAACCGTCTGGTCGACCCAGCGCGCCATGCCGGCATCCTGGTAGTAGTCGAGCGACAGCGAGCGGTTCTTGACCAGCGCGCCCAGGCTGCGCACGCGGGCGCGCAGCGGATTGAGCGGGGCGAAATGGCTGCTGGCGCACAGCGCCTCCACCGCCGGCACGTGCTGCCAGTCGTCGGCATCGTCGACGAACGTGGCCAGGTGCACGCGGTAGTCGCGCGCCAGGTGCTTGAGCAGGTGGTAGGAGCGGATCTTGTCGCCCTTGTTGGGCGGGTACGGGATGCGGTGAATCAGCAGCAGCAGGTCTTGCACGTTGTCAGCCCAGGTTGCGCACGATGTAAGGGCCCATGAAGTTCGCCACCGGCAGCGGCAGCTTTTTCCACACCTTGATGAACAACTGGTACTTCGGGTTCAGCGGATTGTTGTCCGGCAGTGCATCCGTGGCGTACAGCTTGTACTCGTACGGCAGCGGCGTGGCAACAAAACCCCAGTTCTTCTTGAAGTCGTAGGCGCCGGTGCCCAGCTTGCTGCGGCCGAAGTCGAACAGACGGCAACCGCGCGCAGCGGCCGCCTGCATCAGGTTCCAGTACATGAAATCGTTGCCCGCCACTTCGCGCGCCAGGTCCATGCCGCCGCCGTAGTAGGGCACCACTTCGTCGCGCCAGTAGAACGACAGCACCGAGCCGACCAGGCGGTCGTCGCTGGTGTAGATCGAGCGCACTTCGCATTCGGCGCCAAAGGTCTTCTGCAGCAGCGCGAAGTACTTCTTCGGAAATACCGGTGTACCCAGGCGCAGCACGCTGTGGGCATACGCCGTAAACATATTGTCGACGTTGTCCTCGACCACGCCCTTCAGGCCCAGCTTGATCCCCTTGCGCACCATCGCGCGCTGCTTGCGCGGGATGGCGTTGAGGTTCTCGTCATCGACGGCGCTGATCTCCTTGCGGAACGTGACGTACAGTTCCTTGGTCAGCCAGCTCGGGTCATGCGGGTGCGCGCGCTCCATGGCGCGGTATTCGAGGTGGCCCACGCCGAGCTTGCGCGCCAGCGCATCGGCCGCGCCATCGAGCAGCACGCGCGCGCCGTCATCGATGGCGGCCACGCCGCCGTACACGCAAAACGGCATCGCGCCGAGCGAATGGCCGAACAGGCGGCTCTTGATCTCTGCCAGCGGCAGCACGCCCTGAATCTGGCCGTCCTGCTCGACGAAGTAGAACCAGGTCTTGATGCCGAACGATTGCTCGATCACGGACTGCCAGCCGGACAGGTGGAAGAACGTCGCTTGCGGGCAGGCCCGGACGAACGCATCCCAGCGCGCCGCGGTTTGCGGCGTCATCAAATGCAGCGTCTGCGGACCGGCGGCAGCGGCGACGGGCGCCGCGCGCCGGGCCTGCGCCGCTTCGATGATCGAATTCATGGCTTGTCCAGGAAGATGCGGTCCATGCGGTCCCACTTGAAGTCACGCGCCAGCTGTTCGAGACGGCGCTCCATGCGGTCGATATTGACGTAGTGACGGAACTTCGCCTTGGCGCCCAGGCCGTCGGGACGCGGCTGGTCGGTGTCGATTTCCCACGGGTGGAAGTAGAACAGGGCCGACTCGCCGTCTTCGCGGTTGACCTTTTCCATCATCCAGCGCGACAGCGCGTACGGCAGCAGGCGGAAGTAACCGCCGCCGCCGGCCGGCAGGTGGCGGCCAGCCATCTTCACCGTGGTGATCGGCACTTCGAGGATGCCGTCCGGGCCGTTCGGGTAGAACGCGAAACGCGGCGCGTCGGGCATGCCGTAGTGGTCGTGCGCGATCGGGTAGATGCTCGAGCTGTACTTGTAGCCCGCTTCGTGCAGTGCGTCGAGCGCCCACAGATTGCCGTGACCGATTGAAAAACTCGGTGCGCGGTAGCCGACGACGGCCTGGCCGCCGATGTCTTCCAGCAGCGCCTTGGCCGAGCGGATATCGTTGTCGAATTCGGCGCGGCTCTGGTCCGAGGCGCGCAGGTGGCCATAGCCGTGGCTGGCCAGTTCGTGGCCTGCCTCGACGATGCGGCGCACCATGGCGGGATAACGTTCGGCGATCCAGCCCAGCGTGAAGAAGGTCGCGCGCACGCCTTCGCGCTCGTACAGCGCGAGGATGCGTTCCATATTGGCTTCGACGCGGCATTCGCGCGTCGGCCAGCTGTCGCGGTCGATGTACGGGGCAAACGCGGATACCTGGAAGTAGTCTTCCACGTCGCAGGTCATCGCATTGCGGATTTTTTCACCCGGCGCTGGACGCGGCCGGGCTGCGGGAGCGGTCATTTTCATGGCGGTTATTCCTGGTGGTCCGGGTGGTGGGGCGCAGCGCCGGAGGCAGTCGGTGGCGTGGCCGCGATCTTTTTCAGGATCGACAGCACCGACACGATCGATTTCTCGAGGCGCATCATGCGTTCGTCGAGCTGCTCGACGCTGGCGCGGCGCTCGCCCGGCTGCAGCTCGCCGGCGTGGCTGCCGCCAGTTGCCTGGTCGGCGTGCGCATCGGCCAGGTCGCCGCTGTCCGGCGCGTCGAATTCTTCCGAGATGTCGCGCACCACGTCGTTGATGTGCGCTTCGGTGAACGCCTGCAGTTCTTCCAGGTAGCCCATCAGGAGCACGCGGTCCATCAGCGTGTTGGTCTTGCGCGGAATGCCGCCGCTGTAGGCGTAGATCGCGCTGTACGCGCCATCGTCGAACGACGGTGTGCCCTGCCAGCCGACGGTGCTCAGGCGGTGCTCGACATAGGCGCGCGTCTCGGCCGCATCCATCGGCCCCAGGTGATAGCTGGCGATCACGCGCTGGCGCAGCTGCTGCATGCCGGGGCTGTGCAGGGTGGCGCGAAACTCGGGCTGGCCAAGCAGGAACGTCTGCAGCAGCGAACGTTCGTCGGTCTGGAAGTTCGACAGCATGCGCAGTTCTTCGACCGTGCGGGCATTGAGGTTCTGGGCTTCGTCGATCACGAGCAGGGCGCGCTTGCCCTGGCGGTCGACCGTGCGCAGGAACTGTTCGAGGCGGTTGAGCAGCTCGGCCTTGCTCTGGCCTTCGTACGGCAGACCGAAGCTCGAGACCACCATGCGCAGCGTGTCTTCGGGATCGAGGCTGGTGTTGACGATGTGCGCGGCGATGATCTGGTCCAGCGGCAGGTGACCGAGCAGGTTGCGCACCAGCGTGGTCTTGCCGGCGCCGACTTCGCCCGTGATGACGATGAAGCCTTCGCCCTGCGACAGGCCGTACTCGAGGTACGCCATCGCGCGCTTGTGGCCTTTCGAGCCATAGAAGAAATGCGGGTCGGGGCGTAGCTGGAATGGCTTGGCCGACAGGCCATAATAGGATTCGTACATCGTGATTGTCGTAGCTTTTAGAACTGCATGGACAGGCTCGCCACCATGGCGTGCTCGGTATAGGTGCCGCTGCTGGAGCCGGCCTCGGTGGTGAAGCGCCCAACGTTGCCGGTGCGGCGGCGCAGGTCAGCCGTGGCAAGCAGATCGCCAAAACGGCGCGAGATACCAACGCTCAGCGTGCGCTGCAGGTCTTCGAAGCCGCCCGAACGGGAGTCGCTCTGGTTGAAGCCGTAGCCGGCGGTCAGGTTGGAACGTGAACTGAGTCGATAGGTATAACTCGCGTCGAGGCCATGCTGTCGCACGTTATCGTTCAGATTGCTTTGGCCGACGCCCAGCAGCTGACTGTCGCTTTGCTGGGAGGACAAGGCGTTGCGGTTGCTGGCATACACCGACACCACCGCGTTGCTGATGCCTTTGGTGTACGCCATCGATGCGCGCAGCGATTTCTGGCGCACGAAGCGGTTGCTCAGAAAATTGACACTGTCGGTCAGCGACGGTGGCAGGCCGTTGGTCTGGATATAGGCTGCCACGATGCGCTGGCGCTCGACGGGATCGGGATAGGCCGTGGCAAACATGCTGTTGAGCAGCCCGGCCGTATCGAATGTCGACGGCATCAGGAATTGCTCGCGCGCCGTCGTCACGAGATCGTCGTAGCTGATATTCCAGGTCGTGTGACGGGAACGGTGCAACGCCGACAGGGTGCCGGTGGTGCCATAGAAGTGGCGGCCGAGCGTTGCCTGCACATTCGTGCGCAGCGAAGGCGACCAGGCAAAGCCCAGTGACCAGCTGGCGCCCTGGTCGCCACCGCCCATGCCTTCGTACTGGTAGCGGTCGTAGCCGGCATTGGCCAGCAGCGACCAGCGCGAGTTCAGCATGTAGCGCAGGTTGGCGGCCAGGTTTTCATTGGTCGAGTCGCCGTACGTGGCCCCGCCCAGTTTTTGCTTCACGTAGGTCAAGCCCCAGCCGACGGTGCGGAATGATGCGCCGCTGGTGAGCGTTGCCTGGATGGTGTCACCGCCCGTGTTGCTGTAGCCGACCGCGTCGCCGCCGTCGACCGAATCGCGCGTGTAGCGCAGCACGCCCGAGGCAAAGCTGCCGAAGCGGTGCGTCAGATAGGGGCTGATGCTCCAGGTGTCGATGTCGGTACGGTTGCGGTTCGAGTACAGGTCGTTGCCCGTGCGCGGACCGAATGCCGACAGGCTCTGCTGGCCGCGTGACGCCGTCGCCTCGACGAAGAACAGATCCGACAGCACCTCGCCTTTCAGGTTGCCACTGTAGGAGCGCTGCGTGTTCGACGTGCTGTCTGCTGCACCAATCACGCCCGGATCGGCCAGATCGCGTCTGTCGCTGTCGTGCAGGTAGGCAAACCCGTGCAGTTGGGCAGTGGCGTCGACCGTCAGGCGCCGGCTGCGGTTGGACAGCGTGATCCCCGGCGACACCTGGGTGATCAGGTCGCTGTATGCGAACTGGTCTTCGGTGAGGTTGACGTTGTCGGTCCAGATTTCGCTGACGAGCAGAGTCGGCGTGATGCGCCATTCGGCCTGCGCCGGGCATGCGGCCAGCAGCATCGCTGCCGCGGCCAGTGGCGCCAGGCGCGGTGCGCAACGGCCTTTGCGCCCTTTAGCCATAGTGGTAATCATACGTTTCTTCAATGCCCGGAATATCCCTGGTCTTGTTGTAGAGGAGATTGACGTTGGCCATGCCTTCGAGCTGCTGCAGCGCTTCCTTGACCGCGTGCTGGGTCGTGGTCTGGGCTTCCACCACGACGATGATCTGGCCCATGTGGCTGGCCAGCACCCGCGATTCGCTGGTGAGCATCAGTGGCGGCGAATCGAAGATGATCACGCGGTCCGGATAGCGGTGCGCGAGTTCGTGCACCATCGCCGTCATGGTCGAGCTGGCCAGCAGCTCGGTGGCACGTGGCGTGCTGGTACCGGCAGGCAGGATCGACAGCGTATCGACGTTGGTGCGCAGCATGACATCCGCCAGGTCGAGCTTGTCGTCGAGCAGGATGTCCATCAGGCCGCGCTGGGCCGGCAGGCCGAGCGTGCGCAGCACCGAAGGGCGCGCGACGTCGGCATCGACCAGCAGCACCGTGTGATCGAGCTCCATCGCGATACTCATCGCCAGATTGATCGCGCTGTAGGTCTTGCCTTCGCCAGGAAGCGAGCTGGTGACCATGATCAGGTTGCCCGGGTTGTCCTTCGGGCCGCGCTCGATAAACGCGCGCTTGAGCAGCGGACGCTTGATGATCCGGAATTCTTCCAGCAGGTTCGTACGGCCGCCGGCCGCGGTCACCATGCCCAGCTCGCGCATGCGCGCCAGGTCCAGTTCGATGCGGCGGGTGCTGTAGCGGCCACTGGCCGCGCCAGTCGTCTCAGTCGTGGTCGCGGCAACTGCCGGCGTGACCACTGGCGCCGCCGCGGCAGCTGCCTGCTCCGGTGAGCGCGCTGGCACGTAGCCGGCATCCGGGGTGATGGGCTCTTGCGTATCCGCCACGATCACGGCGGCGGGGGTGGCAGCAGCGTTCTGGCGCTGCTGGTCGATGCGGCTGGCCGCTTTTTCGATAATGCTCACATTTGCTCCTTGGTGGCCAACCGGCCTTACATCGTCGGGCGGATCATGATGGCAGCGACGCCGGCGCCGTACATGCCGAACAGCAGCAGCACCGAAGCGGCCAGGGCGAACAGGCGGCGCTTGCGCAGCACTGTCTGTTCAGCGGTCCAGTTCATGCTGACCGAGCCCAGGATCGGCAGCCCCGTGACTTCACGCAGGGTAGCCTGGCTGAGGAAGGTCGGCCGCAGTTGGCTCAGCAGGAACGCACCGGCCAGGCCGGCGGCGAGGGCGGCGACGAAGACCAGCGAGAACAGCTGCATGCGGTTCGGGCCGCTCGGCGTGGCAGGCGCGGTCGGTGGATCGATGACGCGGAAGGTCAGCATGTCGGTGGCCGACGACAGGTCGCCCGACAGCTTGGCCGACTCGCGGCTCGCCACCAGCTTCTGGTAGTTTTCGCGATTGACTTCGTAGTCGCGGTTCAGGCGTGCCAGCTGCGCTTCGATCTCGGGCACTTGCTCGCCCTGGCCACGCAGGCGACCGACGCGGCCGCTGTATTCGGCCACCCGGGCCTGCAGCGAGGCGACGCGCGCTTCGGCATCGGACAGTTGCACGGTCAGCTGCTGCAGCATCGGGCTGTAGCTCGCGCCCGGATCCATGCTCGGCTTGGTGTTCTTGGCAGCTTCGGCACGGCGCTCGCGCAGTTGCTCGAGCAGGCGGCGGTTGGCGACGATGTCGGGGTGCTGTTCGGTGTACTGGGTACGCAGCGTATCGAGCGTCTTGTTGACGTTGGCGATGCGCTCATCCAGCTCTGGATCGACGAAGATCGGCGCCGGACGCGTGCCCTTGCCGCCGCCGCTGCCACCGGAAATCTGGCGCCGGATTGCATTGCGTGCCTGCTCGGCCTCGGCCAGCTCCAGACGTGCCTGGCTCAGGCCTTCGTTGGTGGCGACCATGCGCGTGCCGTAGTCGGCGCCTTCGCTTGGCAACATGCCGATGTGACGGATCTTGAATTCCTTCAGGCTGTTCTCGGCGGCAGCCAGGCGCTCTTCGTAGCTGCGGATCTGGTCGTCGATGAACTGCACCGCTTTTTCGGAGTCCTGCTTCTTGTTGCCGAAGCTGCCTTCGACGAAGATCGTCAGGAAGGCCTGGACCACGTCCTTGCCTTCACGGGCGCTGGTGCCGGTGTAGCTGATGGTATAGATGTCATCGCGCTCGGTACCGGCGATCTTGATGTTGGCCATCATGTCATCGACCAGCTTGTTCATTTGCTTGGCGTCGGTTGCCTTGATGTCGAGATCGACTTCGCGTACCACGCGCTCGACGTTCGGACGACTGATCAGGGTACGGCGCATGAACAGGACCTGCTGCTCCAGGTTCGGCAGCATGGTCATGCCCGACAGCAGTGGCTTGAGGATGCTCTGGGTATCGACATACACGCGCGCCGACGCTTCATACTGGTTGGGCAGCTTGTAGACAACCAGCCAGCCGGCCAGCGCCACCACCCAGGCGATGATGACCGCATGCCAGCGGTATTTGCCGATGGCTTTGAGGAGGTTAAGAATCTGGGAAGTAATTTCAGCCATCGTATCAGTCTCGCCGGTCAGGTCCCGGTCTGCAAAAAACCAGGCTCACAAATAAACAAAGTGCATGATCGCTTGTACCCTGAGCAATTGCAATTGCAGGTTAGAAAATCCAGCGATTCTGGGTAAACGATACCGTCTGTTTGCAACACCCGAGCAAACAGCCAGAGAAAAATCTTAAGTGAATTTCATTACAGGATGCTTAATTGTTGCATTATCGCAAACATTTAGCGAAACCGCTTGTTGTATTTTTTGGCATGATTGCGTGGCGCAGGAGTGTTTCGCAGGAGACGCAAAAGATGTTGCTGAAATTCAAAGGTCCTTATTGTAATGGCTAAAAACCGAAAGGGGCCGTACGATTGCTTCCATCGTGCAACTGCAACCCAATGAGATCGTTTAATGATGCGTAGATTGTTTGGAAGAAAACTGACGGCCCTCACCGTGGCCATCCTGATGGGGCCTGGCGTGATGATGGCGCCTGCAACAGCGGCCACGTTGCCGCAGACGGTGGCGGCGGTCAAGCCCTCGATCGTCGGCATCGGCACCCAGATGCAGACCCGCAGCCCGGCCATCGTATTCAGCGGGACCGGGTTCGTCGTCGGTGATGGTTTGAGCGTGATCACGAATGCCCACGTGGTGCCCAATGAGCTCGACGGTGCCAAGCTGGAAAAGCTGGGAATCGTGGTGCCGGACGGCGCCGGTGTGCGTTTTCGGGCGGCGCAACTGGTCGGGCTCGATCGCCAGCACGATCTGGCACACTTGCGCTTCGAGGGAACGCCACTGCCAGCGTTGCGTTTAGGCAACGCCAGCATGGCGGCCGAGGGGCAGGCACTGGCATTTACCGGTTTCCCGCTCGGCATGGTGCTGGGCCTGTATCCGGCCACGCACCGCGCGTTGCTGGCGGCGATCACACCGGTGATGCAGCCGTCACTCAATGCGCGCAAGCTCGATGCACGCGCTGTGGTCCAGTTGCAACGCTCGCCGTTCAGTATCTATCAGCTCGATGGCACTGCCTATCCGGGCAACAGCGGCAGTCCGCTGTACGACCCCGAGACCGGGCAGGTGTTGGGCGTGATCAATATGGTGTTCGTGAAGGGCCTGAAAGAGACGGCCATCACTGCGCCGAGCGGCATCACGTATGCGATTCCGGTTCGTCATATCCAGGAATTACTGGAGCGCTAAACTGGCGCCGTCATGCGCCTGACATGCTGTCGTGTTGAACTTGCAACAACAAAGTATTTCAATTGTGCATGGCTTGTTCCCACCACGGACTGCGCTACAATAGCGCAGGCCATGATGGCGAAATAACAATTATTGATTCGCGCGGTAAACCATGCAGGCAGGTGGGTTACGGTGCATGCAAGGGATGAACGCGATGATGACAAAACTGACGAAACACCTGGTCGCCGCTGGCGCTGCTGCCTGCATGCTGATCCTGGCAGGCTGCGCGACGCCGCCGCCGCCAAGCACCGCCGCGATGGCGCCGATCAATCCGGATTACCTGATTGGCCCTGGCGACAGCGTCAACATCATCGTCTGGCGCAACCCTGAGGTGTCGATGACGGTGCCAGTGCGTCCTGATGGCAAGATCACGACCCCGCTGGTCGAAGATCTGCCGGCTGCCGGCAAGACATCGACCCAGCTGGCGCGCGATATCGAGGGTGCGCTGGCCAAGTTCATCCAGCAACCGGTCGTGACGGTGATCGTGACCAACTTCATTGGCAACTTTACTGACCAGATCCGCGTCATCGGCCAGGCGGCGCGTCCGCAGGCACTGCCGTATCGCCGCGAAATGTCGGTGATGGATGTCGTCATTGCCGTTGGTGGCGTGACCGAATTTGCATCGGGTAACAAGGCCAGCATCATTCGCACGGTCGATGGCAAGCAAGAGAAATTGCCAGTCCGCCTTGATGACCTGATCAAGGATGGCGATATCTCTGCCAACATCATGATGCGCCCAGGCGATATCCTGGTCATTCCAGAGAGCTTCTTCTAAAAAGCCTGTCGATTATTCTTACACTGCCGCGGCTTGGCCTGTGCAATGCAGTGTAAAATCGTGCTTGACAAGCGTCTAAGTAGTTGTTTTAAGTAAGAATATTCCTACAGGAATTTCAAGGGCACGAAACTTGCTCTGTGACCTGTGTCGTAATTGAATTCGAGGACTAGCCGTGGCTAACGATCAGCAACAAAGCGGTAACGAGCCGCAACACCCTTCCATCCCGCCAGCGATGCCCCAGCATGGCGTCACGCGCCGCCGTCTGGCCAAAGCCGGTCTGGGCGCGGCGGGTGTGCTGATGACGCTCGAAAGCCACGCGACGCTGCAGAAAACCGGTTTCGTGTGCGAGTCGGCATCGGCCTTCCACTCGGCTGGCCTGAACAGCAACGTGGCCACCGAGCAGCGCTGCAATCCGCTGTCGCCATCGAACTGGTGCCATGTCCAGCGCAGCTGGCCATGCAACAAGACCAAGCGGTTCGCCGACATCTTCAAATGCAATGAAAAGCGTTTCGAGAAAACCTATTACGCCTGCTCGATGGCCGAGGTCATGACGTCGACGTTCGATGCCCAGTACTCGTACATCGGCAAGCACCTGTGCACGGCCTACCTGAACGTCATTTCGCGCCGCATCGACTTTCTCGACGTGCTGACGCTGCAACGCATGTGGAACGAACTCAAGAACACGGGCATGTACAAGGTCAATGCCAGCGTTTCCTGGAATATCCATCAGGTCAGGCAATACCTTGTCGCTGTCCACGGCGAGTGAGCACGCAGGGGCCTGGCGTCGTCCGGGCCCTGCAGTTCTGCATTACCGCCAGTGGCAGGACGATGTCGTCCTGTTCAACGAAGTGTCAGGTGCTACCCACCTGCTGACTCCCGAGGCGCTGGTCGTGCTGCAACACATGGATATCACGCCCACGCCTGAAGCGGCGCTTGCGGTAATCCTGCGCGAACATTTCGAAGTCGACGACGCCACGCTGGCCCATGATGTGGCCGAGCTGCTCGAACAACTGTCCTCCCTGAATCTGATCGAACCATGTCTCTTGTAGCCGATCTGGGCCGTGCCGAACTGGTGCGGCGCCTGGGCGGCCCTGGTCTGTTGCTGCGCACCGGACCGTTTGTCAGCCGAATCCAATCGAATATTCCCCTGGTCGCCGATGGCATCGGGTTGATGTATCGCGACAACCTGATCGAGGAGCCGGGCGGCTTTGCCGATTTCCAAGTGCGCCTGCGCCAGAGCAGCGGCCTGCGCCGCTGGTGGCACCCGCAGGTCCGCTTCGACCATGACGGCCGCGAGCCGTTCGCCCCGTTGCCGGTGGCGCAAGCCTGGCCGATGTTCGAATGGGTCATGAACTGGTGCGTCTCGAACCGCGCTCACCGCTACCTGATCGTGCATGCCGCCGTCATCGAGCGCAACGGCTGCGCGATCATCCTGCCGGCCCCGCCCGGTTCGGGCAAGAGCACACTGTGCGCTGCCCTGGTCTGCCGCGGCTGGCGCCTGCTGTCGGACGAACTGACGCTGATCCGGCGCAGCGATGGCATGCTCGTGCCGCTCGCGCGGCCAGTCAGCCTCAAGAATGCCTCGATCGATGTGATCCGCGCGTTTGCGCCAGATGCCTTGCTTGGCCCGTCGGTACCGGGCACCAACAAGGGCACGATCGCGCACATGAAGGCACCAGCGACGAGCGTGGCGCAGGTTGGCGACGTTGCGCGCGCACGTCATATCGTGTTTCCCCGCTACGAGGCCGGCGCCGCCACGACGCTCACCCCGATGTCCAAGGGTCAACTGTTCATTCGGGTGGCAGAGAACGCCTTCAACTATTTCGTGCTCGGTCCTGCCGGCTTCGATTGCCTGGCCGATCTGGTCGAAGGCGCCGACGGTCACGAATTCTGCTACAGCCAGCTGGACGAAGCGATCGCGCTGTTCGACCGTCTGGCGGGAGTGACGCCATGACGGCGCGCGCGCCATCGCTGCTGGTCGAGGTGCTGTCGGCGCCCGGCCGGGTCCGGCTGCTTGACCTGCCGGGCTGGGACCGCTTGCTGCGCCAGGCCAACAGCGCCAACGTCGGCGCGATCCTGGTGTTCCTGCTTGAGGAGCACGGCCTGCTCGACGACGTGCCGCCGCAGCCGCGCGAGCACCTGGAAGCGGCGCGCATCGTCGCATTGCGTCATCGGCGCCTGACCGGCTACGAAGTCGAGCGCATCCGCAGTGACCTGGCCCAGCTGGGCCTGCCCCTGATCCTGCTCAAAGGCGCCGCGTACGCGATGGCCGGCTTGCCATCCAGCCGTGGCCGGCTGTTTTCGGACATCGACATCCTTGTACCCAAGGACCAGCTGGACGACGTGGAAAACGCGCTGATGGTGCATGGCTGGGCCAGCACTCACCACGATGCCTACGACCAGCGCTATTACCGCACCTGGATGCATGAGCTGCCGCCCATGGTGCACCTGCGGCGTGGCAATGCCATCGACGTCCACCATGCGATCCTCCCCGAAACGGCGCCGGTGCGGCCCGACCCGACGCTGCTGCGCGCGGCCGCGCGGCCGATTCCGGGCGATCTTGGCGCGCTGGGCGTGTGCACGTTGTCACCGCACGACATGTTCCTGCACAGCGCCGTGCACCTGTTCTTTGGCGGCGAATTCGACCAGGGATTGCGCGACCTGTTCGACATGCATCGCCTGGCGACGCACTTTGGCGCCGAGCCCGGCTTCTGGGATGGCCTGGTCGCGCGCGCCGTTGCGCTGGAACTCACCCGTCCGATGTTCTATGCGCTGCGCCATGCCAGCCGCACGTTCGGCACCCCGGTACCGGCGTCAGTCATGGTCGCCGCCGAGGCGTTTGCGCCGTCCCGGCCCGTGCTGGCGCTGATGGATGCGCTGTTCACGCGCGCGCTGGTGCCGCCGCATCCCGACTGCGTGGCGCGCTTCGACGGTGCTGCCCATTTCGCCTTGTATGTGCGCGGAAACTGGCTTCGCATGCCCATGGTGTTGCTCACGCGCCACTTGTTTCACAAGGCTTTCGTATCGCCACGTACCGCAGAGGCCGCTTGACCTGCTACTCTTTGCTCTAAGGGAAGTTGCATAGCAAATCCATTAATTTAAATTCATTTTGTCAATAAAATTAGCATTAGAACAATTATCGATGCTATGATGACTACATTGTCGTCGCTGTACGACGCGTCGATACCGTCAGGAGAACGTACATGATCGAGACATTAGTGCCAGCCATCCCGTGTACCGGGCTTGGTGGCGATGACTCAGCCCCGGATGACAATCCGAGCATCATTGACGTTACCATCAACGAACGTGTGTTCGGGATTCGCGCTGCCGACATCGATACGCAGCGCAACTCCGCAAGCATGCTTATCAGCAAGATGTATGCATGGCGCGGCTACAGTGGCAACCACCAGATCAATAACGACCCCAACCGGATCACGCTGACGGCGTCGGACCGTGGCCAGGTCTTCGGCACGCTGAGCCTTGGCCTGGATTCCGATATCGGCCTGCTGGCCGACCAGGTATTCGCCGACTATATCGATACCCAGCGCGGGACCGGCAAGGTCTGCGAAATCATCAAGCTTGCCGTCGATCCGGCCATCAAGTCAAAGGCCGTGCTGGCGTCGCTGTTTCATGTGGCCCTGATCTATGCGCGCGACCTGAATCATTGCAGCCACATCTTCATCGAGGTCAATCCGCGTCATCGCCGTTTTTACGAAGCCATGCTGGGCTTCCAGACTGTCTGCGAATCACGGCCCAATCCACGCGTGCAGGCGCCGGCGGTGCTGCTGAGCGCCGCTACCGCGTTCGGTACCGAACAGGTCGCCAAGTGGGGCGGCATGCAGGACAAGGCGGTCGGTGAACGCTCGCTGTTTCCGTGGTTCTTTTCGCAGCGCGAAGAGGCCGGCATCATCAACCGCCTGCGCGCGCTCGGCTAAGCGCTGTTGCAGGGGCACGCGCCCCGCACTTTCCCCTCAGTATTTGTACTTGCCTGCCTGGCAGGAACGTCCTATATTCAGCGCTTCGTGTTTATCACATTGAGGATGCTCCATGACGACAGGTAAGACCCGGGATGAAATCGCCGAAGCCTATTCCTCTGAACCGTGGTGGTATGACCTGCGCGGCTTCTTCATTCTGACCTTTGCCTACAACAGCACAATCGGCACCCAGATGCGCTTCTTCGGACCGAACTTCGGGCCCGACCACCTGGAAGTGGCATGCGGTACCGGGACCCTGCTCGAAATGGTGCTGAACTGGCGCCGGCGCCGCAAGCTCCCGCAAGTAAAGGTCACCGGCATCGACTACGCGCCATCGATGCTGGCCGGCGCCAAGCGCCGTTTTGCCAACAATCCCCAAGTCCAGGTGCAGCACGCCGATGCTGCCCAGCTGCCGTTTGCCGACAATCGCTTCGACACCGCCAATATCGCCAATTCGATCCACTGTTTTCCGACGATCGATGGTGCGCTGCGCGACATCCTGCGCGTGCTCAAGCCGGGCGGCACAATGGCGGCGAATGTCCTGCTATACCCCACCGGATTCGCGCCATTGCGCTGGGCCGCGCAGAAGATCAACGACTGGGGTATCCGCAAGGGGATTCTCTATAGCCCGTTCCATGTGGAAGAACTGCGCGCCAAAATGTTGGCAGCGGGTTACGAGATTCACTCGGAGTTCACCTCCGGAAATACGTGGAATGTCGTGGTGCGCAAGCCCTTGTAGGAGTGCTCCGACAACAACGTTTTGAGGTCGTAAATATGCTGTCGGTATTTTTTACAGTAGTGTTTGATCCGGATCAATATGAATCGCTAACTGTTTGATTTAAAACAAATCTCCTGAGCTGGCACGGTGATTGCTTATATAGCCTCGTGAGCAGTACCCCATACAACCCAGGAGATTTACGAAATGAACGCTTTTAAGAAAACCATCGTCGCCGCATCGATCGCAGCTGCAACCATCTTCAGCGGTACTGCCGCAGCAGCCCCGTTCAATTCGTTCACCGTCGATCCAGTCGGTCCACAGGCAAACTTCGTTGCTGACAAGATCACCGGTAACTACACCGAAACCGCGACCTTCAACCAAGATGGTACGTTCAACGTCTCGCTGGTGTGGACTGCTGGCCAGTTCGTCGGCAACGGTGGCAACACCGCGTACGAAGCTTTCCAGACCGGCCTGGGCGCAAACTACGGCCTGTTTGCTAACTACTCGGCAAGCGGCACCTACTCGGTGAGCGGCTCGACCACCACGTTCAACTTCCAGCCAGGCACCGGTAGCCTGGACCTGTTCATGGACACCACGCTGGGCGTCGCAGGCGGCAACGTCCTGCTGGGCTCGGGTAACCCACTGGCTGGCCAGGGCACCCTGAACCCAATGCTGAGCACCTGCTCGAACCCAGGCAACCCAAGCGGCAACGGCATCAACTGCGGCAGCTTCGGTGCATCGAGCTCGTTCGCTCTGACCGAAGCCGGCAGCAGCTTCTTCGTCCTGCCTAACCCGTTCTACTCGATGTCGTTCCAGTCGGGTCAGCTGAACAACTTCACCCCATCGGGCACCCAGACCATCAACGGTTCGCTGGACGTCGTGTTCGAAAACGCAGCTGAAGTGCCAGAGCCAGCATCGGTTGGCCTGCTGGGCCTGGGCATGCTGGGTCTGTACGCAGCACGTCGTCGCAACAAGAAAGCTGCCTAAGAACCACGGGCCTGCTGCGCAGGCCCTGTTCGAAAGCAATAAAAAACCACTGCCGGTATCGACAGTGGTTTTTTTTCGTCCCGCGATTCACCGGCGCCGCGCGCCGGCGTGCCCTCGTTCAGCGACCGGCAGCCGCCATGCGCGCAAACTGGCGCCGGCCGATGGCAATTGCCAGGCGCTGGATCGGATGGCGGTTGCCGCCCGGTCGCCATGTGCGCTTGAGTTTGTTGCGATACGCATCGAACTGCATGCCCCAGGGTGCGGCCAGCACGTCGCCGCGTCCCAACAGGATCTTGAGCGATTCAGTGGCGATGATGCCGGCGCATAGCTGACAGGCCATGAAGGTCGAGGGGCCGCGCCGCTCGGCGAAGTTCACCGAGCCCGGCACCATCAGGTAGTTGCGGTGCAGACCGGCCGGGGCCAGGCCAACTACAAAGCGGATCGCTTTTTCCTGCTCCGGCAAATCGCCCCAGCCGAAATACTCTTCGAACGTCATCTTGCCCGGCATAAAGTTGAGCAGGGCGGCGCCCATGCCCAGCGGCGCGGCAGTGGTGGCCGGGATGCCGAGCCGTGCGCACGCAGCAAAGGTCTGCTGGCGTGCATCGAAGGCGAAAAAGTCGAGCGCATCGACGTACAGGTCGACACCGGCGAGGAATTCGTCGAGATTGTCGCCATGGACGCCCTCGGGAAAGATCTTGATCTCGATGTCGGGATTGATGTCGCGCGCCATGGCCGCCAGCACGTCGGCCTTGGGCTGGCCAACGGTCGACATCATGGCGCCCACCTGGCGGTTGAAGTTGGGGATGTCGAACGTGTCGAAGTCGGCAATGTGAAAGCGCGTGACGCCCAGGCGGGCGAGCGTCAGCAGATGCACGCCACCGACGCCACCGCCGCCCGCAATGGCAATGCGCTTGCCACGCAACTGCTGCTGTTCGGCGGGTGTAACCCAGCCAATATTGCGTGAAAACGCCTGCTCGTACTGGAACGGATTGCTCATCGGGGACATTGCGAAAAAGTAGGGACGAGATGGTCGGCGCCGCAGGAAGGGCAGGGCGCGTACCGGCGATGCAGGTGCTTATGCCGGATGTGACTCATCCATGCGCAGCAGGCGGTTGATGATACCGCGTTCCTCGCGGGGCGAAAAGAAGTACGGGTAGAACGAGCGCTCTTCGGTTTCACCATCGGCGGCAAAGGTGCCGCCAAAAATGCTGATCTGCTCGGTAACGTACTTGAGATTCACGCGCAGCAGGTAGGCTGGGGCATCCACCCGCGTGTTGATCTTGAGCTCGCCCTCTTTGCGGAACCCCAGCATGCGCTCGTAGAAGCGGCGATGGCGCGGGTTGACCTCGATGATGATGTCGGTGCAGCCATGCATGTCGCGGGCGTAGATGACGGCCAGATGAAACACGTTGGCCAGCGCGGTTTTCGAGCGTACCGACGGGTCGAACGCAAACTTGGTGAACTCGCACAGGCGCGCGCCATTGGCGCGGTGTGCATCGAGTTCGGCGCCAAAGACTTCGTCGGCCATCAGTCCGACCTCGGAATCGATGCCGATGCTGAGAGTGCCGACCACGTCGCCCTTGTC
>Ga0182008_10001341_pt1 | contig 16763 bp, 13 predicted proteins | sample Sormic07211129_1_FD_120482 | JGI IMG/M metagenome (GOLD analysis project Ga0182008, IMG submission 120482) | Rhizosphere microbial communities from Sorghum bicolor, Mead, Nebraska, USA - 072115-129_1 metaG | ecosystem: Host-associated > Plants > Roots > Rhizosphere | place: USA: Nebraska...
AACGGTCAGTTGGACATGGGGCTGTTGTTCATCTGCTACCAGGCTGACCTGGAGAAAGGCTTCATCACCGTGCAGACCCGGCTCAACGGCGAGCCCCTGGAGGAATACCTCAAGCCGGTCGGCGGCGGGTACTTCTTTACCTTGCCGGGAGTCACGGGCCCCCAGGATTTCATCGGGCGCACGCTGCTCGCTGCCACGCACCCTCAAACCACTGCCAACACCTAAAATAAACCCGAGCGGAAACGTCCCATGAAAAAGTCGACTATCGCGTTGTCGTTGTTAATGACCCTTTCACCGCTGGCAGCCTTTGCCGCTACCGCGCCGCTGGACCTGGTAGGCCCGGTGTCGGACTACAAGATCTACGTCACCGAAGAAATCGGTGAGCTGGTGACCCAGACCCAAGCCTTCACGGCGGCAATCAACAAGGGCGACCTGGCCACCGCCAGGAAACTTTACGCGCCGACCCGCGTGCACTACGAGTCCATCGAGCCGATCGCCGAGCTGTTCAGCGACCTCGACGCCTCCATCGACTCGCGCGTCGACGACCACGAAAAAGGCGTGACCGCCGAAGATTTCACCGGTTTCCACCGCATCGAATACGCACTTTTTTCGCAGAACTCGACCCAAGGCCTGGAGGCACTGACCGCCAAGCTCAACACCGACGTCAACGACCTCAAGACCCGCGTCGACGGCCTGACCTTCCCGCCGGAAAAAGTCGTAGGCGGTGCTGCAGCGCTGCTCGAAGAAGTTGCTGCCACCAAGATCTCCGGCGAAGAAGATCGCTACAGCCACACCGACCTGTATGACTTCCAGGGCAACATTGACGGTGCGAAGAAAATCGTCGACCTGTTCCGCAGCCAGATCGAAAAACAGGACAAGGCGTTCCTGGCCAAGGTCGACAAAAACTTTGCCAGCGTCGATAAGATCCTGGCCAAGTACAAGACCCCCAATGGCGGTTTCCAGACCTACGACAAGGTCAAGGAAAACGACCGAAAAGCGCTGGTGGGGCCGGTCAACACCCTGGCCGAAGACCTGTCCATGCTGCGGGGCAAGCTGGGCTTGAACTGACAGCCTCACTCGGCAGCGTTCGGTCCAGGAACCTGGCTCGGAACAGCGCCAGTGGCCACCAACAGATAGCAGCACATTTTCTGCTCCACTGCTATCAGGTGGGGCATCGCCTTCCCCAAGGCGGTACTGGTTGTAGCCAGCGCGGTCGGCAGTTTCGCCAGCCCTCTGGATGCGGCAGTGAGCAGGCGCGGATAGCCATCCAGCGGATTGAACACCGCGTTGAAAAACGCCGTCGATTGCTTGGAAAAATCAAACGCGGCATCGCTGAATCGCACCTTCGGCTCGGTCCAGGACCAGGCCACCTTCGGCGTCATCGGTGCAACGCGCGCGCCCAGCCTGCCCAGGGTGGGGCGCGCCGTATTTTTCGCCAGCACCCGCGCCGAGCGTATCAGCGCGCGTGCCTGGCCACCGGCGCCAATCGCCACGCCTGCCACGTCCAATGCCAGGCTCTGCATGCCTTTGGCAAAATTACCGTCGCTGAACTCTTGGTACGCGCCCACGAACGGTACCAGGGATACCAGCAGGTTGACGTCCCGCGCGTGGGCCTGGCGATTTTTTTCCAGGCTTAGTTGGCCTTTGGCGCGCGTGAGCATATCGTCGGCGGTTTCATAGAAGTTGTGCTCAGCGATCTCACAGGCAATGAACTCAACCCGCTCGGACTGGTAACTGTCGGGGACGAAGGTGGGCGGCGTCACATCGTCCGGCAGCGCAGCTGCGGGCAGCCGCCTTCCGAGTCGATCAATAATGATGTCGGCGGAGGTGGTCTGCGGGTCCGGCGCGGCGCCACTGGCATACGCGTTGAAATCCAGCGGCACCTCATGCCCGCGACGGATGTAGTTCTGGGCCTGCAATTTATATTGCGCGATATGGCTTTTATCCAGAATCACGCGGTCCAGGGCCAAGGTTACTTGCGGGTCGTCATGCTTGACGATGCTGCCGCTGTACAACACCTCGTAGTACGTCACCGCTGCGTCATGCAGCACACGCATCAGTGCGCCCTGATGTCCAGTGACGGCCGCCCGGTCTTCGCGCTCTTCATTTACCTGCGGTTTTCCGGTTTTTTTGCGCAACGTGAACAGGTCCACTTCGCCCAGCTCCAGCCGCTGGCGGTCGGCCAGCGGCAGCCCGGCGAACATCAGTTTGAGCTTGGTGACAAAGCCACGCTGCTGAAAGTTGTGATAGGTGTCGATGTCTTTTTTCAGCATGTCATCCATTACCGGCAAGCGCCGGATCAGGCTGTCAAGCCTCTCGCGCGCCGCAACGGGAAGCGTAGCCTCGTTCTGGAATTGAAAGGGTGTAGTGGAAGGCTTGCGCATCTCTTGCGTGGGGATATCGCGCGTCAGGATCCACTTGCCAGGCACCAGGTCACCGGTCATATAGGCCTCGATCAGCGAGCGTGTGCGCGGTTCGGACAGACGCATGTTTCTGCGCTCGCCGGCATCGGCAATAAAGACCGTCATCGCCTCCAACTGACTGGTGCTGGTGTCGGGGAAGACCTTCAGCAGTTCCCGCACGGCGAGCGCCCGACGCGTCGGCAACGGTGTACTGGCGATCCTGAACGAGCGTGCCGCGTGCCGACGTTGCCGACCGAACAGCTCCGACGCCTTTTTAATCTCCTGCTCCGAGTGTTCGCCCTGGGGCCTTTCGGGGATCACTCCATTGAGTACCGCCCAGTCCAGCAGCACGCTGAGGCCCCGCCCCTGCATCAGCGTGCGTTGCTCATCGGACAACGGTGTGAGCGTTGTCAGCGCGCTGACCTGCTGTTCATCCATCGCCCTGGATGTGCCCGGCGCCACCGCTTCGGCCATGGCGCAACCCAAGCGCAATTCCATCCAGGCAGGTGTGCCGATTCTGATCGCGTCAGGCACCTCACGCACCAGGAATTCGGGGGCGCTACGCGCCAGCCCCACGTGAGCCACCAGCACCGCAACCTTGGGATCAAGATGTTTGATGTCGCGCAGGTACGCTTCCAGATCGCTGCGCACTTCATTCAGGGTGCGTCCGGCGTTGGCGGGCTGGTAGAGCGCGTAACCGGCGACTGTGCCAGCAGGCCCCTGCAGCGCGGCCGCCAGTTGCGCGCCGAACGCCATGGCGTCAGGACTTTTAGCGAGGTTGTCCAGATGGAGCTCGGTGTTGTGACGCAGCGTCTCGGGCGTGTGCGTGGCCAGCGTCGTGAGAGGTTGGCCTGCGAGCTCGCCGGGCGCGCCTGGGATCAGGGCCGCGTAGTCTCCCAGGGCCGGCGCCGGCGGCAATGCCGTGCGCAACCATTGAATGGCATGGCGCGTCTGCGCGACTGTGCCTGGAGTGCCGAGCCCCTTGAGTTGCAACAATTGGGCGACGTTGTGTCTCGGATGCTCCCCTATGCCTTGGGCTGACGCCGGCGATACCTGGATCGCCAGCGTTGACCAGTCGCAGCGGCTGTTCTGCGACAAGCCCTGCACCTGTTGCTCCAGCAGGGTTGCCAGGTAGGCGCGTTCATCCAGGTCACTGACCAGCTGTTTGACCGCCAGGACCGCCGCGGGCACGTGCGGCGATAACGTCAGGCCGTCCTTGAGCACGCGTGCCGTGAGCGCCTGCGCATCCTCGGCGGGATTGAGCCCGTAGGCCTGTAAAACCACGTGCAGCGGTACGCGCAGTTCACCGGACGCGAGATGGGGCAGGCCCTGGTCTGCCGGGTCGAGAAGATCACGCATCGCCCGCAGATGGCGGGAGGCCTGCCACCAACCGCTGTCGTCGGTGGTGCTGAACGTTGCCCGCGTGCGTGCGCCCTCATGGGTGGTAAAGCCCTCAACGCCATGCCTGCGCAACGTCAGCGTCTCGGTTGGCAGCCCTTTGTTCAAGAACCATTGCTGAGTCTGCGACTGGTCGAGCAACCGGCGATAGATCGTCAACAGGCCCGCCACGCTGCTGCTTTCGGGAATGCTCAGGCTGGTCTGGCCGCTGCTTAGGGCCGTCGCCAGCCGCGCCGCCAGGTAGGCATCACCGGCGCGGGTATCGGTGTGTTCGCCTGACGATACCGGCAGGGTCCAGGCAGGCCCGGGAATCGCCGGCGGTTCGGCGGGGGTCGAGCGCCGCGTACGAAAATGTACGGGTGCCGTCGGCACCGGCACAGGTGAAGCGGGAATAAAAGGAATGTCTGTCAGGCGGGAGTGGTTGGATATCGGTAGCACGCAGTCGTCCTCTTTCTGGCTGATTCCATGAAGGGAAAAGCCGTGCCTCCTTGAACGGTCGGGAGGCACTGTAGAGAGACGACAGACAGAGCGACTGTAAGGCGGGTCTTAAACACCCGCTGATTTCGACAGCGAAGCAGCCGGGATTTAGAGAATCCGGTACAGCAACCGCTCGATCCGCACCCGGCTGACTCGGCGCAGAAATTTGCCGACCGCCTCGGGGTAGTCCGGCAGTGTCTGCAACTGCTGGTAACCCTCGATCCGCGTGGTGTGCTCGAAGATCTGCGCCAGCTCGGACGCACGCGGCGCCAGCCACTGGCCTTGAGGATCGTCGATCAGCAAGGCGTTCTCCAGGTCGAGGCGGAATGCGCGGGGGTTGAGATTGTTGCCGGTGAGCAAGGTGTAGCGCTCATCGACCCACATGCCCTTGAGGTGGTAAGTGTTGTCGCCATCGCGCCACAAGTGCAGGTTCAGTTGGCCGCTGTCGATCATCGGCTGATGACGCTTGGCGAAGCGGCGCAGGCTGATTTCGTACAGATAAGGCAACGCAGCGATCACCTTGAACGGCTCGCTGGGCGGGATGTAGAAGTCGTTGGCGGTCTTGTCGCCGACAATGATGTCGATCTTCACGCCACGGGCCAGAGCGCGGTTGATTTCGCGGGTCACCGGCAGCGGCAGATTGAAATAGGGCGTGCAGATGGTCAGTTGCCGTTGGGCGCCGGCGATCAGTTCCAGGATCACCCGGCTCAACGGGTTGTTCTTGCCCACGCCCAGCAGCGGGCTGACCGACAACTGCCCATTGGATAGCTGCCCCGTCGTGGTGTCATAGGCTGCGTGTTTGAGGCGACTGCGCAGGTCGCCGATGTCGTTGCGCAGGCTGCGGGTCGTCGGCGGGTTCGGCAGGTCGAGGCGATGCACCGCCTTGGACGCCACCAGCCCGTGTTCCACCAGGTGCTGCATGGAGTCGGCCAGCGGCTTGCTGTGGATCAGGTGGTAACGGTCAAACCGGTACTTATCGAATTTGTGCAGGTAGACGTTGTTCAGGCTGGCACCGCTGTACAGCACCGTGTCATCGATCACAAAGCCCTTGAGGTGCAGCACGCCGAATAGCTCACGGGTTTGCACCGGCACGCCATATACCGGCACTTCACTGCCGTGGGCCTGCGTCATGGCCTGGTACCAGGCACTGTTGCCCGGCTGCTTGCCGGCGCCGATCAACCCGCGCTGGGCGCGCAGCCAATCGACCACCACCACGACCTCCAGCTCCGGCCGTGCGGCTTTGGCGGCATGCAAGGCGTCGTAGATCTCCTGCCCCGCTTCGTCGTGCTGCAAGTACAGCGCAACGATGTAAATACGCCGTGTGGCCTGGGCAATGTTCTCCAGCAGGCATCGGCGAAATTCGGCAGCGCCGGACAGCACGTCAATCGCGTCGGGCGTGAGTGGGAAACCGCGCAGTTTGGGCAACAGGGAGCGTTTGAAGAACGACGGCATAAGGCTCGCAAAGGGTCGAATCCGAAGAGGCCCCGAGCTTACACCATGACGATGCTCAGGTCTCGCTGTCCCAGATGGAAAAAACAATTGACCAAGAAGAACGATCGTTCTACTGTTCGCGGCATGAATGAAATCAATAGCAGTGAAACCCGCGACATTATTCTCGACGTCACCGAGAAGTTGATCTATCGCCACGGCATCGCCGCCACCGGTATGGATTTCCTGGTGAAAACCGCCGGTGTCTCGCGAAAAAGTATCTATCGCTACTTTGCCAACAAGGAAGAACTGGTGATGGCCGCGCTGCAACGCCGCGACGCGCGCTGGCTGCAGTGGCTGCGCACGGAAGTGGAACGCCGGCCCGACAGTGGCGAGCGCCTGCTCGCCGTGTTCAGCGCGCTCAAGGCCTGGTTCGGCTCGGCCGACTTTCGCGGCTGCGCCTTTATTAATACCAGCGGCGAAACCGGCGACCCGCAAAACCCGGTCCGCCTGCTGGCCAAGGCCCACAAACAGAAACTGTTCGAGTACTTGCTTGAACTGTGTAAAGCACATGGCACCCCCGACCCCGAGCGGCAGGCCGCGCACCTGCTGATCCTGATCGATGGCGCCATTACCGTTGCCCTGGTGATGGGCGATTCAACAGCGGCCGATAATGCGCAATGCATGGCGCGAACGTTATTGGGACTGTGAACCCGCAGGCTGAGCAACTTTCGTTAAAACTAATGTAGAAGGAGTCGCAGCATGTCATCCATTGAACAACCGCGTCCGCCCCTGCCGCCGTTTACCCGCGAGTCGGCGATCGAAAAAGTGCGCCTGGCCGAAGACGGCTGGAACTTACGGGATCCGCAGCGCGTATCCCTGGCCTACACCCTCGATACCCAGTGGCGCAACCGCGCCGAATTTGCCCACAACCGCGAAGAAGCCAAGGGCTTTCTGACGCGCAAATGGGCCAAGGAACTGGAGTATCGCCTGATCAAGGAATTGTGGGCGTTTACCGATAATCGCATCGCCGTGCGTTATGCCTATGAATGGCATGACGACTCCGGCAACTGGTTCCGCTCCTACGGCAACGAAAACTGGGAGTTCGACGAACACGGCCTGATGGCCAATCGATTTGCGTGCATCAACGACATGCCGATCAAGGAAAGTGACCGCAAGTTCCACTGGCCGCTGGGCCGTCGGCCGGACGATCATCCGGGCTTGTCGGCGCTGGGCCTGTAAGCCCGCCGCGCGCAAACAGGTGGGAGTGGGCCTGGCCCGCTCCCACGTGTGGGTGGCTCATCCTTGTCAGTCCTGATTCAAACCCACCCGGTACAACACGCCGTCATCCTCATCGGTCAGTACATACAGGTAGCCATCCGGCCCTTGTCGCACATCACGGATTCGCGCCTTCAGGCCGCCGAGCAGGCGCTCCTCGTGTACCACCTTATCGCCCTCGAACTGCAAGCGAATCAACGCCTGGCTCGCCAGGGCGCCGATAAATACGTTGTGCTGCCAAGGCTTGAAGCGATCAGCGTCATAAAACGCCATGCCGCTGATACCCGGTGATTGTTCCCACACATGGTGCGGCGCCACCGTGCCCTCCACGGTCTTGCCCTTGGCCTCAGGAATCGGCGTCAGCGAATAGTTGATACCGTGGGTCGCCAGCGGCCAGCCATAGTTCTTGCCGCGCTCGATGATATTGATTTCATCGCCGCCCCGTGGACCATGTTCGTTTTCCCACAGCGTACCGCTCCATGGGTTCAATGCCAGACCTTGCGGGTTGCGCTGACCATAGGACCAGATCTCGGGGCGTACGCCTTCCTGACCCACGAAGGGATTGTCATCCGGCACGCGTCCGTCGGGGTAGATACGCACGATTTTGCCCTGCAGTTTGTCCAGGTCCTGGGCGGTAGGCCTGTCATTATTCTCGCCGAGGGTCACGAACAGGTAACCGTCACGATCGAACGCCAGGCGCGAGCCGAAATGATTGCCGGTGGAAAGCTTGGGCTCCTGGCGCAGGATCACGGTGAAATCGGTCAGGCCACTGAGATCGGCCGCCAGGCGCCCGCGCCCCACTGCGGTGCCCGCCTTGCCGCCCTTGCCGCCGCCCTCGGCGTAAGACAGATACACCAGGCGGTCGTGTTTGAAGTCCGGTGACAACACCACATCCAACAACCCGCCCTGCCCTTTGGCCCACACTTGCGGCACGCCGCTCAAGGGCGCCGACAGCTTGCCATCGGCACTGACGACGCGCAGGTGGCCTGGGCGCTCGGTGACCAGAAAGCCTTGGCTGTCGGGCAGGAACGCCACTGCCCACGGATGATCCAGGCCTCTGGCGATCGGCGTGGCGGTGATGCTGCCTTGCTCGCTGGGGAACTGTTGCGGATCGGCGGCCTGCACCGCCGCCAACGGCATCAGGGATGTGGCGCACAACGCGGCCAGCAGGGTTTTGCGTAGCAACATAAGACGAGTCCTTACCGGCGATTGCCGTTGGCATCATAAGTGGGGGCTTTGGGTTCGGTGGCCGGGCGAGTGGGCGCGGCCTGGCGCTGGGGGTAGCGATTGCCGATGCCGCCGTTTTCCAGGGTCGGTGTGCGTTGCGTCGGCACGCTCTGGATACCGCGGGTAACCGGCGCATTGGGCTGGGTGCCCTGCATGCTGTTGGGGTTGGCACGGTGAATCGGCCCGGTGTTGGCATCGCTGCGGCCAGGCAGGTTTTGGGCGTGGGCCAATGGCATCAGCGCCAGGCCCAAAACCAGCGTTGCAACGTGACGCATGCACCTGTTCATGAGCAAACCTCTTCGAGACGAGTCGTTCGTGCTTTCGATAGCACGCTACGCCCTGGGTTCGCCTTTGGTAATTAAATTGTTTCCGCAGAGGTGTAACACGATCTGTCCGCATATCCGCCCGGCGAAACTTTTCGCGCCGCCATCGAGTCACCCTAACACAGTTTCTTCTCAAGGAATCGCACACATGCCAAGGGCAATCTGGAAAGGCGCCATCAGTTTCGGCCTGGTTCATATCCCCGTCTCACTGGTCTCGGCCACCTCCCACCAAGGCGTCGACTTCGACTGGCTGGACAAGCGCAGCATGGACCCGGTGGGTTACAAGCGCATCAACAAGACCACCGGCAAAGAAGTGACCAAGGAGAACATCGTCAAGGGCGTGGCTTACGAAAAGGGTCGTTACGTGGTGCTCAGCGAGGATGAAATCCGCTCGGCCCACCCCAAGTCGACGCAGACCATCGAGATCATCGCATTTGTCGCCAGTGACCAGATCCCCTTGCAGAACATCGACACACCGTACTTTCTGGCCCCCGACAAACGCGGCGGCAAGGTGTACGCACTGTTGCGCGAAACCCTGAAAAAAACCGGCAAGGTGGCCCTGGCCAATGTGGTGCTGCACACCAAGCAGCACTTGGCGGCGCTGATGCCCCTGGAGTCGGCGCTGGTGCTGGTACTGCTGCGCTGGCCCGCCGAAGTGCGCGGGCTGGATGAGCTGGAGCTGGGCAGCGATGTCACCAAGCCCAGCCTGGCCAAAGGTGAACTGGACATGGCCAAACGCTTGGTGGAAGACATGACGGCCGAGTGGCAACCCGAGGAGTACCGCGACAGCTTCCAGGAAAAAATCATGGCGCTGGTGGAGAAGAAAGCCAAGGCCGGCAAGATCGAAGACGTGGAGTCCCAGGAAGGCGAAGAGGAGCGCAAGTCGGCCGATGTGATCGATCTGACCGAACTGCTCAAGCGCAGCCTGGCCGGCAAGCCGTCGGCGAAGAAACCGGCGGCGAAGAAATCCTCGAAAAAAGCCTCTTGAACCTGCCATCGCCAGGAGATCCATATGGCAAAGCCGTTGAGTGAGTACAACCGCAAACGCGACTTCCAGATCACTGCCGAACCGTCGGGCACCGAGTCAGCCGCCAAGAAACGCAAGGCGTCAGCGCTGTCGTTTGTGATCCAGAAACATGACGCCCGCCACCTCCACTATGATTTTCGCCTGGAGCTGGACGGCGTTCTCAAGAGCTGGGCCGTCCCCAAGGGCCCCAGCCTGGATCCGAGCCAGAAGCGCCTGGCGGTGCACGTCGAAGATCATCCTCTGAGCTATGGCGACTTCGAAGGCAGCATCCCCGCCGGCCAGTACGGCGCCGGGGACGTCATCGTGTGGGACCGCGGTGTCTGGCAACCCCACGACGACCCGCAAAAGGCGTACGCGGGCGGCAAGCTCAAATTCACCCTGGTCGGGGAAAAACTCAGCGGCGATTGGACGCTGGTGCGTACTCGCCTCAAGGGCAGCGGCGACAAGGAACAATGGTTGCTGATCAAGGAAAAAGACCCGCAGGCGCGCCCGGCCACGGAGTACGACATTGTGCAGGCCGAACCTGACAGCGTACTCAGCACCGCCTCGATCAAACCGCCGGCGAGCGCGAAACCCAAATCCAAATCGCCCGCCAAACCCAAGGCTGGGGCGAAAAAAACGACCGCCACCCATGCCATCCCCGATCAATTCACACCTCAGTTGGCCACCCTGGTTGAGCGCGCGCCCGAAGGTGATTGGCAGTACGAAATCAAGTTCGATGGCTATCGTATCCTGGCGCGTATCCGCGATGGCGAGGTACGCCTGTTTACACGCAACGGGCATGACTGGACCGAACGGTTACCACGCCAGGCCAAGGCGCTTCAGGCGCTCAAGCTCAAGGACAGCTGGCTCGACGGTGAAGTCGTCAGCCTCAACAGCGACGGGCTGCCGGATTTCCAGGCCCTGCAGAACGCCTTTGATATCGGCCGAAGCCTGGACATCATCTATTACCTGTTCGATGCGCCATTCCTGGACGGCCAGGATCAACGCGAGGCCCCGGTAGAACAAAGGCGCGCCGCGCTCAAGGCTGCGCTGGCCGGTAGCCGAAGCAAATTGCTGCGTTTTTCCGACGCCTTCGCCGCCAACCACCGGGATATTTTCGAAAGCGCCTGCGACCTGTCGCTGGAGGGGGTCATCGGCAAACGCCTGGGCAGCCCCTACGTGTCGCGACGCAGCAACGACTGGGTCAAGCTCAAATGCCGTTTGCGCCAGGAGTTTGTGATTGTCGGTTATACCCGGCCCCAAGGTTCGCGCAGCGGCTTCGGTGCGCTGTTGCTGGCGGTCAATGACGATAGCGGGCTTGTGTATGCCGGGCGTGTCGGCACCGGCTTCGACCAGGCCGCATTGAAAAACATCTACGCGCAGTTAAAAACACTGGAGCGCGACAGTTCACCGCTGCGCAAGCCTTTGACCAGCGCCCAGGCCCGTGGGGTGCACTGGGTGGAACCGAGCCTCGTCGGTGAAGTGCAGTTTGCCGAATGGACCCGTGAGGGTGTGGTACGCCAGGCAGCGTTTGTTGGAATGCGCACCGACAAACCGGCCGCTCAGATCGTGCACGAAGTGCCGCGCAAGGCCCAGTCTTCGACTGCGCCAAGCGCCGACCACGGGGTGAAGATCAGTCACCCCGACCGCGTGATAGACCCGCAAAGCGGCACGCAGAAACAGCAACTGGCGCAGTTCTACAGCAGCATCAGCCAGTGGCTGATGCCGTTCCTGCATCAGCGCCCGGTGTCACTGCTGCGCGCCCCGGAAGGTATCGAAGGCGAGCAGTTCTTTCAAAAGCATTCCGAGCGCCTGGCGATTCCACATATCAAACAGCTGGACCAGGCGCTGGACCCCGGTCACGCGCGGCTGATGGAAATCGACACGGTTCAGGCCCTGATCGGTGCCGTACAGATGGGCACCATCGAACTGCATACGTGGGGCGCGACGTGGGACAAAATCGAAACCCCGGACCTGTTCGTGCTTGACCTCGACCCGGACCCGGCGTTGCCATGGAAAGCCATGCTGGAAGCGGCTCAACTGACGTTATCGGTGCTGGATGAGCTGGGGCTCGAGGCCTTCGTCAAGACCAGCGGCGGCAAGGGCCTGCACCTGGTGGTGCCGCTGGCGCGACGCGACGGTTGGGATACGGTCAAGGCGTTCGCCAAGGCCGTGGCGCAGTTCATGACCCAGCAATTGCCCGAGCGATTCACTGCCACTTCCGGGCCGAAGAACCGTGTGGGCAAGATATTTATCGATTATCTGCGCAACGCCCGCGGGGCCAGCACCGTGGCGGCCTACTCCGTGCGTGCGCGGCCAGGGCTGCCGGTGTCGGTGCCCGTCAGTCGCCAGGAGCTGAAAAGTCTGCGCGGGGCACAGCAATGGACCGTCGCCAATCTGTTGCAACGCCTGCAGGGATTGAAGGCCGATCCATGGCAAGGCTATGCCAACCGACAAAAGATCACCCGCAAGATGTGGGACAAGCTAGGCGCCCGCCCACCGCAGTGAGGGGCGCCGCCGGGCGGGTCAGATCCATATGAAAATCAGCGCGAGCGCGGCGAAGATGGCCCATTTTTCCAGGTAATAACGCGTGCGGTTGCGCTTCTTCAGTTCTTTGCCGCGCAGTCGAATCTTGTACAGCCGCGCAAAGGCGCGGTTCAACCCGCCGGTCTTGTCGCCCGCGTCATTGGGCGAGCCGGCGGCGGACATGACGGTGCGGCTGAACCAGCGGTTGAACGCGGCCGCCCAGCGATACTTCATCGGCCGCTCGATATCGCAGAACAGGATGATGCGATTGTGCGCCGTGGTGTTTTCGGCGTAGTGGATGTAAGTCTCGTCGAACATGACCGGCTCGCCATCGCGCCAATAGTAGGTTTCGCCGTCCACATTGATGTAGCAACCTGGGTCGTTGGGGGTGTCCAGACCCAGGTGATAGCGGTAGGAACCGGCATACGGATCACGATGACGCACCAGCTTGGCGCCCGGCGGCAGCTCGGCGAACATCGCCGCCTTGATCGAGCCGATGCCTTGCACCAGCTCGGTGGTGCGCGGGCACAACTTCATGGCCGAAGGGTGGCTGTCGCCGTACCACTTGAGGTAGAAACGCTTCCAGCCGGACTTGAAGAACGAGTTGAAACCCACGTCATCGTGCTGCTCGGAGCGCTTGATCTCACCGGCGCGCAGCAGGTTCTGGGCCTCCTCGCGGATTTCCCGCCAGTGTTCCTGCAAGGGGCTCAGGTCGGGAAAATCGCCGGGCGCGAGATAAGGTCGACTGGGTAATTTGGAGAACAGATAAAGAAAACAGTTGATTGGCGCCAGGAAGGTCGAGTGATCGCTGAGCTGGCGACCCAGCTTGTGTCGCACACGGCCACGCAGGTGTACATACGCGATGGAGGCAACGTAAAGAGCAACAATGATGAGTTTCAAGGGATTTCGTCACACGTCAGAAGAGAACAGGCTGCTCCTGCGTGCCCACGACGGCCGAGGATTGAATAGCAGCACCTGAAATCACAATTCACATAGTCGGCACGAGCGGATGGCTGAGCAACCGGTTCGTGACCATTGGCCGTTATTTAGCCACATTTTGTAACCAAAGGTTAACTAAGAATTGTGAAAAGCTGTCAACTGGCGGTGTTGCAAGTGCGGGCTTGCCATAGGACAAGCCCTTGCGGGAGGGGCGTTACAGCGGCAGCTCGTCGTCCTTGCGCTCACGGCGGGCGAACCGGCCGTCATCAACTTGCGCATACGGCACGGCTGACCGATGAGACTGCATGAAGTGGCGAATCAGTGCGATCAGCAAGCCCAGTACCAAGCCGCCGACCAAACTCAACGCGATGACCAGGCCCTTCTTAGGCTTGATCGGAGACAGAGGCTCCTGGGCACGGCGGTCGACGGTCACCAGCTTGAGATTGCTCATGTCGATGTTCAGGTTGCGCAAGCGGGCAACCTCGGCGCGCAGCGGTTCGACGTCCTGCAGAAAGATGTCCTCATTCCCACGCTTGCGCAGCACCTCGACCTCACGGTTTGTCTCCAGCATCTGAAGTTCTTTGCCGATCTCGGCGATGCGGGGGTTGGTGAAGTCATCGCTGGTGCGTTGCTGCAAGGCCACACGCTCTGCCTCAAGGGCTTCGGTGCCAAGGAAATACAGCGGAATCTTCTGGTTGTTGACTTCGGTGCGCATGACCTGGCCGGAACCACTTCGACCGGCATCAGCCATGGAAGAAGGCGTGGTCGGCGTCCGGATACCCATGGACTTGGCGATCGCGATCGCTTCCGCCAGTTCGGCCAGGCGGTTGGTGCGCTCCATTTTCATCTGCAGACGCAAGGCGCTGAGTTCATCCTGCAACTGCGCGCGCTTGAGTCGATCGGCCTCCAGCAGCTTGGCGATCTTGGACTCTTTATCGGTATCGTAATTGGCGCGCGCGGCGTCGATCTTGCCCTTGAGCTCATTGAGACGGTTGTTGACGATCACCTTGAGGTCTGCGCCCACCTGCTCGCGCTCGGCGGCGATGGCATAGTCGACGAAACCATTGAGGATCGCCACGCCGTCGATATCCGCCGGGTACTGAAGCTCCAGACGGATATAGGTGCTCAGCGAATCGGACTTTTTCGGGTCCGGCAGGATCAGGTTGACTGAGTTACGGTTGAAGTCTTCGAAACTCTGCTCAAGGCTTTGGCCCGGTTTCTGGAACGCGGCAAACAACTGTTCATGGGATTTGAAAAACCCCAGCCGTGCGTCATAGGAATCCAGCTGAGCGCCAACCTTCGACAGCGCATCGGCCGGGGGCAGCTTGTAGACTTCGGAACGGTTCAGTGCGTCCAGTTCGTTGATCGCCGCCGGGCGCAACACACTGCTGACTTCATAGGTCTTCGGCGCGAGGAACGCATAGCCCGCTCCCAGTACGCCTGCAAGAATCGTACAACCTACTACCAGCTTTTTTTGCCGCCAAATCGAGTGAAACAGTTCAAACAGGTCAATTTCGTCTGACGAGGAAGACGTGTTAAGCGGGGAAGTTCGATTCAAAATGCAAGCCACCTTAAAATTGACACTAAAAAGCCATCTCGAAGACTCGGCCAACTCGCCGAAACACAGGGACAACGCCCTGAATCCCGCCGAACGGGCCCACCAATGGCGATCTGACCACTCAGTCCGAGGAAAAATCCCACGCAGTTTGATTTCATTTCTGTTTCAGTTAAGCGAGCCATCTTTCAGAATAAACAGACGACTGCCTTATTGTTGTCACAAGAATAGTCAAAAGATCGTTAAATAGCTGCTACTGCAAGGAAATTTCTTTCGGCGTGGCTTGCGTCGAGAATCATCCTACAGACTCTCACCACTACACTTGCCAGGCATTTATTAAAAAACCCCTGTTGATGACACTCACTGCACCAAAAAGGACTTGATATGCATCCTGATCCAGACCCGGACTTTCTTGCGCTGCAAGGCGCGTGGGAGCAAACCTCCCTTGAGGACAATGGCGTACTCAACCCTGCGGATGCCCACACTGCGCCCGGTGCGATCACGACCATCAGCGGGGATTGCTTCGAAGTGAAAACCCTCGCCGGCGATGTTTTGCTGGCCGGCCGGTTCAGCCTGAACAGCCTCACCCAGCCCAAGAGCATTACCTGGGTTGACGCCATCGGCGACGACGCCGGTAAGGCGTTACCGGCCAGCTACCGCTTGGAGGGCGATGAATTCGTATTTATAGCCGCCGACGAAAACATGCCCCGCCCGACCGTGTTCAAGACCGGCCCAGGCCAGACCATGCGCACCTTCGTACGGCGACGCTGACGCGGCAGCCACGAAACTAAAGGCAGGGGCCGCGGGTCATTAACGCAATGCGCGCTCAACCGTTGAACGCCTCCTCCCGCAGACCTTGCCGTGGCCAACCCTTCCGACTTGCGCAATACCCTGAGCCTGGACAGCCTGAATTTCTTTCTGGCGGACGTACGCGACGGCCTGGGCCCGTACCTGGCCATCTACCTGCTGGCGGTGCACAAGTGGGACCCGGCCAGCATTGGCGTAGTCATGACCCTCGCCGGGATCGCCGCCCTGCTCACCCAGGGCCCGGCAGGCGCGCTGATCGATCGCACCCGCAGCAAGCGGGCGGTGATCGCGGTGGCGGCGCTGCTGGTGACCGGCAGTTGCCTGATGCTGCCCTTCGTCAGTTCGTTCAGCCTGGTGGCCCTGACTCAGGCCGCCAGCGCAGTCGCGGCCTCGGTGTTTGCGCCGGCGATCTCGGCGATTTCCCTGGGGATCACGGGGCCGCGCGCATTTACTCGGCGCACGGGGCGCAATGAAACCTTCAATCACGCTGGCAATGCCGTGGCCGCGCTGCTGGCCGGTGGCCTGGCCTACCTGTTCGGGCCCGTGGTGGTGTTCTACCTGATGGCGTTCATGGCGGTGGCCAGCATCGTCGCGGTCAGCTGCGTCTCGGCTACCGCCATCGATCACGAAGTCGCCCGTGGCTTTGATCCGGCCCATCACAGTGACCACGAACAGCCGTCCGGCATCAGCGTGTTGCTGGCGAACCGGCCGCTGCTGCTGTTCGCCGTGTGCTGCGCCCTCTTCCATCTGGCCAATGCGGCGATGCTGCCGCTGGTCAGCCAGAAGCTGTCGCAGATCAACCTGCACATGGCTACACCGTTGACGTCGGCATGCATCGTGGCCGCGCAGTTGGTCATGGTGCCGATGGCCTGGCTGGTGGGCAGCAAAGCCGATGTATGGGGGCGTAAACCGTTACTGCTGATGGGTTTCCTGATCCTGCCGCTGCGCGGTGTGTTGTACACGTTGTCCAACGACCCTTATTGGCTGGTGGCGGTGCAGATGCTCGACGGCGTCGGCGCGGGAATCTTCGGCGCGTTGTTCCCGGTGATCGTCAAGGACCTCACCCAGGGGACCGGGCGCTTTAACGTGAGCCTTGGCGCATTGTCCACGGTATTCGGCCTGGGCGCGGCATTGAGCAACAGCCTGGCGGGCTTCGTCGTACAGCAAGCCGGCTACAACGCCGCGTTCCTGACCCTGGCCGGGGTAGCGGCCGCGGCGTTGGCGCTGCTATGGCTGGCAATGCCCGAGACGCTGGAGAAACCATCTGTAGCGCGCCATACAACTGTCGCCTGACATATGCGACAATGCGCGCCAAATTCCAACACACATCCCCCATTTTCTGCTCAGCGACCGGGTTTCGCGCCTTGATGTCGCTGTTGACGCATGCCTGGCGG
>Ga0182008_10001342_pt1 | contig 16729 bp, 17 predicted proteins | sample Sormic07211129_1_FD_120482 | JGI IMG/M metagenome (GOLD analysis project Ga0182008, IMG submission 120482) | Rhizosphere microbial communities from Sorghum bicolor, Mead, Nebraska, USA - 072115-129_1 metaG | ecosystem: Host-associated > Plants > Roots > Rhizosphere | place: USA: Nebraska...
CGACCGGGGCGCACCCGGGGACAGGTGGTCGGCAGCCGTGCGGTCCGGCTGTCCTGGGCCGCGTCCGAGGACGACACGGGCGTGCTGTCGTACGACGTCCATCAGGGTCCGTCGAAGATGCACAGCGTGGGCGGGGCCCGGACGGCGACCGTGGTGACGGGGCTGCGGCCCGGCACCCGCTACGCCTTCACCGTCCGCGCCCGCGACGCCTCCGACAATGCCTCGGCGCCCGGCGACACGGGCCGGCTGACCACTCCGCTCCGACGACGGCCCCGGCACCGCGCCCACCACGTTCCGCGCGACCGGGCGGCCCACAGCTTCCACGTCGGCCGGGGGCCGAGGTGGCCCCCGCGTCCGGATCCGGGCGAGACTGCCCGGCGGCAGCCGGGGCGGGTTCTCGGCGGAGCGGGTGGTGACGACCGGGTGGGCGGCGGCTGGGCCGGACGGTGGAATCCGTCACCTGGCCGGGGGCCGTCCGCATGCGCGGCGGCGTGCGGGGACGTTGGCTGCCCCTGAGGCAGCACGGGCGATTCCCGACCCTCGGCGGCGCAAGGGATGTACCGCCAACCGTGCCGTCGGAGGGCAGTCCACATGCGCAGATCTCAGCTTCTCATCCGCACCGGCCTGGCCGTGGCCGCCGCCGCGCTGCCGGTCGCCCTGGCCGCCCCACCCGCCGCCGCGCTGGGCACCGGGATCTCGGTGAGCACCAGCGGGTCGACCGTCTCGGTCACCACGACCGTGTGCAACCAGACCGCCGCCAACGGCATGTGGGGCACGGCCTCGCTGCTCAACAGCAGCCAGGCGACCTTCGCCCAGGGCCGTCAGGTGGCGCTGTCGGGAACGACCAGCATCCAGACGGCGGCCTGGCAGGGCGTGAGCCCGGGCACGTACACCGTGGTCGTCATGTGCGCCTCCAACAACAGCATCGCGGGCGCGCAGTCCGTGATCGTCTCGGGGGCCTCCACGACCCCGACCATCTCGGCCACCTCCTCGCCCTCGCCCTCGCTCGGTGTCATGGGCGGTCTCGGCGGCGCGGTGCAGGACTACGGCCCGGTGACGATCGGGGTGGGCAGCGCGCTGGTCGGCGCGGGAGTCATCGCGACGGGCTGGTTCCTGCGCCGCCGCTCGCGGCCCTACCGGCTGTGAGGCTCACTTCCCGTCGTCGGGCAGGTCGGCGAACTCCGCCAGGGCATGCGTGAACCACTGCGTCCAGAAGGTCTCCAGGTCGATGCCGGCCCGCAGCACGAGGTGTTGCAGGCGGCCCTGGGTGCTGGTGGCGCCGGGCGAGAAATCGCGCTTCTCGATCTCCTCGTACTCCGCCAACTGCCGCTGGTGCAGAGCGAGATGGCGGCGCAGGTCGGTCTCGATGCCCTCCGTCCCCACGACGGCCGCCGCGCGCATCCGCAGCAACATCGTGTCGCGGTGGGGCCTGGGGTCCTGGGAAGCGGCGGTCCACCGGGCCAGTTCCTCGCGGCCCGCGGGCAGGACCTCGTAGGCCTTCTTCTGACCGCGGGCCGGCTGCTCGGTCGGCAGCGCCCGGATGTGCCCTTCGGCCTCCAGTCTTCCCAGCTCGCGGTAGATCTGCTGATGGGTCGCCGCCCAGAAGTAGCCGATCGACCGGTCGAACCGGCGGGTCAGCTCCAGCCCCGAGGACGGCTTCTCGAGCAGGGCGGTGAGGATCGCGTGCGGGAGAGACATGGGGTTCATCCTAGGGACGGGGCCGTGGCGCCCCTTCCGTGCCTACAGGGCGGCCGCGACCTCGGTGCCCTGCTTGATGGCCCGCTTGGCGTCCAGTTCGGCCGCCACGTCGGCGCCACCGATCAGGTGCACGCTGCGGCCGGCGGCCAGCAACTCCTCGTACAGGTCGCGACGCGGCTCCTGGCCGGTGCAGAGCACGACGGTGTCGACGGGCAGGACGGTGCTCTCCTCACCGACGGTGATGTGCAGTCCGGCGTCGTCGATACGGTCGTAGCGCACGCCGGGGACCATGGTGACGCCCCGGTGCTTGAGCTCGGTGCGGTGGATCCAGCCGGTGGTCTTGCCGAGACCGGCGCCGACCTTGCTGGTCTTGCGCTGCAGCAGGTGGACGCTGCGGGCCGGGGCGGTCCGCTCGGGGGCGGTGAGTCCGCCGGCCGCCGTGTAGTCCATGTCGACGCCCCACTGGCGGAAGTACGTCTCCGGGTCCTCGTGCGCCTTGTCGCCGCCGTCGGTGAGGAACTCGGCGACGTCGAAGCCGATACCGCCCGCGCCGAGGACGGCGACACGGTCGCCGACGGCGACGCCGTCGCGCAGGACGTCGAGGTAGCCGACGACGCTCGGGTGGTCGACGCCGGGGATGTCCGGGGTGCGCGGGGTGACGCCGGTGGCGACGACGACCTCGTCGTAGCCGTCCAGGTCACCTGCCTCGACCCGGGTGTCGAGGCGTACGTCCACGCCGTGCGCGTCGAGCTGGTGGCGGAAGTAGCGCAGGGTCTCGTCGAACTCCTGCTTGCCGGGGACCTTCCGGGCGACGTTGAGCTGTCCGCCGATCTCGGCTGCGGCGTCGAAGAGGGTGACCTCGTGGCCGCGTTCGGCGGCCGACACGGCGCAGGCGAGTCCGGCCGGTCCGGCGCCGACGACGGCGACGCGCTTGCGCAGCCGGGTCGGCGACAGCACCAGCTCGGTCTCGTGGCAGGCGCGCGGGTTGACCAGGCAGGAGGTGATCTTGAGGCTGAAGGTGTGGTCGAGGCAGGCCTGGTTGCAGCCGATGCAGGTGTTGATGGCGTCCGGGGTGCCGGCGGCGGCCTTGTTGACGAAGTCCGGGTCGGCGAGCATCGGGCGGGCCATCGACACCATGTCCGCGTAGCCCTCGGCGAGCAGTTCCTCGGCCAGTTCGGGGGTGTTGATGCGGTTGGTGGTGACGAGCGGGATCGACACCTCGCCCATGAGCCGCTTGGTCACCCAGGTGTAGGCACCGCGCGGCACGGAGGTCGCGATGGTGGGGATGCGGGCCTCGTGCCAGCCGATACCGGTGTTGATGATGGTCGCGCCGGCCGCCTCGACGGCCTTGGCGAGCGTGATCACCTCGTCGAGGGTGGAGCCGCCGGGGACCAGGTCCAGCATGGACAGGCGGTAGATGATGATGAAGTCCTCGCCGACCGCCTCCCGCACCCGCCGCACGATCTCCACGGGGAAGCGCATGCGGTTCTCGTACGAGCCGCCCCAGCGGTCGGTGCGCTGGTTGGTCTGCGCGGCGATGAACTCGTTGATGAGGTAGCCCTCGGAGCCCATGATCTCCACGCCGTCGTAGCCGGCCTGGCGGGCGAGGCGGGCGGCGCGGGCGTAGTCGTCGATGGTCTGCTCGACCTCGTCGTCGGTGAGCGGGCGCGGCGGGAAGGGGCTGATCGGCGCCTGGAGGGGGCTGGGCGCGACGAGCTCCTGGTGGTAGGCGTACCGGCCGAAGTGGAGGATCTGCAGGGCGATCCGGCCGCCCGCCCGGTGGACCGCCTCGGTGACCACCGTGTGCTGCTCGGCCTCGGCGTCCGTGGTGAGTTTCGCGCCGCCCTCGTTCATCCGTCCCACGTCGTTGGGCGCGATCCCACCGGTGACGATCAGGCCCACTCCCCCGCGGGCCCGGGTGGCGTAGAACTCCGCCATCCGCTCGAATCCGCGCTCCGCCTCCTCCAGACCGACGTGCATGGAGCCCATGATGACGCGGTTGGGCAGCGTGGTGAAGCCCAGGTCGAGGGGGCTGAGCAAATGCGGGTAACGGCTCATGGGGTCCTCCGTGCACGGTGTGGTGCATCAGTTGTAGAGGACCGCCCGGCCATTATGCAACTAGTTGCAGAACCGCCGGGCCTCAGCGGCTCTCGAGAATCACATGCAGCTCACGCTCCTGGTCCCCCGACGCCGAGGACAGATCCCGCACCCGGAACAGCGGGTCCAGGGTGGTCCGCAGCCGCTCGATCGCCCAGTACCCGCCCTGCGCGTCCACCTCGACCGAGGACGACAGCCGGCCGGGCGCCGGGCACTCGTGCGCGTCGGTGACCTCGAACGTTCCGAGCCACACCATGGGCCGCGTCTCATGCAGTTGCTGCGGCACCTCGTCCGCCCCCCGGTCGGACTCGAAGCAGGCGCACAGCGTGTCGAAGACGACCCGGGCGTCCTCCTTGCTGCAGCCGCTGATCTCCAGGGAGACGGGCTCCTCGTGCGAGCGCTGACGATCCATCGTGACGCTCCTCTCATGACGGTGGCGCGGCTGCACGGGTCCCCCGCGAACCGCGCCACATCCCCAGAAAAGCACCACTGCGACAACGGGACCAGCGAGAGACTCAGCTCTTCCTGAACCGGTAGGTCTTGCTGTCGGTGAGCACACAGAACCCGGGCGAGACGACGATCACCCGCAGGGTGCCGTCCCGCCGGTCGTAGTCGATGCCCTCGACCTCGAAGGTGCCCGAGCAGGAACTGCGCAGCGGCAGCTGCTGGAGCGCCGTGACATGACCGCTCACGTTCGACGTGCCGTTCACCGCGGGGGTGAGGCGCGGGGTGAGTCGGGGGTGCGTCCGGCGGACAGTCTGGACCGTCCAGATAGTCATGTACAGACCAATCAGGCAACGGGAGGCTTTCGGCTCGGCGACGCCCCGTCGCGAGTAATGTCGGCACCGCCGCGGAGACGGCCGGCCTTGTCGAGGGATGGTGGAGGTGGGCGACCGCGGCGCCACAGGGACGGTTGAGCACGGTAGAACAGGGGAGTCGGCACGGGTGGGGACGGCGTGCCGCGCGAACAGCTGAAGGCGGTGCGGGCAATGAGTGCACCCGGGTTTCCGGTGACCGAGGGCCAGGCGTCGGTGCGGCCGAGCGGCCTGCTCGACGTCCTGGGTGTGGCCTCGGTGGTGCTGGACGCCGAGGGGCGCATCGCGCTGTGGAGCCCGCAGGCCGAGGAGCTGTTCGGCTACCCGGCGCAGGAGGCCCTCGGCAAGTACGCGGCCCGGATCATGGTGCACGAGCAGCATCTGGACCTGGTCGTGAAGCTCTTCGCCGACGTGATGGTCACCGGCCAGAGCTGGGCCGGCGCCTTCCCCGTCCGCCGCAAGGACGGCACCACCCGCCTGGTGGAGTTCCGCAACATGCGCCTGCTGGACGACCACGGCGAGGTCTACGCCCTGGGCCTGTGCGCCGACCGGTCGACGGTACGGCGCGTGGAGCGGGACGTGGCGCTGGCCACGAGCGCGATCACGCAGTCCCCCATAGGGCTGGCCGTCCTGGACACCGATCTGCGGTACGTGACGGTCAATCCCGCGCTGGAGCGGCTCAACGGCATTCCGGCCGAGGACCACATCGGCCGCCGTATATCCGACGTCCTCCCCCATCTGGACGCCGACGCCCTGGAGGCGGCCGCGCAGGGCGTGCTGGAGACCGGACGACCGCTCGTCGACCGGCTCACCATCGGCCGGACGCCCGCCGATCCGGCCGAGGAGCACGCCTGGGTGATCTCGCTGTACCGCCTGGAGGACTCCGCGGGCACCGTGCTGGGCGTGGCCGGTTCGGTCGTCGACGTCACCGAGCAGCACCGGGCGAACGTCGAGACGGAGGCCGCGCGGCGCCGCCTCGCGCTCATCGCGGACGCCTCCGCCCGTATCGGCACCACCCTCGAACTCGACCGTACGGCACGGGAGTTGGCCGAAGTGGCGGTGCCCGAGCTCGCCGACGTGGCCGCCGTCGACCTGCTGGAGGCGGTGGTCGACGGCAGACGCAGCAGCCTGGGGCCCGCCGAGTCGGCGGTGATCAGGGCGCTGGCCGTGCGGGCCGACGACGCTCCGGAGGCGCTGTTGGCGGCCGACGAGCCCGGGCAGGTCGCGCGCTACGGCCCCGACCAGCTGATCACGGAGTGCGTGCGCACCGGCAAGCCGGTCCTGGTGGCCCAGGTCGAGGAGGCCGATCTGCCGCGCATCGCCCACTCCGACGAGGCCGCGCACCTGCTGGCCCGGGCAGGCGTCCACTCCTACCTCGCGGTGCCGCTGATCGCGCGCGGCGAAGTGCTCGGCGCCCTGGATCTCAAGCGCAGCCGCAACCCGCTGCCGTTCACCGAGGACGATCTGCTGCTCGCCCGCGAGCTGGCGGCCCGTGCGGCCGTGCAGATCGACAACGCCCGCTGGTACCAGAACGCCCGGGACACCGCCCTCACCCTGCAGCGCAGCCTGCTGCCCAGCCACCCGCCGGTCACCGGCGGACTGGAGGTGGCCTCCCGCTACCAGCCGGCCGGCGCCACCACCGAGGTGGGCGGCGACTGGTTCGACGTGATCCCCCTGGAGGGCGGCAAGACGGCGCTGGTGGTGGGCGACGTGATGGGCAGCGGCATCACCGCGGCGGCCACCATGGGCCGGCTGCGCACCGCCACGAACACCCTCGCCTCGCTCGACCTCGACCCGGCCCGGCTCCTGGAGCACCTGGACCGGATCACGGAGAGCCTGGACAGCTCCATCGCGACCTGTGTCTACGCCGTCCACGACCCGGAACTGCGCCAGTGCCGGATCGCCAACGCGGGCCATCTGCCGCCCGCCCGGCTGCGTGAGGGGCATCCCCCGGAGTTCCTCGACCTGCCCACCGGCGCGCCCCTGGGTGTGGGCGGGGTCGCCTTCTCCACCACCACCGTCGACCTGGAGCCGGGCGACCGGCTCGTGTTCTACACCGACGGCCTCGTCGAGACCCGCCAGCACCCCCTCGACGAGCGCCTGGCAGCCCTGCTGTCCCTGCTGGAGGGCCCCGACCGCCCGCTGGAGGAGGTCTGCGACCTGCTGCTGCGCACGTTGCACCAGCCGGACAACTCCGACGACGTGGCGCTTCTCATCGCCCGGGTGCAGAAGCCCGACTGATCGTCCACGCCGTGGGCCCGCCGCGCACCCTCTTCCCAGGTGTTGATCACCGGTGTTGATCACCCGGCTTTCACAGGTGTTGATTACCCGGCCCTTATCGCGCTCCTCGCACAATCACAGGAAGGCATGGCATGGGAATGCCGTGTGCCGTGGCCGATGGGAGCGAGCCGTGATGCACGAACCGCGCCAGGAACCCGCCGCCGGGGGCGAGCCGCCCGACCGGCACGGCGAGACGACACCCGACTGGGAGGTGATGACGGGCCCGGGCGGGCCGGAACCCGCGGGCGAACCGGCCTGGGACCGGGTCTGGCGGCGCCGCTCCGGCCGCGCGCGAGCGGTGATCGCCGCGTCGACGGTCGCCGTGCTGGCGCTCGGCGGCACCGTCGCCTACGCCGCGACCTCGGGCTCTTCCAGTACCGGCGCCACACCCTCCGCCTCCGGATCCGCGTCCCCCGCGCCGAGCGGACCCGGCCAACGGCACGGTGGCGGCCGCTGGTTCGACTTCGGCGGCATGGGCGTGCACGGCGAGGCGACCGTCAGGGACCGGGACACCGGCAAGTGGGTCGTACGGGTGTGGCAGCGCGGTACCGTCGAGAAGATCGACGGCGACCACGTCACCGTGAAGAGCGAGGACGGCGCCCGGTGGACGTGGACCGTCGGCTCGGACTCCACCGTCCTGCACGACGGCACCAAGGGCTCCGGCACGGGCGGACTGAAGAAGGGCGAGACCGCCCTGCTGGTCGGCACCCGCGCGGACAACGGCACCAGGACCGCGAGGCGCGTGCTCGCCGGGGATCTGACGGGCAAGGGGCCGGGCGGCGACTGGCGCGGGAAGTTCCCGGGCCGCGGGCCCGGCCACGGTCCCAGGGACTGGCGTATGCCGGCCCCCTGGGCGAGCCCGTCGGGCAGCGGCGCGACGACGTGAGGGCGCCCGACCCGGCGCGGTGACGCCGCCGGGTCGGGACGGCGCCACGTTCTGACGACGCCACGTCCGACGCCCCTACGTTCCGACGGCGCTACGTCCTGACGGCGATCACGACGTTGGCGTAGAGGTCGTCGTCCGTGGCCAGACGTGTGGTCAGCCCGTGGGCGGTGAAGGCCTCCACGGCCGTCTCCGCCTGCCGTTCGCTCGTCTCCACCAGCACGCAGCCGCCCGGGGCGAGCCAACGTGGTGCCCCGGCCGCGACCCGGCGCAGGACGTCGAGGCCGTCGGAGCCGCCGTCGAGCGCGACCAGGGGCTCGTGGTCGCGTGCCTCCGGGGGCAGGAGGCCCACCTCGTCGGTGGGGACGTAGGGCACGTTGGCCGCGAGGATGTCGATCCGGCCGCGCAGCTCCCCGGGCAGGGCCTTGAAGAGGTCGCCCTGGTGGACGTGGCCGCCGACGCCGGTGATGTTGCGGCGGGCGCAGCGCACCGCGGCCGGGTCGATGTCTGCGGCATGCAGGTCGACGTCGCCGAGCACGCTCGCCAGAGCCGTGCCGACGGCGCCCGAGCCACAGCACAGGTCCACCACGACACGGGCGCGCGGAGCCTGGTCGAGAGCCTGCTCGACGAGGAACTCGGTACGGCGGCGGGGCACGAACACCCCCGGTTCGACGGCGATCCGCAGACCGCGGAACTCGGCCCAGCCCAGGACGAGTTCGAGGGGCAGGCCGTCCGCCCTGCGCTCGACGAGTGCGGTCAGCTCGGCCGGGGTCGCGGCGGCGGCCAGGAGCAACCGGGCCTCGTCCTCGGCGAAGACACAGCCCGCGGCACGCAGAGCGGCCACGACGAATCCGGTGGGATCCGTGGGATCGGCGGGGCCGGTGGGACGAGCGGGATCGGTGGAGAAGGAGGGCGAAGGTGAAGGTGAAGGCATGGAAGCCGAGAGCCTTTCGGTGAGTCGAAGGGCGCTCTCGCGATCGCCTACGGCCGACGACCCACGTCGGCACGAGGAGAGAGCACCCGACCTGACACAGCGGTAATGGGACTCACCTCCTCGGTCACCGGCGGCCGGGACGCTCCACGGCCGGACGGCCACATTACACCACCGGTCAGACGCCGGCGCCCGGTTCCGGCCTCCTCTCGCGAGCGCCGCGGGCGACCCGCTCCGGCCTCAAGTTGTACTCTGCAACCAGATGAGCGAGGGAGGAGGACCGGTGGACGCGGACGAAGCCGTGGAGGCGATCCAGCGCGAGATGACGGTCTTCGCCCGTCGCGCCCGGGCCTCGGCGGCGCGGATGCACCCCGAGCTGTCGCTGGTGTCGTACACGCTGCTCGGGCACCTGGAGGAGAACGACGGCTGCCGGGCGACCGACCTGGCGGCCCACTACGCCCTGGACAAGTCCACGGTGAGCCGTCAGGTGGCCGCGCTGGAGCGGGCGCGGCTCATCGAACGGCTCATCGACGCCGACGACCACCGGGTGCAGGTGCTGCATCTGACCGAGACCGGCCGCCGCATCCTCGCCCAGGTGACCGACAGCCGCCGGGCCGCGTTCCGGGAGCGGCTGGCGCAGTGGCCGCGGGAGGATCTGGAGCGGTTCGCCACGTATCTCGTCCGATACAACTCCTGGACCCGGACCGAGGCCTAGGAGACCGCCAACTCCCTTGTGTCCATGAGGCGTTCGGGGACCCGGGCGGCGCCGAAGACGGTGCTGCGGCGCAGGGCGAAGCCGAGGGACTCGTACAGGCGGACGGCGCTGGTGTTGGCGGCTCCGGTGTGCAGGAACGGGGTCTCGCCGCGCTCCCGGATGCCATGGGCGACGGCGAGGATCAGACGGGTGGCCAGCCCCTCGCCGCGGAAGGCGGGGTCGGTGCAGACGGCGCTGATCTCGGTCCAGCCGGGCGGGTGCAACCGCTCCCCCGCCATGGCTATCAGGGCACCGTCGCGGCGTATGCCCAGGTAGGTGCCCATCTCGATGGTGCGGGGCCGGAACGGGCCTGGCTGGGTGCGGTTCACCAGGTCGAGCATCTCCGGCACGTCGGCGGGGCCGAGGCGGACCGCCTCCGGCTCCGGAGCGGCGGCGACGCCGTCGTCGACGAGCTGAACGCCCTCCGCCTGGAAGGTGATCTCCCAGTCGGCGGGGATCTCGCCGCCGAAGCCGAGCAGCGGGACCTCGCCATCGGGGCCCGCGAAGGCGGCGAGGTCGGCCCAGTCCGCGGCGTCCATCTCGTCGGGCAGGGCGAGCCAGGGCGAGACGTCGACGGGGTAGCGCAGCAGCCGGCCGCGCCGTTCGGCGAAGTGGGCGTGCGGGCCGGTCAGCGAGGCCAGGGCGGGACGGTCCAGGACGTGGCTCATACGGCGACCTCGATCACGATCTTGCCGCGGGCGTGGCCGTCCTCGACGGCACGCAGCGCGTCCCCGGCCCGCTCCAGCGGGAAGGTCCGCGTCACCTGCGGGTCCAGGGCGCCGTTCACCACGAGGTCGGCCACCGCCGTGAGGCGTTCGGAGGTGCGGACGCGGGCGACGCGTGAACCGCCGAGCTTCTCGACGACGCCGGGCGGCGCCCCGGCCGTGATCAGCTTCATGCGGTCGGTGAGCAGGGTCGCGGCCTCGGCGAGGACCTCACCGCCCACCAGGTCGTAGACGCCGTCGACGGCGCCCGGCACCCGCTCGGTCCAGCCCGGCCCCGAGGGGACGTGCTCGGCGCCAAGGGGACGTGCTCGGCGCCGAGGGACTCCACGAACGCCTTCTTGGCGTCGCTCGACACGCCCACGACCCGCAGGCCCTCGGCCCGGGCGATCTGCACGGCCGCGACGCCGACCCCGCCGCCGGCGCCGGTGATCAGCACGGTCGCGCCGGCCGGCAGATCGAGCCGGCGGATCCCGTCGTACGCCGTCACGGCGGCGACGGGCAGGGTCGCCGCATCGGTGAAGGACAGGCCGGCGGGCTTGTGCGCGAGCAGGTCGAGCGAGAGCAGCGCGAACTCGGAGTAGCCGCCGACCACGGGCCGGCCGAAGACCTCGTCCCCGGGGGCGAAGCCCTCGACGCCCTCGCCGACTTCCTCCACGACGCCGGCGACCTCGTTGCCGAAGTAGGCGGGGAAGTCGCGCTCACCGCTCTCGCCGGGGCGGCGGTAGCCGGTGCGCAGTTTCCAGTCGACGGGGTTCACGCCCGCGGCCCGGACCGCGACGAGGACCTGGCCCGCGCCGGGTACCGGCCGCTCCACCTCGACCAGCGCCTCGACCTCCGGTCCGCCGTACCGCGTGAAGACGTACGCCTTCGGCATCGCTCCCACTCTCCTTCGCTCACGCCTCGCACCAGTCGCCAAGGAAGATCGGCGAGCCGGTATTCCCGGAGCGGCGGAGTGTTCATACGGCCGCAATGATCGCGCCCTGACCAGGGACGGAGCACGGCGGAGGACAGCGTACGGTTGCACCATGAACGTCACCCGAGGCTTCACGGGGCGCCCCCGCGTCCACCATCCTGGCCTGCCGCCCGGCCAGTACGACGCGGGCGACGACTGGCCCGTGCTGTCCGCCGAGGTCACCCCGGACCTGGCACCGGCCGACTGGACGTTCCGCGTCGACGGGCTGGTGGAGCGACCGCACACCTGGGACTGGGACGAGGCCCACGCGCTGCCCGAGACGGCCTACGAGGGCGACATCCACTGTGTGACGAGCTGGTCGAAGTTCGGGGTGCGGTTCGGGGGTGTCTCGCTGGACGCCTTCTTCCATGTGGTCCGGCCCCATGTGTCGGCCACCCATGCCGTCGCCTATTCGCACACCGGGTACACCACCAACCTTCCGCTCTCGGATCTGACCGGCGGGCGGGCCTGGATCGCGTTCACGTACGAGGGTGAGCCGCTCGCTCCCGAACACGGCGGTCCGGCGCGGCTGCTGGTGCCGCACCTGTACTTCTGGAAGAGCGCCAAGTGGATCGCGGGCATCCGGCTCCTGGACCACGACGAGCCGGGCTTCTGGGAGCAGAACGGCTACCACGCGCGGGGCAACCCGTGGGAGGAGCAGCGGTACTCCGGTGACTGACACGTTCACGCCCCTGACGCGGTTCGCCGTGCCCGGCCGGATCGCGGTGAGCCATCGCGCCGCCGCCGAGTGGCAGACCGCCACGCTCACCGAGGTCCGCCGCGAGACACCGCACGCGTCGACCTTCCGGTTCGCGGTGCCCGCGTGGGCGGGGCATCTGCCCGGGCAGCACCTGATGCTGCGGCTCACCGCCGAGGACGGCTACACGGCCCAGCGCCACTACTCGATCGCGTCCGCGCCCGACGACGCCGGGCACATCGAGCTGACCCTGGACCATGTGGAGGGCGGCGAGGTCTCGGGCTGGTTCCACACGGTGGCCAAGCCCGGGGACGAGGTGGAGGTGCGCGGCCCGCTGAGCGGCTTCTTCGCCTGGCCGGGCGACCGGCCCGCGCTGCTGATCGGCGCCGGCTCCGGTGTCGTACCGCTGATGTCGATGGTGCGCCACCACCGGGCGCGGGGCCTCGATGTGCCGCTGCGGCTCCTGGTGTCGGCGCGGAGTCCCGAGGAGCTCATCTACGCGCGCGAGTTCGGGGCGGAGACGACTCCCGTGTTCACGCGGAGCGCGCCCGAGGGGGTGGCCGTGGGACGTATGGCGGCCGCACATGTGGCGCCGCTCCTGGCCGAGCCGCCTCCTGGTGGGTGGGAGGCCTATGTGTGCGGTTCCAACGCCTTCGCCGAGCACGCCTCGCGGCTGCTGGTGGCGGCCGGGCAGCCCGTGGAGCGGATCCGGATCGAACGCTTCGGCTGAGGCGCCGAATTGGCTCCGAATCCGGCGCCGAATCGGCGCCAGATCCTTCCGGCCGGACGGCCTCACGGTGAGCGATCTCCGCACGGCGGGGTACCCGGCTTATCACCGGCACTCGCGCACACGGGCGATGCGGAGGGACAATACAGACCGAGGACAGACCGAGGACAGACGAGGACAGCACGAGGACTGAACGGCCCCTCCGGCTCCGGTGACGGCGAGGAGGTCGAGATGCGAACCCGGGTGCGCGGCTGGCGTTGGCGCCGCAATCCACTGCGGCGTCGATCGGACGTGATCGAGGCCTGGACGGCGGTCGCCGTCGCCGTGCTGCTGTTCGTGGGCGCCCCGTTGGCGGGGGCGCTCGTGGGGTGGTGGACGCATGACCAGGCACGGACGGTCGCGGCGTCGGCCCGCGCGGAACGGCATCGGGTGCGGGTCGAGGTCGTCGGCAGGACACCCGAGGCCCCGTCGACCATGGAGGGCAGCCGCGAGCACTCGTACCGCGTGAGCGTGCGCTGGAGCGATCCGGTCACGGGACCGCACACCACCGAGGCACGCGTCCCCGCGGGCACCCGGCACGGCGACAAGGTCGACGTGTGGTTCGACGCGCATGGTCGGAGCGTCCCTCCGCCCCCGGGCGAGGCCCAGATCTGGCAGCACACCGTCACCATCGGCACCTGCGTCGCGGGCGGAGCGGTGGCCGTGGTGCTCCTGGGCCACGCGATCGTACGACGTGTGGCCACGGTCCACCGGCTCACCGAGTGGGAACAGGAGTGGGCCCGCACAGAGCCCCAGTGGACCCGCCGCCAGGCGGGCGGAACGTAACGGCGGGGCGTACGGACCTACGGGCCCGTCCGGTACGGACCTACGGGCCCGTCCGTTTACAGGCCCGTCCGTTGCATCCGTCGGGCGATCCGCCCGTGGTCCCGTAGGGCCTGGCTCAGCCCGGGCAGGCTCGGTTCGGCGCGGTCGACGAGGATGCGGCCTGCGACCACCGTGGTCCATGCGCGGGCCGGTCCGCAGCGCAGCCAGGACTCGACCGGGTCGCTCAGCGCCCCCGCGAGGGCGACCTCGTGGAGGTCCCAGACGACCAGGTCCGCGCAGGCGCCGGGGCGCAGATGCCCCAGTTCGTCGGCGCGGCCGAGGCAGCGGGCCGAGCCGCGGGTCGCGAGGTCGAGGGCGTCGCGGGCGGTCATGGCGCCGGGGCCGCCGCGGTAGCGGCCCAGCAGCAGGGCGTTGCGGGTCTCCATCCAGAGGGAGGCGTGGTCCGTGGAGGCCGAGCCGTCGCAGCCGATGCCGACCGGCAGACCGAGTTCGCGCATCTCCTTGACGCGCGCGGTGCCGCCCCCGATGAGCATGTTGGAGCTGGGACAGTGCGCCACGCCGACGCCGGCGGCCCCGAGGCGCCGCATTTCGTCGTCGTTCGGATAGATGCAGTGGGCGACCCAGGTGCGGTCGCTCATCCAGCCGCAGTCCTCGAAGTACTCGACGGGCCGGCAGCCGTAGGTCCGCAGGCAGTACGTGTCCTCGTCGCGGTCCTCGGCGAGATGCGTGTGCAGACGGACGTCATACCGCTCGGCGAGTTCCGCGCTCGCCGTCATCACCTCCTTGGTCACCGAGAACGGCGAGCACGGCGCGAGCGCGACCCGGATCAACGCGCCGGGCCGCGGATCGTGATGGGCCCTGATCAGCCGCTCGCTGTCGGCGAGCACCTCGTCGGTGGTCTGTGTGACGGAGCGCGGCGGCAGTCCCCCGTCCTCTACGGAACGGGTCATCGAACCGCGGGTCGCGTGGAAGCGGAAGCCGATGTCGCGGGCGGCCCGGATCTCCGCGTCGACGAGGTGCGGACGGGGATGGACGTAGAGGTGGTCAGAGGAGGTGGTGCAGCCGCCCATCAGCAGCTCCGCCATGCCGACGTACGCGGACACGTAGGCGGCCTCCTCGTCGAGCGCGGCCCACAGGGGGTAGAGCGTGGTCAGCCAGTCGAAGAGGGTGCCGTTCACGGCGGGGGCGTAGGAGCGGGTGAGGTTCTGGTAGATGTGGTGGTGCGTGTTGATCAGGCCGGGGGTGACCAACCGCCCCTCCGCCCGGACCACGCTCCGGGCCTCGGGTTCGCTCCCGCCCTCGCCCACGGCGGTCACCCGACCACTCGTCACGGCCACCCAGCCGCCGGGGATCTCCCGCTCCCCGTCGACGACCAGCAGTCCGGCGTCCTTGACCAGCAGATCCACGGCTGACGACATGGCGGCATCGTAGACGGATCGGGCCGCAAAGGCCTGGCGAGTCGTCCGACCACGCACGTACGGTGTGATCACCCTCACCCTGCCCACTCCTCGCTATCCGAAGGCGGTCCTGCATGGCCCTGTTCGACCTCCCTCTCGACGAGCTCCGCGCGTACCGCAGCGAGTCCACCGAGCCCGAGGACTTCGACGCGTTCTGGTCCAAGACCCTCCAGGAGGCCCGGGAGCACGACCTGGACGCCCGCTTCGAACCCGTCGACACGGGTCTGACGACGGTGCGGGTGTACGACGTGACCTTCGCCGGGTTCGGCGGACACCCGGTGAAGGGCTGGCTGACTCTCCCGGCCGGAATCGAGGAACCGGTGCCGCTGGTCGTGGAGTTCATCGGCTACGGCGGCGGCCGCGGCCTGGCCCACGAGCATCTGCTGTGGGCCTCCACCGGCCGGGCGCACTTCGTGATGGACACGCGCGGCCAGGGCAGCGCCTGGGGCGGCGGTGGCGGCACCGCGGACCCGGTGGCCGGGGCGCCCGCCTTCCCCGGTTTCATGACCCGCGGGATCGACGCGCCCGAGAACTACTACTACCGGCGCGTGTTCACCGACGCGGTCCGCGCGATCGAGGCCGCCCGCTCCCACCCGCTCGCCGACGCCTCCCGCACGGTCGCAGTCGGCGGGAGCCAGGGCGGCGGCATCACGATAGCCGTGGGGGCGCTGGTCCCGGACCTCGCGGCGATCGCCCCGGACGTGCCCTTCCTCTGCGACTTTCCCCGCGCGACCACCATGACGGACCGTCACCCGTACCGCGAGATAGGCCTGTTCCTGAAGACCCACCGCGGCCGCACCGAGGACGCGCTGCGCACCCTCTCGTACTTCGACGGCGTCCACTTCGCCTCCCGGGGCCGCGCCCCGGCGCTCTTCTCGGCGGCCCTGGAGGACCAGACCTGCCCGCCGTCGACGGTCTTCGCGGCCTTCAACAACTGGGCCCACGAGGACAAGACGATCGAGGTGTACGACTTCAACGATCACGAGGGCGGGGGTCCTTACCAGGAGGCGGCCAAGGTGCAGTGGCTGCGGTCGCGTCTCTGACCCTTTTCGCCAGTCCGACCAGTCGGTATGTTCAGGGGTCCGGGTCGCAGCGTCGCGGCCCGGGCCCTGGGCGGAAGACGGAGGACCTCATGGCGGAGCGTGGGCCAGGTGTGCACGGGCACTGCGACGAACGGTTCCTGGCGGTGCGGGAGGCGTTCGAGGAGAACTTTCGGGAGCGGGGCGAACTGGGGGCCGCCGTCGCCGTGAGCGTCGGCGGTGAGGTCGTGGTCGACCTGTGGGGCGGGTGGGCCGACGCCGGGCGCGGCCGGGCCTGGGAGCGGGACACGCTCGTCAATGTGTGGTCCACCTCGAAGGGGCCGACCGCGCTGTGCGCGCACATCCTCGCCGACCGGGGACTGCTCGACTTCGACGCCCCGGTGGCCGCCTACTGGCCCGAGTTCGCCGCGGCCGGCAAGGAGAAGGTGCTCGTACGGCATCTGCTGTCGCACCGGGCCGGTCTGTCGGGCCTGCGCGAACCGCACTCGATCGAGCAGCTCTACGACTGGGAGTTCACGACGCGGCGGCTCGCGGCGACGGAACCCTGGTGGGAGCCCGGGACGCGGTCCGGGTATCACGCGTTCACGTACGGCTTCCTCGTCGGGGAGGTCGTACGGCGGGTGTCGGGGCTGCTGCCGGGGGCCTTCCTGGAGCAGGAGGTGACCGGGCCGCTCGGGATCGACTTCACCATCGGACTGCCCGAGAAGGAGGCGGGGCGGGCCGCCGAGCTGGTGCATCCGCCGGTAGCCGAGAGCAGCGAACAGGCCGCGGCATTCAGCCAGTTGACGCCCCCGGCCCTGGCCGCGCTGGCCAACCCGCTGGTGGGTGCCGCCCAGGCCGACACCGCC
>Ga0182008_10001344_pt1 | contig 16721 bp, 13 predicted proteins | sample Sormic07211129_1_FD_120482 | JGI IMG/M metagenome (GOLD analysis project Ga0182008, IMG submission 120482) | Rhizosphere microbial communities from Sorghum bicolor, Mead, Nebraska, USA - 072115-129_1 metaG | ecosystem: Host-associated > Plants > Roots > Rhizosphere | place: USA: Nebraska...
CGACCTCGACGCCGACATGCAGATGTTCACCGAGATGCTGGTGCGCATCGGCAACCTGCCGCGCATGCAGTAGCGGGGTCAGCGCGGTGCGGGGCGCAGCCCTTGCACCGCCAGCAGGACGAAGGCGCCGACCACGCCGTAGAGGTGCGCCACGGCGATGATCCGACCGCCGATCTGGCGTTCCTCGGCGGGCGCGGGGCCGGCGACCAGCTGCCAGGCCATCCAGCCCAGCACCGCGGCCAGGCCCAGCAGCGCGATGCGGTCGCCCCTGACAGCCGGCGGCGCCAGGCCCAGCACGAACAGGCCGTAGAGCACGCCGGACAGGCCGACGTAGTGCGCCACCTGGGGCGAGAAGGCGAGCAGCAGCAGCGACACGCAGCCGCCGAGCCACAGCCCGTCGCACATCAGCCGCCTGGCCCCGAAGCGCGCCGGTGCGATCCAGGCGCACAGCAGCAGGCCGCAGGCGTTGAGCAGCGCGTGGGCCCAGCCCAGGTGCACGAGGTGCGCGCTGAACAGGCGCCAGAGCTCGCCGTGCAGCAGCGCGTCGCGCTCGTAGCGCAGCAGCAGCTTCGGCGCCTCGCCGGCGGCCTGCAGCGCCAGCAGCAGCAGCCCGATGCAGGCCGCGTGTGCGATGGCGCGGCGCGCCGTGAGCTCAGGCATGTGGCTCGGGACGCCGCCAGAGCCAGGCCAGCACGCAGGCCATCGAGCCGATGCCCAGGGCCGCGAGCCAGGGCTTGTGCGCGGTCAGCAGGATCACGACCGCGCAGAAGGCCATCGCCGCGGTGGCGCTCCACTTGGCGCGGCGGCTCACGGTGCGGCCGTTTTCCCAGTTGCGCAGGATCGGGCCGAAGAGCCGGTGGTCGAGCAGCCAGCGGTGCAGCCGCGGCGAGCTGCGCGCGGCGGCCCAGGCGGCCATCAGCACGAAGACGGTGGTGGGCATGCCCGGCACGATCACGCCGATCACGGCCAGCACCAGGCACAGGGCGGCAAAGGCCAGCAGCAGCCAGCGGGCGAGCAGCGGCAGCGGAGGGCGCTGCGGTGGCGGCAGCGGGGTTTCGGGGGTGTGGTTCTGTTCGACGGACATCACGGTCGATTGTGTTCCCAGTGGGCGTGCATCGGCTCAGCGCAGCACACGCAAGGCGATGGGCCCGTTGCGGTTGCCGATCAGGTGGAGCACGTGGGCCAATGCCTCCTCGCGGCCGGACTCGGCCTGCGCCTCGCCGCGGAAGCGCAGCTGGCCGGCGGTCCATGCGCCCTGGCCGCGGAGTTGCAGCGGGCCTTGCAGCGTGGCGAGCGTGAAGCGCAACGGGGCCTTGGCTTCGCCGCGCGTCGCATCGCCGTCGATGTCGAAGCGGTAGCTGCCCAGCGGGCGCAGCGCCGAGATGCGCGACGAGACCGATTCCGCGGTGAGCGAGAGCCGGCCTTCCAGTCGCATCTGGCCGTGCTGCCCGCGCAGCTGCAGCGCCCGCGTCGACACCCGCAGCCGGCCATCGAAGCCCAGCGTGTTCCAGGGCGTGCCCAGCCCTTGCACCACCTCGACCGGGCCGTGCCAGTCGAGCGCACCGAGCCGCAGGTCGAGGCCGTCCGCGCCGATGGCGATGCGGGCCTGCACGGGCCGGTCGAGGCAGCAGGCCTGGTCGATCGACAGCCGCAAGGCCGGTACTGTCGACAGTGACGGCCGCAGCCGCCAGTGCGTGCGGCCGGGCAGGGTGCGCAGGTCGTGGCTGCCCGGGCCCGCCGCGAGGCTCAGCACGGCCGAGCCGTTCCATAGCGTGCCGCGCACGTCGGCGATGCGGATGCGTTCGCCCGTGGCGCGTTCCACGACGGGCGTGAGCCAGTGCGCGGGCAGCTGCCAGCCGAGCATCGCGAGTGCGCCGCACAGCGCGCCGGCCGTGGCCCAGGGCCACAGCCGGCGCGCGGCATGCGATGCGGCCGGCAAGGTCAAGCCGCGGTGTCCAGCGTGAACTGCGCCTCGAGCAGGTCGCCGAAGCGGTCGTAGGCGGCCAGCGCGCCGGCGATCACCTGCTCGTGCACCGCCGCCAGCGCGGGCGCATCCAGCGCCTCGACAAAACGTTTCCACACACGCGCCCGGCCCTCGGGATAGGCCGCGAGGTTGCGCGCGCCGAATTCGGCCGTGAGCCCGAGCTTCTCGCCCACTTCCTTGAACAGGAAGGCGGCGCCCAGCGTCGAGCCTTCCGACACATAGAGCCAGCCCAGGGCTTCGGGCATGGTCACGCCTTCGGTGGCCAGGGCGACGGTGGGCACCGGCGCCTCGAGGTCGCGCAGGTCGGCCAGCGAGGCCTCGGCACGGCCGCGCTCGGCCAGGTCGGGCACGGCGGCCTGCACCTGCGCGTCGGCGAACAGGTGCTCGACGTCGCGCTGGAACACGTACTGCGCGGCCACGAAGCGCGCGTACTGCGCGCGGCTCGCGAAGGGGTCGGCCGTGGCCATGAGCGCATGCATGCGTTCGTGCTGGGGGGCGGTCTCGTGCTTGAGGCGCTGCGACAAGGCGGAAGAGGAAGTGGTGGTCATGTCGGGGAGGTCGTGGTCGTGGGGAAGGAAAGGATCAGCCGCGCCGCGCGCAGCGGCGGGCCAGGCCGAGGGCGGCCAGCGGCAGCAGCAGCCAGGGGCTCAGCGGGCCGCCGCCGTCGCTGCGGTTGTTGTTGCGCTCCCAGGTGCCGGTGCCCGAGCCGTCGGAGGTCGCGGGCGGCGCCACGGTCACGGCCCTGACCGTGATCGACACCGTCTGCACCACGGCCGGCCCGCCCGAAGCGCTTTCGCAGCGCAGCGTGAAGGTGTTGACGCCGGTCTTGCTCAGCGCGCCCGACAGCGGGATCTGGCTGCCCTGGGTCTGCTGCGCGCCGCTCCAGGTATTGCCGTTGCTGCCGCTGGCGGTGCAGCTGGCGGCGTTCTGCGTGGCCCAGCTGAGGGTCGGGCGGTCGCCGACCAGCGCGCTCGAGGCCGAGGCGGTCAGCGGCGTGGTGAAGCTCACGCTGGGCAGCGGCACGTCGATGGAGAACACGGTGCCATTGCCGCTGGTGTCGGGCGAGGCGGGGTCGATGGCTTCGCCCGGGCCGCCGCTGGCGGTGGCGCCGTAGAGCTTCTGCACGCCGTCGACCGTCGCGCCCAGGCTCAGGCCCACGGGACGTGCGCCTTCGGTGGCGATGTCGAAGCGGTGCAGCACCTCGTAGGCGTCGTCCGAGCGGTCGGCCTTGCTGCCGATGACGATGCGGAACAGCGTGCCCGCGCCCGAGGGCGTGGGCAGGCCGGTCGCGGGCCGGTACAGGCTGGAGCCGTCGCGCGCGGTGGTGCCGTAGATGTTGCCGTCGGCGGCGAGCACCAGCGGGCCGTTGGGCGTGGAACCGTCGGCCTGGGCGGTGCCGTCCTTCGCGAGCATGTCGGCGTCGCGGAAGCGGTGAAGCACGGTGAAGCTGGCCGGGTCGTCCTTCTTCACGCGCCACAGCGTGCCGCCGTAGCGCAGGTCGTTGACGCCGCCGGCGGTCGGCGCGTTGGCGTAGCTGGTGCCGTAGAGCCATTCGCCGGCCTCGACCAGCGTGCTGTAGCGGTCGCCCACCGAGGTCGGGGCGCCGTCGCGGTGGCGCAGGAAGGTGTGCAGCACCTTCACTTGGTCGGCCGAGGCGAGCTGGCCGTTGTTGGCCGCGCCTTCGTCGAGCGTGGCCTTGTCGATCTTCACCAGCGTGCCGAAGGCGCGGCCGGCGTTGTCGCTGGCCTGGGTGCTGTCGAACACGCCCGTGGCGCCGACGCTGGTCAGCACATAGAGCGCCTGGTCGGTCCTGCTCCAGACGCTGGCCACGGGGGCGCCGCCCTTCTCGTGGAGCTGCAGGCGGCCCACGACGGTGAAGAACTGGCAGAAGTCGAAGGCCTTGGCATAGCTGCCGTCGGGGTTCAGGCGCCACAGGCCGGCCGCGAGAACGCCGCTGGCGTTGCAGGTGCCCGGTGCGTCGCCGCCGCCAAAGTAGACGCGCTGGTCGTCGTCGATCGCCAACTGGCCGCGCGGGCGCACCGGCGGCGTCGGCAGCGTGCTCGCCACGTTGGCCTGCAGGCTGAACATCGCGGCGGTCGAGCCGAAGGGGTTGGCGCTGGTGTCGTTGTTGACGTTGGACGAGCCCGCGCCGCCGTAGATCTTGCCCTGTGCGTCCTGCACCAGCGTGGTCGTCGACTTGGAGATGTCGCCCAGCAGCCGGGCCTGGTAGCCCGTGCCCTTGAGGGCGTCGAGCCGGTAGCTCACGCCCTGGCCGAGCACGAAGGTCAGCGGCGTGCCGCCATTGAAGGTGTGGCCCTGCAACTGGCCGCTGCCGTCCTTGGCCAGCACCGGCGGCACCATGGGCATGCCGCCCAGCTGGGCCGCGTCGGCGGTGCCGGTGAAGCGGTGCAGCACGGTGGGCTTGAAGGCCGTCGTCTGCGCGATGGCGGACGACGCGGCCAGGCTGGCGAAGGCCAGCGCGGCGAGCAGCAGCGGCCGCGATCCGAAGGAGAGGGTGGACGAAATCTTCATGTCAGTTCTTCTGTGCGGTGGAAGTCGATGGGGAGGTGTGCGGGGTCCTGCGCCTGCGGCGCAGCGATGCGGCACGGCCCAGCGCCGCGAGTGCCAGCAGCCAGACCGGCGAGGCCGCACCGCCGCCGCCGTTGCCGAAGCTCACGGTGTTGCCGTCGACGGCCGTGGCGTCGGTGCCCACGTAGACCGTGGTGCTGGCCGAGACCTGCGCGCCGAAGGCGTTGCCCGCGACGTTGCAGGTCAACGTGTAGCGGTAGGTGCCGGGCTTGGGCGTGACCGAGACGGCACCGAAGTCCGCCACCGCGCCGCGCCAGTCGTTGGCCGAGGAGGCCGCGGTGCACTGCGTGGCGTTGCTGCTGATCCAGGTCAGCGTGCTGGTCTCGCCGGCCTTGAGCTGGGTCGGGCTCGCCACCAGGCTCACGCTGGCATCGGGGGCGCCGTCCGAATTGACCGCCACCTGGAACACGGTGCCGAAGTCGGTCGGCACCGCCTTGCCCTGGCTGTCGGCATAGCTGCCGCCCATGGAGGTGACGCCGTAGAGCCGGCCGTCGGCACCGGCGCGCACGCCCAGCGGGATGCGCCCGTCGTTGCCCGAGAAGCTGTGCACCGTCTCGAAACCGCCGTTGGCCACATGGCCGCCACCTTCGACCGCGATGGCCGAGGGCTTGATGCGGTAGAGCGTGCCGCAGCGCACCTCGGCGTTCACCGTGTTGCGGTTGCTGCAGGTGTGGGGGCCACCCGCCAGCGTGGTGCCGTAGATCGCACCGTCGGCGGCGAGCGCCAGCGGGCCGCGCGGCGTGGCGCCGTCGTTCTCGTTGAAGGTGTGCAGGACCTGCAGGCTGCCGCTGCCGTTGCGCGCGATGCGCCAGACCGCGCCGTAGGGGCGGGGGCCGTCGTGGTACGGATAGGCGCCGGGGTACGAGAAGGCGTTCGGCCCCGGCACCCACGAGCGGAAGCCGCACAGCGGGCTGTTGCGCGTCACCGATGGCAGCGCGGTGAGCGTGTTGAGGTTGTGGACGTAGGTGTAGCAGTCGGCCACCGAGGTGGTGCCGTACAGATAGCCGTCGCCCCCGTCGACCAGCGACGACAGTCCGTTCTGCTCGCCCGAGCTCAGGCTGCGCAGCGTGGCCGGTCCCGTCATGCCGATGGTCACCCGCTGCTCGCTGGGGTACAGGCGGTAGCCTTCGTGCGTCACGTTGTCGCCCACGTTGATCTCGCCCTCGGCCAGCGTGAAGGTGTGCAGCACCGTCGGGCCCGCGCCGGCGGCGTTGGGATCGATGCGGTAGAGCGTGCCGGTGGGCGTGTCGGGCGCATTCGGTGTGCCGGGGGCCAGCGGCAGGCCGCGGCGGTAGGCGGTCACGCCGTAGAGGAAGCCGTCGCCGCCCAGCACGATGTCGTTGGCCACCTGCTTCATGCCGTTGGGGCCCACGGTGAATTCATGCACGGTGCTCAGCACGCCCGTGCCCAGGTTGATCCGGAAGATCCGGCCCTGGCCCCGCGGGCCCTTGTCGACGCCGTAGAGGTTGTCCTTGGCGTCGATCACCAATGCGCCGTTGGGCGAGTAGAGCTTGCCGCGCGACGACTCGACCACCGAGGGGTAGGCACCGTCGAAATCGGTGCGCACGATCAGGCCCTGGCCGACCGTGGCCGAGTAGGTGTAGTTGCTCTTCTCGTCGGTACCAGCGTACTGCTCGCCGTAGACGCTGGTCATGACGGCGTAGAGCGCGCCGCTGCTCGAGCGCACCGGCGTGCTGTTGATGCGGCCCTGCAGGTCGGTGTCGACGTCGAAGGCCAGCCGCTCGTAGACCGAGACGCCCGCGCGCATGCTGTAGAGCCCGACCGCGGTGTAGAGCGTCGGCCGGTTGCCGGTCCAACCGGCGCCCAGGAAACCGCCGTAGAGGTAGCCCGTGGTGGTCCCGGGCTTGACCGCGAACAGCGGCGGCGAGGTGGGGTGGCGCGCGCCGGGCCAGCCCACGGTGCCGTCGGACGAGGTCACGTCCTCGCCCGAAGGGCGCAGCGAGGCCAGCGAGGTGACGCGCACCCCGGAGACATGCGTCTGGGCATGGGCCGCGGGCCCGGCCGTCGCAGCGAGCACGGCCAGCAGCAGGGCCGAGAGACCGAGGCTCGCGCGGCGCGGCGCGGCGGTGAGAGTGTGGAGAGGGTGCATGCGGAGCTTGGGAGAAGGAGGAGGGATCGGTGCGCGCGGCACCCGCTTAGAACTTGAGCGACAGCGTGACCATCGCGGTGCGGCCCGGGCCGACGAAGTAGCCGCCCCCCTGCATCTCGGCGTAGTTCTTGTCCATCAGGTTGTTGATGGCCAGGCGCAGCGTGGTGTGGCGGTTGAGCTCGTAGCTGGCCCAGAGGTCATAGAGGTGCCAGGCCTTCTGGTTGTAGGCATCGCCCTGCACGGTCCAGACGCTGGTGGTGGCGGTGGGCGACTGGAAGCGCATGCGGCCGCCCAGCGTGAGCTTGTCGTCGAGAAGCCGCACGCCGGCCGAGACGCTGAGGTTCTTGCGCGGCGGCAGCGTGTACCAGATGTTGGCGTCGCCCGGCGTGCCCAGCGTGTTCGACGGGAAACCCATCATGCTGCCGAGCGGGAAGGGGTCGTAGCCGCCCTTGCCGGTCTTCACCATCATGTGGGTGTAGCTCAGCGAACCGAACACGCGGCCGGTGTCGTAGTCGGCCTGCAGCTCGAGGCCCTTGCTGCGGAAGGGATCGTCGAGGTTGACGTAGGCATAGGGACCGAGCAGGCCGCCGCCCGCGGTGTCGTTGGGCGCCATGATGCGGCCCAGCGTGACGTAGTTCTTGACCTTGCTGTCGAACCAGGCCGCCTTGACGCGCAGCGCATCGCGCCCGGTCAGCAGGCCCTTGAAGACCGCGTTCACGCCCAGTTCGGTGTTGCGCGAGTACTCGGCGCGCAGGTCGGGGTTGGGGTAGTAGGGGAACAGGCTGCCCACGTGCTGGCCCCACTGCAGCGATTCGGTGATCGCCGGCGGGCGCATGCCGCGCCCGATGTTGGCGAAGAACTGCAGTTCCTCGATCGGCTTGAGCGCCACCGACAGCCGCGGCGCCCACGCGCCGCCGTGGCGGTCGGTCTGGAAGCGGGTGTAGAGCGCGGTGGTCGAGGGCCGCACGCCCGCAGGGTTGCTGATCGAGCCGATGCGCATGCGCCCGTCGCCCTGCAGCCCGTACCAGTCGTAGCGCAGGCCGCCCGTGACCTCAAGCCAGCCGCCGTGCAGCAGCGTGGCCTCGCCGAACAGGCTGGCGACGGTGCGCTTGCCCTCGGGCGTGGAGCCGGTGTAGAGCGCGGTGGTGCCCGCATCGGCGCCGATCGACAGCGCCTGTGCCTGCGGGCTGGTCCAGTCGTGGAAGAACTCGCCGCCGGTCTTGAGCACCGCGTCGGTGGTCTTCGCGAGCGCCAGGCGGGCCGTGTTCTCGAGCGTGCCGCCGACGGTGCTGGTCTGGTAGCGCAGCTGGTAGGCGTTGTCGTCGAGCTGGCCGCCGGCATGGCGGAAGGCTTCGTTGCGCGTGCGGGTGTAGTAGAGGCTGGTCTTGAGGTCGATCAGTTTGGAATCGGCCGGGTTCCAGCTGTAGTTGGCCAGCAGCGTGTCGGTGCGCACATGGTTCGTGAGGCCGCCGGCCGAGGCCGACTGCGCCTTCTCGCCGAACTTCGCGTCGAGGCCGATGTAGCTCAGCTTGACCTGGTGGCCCGGCGCGAAGCGCCAGGTGCCCTTGAGCAGCGCCGAGGTCTGGTCCTGGTCGGTGAGCTGGCTGATGCCGTGCACCACCGCGTCCAGGCCTTCGCGCACCGAGCCGCGTCGGCCCTTCTCGAACGCGCCGACCTTCTTGCGGCTCAGCACCATCACGCCGTCGAAGTCCTCGCCGGCCTTGAGGCCCAGCGCGACGCTGCCCGCGAAGTCGTAGGCGTTGCTGCCGGTGGTGGTGTTCACGCGGCCGCCCAGCGTCTGGCCGTCCTGCAGCAGGTCGGCCACCTCCAGCGTGCGGAAGTTGACCAGGCCCGCGATCATGCCCGCGCCGCCCACAGTCGAGGTCGGGCCCTTGGCGATGTCGGCGCCGCCCAGCAGTTCGGGGTCGAGGTAGACCGAGCCGTTGGAGCCGTGGCCGCTCTGCTGGTAGTTCTGGCGCGTGCCGTCGATCATCACGTTGACGCGGCCGAAGTCCTGCAGCCCGCGGATGTTCACGCTGATGCCCGGGTCCATGCGCGACTGCGAGGTGTAGACGCCCGGCACGTCGGTCAGCAGGTCGGCGGTGTTGCGCGGCGGCAGCCGGTCGATCTCCTCGCGCGTGATCACCGCCACCGAGCCTGGCGTGTCGTAGACCTCCTGGCGGCGGTCGCGCGCGGCGGTCACGGTGGTGGTCGGCAGCGTGACCTCGGCGGCCGGCGGTGGCGCGGCGCTGGCGGCATGCGGCGCGGCCGAGCCCACCAGCGGCTCGCGGGTCTGCAGCACGTAGTGGCCCGGGGCCTGCAACCGCGCGACGTAGCCGCTGCCGTCGAGCAGGCGCGTGAGGCCAGTCTCCACCGAGAAGCTGCCCTCCAGCCCGCGGCTGCGCAGGCCGTCGACCTGCTGCGGTGTGAAGGACAGCGTGATGCCGGCCTGTCGCGCGAAGCGGTTCAGTGCATCGTCGAGCGGGCCCGCGACGATGCGGTAGGCGCGTGCCCCGGCATCGGCGGCCGCGGGCGCCTGCGCGAAGGCGGAAGAGGGCAGCAGCGCCAGGCACAGCGCGCCGTGCAGGCAGACCGCCAGCGTGGAAGGCCGGAAGCGGGCGGGCAGATGTGGAAGTGGCATGTGGTGCAAAAAAAGCGATGTGTCCTGTCCATGCCGGACGGGACGGCGAAACCCGACAGAAAAATGAGAAGGATTTTTTTCAGCGCATCGAGACCTGCACCCAGAAGCGGGTGCGGTAGTCGATGCGCACCGGCAGCACGCTGGGCAGGACCGCCAGCAGCCGCTCGGTGTCGTCGAGGCGGTAGACGCCCGACAGCCGCAGCTCGGCCGCGCGCGGGTCGCAACCGATGTGGCCGCTGCGGTAGCGGCCGAGCTCGGCCAGGAAGTCGCCCAGCCGCATGTCACGGATGACCAGTGCGCCGTCGGTCCAGCCCGTGGGGTCGAGGCCACCGGTGTCGGCGGGCACGGCCTCGCTGCGACTCAGGCGGTAGACCGTGCCGGCGCGCGCGACCCCGCGCTCGGCGCCTGCGGCGGCCAGCGCCGGCTGCATCGCGACCGCGCCTTCCTCGACCGACAGCAGGCTGTCGTCGGCATCGAGCCGCACCACGAACTGCGTGCCCAGCGCCTCTAGCAGGCCGTCGCGCGTCTGCACGCGCAGCGGACGCTTGATGGCCGAGGCGGTGTCCACGCCCGAAAGCAGCGCGATCTCGCCGCGCGTGAGCACCAGCAGGCGCTGCGTGCCGTCGAAGCGCAGCTGCACCGCGCTGTCGGTGTTGAGCGCGAGCGTGCTGCCGTCGGCGAGCGTGAAGCTGCGCCGCTCGCCCTTGGCCGTGCTGTAGTCGGCCGCGAGGCGTTGCCAGGGCGCGAGCTCGCCGGTCAGCCAGGCGACCGGGCCCACGACGGCCGCGCCGACCGACAGCTTGGCCAGCAGGCGCCGGCGGCTCAGGCGCTGCGCGCCGGCCTGCAGCGCTTCGAAGGATGCACCGCCCGCGCCCTGGGGCAGGGCGCCGAAGTCTGCGCGCAGGGCCTGGCCGACCTCCTGCGCGCGCTGCCAGGCGCGTTCGTGCTCGGGGTCGGCGTTGCGCCATTGCGCGAACGCGCGCTGCGTGCGCGCATCGGCAGCGCCCGATTGCAGCCGGACCATCCAGCCGAAGGCCTGGCGCACCGCGGAGGGCGCCGGAGTGGCAGGCTGCGGCATGTCAGTCGGCCAGCACGAGGTGGCAGTGGTAGAGCGCCTCGGCCACATAGCGCTCGATCGAACGCACCGTCACGCCCATGCGCTGCGCGATCTCGGCATAGGGCAGTTCCTCGATCTGCGCCAGCAGGAAGGCGGTGCGCACCTTGGGCTTGAGCCCGTCGAGCAGGCGGTCGATGCGCGCCAGCGTCTCGACGATCAGCAGCTGCGTCTCGGGCGAGGGCGCGAGCTGCTCGGGCTGCAGCGCAAGCGCTTCCCTGTAGGCGCGCTCGATCTCCTGGCGGCGCCAGCTGTCGATCACCAGCCCCTTGGCGATGGTCGTGAGGAAGGCCCGCGGTTCGGCGATGCGCGTGCGGTGGCGCGAGGCCAGCACCCGAACGAAGGTGTCGTGCGCGATGTCAGCCGCGTCGGCCGCGTTCGCCAGCTTCTTGCGCAGCCACATCTGCAGCCAGCCGTGATGCGCGAGGTAGAGCGATTCGACGGCGGGGGCAAAGGAGGCAGGCGGCGGCAGGGCGGACACAGGGAAGAAGCTCCGTTCGGGCGAGCTGCTTCACTGTCGGAACGTACCAGATGCAACAACTCAAATGAGAATTGTTCGCATTGTATTCCGAGTTGTCAAAACCCTAGCGCTCACCCTTGCGATAAGGCTTCATCAGCGCCTGCGGATAGCTGGCCTTGCGCGCCACCAGCACCAGCGCCAGGATCGACAGCAGGTAGGGCAGCATCAGGTACAGCTGGTAGGGCAGCGCGGCGTCGCCCGACTGCTGCAGCCGCAGCTGCAGCGCGTCGAAGAAGGCGAACAGCAGCGCGCCCAGCAGCGCCTTGCCGGGCCGCCAGGAGGCGAACACCACCAGCGCCACGCAGATCCAGCCGCGGCCGTTGACCATGTTGAAGAAGAAGGCGTTGAAGGCCGACAGCGTGAGGAAGGCGCCGGCCACGCCCATCAGCGCCGAGCCCGCCACGATGGCGCCGGTGCGCGTGGCCGCGACCGACACGCCCTGGCCCTCGGCCGCCTGCGGGTTCTCGCCCACCATGCGCACCGCCAGGCCGACCGGCGTGCGCAGCAGCACCCAGGCGACCACCGGCACCGCCAGCAGCGCGAACAGCGTCAGCGCGGTCTGGGCGTTGAGGATCGGGATCGGCAGCCAGTCCATGGGCGCGAAGGGCGTGACGGTCGGCGGCGTGCTCACCTTGGGAAAGCTCACGCGGTAGCCGAAGTAGCTCAGCGCCGTGGCCAGCAGCGTGATGCCCAGGCCCGACACGTGCTGCGACAGCGCGAGCCCGACCGTGAGAAAGGCATGCAGAAGCCCGAACACCGCGCCGGTGAGCGCGGCCACGCCGACGCCGACCCACAGCGGTGCGCCGAGGTACACCGCGAGCCAGCCGGTGAAGGCGCCCGCGACCATGATCCCTTCGATGCCGAGGTTGAGCACGCCCGCGCGCTCGCACAGCAGCACGCCCAGCGTGCCGAGGATCAGCGGCGTGGCGATGCGCAGCGTGGCCACCCAGAAGGAGGCGTTGGAGAGGATGTCGAAGAGGTCGGTCATGTCGAAGTGGGTGGATGCGGACATCCGGACGCAGAAGGCGCAGAGATTTCGCAGAAGACGCGAAAGAAGACATTGAAACTTTCTTGCGTCTTCTGCGAGACCTTGGCGTCCTCTGCGTCCAAAAATCCGTCTTTTGAAGCGCCGTGCGTCATGCCCGCCGCACCCGGTACTGCGTCAGCAGCGTGGCCACCAGCACCGCGATCAGCGAGGCCGCGACGATCACGTCGGCGATGTAGGTCGGCACACCGACCGCGCGGCTCATGCTGTCGGCGCCGACCAGCACGCCGGCCACGAACACACCCGCGGCAATCACGCCCAGCGGATGCAGGCCGGCGAGCATCGCGATCACGATGCCGGTGTAGCCGTAGCCCGGCGACATGTCGAGCGTCACGTAGCTGGTGCGGCCCGCGACCTCGATCGCGCCCGCCAGCCCGGCCAGCGCGCCCGACAGCAGCGCGACCATGACCACGGTGCGCGTCACCGGCACGCCCGCGAAGGCCGCGCCGCGCGCGTTGGCGCCGACCGCGCGGATGTCGAAGCCCAGCACCGTGTACTTGAAGATCGCCCAGACCATCACCGCCAGCGACACGGCCCAGACCAGCCCGGTGTGCACGCGGGTCTGCGGGATCAGCTTGCCGAGTTCCAGGTCGCCCTGCAGTGCCACGCTCTGCGGCCAGCCCATGGCGGTCGGGTCCTTCATCGGGCCGTCGAGCATGGCCGAGACCGCGAGCAGCACGATGAAGTTGATCAGCAGCGTGGTCACGACCTCGTCGACGCCCAGCCGGTTCTTCATCAGCGCCGGGCCCAGCAGCAGCAGCGCGCCGGCCACGGCCGCGGCCAGCATCATCAGCGGGAACAGCAGCCAGGGCGAGAGCGCGAAGCCGGTGCCGCCATGCATGCCGCCGACCGCGATCGCGGCCAGCGCGCCGGCGTAGAGCTGGCCCTCGGCGCCGATGTTGAACAGCCGCGCCTTGAAGGCCACGGTGGCCGCGAGGCCGGTGAGGATCAGCGGGATGGCGCGGGTCAGGGTCTCGCTCCAGGCGAAGACCGAGCCGAAGCCGCCCTGCAGCAGCAGCGCGTAGGTGCGGCCCACGGGCGCGCCGGCCCAGAGCACCAGCAGGGCGCTGACGACGAGGGTGAAAGCGACCGCGCCGACGGGCGCGAGCACGAGCGCGAGGGGGGAAGTCCGGTGACGGCGTTCGAGTCTCATGAGGGTTCCGTGCCGGCCATGGCCAGGCCGATGGCTTCGCGTGTCCAGGCGGTGGCGGGCCGCGGTTCGCCCAGGTGGCCGCCGTGCATCACGGCGACGCGGTCGCCCAATGCCAGCACCTCGTCGAGGTCGTCGGAGATCACCAGCACCGCGGCGCCGGCATCGCGCGCGGCGATCAATTGCTGCTGCACATAGGCGACGGCGCCGATGTCCAGGCCCCAGGTCGGCTGGTGCGCGACGATCAGCCGCGGCGGCTTGCGCTGGCCGTTGGCGGACTCGGGCGCCATCAGCGCGCGGCCCAGGATCAGCTTCTGCATGTTGCCGCCCGAGAGCGAGCGCGCGGGCGACGAGAGCCCCGCGCCGCGCACGTCGTAGGCCTTCTCGACCCGTGCCGCATAGGCGCGTGCCGCGGCGCGTCTGACCCAGCGCAGGCCCAGCGGCGTCCAGCGCGAGAAGGCCGGGCTGCGCAGCCGTTCGGACACCGCGTTCTCCCACACCGGCAGGTCGCCGATCACGCCCACGGCATGTCGGTCTTCGGGGATGCGCGCGACGCCGCGCGGCACCAGCCGGGCGGGCGAGGGCGGCAGCGCGCGACCCATCAATTGCACCGAGCCGGCCACCGCGCGGCGCGTGCCGCTCAGCAGCTCGGCCAGCGCCACCTGGCCGTTGCCCGACACGCCCGCGATCGCGACGATCTCGCCGGCCCGGAGCGTGAGCGTCACGCCGTCGAGCCGGTCATGGCCGCTGCCGGTGGTGCGCACATGGTCGAGCACGCAGACCGCGTCGCCCACGCTGCGGGCCGGCCGGCGCGCGGTCTTCTCGACCGCATGGCCGACCATCCAGAGCGCGAGCTCCGCCTGCGTGGTGTCGGCCGCGCGCGCCTGCGCCACCAGCTTGCCGCCGCGCAGCACCGCCACGCGCTGCGACACGCGCAGCACCTCGCCCAGCTTGTGGCTGATGAAGATGATCGACAGGCCCTGGGCCACCATCTGGGCCAGCGTGTCGAACAGCGCCTCGCTCTCCTGCGGCGTGAGCACGGCGGTCGGCTCGTCGAGGATGAGGATGCGCGCGCCGCGGTACAGCGCCTTGAGGATCTCCACGCGCTGGCGCTCGCCGACCGACAGCTCGCCGATCTTCGCCTCGGACTGCACCGGCAGGCCGAAGCGCTGCGAGACCTCCAACAGCCGCGCGCGCGCCGCGCTGCGCCGCGAGAAGGGTTGCCACAGCGGCTCGGTGCCCATCATCACGTTGTCGAGCACGCTGAGGTTGTCGGCCAGCGTGAAGTGCTGGTGCACCATGCCGATGCCCGCGGCCAGCGCGGCCTTGGGATTGCCGGGCGGCAGCGCCTGGCCGAAGGCCTCGATGCGGCCCTCGTCGGCGGTGTAGTGGCCGAACAGGATCGACATCAGCGTCGACTTGCCGGCGCCGTTCTCCCCCAGCAGCGCCAGCACTTCGCCGGCCTGCAGCTCGAGGGAGATCGCGTCGTTGGCCACCAGCGCACCGAAGCGCTTGGTGATGCCTTGAAGGCGTAGAACGGTTTGAGTCATGAATGTCTTGCACCTTCCCCCTTTGGGGGAAGGTGGGGATGGGGGCTCGCGGCCCATGTCATCGTCCTGCGGTGGCGCCTGCCCCCACCCCAGCCCTCCCCCGGCGGGGGAAGGAGTGAAGGCGGGATCACCTCCAGGCCGCGAGGAAGGCCAGCATCACCTTGGCCGAATTGTCGGCCGCGATGCCCATGAAGGTCCCCATCTCGTTCTCGCCGTCACCGCCGCCCGCGAGGTCGCTGAGCGAGCGGAAGGCGATGTAAGGCACGCCGTTGCTGTAGGCGACCATGCCCACGGCCGCGGTCTCCATGTCGATCACGTTGGCCTGGAAGGTCCTGAAGGTGTATTCGCGGTACGCCTTGTTGTCCATGAAGGCCTGGCCCGAGACGCCGTTGCCGCCCACCACGAGCTGCGGCTTGCGCGGCAGGCACTTGCCCGCGCTGCAGTTCGCGAGATCGACATCGCGGATGCTGCGCGCGACCGCGAGCATCTTCGGATCGGCCTCGAACCAGAACTTGCGCTCGATCTGCGGCTTCGCTTCGGTGCGCACCTCGACGGAGCGCGGATGCACCATGCCGAAGTTCGGGAACATCGTCGCGTCGGTGATGAAGGGCGGCGCGCTGAACCGGCCCGGTGCGGTCTCGCGCGCCATCAGCACCTCGAGGTACTGGCCCCATTGCGCCGGCACGGTCACGTCGCCCACGTGCAGCGCGGGGTTCACACCGCCCGCGATGCCGCTGAAGACGATGTGGGTGACACGAAAGCGGTCGAGCACGCGCTGCGTGTTCATGGTGGCGTTGGTCATGCTGATGCCCGACAGGAACAGCACCACCGGCTTGCCTTCGAGCGTGCCGGTGGTGAAGTCGACGCCGTGCACGCTGTGCGTGACCGGCTTCTGCAGCCGCGACAGCAGCAGCGTGAGTTCGGGCTGGAAGGCCGAGATCACCGCGATGCGCGGCGTGTCGTCCAGGCGGGTGTCCTCGACCGCGCCCACGCTCTTGTAGATGCCGATGCAGCCCGTGAGCGTGGCCACGCCGGCCGCCAGCACGACGGCCGACAGCGCCGAGCGCCAGCGCGTGATCGCGGCCGTCTTCACTTCGCCGTCGATTTGGGCTGCGCGTCGTCGACCTTGACGGTGAACTTGCCCGCCACGATGTCGGCTTCCTTGGCCTTGACCTTGGCGACCGTGTCGGCCGGCACCTTCTTCTCGAAGGTGCCCAACGGCGCGAGCTCGGAGCCCTTGTGCTTCATCATCGAATACTGGCCGTAGTCCTCGGCCGTGAACTTGCCTTCCTTCACCAGCTTGATCGCGCGGTCGGCCGAGGGCTCGAAGTTCCACAGCGCCGACGAGACCACGGTGTCGGGGTACTGGGCCTGGGTGTTGATCACGTTGCCGATCGCGAGCTTGCCCTTCTCGCGCGCCGCATCGCTCACGCCGAAGCGCTCGGCGTAGAGCACGTCGGCGCCCTTGTCGATCATCGCGAAGGCGGCTTCCTTGGCCTTCGGCGGGTCGAACCAGCTGTTGATGAAGCTCACCGTGAACTCGACCTTGGGGTTGGTTTCCTTGGCGCCGGCCATGAAGGCGTTCATCAGCCGGTTGACCTCTGGGATCGGGAAGCCGCCGACCATGCCGATCTTGTTCGACTTGCTCATGCTGCCCGCGACCATGCCGCTGAGGTAGGCCGGTTCCTGGATGTAGTTGTCGAAAACGCTGAGGTTGGGCGCCTGCGGCTTGCCCGAGGAGCCGAGCAGGAAGGAGGTCTTGGGGAAGTCCTTGGCCACCTTGCGCGCCGCCGCTTCCACGCCGAACACGTCGCCGATGATCAGTTGGTTGCCGCCGGTCGCGTACTCGCGCATCACGCGCTCGAAGTCGGCGTTGGTCACGTTCTCGGTCGCCTTGTACTCGATCTCGCCGCGCGCCTCGGCCGCCTTCAAGGCCTGGTGGATGCGGCCGGCCCATTGCTGTTCGAACGGCACGGTGTAGATGCCGGCGACCTTGAGCTTGGCCTGCGCCGGCGACA
>Ga0182008_10001346_pt1 | contig 16710 bp, 15 predicted proteins | sample Sormic07211129_1_FD_120482 | JGI IMG/M metagenome (GOLD analysis project Ga0182008, IMG submission 120482) | Rhizosphere microbial communities from Sorghum bicolor, Mead, Nebraska, USA - 072115-129_1 metaG | ecosystem: Host-associated > Plants > Roots > Rhizosphere | place: USA: Nebraska...
CTCAAGGGCAAGGTCAGCCGGGTGAGTGGTCAGGACTGTGATGTGCAGTTGGACGCCGGCACCCTGGTGACCCTGCCGTTGAGCGGCGCCAGCCTGAGCGTCGGCAGCGCGGTGACCCTGGGCATTCGGCCGGAACACCTGGAAATCGCCACGCCGGGGCAAACCAGCCTGACGGTGACGGCCGACGTCGGCGAGCGCCTGGGCAGTGACACGTTCTGTCACGTCATCACCGCCAATGGCGAGCCGCTGACCATGCGCATCCGTGGCGATATGGCCAGCCAATACGGCGAGACGCTGCAATTGCACCTGGACCCGACGCACTGCCACCTGTTCGACACCGATGGCAACGCCGTGGCCCGCCCACTGCGCGCCGCCGCCTGATTTCGCGAGTATTACGCTATGAAGCTGAATAAACAGAACCTCACCCAGCTGGCGCCTGAAGTCCGAGTGCCGGCCTACGCCATCGCCAGCACCTCCCAGGGCATCGCCCATATCGGCGTCGGCGGCTTTCATCGCGCGCACCAGGCGTACTACACCGACGCGCTGATGAACACCGGCGAAGGCCTGGACTGGAGCATCTGCGGCGTCGGCCTGCGCGCCGAGGACCGCAGGGCCCGCGACGACCTGGCCGGCCAGGATTACCTGTTCACCCTGTATGAGCTGGGCGACACCGACGACACCGAAGTGCGCGTGATCGGTTCGATCAGCGACATGCTGCTGGCCGAAGACAGCCCCCAGGCGCTGATCGACAAACTGGCCGAGCCCGCGATTCGCATCGTTTCGCTGACCATCACCGAAGGCGGCTATTGCATCGACGACAGCAGCGGCGAGTTCATGGCCCATCTGCCGCAGATCCAGAACGACCTGGCGCATCCCGCCGCGCCGAAAACCGTGTTCGGGTTTATCTGCGCCGCACTCACCCAGCGGCGTGCCGCCGGCATCCCGGCGTTTACCGTGATGTCCTGCGATAACCTGCCGCACAACGGCGCCGTCACCCGCAAGGCGCTGCTGGCCTTCGCCGCCCTGCGCGATACCGAACTGCATGACTGGATCGCGGCCAACGTAAGCTTCCCGAACGCCATGGTCGATCGCATCACACCCATGACCAGCACCGCGCACCGTCTGCAACTGCACGACGAACACGCTATCGACGATGCGTGGCCGGTGGTGTGCGAGCCGTTTGTGCAATGGGTGCTGGAAGACAAGTTCGTCAATGGCCGACCGGCCTGGGAAAAAGTCGGCGTGCAGTTCACCGACGACGTCACGCCTTACGAAGAAATGAAGATCGGCCTGCTCAACGGCAGCCACCTGGCCCTGACCTATTTGGGTTTTCTCAAGGGCTATCGGTTTGTCCACGAAACCATGAACGACCCGTTATTCGTGGCCTATATGCGCGCCTATATGGACCTGGACGTCACGCCGAATCTCGCGCCGGTGCCAGGCATCGATCTGACCGAGTACAAGCAGACCCTGGTCGATCGCTTCTCCAACCAGGCCATCGCCGACCAGTTGGAACGGGTGTGTTCGGATGGTTCGTCGAAGTTTCCCAAGTTCACCGTGCCGACCGTCAACCGCTTGATTGCCGATGGCCGCGAGACCGAGCGCGCGGCATTGGTGGTGGCCGCCTGGGCCCTGTATCTCAAAGGTGTGGATGAGAACGGCGTGCGCTACAACATTCCCGATCCACGTGCGGCGTTCTGTCAGAGCCTGGTGACTGACGATGCGCTGATCAGCCGGCGCCTGCTGGGGGTGGAAGAGATTTTCGGCGCGGCTATTCCCAATTCGCCTGCGTTTGTGGCAGCGTTTGAGCGGTGTTTTGTCAGCTTGCGCGATAACGGCGTGACCAAAACCCTGCAGCAGTTACTGAAGAAACCGGCTTAGAAATGTGGGAGGGGCAAGCCCCCTCCCACATTGGGATAGCATTTAACGTCCAACAATAATGCTGAGCACACCCTCATGACCCAGCAAAACCTGTTCCTCGGCATCGATTGCGGCACTCAGGGCACCAAAGCCATCGTCCTCGACGCGTCCAGCGGCCAGGTCCTGGGCCTTGGCGCTGCGCCCCATACCCTGATCAGCGGTGCCAACGGCCGTCGCGAACAGCACACTCAGGAATGGCTGGATGCGTTCACTGCGGCCACCCATCGTGCCCTGCAACAAGCCGGTGTCGACGGCCAGGCCATCCTCGGCATTGGCGTATCCGGCCAGCAGCACGGCCTGGTGCTGCTGGATGAGCACGGCCAGGTACTGCGCCCCGCCAAGCTGTGGTGCGACACCGAGACGACCGCCGAGAATGACCGCCTGCTGGCGCACCTCGGCGGCGAGCGTGGTTCGCTGGAACGCCTGGGCGTGGCGATCGCACCGGGCTACACCGTCTCCAAACTGTTGTGGACGCGCGAACAGCACCCGGAGCTCTTCGCCCGCATCGCCCATATCCTGCTGCCCCACGATTACCTCAACTACTGGCTCACCGGCCGCGCCGTCGCCGAGTATGGCGATGCGTCGGGCACCGGGTACTTCAATGTGCGCCGCCGTGAGTGGGATGTGGACCTGCTTCGGCACATCGACCCGAGCGGCCGCCTGGAGCAGGCGCTGCCGCCGTTGATCGAGGCCGATCAAAGCGTCGGCACGATCCTGCCGGCCATCGCCGAGCGGTTGGGCATCAACCCCCATGCCGTGGTCTCCAGCGGCGGCGGCGACAATATGATGGGCGCCATCGGCACCGGCAATATCGCGCCGGGGGTGATAACCATGAGCCTGGGCTCGTCCGGCACCGTGTATGCCTTTGCCGAGCAGCCCAACGTCAGCCCCCAGGCCTCGGTGGCGACGTTCTGCTCGTCCAGCGGCGGCTGGTTGCCGTTGATCTGCACCATGAACCTGACCAACGCCACCGGGGTGATCCGCGAGCTGTTCGAACTGGACCTGCCGGCGTTCAATGCCCTGGTCGAACGCGCGCCCATCGGCGCCGACGGCGTGAGCATGCTGCCGTTTCTCAACGGCGAACGCGTGCCCGCCCTGCCCCACGCCAGCGGCAGCCTGCATGGCCTGACCATGACCAACCTGACCCGCGCCAACTTGTGCCGAGCGGTGGTCGAGGGCACCACCTTCGGCCTGCGCTACGGCCTCGACCTGCTGCGCCAGACCGGCCTGCAAAGCCAGAGCATCCGCTTGATCGGCGGCGGTTCGAAAAGCCCGGTGTGGCGCCAGATGGTCGCAGATATCATGCACACCGAAGTGATCTGCACCGAACAAAGCGAGGCCGCCGCCCTCGGCGCAGCCATCCAAGCGGCGTGGAGCCAGACCGGCGAATCCCTGGCCAGCCTCTGCAACAGATGCGTGAGCCTCGACCCGGCCAGCCGTACCGTGCCGGTGGCGGCCCATGTCAGCGCCTATCAACAGGCTTACGAGCGCTATCAGCAACTCGTGGCAACCCTTTAAGAGCGAGCGATTATGTATCTGGTGTGTGGTGAAGCGCTGTTCGATTTCTTCAGCGAGGAAGATGCCAGCGGCAAGGCGTCGAAGGTCAATTACAAGGCAATTGCCGGTGGGTCGCCGTTCAACGTAGCCGTGGGCCTGCGCCGCCTGGGCATCGACGCAGGGCTGTTCGGCGGGCTGTCCAGCGATTTCCTCGGTCGGCGCCTGCTGCAGGTGCTGCGGGACGAAGGCGTCAGCGAGGATTACCTGGTGGAGTTCGCCGCGCCGACCACCCTGGCGATGGTCGCCGTGGGTGCCAACGGCTCGCCGCAGTACAGTTTTCGCGGCGACGGCTGCGCCGACCGGCAATTGCAGCCAAGCCATTTACCGCAACTGGGCGACAATGTGCGTGGATTGCATGTGGGGTCATTCTCGCTGGTCGTGCAACCGATCGGCGACACCCTGCTGAGCCTGGTCAAGCGCGAAAGCGGCCAGCGTCTGATCAGCCTCGACCCCAATGTACGGCTCAACCCCCAGCCGGATATCCAACTATGGCGCGACCGCGTCGCCGAACTGGTCAAGCATGTCGACCTGATCAAGGTCAGTGACGAAGACCTGCATCTGCTCTATCCCGGCCAATCGCCGGAAAGCGTCCTGCAAGGCTGGTTGCAGCACCGTTGTCAGTTGGTGTTCCTGACCCGCGGCGGCGATGGGGCCACTGTGTTCAGTCGCCAGCATGGCAGCTGGTCGCAACCGGCGCTGGACATTGTGATGGCCGACACTGTGGGCGCCGGCGATACCTTCCAGGCAGCATTGATTGCCTGGCTGACCGAGCATCACCTGGATTCGGTGCACGGTCTGCAACAGCTGAGCCGCGCACAGATCGACGCCATGCTGGGCTTTGCCATTCGCGCATCCGCGCTGACCTGCACCAAGACCGGCCCCGACCTGCCGTATCGCCAGCAGTTGGGCTGAACATCCGCATTCGACTGTGAATCCGGGGTTCGGCGATCCGCGGACTTGCAACGTAGAGGGCCTGGAGTTAATCCAGGCCCAAGGTTTTCATGCTGCCCGCTCGCCCGCCGACCTAGTAGTAATAGCCGCGTGCGCCTGCTCTTTGCAAAGTGGGCTGGTGGAGTTCTTCCAGGTCCTTACGTAATCCGATCACCAACCCGCAGATGGCTCGACTGCTGACGAGGTCTTGCGCCTTGATCCCTTTGACCTCCAGGTCGACCCGATCACGGTTGCTGTCGTCGTAGACCTTGATCGTCAACGAAGCGTCTTCGGCTTTGGTGCACTCGCACCGCCTGGGCAGGAAACTTCCTTCAATAATGCTGCGTAATTCAAGTTCCGAAAACATGGCCAACCTCTCCTTTTTTCAATAGCCAACAGATTGTTGTCGTTATGCCAGGCATAAGCCTGCGGCGTCTTACCGGCCTTGGAAGACGCCATCACTGTGCAAGCGTACTTGGCAAAACAGCTTCGCGTTGTAACCTTTCCTCATAAGCAGGCCAGGGTTTTATATAACTAAAATTTGAACTTCCTGGGGCCGTTTAAAATGTCGGCGAATAGGCACGATTAAACGTTTAACCCAGTGGCAGCAGTCGTCCGCCGGGGCTTTCAGCAACATATCGAAACTATTCATCGGCGCGCAGATCGTTCCTGCGCGGCTTTACGCTGATATACGAAACGTATACGCTGCGTATATCAAACCGCACAGTGAATCCCATGGGCATCGTTAAGATCACCGATCAACTGCACGAACAATTACGCCTGGCCAGCGCGACGATGGACCGCTCCATCAACGCCCAGGCCGAGTTCTGGATCAAGGTCGGCCTGCTCGCCGAACTGAACCCCACCCTGACCTACAACGACCTGATCAACAAACTGCTGCTGGACAAACCCGAGCTGATCCGGGGGCGCAGCTGATGATCAAGACCGCCGCTCAACTGGCCGTGATGCGTGAATCCGGTCGGCTGCTGGCCCAGGTGTTCGATATGCTCGACGGCTGCGTCGCCGCCGGCTGCTCGACCCTGGCGCTGGACACGGCCGTCGAAGCCTTCATCCGCAACGACCTGCAGGCCCGCCCCGCCAGCCTCGGCCAGTACGACTATCCGTTCTGCATCAACACCTCGATCAACGAGGTGGTCTGTCATGGCATGCCCAGCGCCAGGGATGTGCTCAAGGACGGTGACATCATCAACATCGACATCACCCTGGAAAAAGGTGGCTTTATCGCCGACGCCAGCAAGATGTACATGGTCGGCACTGTCGCGCCCAAAGCCCAGCGCCTGGTGGAGACGACCTTCGAGGCGATGTGGGCCGGTATCCGCCAGGTCAAGCCCGGTGCGCGCCTGGGCGATATCGGTCACGCCATTCAGAGCCTTGCCCAGGCCAATGGCTACAGCGTGGTGCGCGAATACTGCGGCCATGGCATCGGCCGGCAAATGCACGAAGAACCGCAGATCCTGCACTTCGGCCGCCCCGGCACCGGGCTGGAGCTGCGTGAAGGCATGGTGTTCACCATCGAACCGATGCTTAACCAGGGCAGCGCCAAGGTGCGCAGTCTCAAGGATGGCTGGACGGTGGTGACCAGGGACAACAGCCTGTCGGCCCAATGGGAACACACCGTGGCGGTGACAGCGGACGGCTACGAAGTCCTGACCCTCCAGCGATCGCCCACCCCATAACCGGTGGCACGCTCGTTACCAGACCTGGCCCTGGCGTTTCAACTCCAGACGCCGCACGAACTCCTCCAGCACCAGGCTGTAGAGATCGTCTTGTAGATAGGCATCCTCGATGCCGGCGTCCAGGTTGGGGTTGTCGTTCACCTCGATCACCACGACTTTGTCGCCAGACTGCTTGAGGTCGACACCGTAGAGACCGTCGCCGATCAGGTTGGCGGTCTTCACCGCCAGGTCCACCACCGCCTTGGGTGCTTCGTGTACCGCCAGCGTGCGGCATTCACCGTTGATCGCTGCGCCGATGGCCTTGTGGTTGTAGATCTGCCAATGGCCCTTGGACATAAAGTACTGGCAGGCAAAGATCGGTTTGCGGTTGAGCACGCCGATACGCCAGTCGTACTCGGTGTAGAAAAACTCCTGGGCCAGCAGCAGCACCGAATGCTCGAACAGTTCAGCAGTGGCCTTGAGCAGCGCGGCCTGGCTCTCGACCTTGATGACACCGCGCGAAAAACAGCCGTCGGGGATCTTCAACACCAACGGAAACCCCAGGCGTTCGCCGACCCGTTCAAAATCCTGCGGTCGCTCCTTGTACAGAATCTCGGTAGCGGGCATGCCCAATTGGTGGCTGTTGAGCAGGTCGGTAAGGTAGACCTTGTTGGTGCAGCGCAAGATCGACGTCGGATCGTCCATCACCACCAGCCCTTCGCTTTCAGCTTTCTTGGCGAAACGGTAGGTATGGTTGTCGACGCTGGTGGTCTCGCGGATCAATAAGGCGTCGTATTCGGCCAGGCGCGCGTAATCCTTGCGCTCGATCAGTTCTACGTCGATGCCCAGGCCCCTGCCCACTCGGATGAAGTTGTTCAGGGCTTGGGCGTTGGACGGCGGCAACTGTTCATGGGGATCGTGCAGGATCGCCAGGTCATACCGGGCCAGGCGCCGCGAACGCGGCTGGCGCCAAATCCTGCGGCTGAAGTTGTCGAGGGCATGGGCGAAATGATCTTCCTGATCGTCGCGCAACTTATGCAATACACCAGACTTCACCCCAACGATATGCCAGCCGTTGTGCTTTTTGAACTCAACTAAGAGGATTGGACAGGGGAACGCTTCAAATAACTGGCGGGCCAATTCCTGTAACGCCTCAATCGGCGTTCGGCCGAAATAAAGCGTCAGCGTAAAACCCTCGGTACTACTGTAAAGATGATGGCTCAGGGTTTTATCGAGCACTCTGTCCAGATCATCCAACGCCAAGCCATACAGTGACTTTCTGGCCAGTTCGCTGATGGTACGCACGGAAGGAATCACTTTGTGCCCACGCGCTTCGGCCAGCAGCGAACAATAGTAGCCATGCCCCAGATACTTGTAGCTGCGGCACAGGTTGATGACCTGTACACGCTTGCCCGTCTCGTTCTGGCGCGTCTGTTCCAGGTATTCCTGGGCGGTGATCATCTCTTCGCTGGGCAAGTAAGACGCCCAATCTTCCTTACGTTCCACAATAATCACGACTTGACTCGCGGCTTTAGGCACTTGTGCAAAATAACGAGGGGAAGTGATTGTCGCCGCGCAGCTTTGCTCGGATACTTCACGCCAATGACTGTGTACCGCCGACATAATATTTGATCCGCTTTAGAGAACTGGACCTTTTCTATTAAGCACGATCTTTTTGAGAAGTCCCGTTTCATTACGCAACTTTTACGGTGGTTATATGACCCTTTGCTTTCGCATTGCGACGCTCGATGACATACCTGCACTAACAGCGTTGGAACAACAATGTTTTACCGGCGACCGGCTGTCGCCCCGCAGTTTTCGCTGGATGGTCCGTCGCGCCAATGGCCAATTATGGCTGGCAGAACGTGACGCCCAATTGCAAGGCTACGCGCTGGTGCTGCTGCGTCGTGGCAGTGCCGTGGCGCGGTTGTATTCCATCGCTATTGCCGAGCCCGCACGAGGGTTGGGCTTGGGTGCGCAGTTGTTAGCGCGGATCGAAGCCTGCGGCGTGCAACACCGCTGCACCCGACTGCGGCTGGAGGTGCGCACGGACAACCTCGGCGCGCTGGCCCTGTATGAACGCAGGGGCTATCGACGGCTTGCGTGCACACCGGACTATTACGAGGACAACTGCGCGGCGTTGCGGCTGGAGAAGGTGCTTGCCGCGCAGTGATTAGCGCGCTCGCCGCTGGTCGTCACGCCACCTGCCTGACCCCCGCCTTGGCCTCCAGTTCGCGCACCAGCGGCAATACGCGCTTGCCGAAATACTCCACTTCTTCCTGAAAGTGCAGGAACCCCGCCAGCACCAGGTCCACGCCCACGGCCTTAAGGGCGACGATGCGTTCGGCGATCTGTTGGGGCGTGCCGATCAGGTTGGTCTTGAAGCCGTCGTTGTACTGCACCAGGTCTTCAAAGCTGGATTTGGCCCAGTTGCCCTCGCCTTCGGGCGAGGCTTTGCCCGCTTGCCGGGCCGCGTCACCGAAGGCGTTCACGGCTTGCAGGTCGGCCTTGTCGATGATTTCCGCCAGCACGGCGCGGGCCTGCTCCTCGGTGTCGCGGGCGATCACAAAGGCGTTCACTCCGATTTTGACCGAATGGTTGTTGGCCGATGCCTTGGCGCGAATATCGTCGACCTGGGCCTTGATGCCTTCCGGGGTGTTGCCGTTGGTGAAGTACCAGTCCGACACCCGCGCCGCCATGTCCCGCGCTGCCCGCGAGCTGCCGCCCTGGAACACTTCCGGCTGGCCCAGAGGCTTAGGCTTGAGGGTGTAGTTGTTGAATCGGTAGAAATCGCCCTTGAAGGTAAAATTGTCCTGGGTCCAGATGCCCTTGAGGGCTTGAATGAATTCTTCGGAGCGGCGATAGCGCTCATCGTGCTCCAGCCAAGGCTCGCCGATGGCCTGGAACTCGCCCTTGAACCAACCGCTGACGATATTGACCGCGATACGGCCGTTGGTGAGCTGGTCGATGGTTGCCAGTTGCTTGGCCGCCAACGCCGGCTGCCAAGGACCCGGCAGGATCGCGGCGATCACCTTGAGCCGGGTGGTGGCGGCCAGCAGGGCATGGCTGAACGCCACGGATTCATGCTGGCTCTCGGCGCCGTAGCCGGCGGTAAAGCGGATCTGGGTCAGGCCATACTCGAAGCCCGCCGCCTCGGCCAGTTGCGCCAGCTTACGGTTGTAGTCGATCCCCCAGTCGGTGCGCTGCGCAATCTTGCTGACCACCAACCCACCGCTGACGTTGGGCACCCAATAGGCAAATTTCACGGCTTGCTGACTCATCGAACGGCACCTCGTACCAAGGAATGTACCGAGGGGTTGAGCAGCAAGTGTGCCAGCCCAGGCAAACGCCCGTGCCAGGCCGTCTGCGCGGGTCATTCAACCCGACGATCGCCTGGCCGCAACTGTCGCGGTTGAGGCCGTTTTGTCGAATCGCTGTTGCCGGAACAACAGCAGAGCGCCCCGCTCCCCCATAAACAGTGGGCTCGGCGCCCGGCACGGACTGTGCAAACACACAAGCCACCGATCACTGCCCAGGAACCGTTCCATGACCGAACACCACGTCATCAACCCGCTTTCCATCGGCGTCGACTACGCCTCCCTGGCCGCGCGCTTTCGCCCGACTTTCCAACGCATCGCCGAGGGCGCGCTGGAACGGGAACACACCCGCACCCTGCCTCACGCGCCGATCCAATGGTTGAAGGAAGCCGGCTTCGGCGCCGTGCGCGTGCCGGTGGAGTACGGCGGCGGCGGTGCCTCGCTGCCACAGTTATTCGCGCTGCTGATCGAGCTGGCAGAGGCCGACTCCAACGTGCCCCAAGCCCTGCGCGGGCACTTCGCCTTTGCCGAGGACCGCCTGAATGCCGCGCCCGGTGCTGGCCGTGACCTGTGGTTCAAGCGCTTCGTCGACGGTGAGATCGTCGGCTGCGCCTGGACTGAAATTGGCAGCGTCGCCATCGGCGATGTGGTTACCCAGGTCACGCCGAACGGTGATCAGTGGGCGCTCAACGGCGAAAAGTTCTACAGCACCGGGAGCATTTTCGCTGATTGGATCGACGTGTACGCCCAACGCAGCGACACCGGCGGCGACGTGATTGCCGCCACCCGCGCGCGCCAGCCCGGAGTGGTACACAGCGATGACTGGGACGGTTTTGGCCAACGCACCACCGGCAGCGGTACTTCGCGCTTTACCGATGCCGTGGTGGAAGCCGAAAACGTCATCGACTTTGCCACCCGTTTCAAGTACCAGACCGCGTTTTATCAGCTGGTGCTACTGGCCAGCCTCGCCGGGATCGGCCGCGCGGCGCTCAAGGACGTGGCACACCACGTGCGCAGTCGCAAGCGCATCTACAGCCATGGCAATGCCGCCCATGTGAGCCAGGACGCACAGATCCAACAAGTGGTAGGCGAAGTCGCCGCACTGGTATATGCCGCCGAAGCCAGCGCATTGAAGGCCGCGGAGCCGGCGCAGCGGGCGTACCTGGCGCGGTTCGGTGCGGATGAAGCGGCCGAGCGTGAGGCCAATGTGGCGGCCGAAATCGAATCGGCCACGGCGCAGGTGGTGGTGTCGGAATTGATTCAGCGGGCCACCAGCGAACTGTTCAATGCGCTGGGAGCCTCGGATGTGCGTCAGGGCAAGGGTTTGGACCGGCATTGGCGTAACGCGCGGACCGTGTCCTCTCACAACCCGGTGATCTACAAGGCGCGGATTGTGGGGGACTGGGTGATCAATGGCACCGAACCGCCGTTCGTTTGGCAGATCGGCAATGGCCCGGCGAAAAGCTAAAGCGGGGGAACCCTGTGGGAGGGGTTTGCCCCCTCCCACCTCAGAACGCCAACTTGTAACCGACGGCCATCAACATGACCGCCAGGCAGGGACGCAATACACCGTCCGGGATCTTGCCGGTCATGTGGCTGCCGATGTAAATCCCCGGCAACGAGCCCATCAACAGAAACCCCAACAGGTGCCAGTCCATATTGCCCATGCCGGCATGGCCAAGGCCCGCCACCAGGGTCAGCGGCACGGCGTGGGCGATTTCGGTGCCCACCAGGCGGCGCGTGGCCAGGAACGGATAGAGGATAAACAGCGCCACGGTACCCAGGGCGCCGGCGCCGATGGACGTCAAGGCAACCATAGTGCCGAGGATCGCGCCGGTGAGCACCGTCAAGGCATTTAGGTTGCGCGGGTTCATGTGGTAGCTGTCGCCCGCGTGACGCTGAGCGAAGGCCAACAGGGTTTTCTTGAACAGGATCGCCAGCGCAGTCAGCAGCAGCACCACACCGAGGGCCTGCTTGATCACCGCGTTCATCGCGCTGGGGTCGGTGTGCAGGGTAGCCAGGAACCACAGGGTCAGCAGCACGGCGGGCACGCTGCCGAGGGTCAGCCAGCCGGTGATGGTCCAGTCGATGTTTTTGTTCCTGCTGTGCACCAGCACGCCACCGGATTTGGTGATGGCGGCGTACAGCAGGTCGGTGCCCACGGCGGTGGCCGGGTTGATGCCGAACCACAACAGAATCGGCGTCATCAACGAGCCGCCACCGACGCCGGTCATGCCGACGATAAAACCCACGATCAGGCCGGCAATGACGAAACCAACGTTACCCACTTCCATTAACAGCTACCTGCGGCCATATAAATTTCTGGCCGCAGGATAGCGATTTTTCTTATAACCACTTATATCAATATGATCTGACTTTATGCCTTTTAAGCCAGCCGCCGACACAGGTAGGCCTGCGTCTGGTAGGGAAACGCTACGGTCTCACGCCCGCGCAGGTCGGGATGGGTGTCGATCAGGGTGCGCAGTTGCGCGGTGACGCTGGCTTTTTGCGGGTCCGGCAGCGCCGCAATGAAGCTCACCGAGAGGAAACGATCGATGATCACTTCCTGGGGGCTGCCTACGTGCTGGTAGGCAAAACAGGTCAGTTCGGGCATGGAAAAATAATCGCCGCGCAAGGCATCACGCCAGTGGCCGGTGTGGAACCGTGGAGTGTCGCCTTCATAAGGCGTGATGATCTCGGTGATCGCCGCCACCCAGTCCACCGACTCGTCGCGCACATTCCACACCAGGCCCAGGCGCCCATCGGGCTTGAGTACACGGTGAATTTGCGCCAATGCCGCCTGTGTGGCGAACCAGTGGAAGGCCTGCGCGCACACGACGACGTCGGCACTCGCGGTGTCCAGGGGCATGGCGTCGGCGGTACCGAAAACCAGACGTACACCGGGCAATGCCTTGAGCAGTTGCTCGCCCATCTGCGCCACGGGTTCTACGGCGATAAGCGTCGGCGCCAGGCTGCTGAGCAACCGCGTGAACTTGCCGGTGCCGGCGCCCAGGTCGATCACCGTCGACTGGCTGGTAACCCCCAGCGTCTCGCTGAGCCAGCCCGTGAGCTGGCGGGGGTAATCCGGACGCCCCTGGGCGTAGGTGGCGGCCTGGGTTGAGAAACCTAGTTGAGCAGACGCGTGAACGGCAGTCATGGCCAATCTCTCCTCGGGTAAAACGGGGCCACAGTATGCTCTTTTGCTCACCTGCCTGCAGGCCGATCAGCTCGCGCTGCTGGGCAACCATACCCGAAACCGCGCGCCGCCCAGTGGTGACGCCTGCGCCGTGAGCGTGCCGCCCTGGGCCTCCAGCGCGCGCCGACTGATGGCCAGACCCAGGCCGAAGCCGCCGGTGGCGCGGTCGCGGCTACGGTCGAGACGGTAGAACGGTTCGAAGATACGCTCTCGCTGGTCCAGCGGAATGCCGATGCCGTCATCGTCCACCCAGATTTCGCAGCCCTTGGGGCACACCTTGACGCCCACCTGGATGCGTGTTTCGCAATAGCGCGTGGCGTTGCGCAACAGATTCTGCAACGCGCGGGCGGTGAGGCGCGGGTCAAGGCTGAAACGCTCGATGGCGCAGTCGAGCACCACGTCGATGACAATTTCGGGGTTTTCCAGTTCGTCGTCGACGCTGCCCAGCACGCTGTCGATAAATTCATCGAGCACCACGTCCACCCGCTCCGGCAACTGCGCCGGGTTCTGCAGGCGGCTGTAGGACAGCAGTTCCAGCACCAGCTCATCCAGCTCGCGAATATGCGCCACCAGGCCGTGCAGACGCTCGCGACTGGCCGGGGGCAGGTCTTCGGAAAGCGCCAGGGCCAGGCCGAAATCCAGACGCGTGAGCGGCGTGCGCAGTTCGTGGGAGACCGCGTTGAGCAGATCACGCTGCTGATTGAGCAGGTGCTCGATGTCGTCGGCCATGGTGTCGAACACCGCCGCCAGGCTGCCGATACTGGAATGGGCGGGAACGCCCGTGCGCTCCGTCAGGTTACCCTGACCCAACTGCGCGGCGGTGCTTTTCAAGCGTTCCAGATCGCGCCAGTGCGGGCGCAACCAGGCCAGCAGGCACACCAGCAGCGCCGCGACGATCAGCACGTTGATCGCCCAATACAGCAGGTTCATGTCCAGCGGGTCCGGCGGGACGGTCAGCTTGACCACGAACTGATCGTTGATCGGCGAGCTGATCTCTTCCATCCAGCCCCACTCGCCCAGGCGCACCACCGGTCTGCCCTGCTCCAGCAAACGCGCTTCTTCCGGGGTATAGCTCGCGTCCTGGCGCAGCAGCAATTGCACGCTCAGCGGGGCGAAGTCACGCCCCAGTTGCTCGGTCACCTGGGACCAGCGCTCCACCGGTGCACGCTGGTACTGCTTGACGATCAGGTGCTGCTGGCCGCGGGTCTGCTCGATGTTGTAGTTCAGGTAACGGTGTTCGAACAGCTGGATCACCAGCTTGGGAATCAGGTAGATCGCGGCGCTATAGGTGACGATGGTGATCAGGAAGAGGCGAATCAGCACGCGCAGCATGGTTCAGCATTCCCACTCGGAACGGCTGAACAGGTAGCCCTTGCCCCACACCGTTTTGATCTTGCGGGCTTCGCCGGCATGGTCGTCGAACTTGCGCCGCAGCTTGGAGATGGCCACGTCCACCGAGCGGTCGGTGCCGTTGAACTCGATACCGCGCAGGCGTTGCAGGATCTGGTCGCGGCTGAGCACTTCGCCGGCGTGCCGCGCCAGCACCACCAGCAGGTTGTATTCGCCGCTGGACAGCTCCACCGCCTGGTCGCGCCAGGTCACGGTGCGCTCCGACAGGTCGATGCACAGGTTGCCCATCAGGATCCGGTCGTTGGCCACCTGGGGCTCGGACAAACTGCTGCGGCGCAGCAAGGTACGCACCCGCGCCAGCAGCACGCGCGGTTCGCAGGGTTTGGTGACGTAGTCATCGGCGCCCATTTCCAGGCCCAGCACCTGGTCGTGGCTGTCGTCGCGCGCGGTGAGCATCAGGATCGGCAGGCAGGCCGAATCGGCGCGCAGCAGGCGGCACACCTGCAGGCCGTCAAGCCCCGGCAGCATCAGGTCGAGAATCACCAGGTCCGGCGGATCGCGGCGCGCGCGTTCTTGCACCAGGTCGCCACGGCTGAGCACGTTGACGTGGTAGCCGTTGCGTTCCAGGTAGCTGGCGATCAGCTCGGATAGTGCGGCGTCGTCTTCCACCAGAAGGATGTTGGGCATGAAGGTGTTTCCAAAAAATGCAGTGATGTGTCGTACACAAACCCACTTTGGGAGGAGGCTTTCCCCCTCCCATGTTGGATCTTCAATGTTTGCAGGATTGTGCAAGGATATACGCCCTCGGCGCCCCGCGCGCCGCACCTTACATTTCTTCACAGACGACCTACACAGCTTCACAGCACCACGGCGCAGGTGCCTTTAGGATGCGCCAGTCATTATTGGGATAAGAGCATGTCGAAGAATCTGTTTGCGCCGTTTTGCCTGCTGGCCCTGACGCTGGCCCTGAGTGCCTGTGACCAGTCGGCCGACGAAACGCCGGAAATGCCCGTGGCCAACGTGCGCATCGAAACCCTTGAGGCCAAACCCCTGTCCATCAGCAGCGAATTGAGCGGGCGCATTGCCGCGCCGCGCATCGCCGAAGTGCGCGCGCGGGTGGCCGGCGTGGTGATGCAACAGGTGTTCAAGGAAGGCCACGACGTCAAACAGGGCGACGTGTTGTTTCGCATTGACCCGGCGCCCTTCAAGGCCGACCTGGACAGCGCCAAGGCCAACCTGAGCAAGGCCGAGGCCAATGCGTTCCAGGCGCGCCTGCAGGAACAGCGCTACAGCCAGTTGGTGGAAGGCAACGCCATCAGTGGCCAGGACTACGACAACGCCCGCGCCGCCGTACGCCAGACCCAAGCCGAAGTCGCCGCCAACAAAGCCGCCGTCGAGCGCGCCAGGCTCAACCTGGGCTACGCCACCGTGACCGCACCGATTTCCGGACGCATCGGCCGCGCGCTGGTCACCGAAGGCGCATTGGTCGGCCAGAACGAAGCCACGCCACTGGCGATCATCCAGCAACTGGACCCGATTCACGCCGACCTCACCCAATCCACCCGTGAGCTGAACGACCTGCGCCGCGCCTTTCGCGCCGGCAGCCTGAAGCAGGTCGGCCAGGACCAGGCCAAGGCCACGTTGATCCTGGATGACGGCAGCCTCTACCCGCTGCCGGGCAAACTACTGTTCGCTGAAATCAGCGTCGACCCGGGCACCGGGCAGATCATCCTGCGCAGCGAGTTCCCCAACCCGGACCTGGACCTGCTGCCCGGCAGCTTCGTGCGGGTGCGCCTGGAACAGGCCGTGGATACCCAAGGCCTGAGCGTGCCGCAGCGCGCCATCACCCGCGACAGCGCCGGCATCCCCATGGTACTGCTGCTGGACGCCGAGCAGACCGTAAGCCAGCAACCGGTGGAACTGGGCGCGGTGGTCGGCGATCGCTGGGTGGTCAGCCATGGCCTCAAACCCGGTGACCGCATCATCGTGGAAGGCCTGCAGCACGCGCGGCCCGGTGAGAAAGTCCAAGTGGACGACAGCCCGGCCAAGCTGGCCAAGAAGGATTCCTGAGCATGCCGCAGTTTTTCATCGACCGCCCGGTCTTCGCCTGGGTGGTGGCCCTGTTCATTCTGCTCGCCGGCCTGCTGGCCATCCCGCAATTGCCGGTGGCCCAATACCCCAACGTTGCGCCGCCGAAAGTGGAAATTTACGCGGTGTACCCCGGTGCCTCGGCGCAGACCCTGGATGAGAGCGTGGTGAGCCTGATCGAACAGGAACTCAACGGCGCCGATCACCTGTTGTATTTCGAATCCCAGAGCAGCCTGGGTTCGGCGACGATCACCGCCACCTTCCAACCCGGCACCAACCCGGAAATGGCCCAGGTGGATGTGCAGAACCGCCTCAAGGCCGTGGAGCCGCGCTTGCCCCAGGCCGTGACGCAACAGGGTCTGCAGGTGGAAAAAGTCTCCGCGGGTTTCCTGCTGCTGGTGACCCTCACCTCCAACGACGGCAAGCTCGATGACGTCGCGCTCAGCGATTACCTGGCGCGCAACGTGATGAACGAACTCAAGCGCCTGGACGGGGTGGGCAAGGCCCAGCTGTACGGCGCCGAGCGCGCCATGCGCATCTGGATCGACCCGCAGAAGCTGATCGGCTTCAACCTGACCCCGGCCGACGTGAACGCCGCCATCGCCGCGCAGAACGCCCAAGTCTCGGCCGGCAGTATCGGCGACTTGCCGGGCACCAACACCCAGGAAATCACCGC
>Ga0182008_10001347_pt1 | contig 16699 bp, 10 predicted proteins | sample Sormic07211129_1_FD_120482 | JGI IMG/M metagenome (GOLD analysis project Ga0182008, IMG submission 120482) | Rhizosphere microbial communities from Sorghum bicolor, Mead, Nebraska, USA - 072115-129_1 metaG | ecosystem: Host-associated > Plants > Roots > Rhizosphere | place: USA: Nebraska...
CCGCGCCAATTGAGATCGATCTAAATGATCAGTATCTACCTTTTCCAGGAAATGTAACAGGCTTTCACCATCATACCATTGCATGTTTTCAGATGCCTGCACCACATTATCGCCTTTAAGTGCACTCACCGGGATATAAGTTACATCTGCCAATTTTAACTGCTGGGCAAGGATTTTATACTTCTCTATGATTGAACTGTAAACGGTTTCGCTGTAATCAACCATATCCATTTTATTAATGCAAACCACCACATGTTTAATGCCCAATAAAGAAACAATATATGTGTGACGAATAGTCTGTTCAACCACACCGTTACGCGCATCAATTAAAATAATAGCTAAATTAGCTGTAGAGGCTCCGGTAACCATGTTTCTGGTATATTGAATGTGGCCTGGAGTATCAGCTATTATAAATTTACGTTTTTCCGTCTGAAAATATTTATAGGCTACATCAATGGTGATACCCTGCTCACGTTCTGCCCTTAAGCCATCTGTTAAAATGGCTAAATCTATTGTTCCATCATCATTTTTACGGTTGGAGCGCTGCAAAGCTTCTAACTGATCGGCTAAAATAGAATCTGTATCATATAACAAACGGCCAATTAAGGTACTCTTACCATCGTCTACGCTGCCTGCTGTGAAAAATTTTAATATGTTCATTTTTTTAGATATGAGATAATAGATATGAAATATTAGACAGATGTAAGGTTCTCAAATCTTACATCCCAAGGCTCAAACCGCTCTTAAAATTTTAATATGTTTTTTTAGATATAAGATAATAGATATGAGACAAATGCAAGATTCTCAAATCTCACTTCTAAAACCTCAAATCTTCCTTTAAAAATACCCTCCCTTTTTCCTGTCTTCCATTGCCGCTTCAGAAACTTTATCATCCAGGCGTGCACCACGTTCTGAAATTTTCGAGGCACTGATTTCCGAAATAATATCATCGATCAAAAATGCATCCGATTCTACCGCAGCGGTGCAAGACATATCGCCAACCGTACGGAACCGAACCTGTTTGCGTTCTACCACATCTTTATCATCCATATTTAAAAACGGCGACGCCGCCATTAACTGTCCGTTTCTGGTGATTACATCGCGTTCGTGTGAGAAATAAATGCTTGGCAGATCGATTTTCTCCCGGCGGATATAATTCCAGACATCTAATTCTGTCCAGTTACTGATCGGGAATACGCGGATGTTTTCACCTTTATGGATTTTACCATTGTAAATGTTCCAAAGTTCAGGACGTTGACGTTTGGGGTCCCACTGGCCAAACTCATCACGAACAGAAAAAATGCGCTCTTTTGCCCTGGCTTTTTCTTCATCTCTACGTGCACCCCCAATACAGGCATCAAACTGGTATTTGGCAATGGTATCAAGCAAGGTTACGGTTTGCAAAGCATTTCTACTGGCATTTTTACCCGTCTGTTCCACCACTTTACCTTGATCTATTGATTCCTGTACAGAACCCACAATCAGTTTTTCGCCGATCCTTTCGATCATCTGATCGCGGTAAGTAATGGTTTCTTCGAAATTATGACCTGTATCTATGTGTACCAAGGGAAAAGGAAATTTCCCCGGACGGAAAGCTTTTTCTGCCAAACGAACCAAAGTAATTGAATCTTTGCCGCCAGAAAATAGTAGCGCCGGTTTTTCAAACTGACCTGCTACTTCACGCAAAATATGAATAGCCTCAGCCTCCAGTTCGTCTAAATAATCAAAATTATATGTACTCATTACAATTGTTGGAATGTTTAAAAATTGAATGTTGGAATGTTCCGATCATTCCATATTATATTTGTTGTTATTGTTTTGCTAAAAATTGTTGAAAGGTTTGAAAGTTGAAATGTCATATTTATCTTCTGACACTACAATTTACACTCATCCATTCACATTTTTCATCTTATATCTCCATCATCCATCTTACCTCTTCCATTTTACACCTGCTAAGAAGCAGCATGCAGACCACATTCTTTTTTACTCTGGTCTTCCCACCACCATCTCCCGGCCCTAAAATCTTCGCCAGGCTGTACCGCCCTGGTACATGGTGCGCAACCTATACTCGGAAAACCCTTATCATGCAAGGTATTGTACACAATATTATGCTCTTTAATATAAGCTTTCACATCATCCAAAGTCCAGTCGAAAATAGGATGAAATTTAACGAGCTGATTGCCTTCGTCCCATTCCAAATCGTGCATATCTTCGCGATTGGCGCTCTGATCTGCTCTGATGCCAGTTATCCAGATTTTGTTTCCGTTCAATGCTCTTTTTAAAGGTTCGATTTTACGGATGTAACAGCATTCTTTTCTGTTTTCTACCGATTCGTAAAAGCTATTGGGGCCTTTGGTATTCACCAGATCCTGTAACAGTTCGTTCTTTGGATAATAGGCGTGAATGGGCTTATTATAAATCTCTAACGTGCGGTTCCAAACATAATAAGTTTCCGGAAACAAACGTCCGGTTTCTAAAGTAAAAACCTTTATCGGTATATTATTGGCAAAAATTAAATGGGTTACAGCCTGATCTTCCCAGCCAAAACTAGTCGAAAATATAATACGGTCGGCGTATTGATCTGCCAAAAATTTCAGTTTATCAACGGTGCTTAAACCTTCAAGTGCTGCTTTTATCTCCTCTAAATCCCCCATCGCTAAATTAATTTTAAAATAAACATGATTACACTCCTTAAGCTTACGATCATCACAATAATTCCCACGGCAACCATAATGGTTTTTGCAGAAATTTTGTTGGATACTTTTGCGGCTATCGGCGATGCGATTGCACTACCGATAATTAAACCCACAACGGCTTCCCAGTGTTTGCCACCCAACATGGTAAAAAAGGTAAGCGAACTTAAGGTAGCGATAAAAAAACGGCTGATTTTAACCGTACCCAAAGAAAATAAGGGATGCCTGCCACCTGCAATTAAACTGGATAATACGATCGATCCCCATCCGCCACCAAAGGCTGCATCTATAAAACCACCAACAAAGCCTAACAAACCAATTTTTTTGATTTTTTGATCGGCTTTTTTTCTTTTAATATTAAAGGCTTTCATTAGAATAACAGCCCCCAGAAATAAGGTATAAACAGCCACAACCGGTTTAACATAACTGCTGTAGTGCTCTAAAGATGAGAGAATATAGGCACCTAAAACGGCTCCGATTATGGCAGGAAGAATCAGAATTTTAAATAATTTCCAATTTACATTCCCCATCCGGTAATGCATCCAGCCTGCAATTCCGTTACTCATTACTTCAGAAATATGGATGGCCATACTTGCTGATGCAGGAGGTAGGCCCATCGCCAGTGAGAATGATGCCGTGGTAACACCGTACGACATCCCAATGGCACCATCTATTAATGCAAATGCAAATCCTGCGCCTAAAAACCAATAAAATAACGGATCAATATTGATTAAAAAATACTGGAAGTCCGGCTCGGTATTCCACAAAGAAAATCCGATAGCGCCAATCAGTAAAACCGATGCTACCCATATTAACCATTTAATATTTTGCTCCGCAAAACTTTTTTTAGGGTTAATTAAACTTTGGGTAACCTTGTTCAGTTTTTTAACCTTGGCAGAAAAATCGCCATTTAAGGTCTGGCGCAAAGCACTCATGTTCTGCAGGGTTTCATCCAGTTCAGCCGGTAAACCTTCGTTTAATATCTGCTTTAAGCGTTTGGCAATGGTTGGCGACTTACCATTAGTAGAAATGGCGATCTTTAAATCGCCTTTTTGAACGATACTTCCCAGATAGAAATCGCACAGTTCCGGTTTATCGGCCACATTGATCAACAAACCACGCTCGTGCGTAACCTTTCTGATCTCGTCATTTAAAATATAGTTATTGGTGGCCGAAAAAACGATGTCAACATCGTTCAGGTCTTCTACGTCAAAACTTTTTTGCTTAACTTTTATTAGCGGATAATTTGCAATAAGTGCATAAACCTCTGGCGATACCTGCTCGGCCACAATGGTTATGGTAGCACCCTGGCTATTATTTACAATTGCCGTTAACTTCTCCAAACCAATATTACCTGCACCAATTAATAATGTACGCAGCTTGTTCAGTTTTATAAAAACCGGAAAAAGCTGGTTACCTTTTTCTTCCTCAGAAAAAGACGCTGCACTATCAGGTTGGTTAGGCAATACTTGCATATTGTTTAATTAATTTCTTAAATGACGGATGTAATGATACCACCTCTCCAAAAATTAATAAAGCAGGTGCTTTAATATTTTCTTGCTGCACCAAACTTTCTATGGTTTCTACCACGCCAACAACCAATTTTTCATCCGCTGCCGATCCATTCTGCACCACTGCAGCTGGTAAATTGTGCTTGCCGGCAGCTTTAAAAATCTCTACAATTTTAGCTAATTTTTTAAGCCCCATCAGCACCAAAACGGTTGCTTTCGACTGCGCTGCCTGATAAATATCGGCCGAAACTTCACCAGATGTGGTTGTTCCGGTAATTACCCAGAAACTTTCGCTCATGCCGCGGTGCGTAACCGGAATCTGTTGTAAGCCAGGCACACCGATTGAACTCGAAATGCCCGGAATAACGCTAACCGGAATGCTGTATGATGCGGCATAATCCAGTTCCTCATATCCCCTGCCAAAAACAAATGGGTCACCACCTTTTAAACGTACTACGTGGCCGTAATTTAAGGCATAATCAATCATTAATTTATTAATGGTATCCTGAGGATAAGAATGCTCACCGGAACGTTTTCCTACATAAACCTTGATCGCTTCTGCGGGGGCATGCTCCAATAAAGCCTCGTTGGTTAAAGCATCATACAATACCACATCGGCAGTCTGCAATGCCTTTACACCTTTCAGCGTCAATAAGTCGGGATCACCAGGACCTGCACCTAAAAGCGTAATTTTTGATTCTATATTTAATTTCTGATCGCTCATCTTTGTCTTTTAATTTGGAATGATTGAATTTTGAATGAATGAATGTTTAATAACAAGTGTTTATCATCATTCTCTAACTCTATCATTCTCTAATTCTATCATTCTCTAATTCTATCATCCTCTAATTCTATCATTCAGTTACTTCAGCATTACCGCTCTTTTCTCTTTAATCTGATTTAAAAATTGACTGGCTTCTTCAAAATATTTTTTTGCAAACTCAGCCGTTGGTTCATTTTTATTGATCTGTAAAACCAGGTCAGAGAAATTGGTTGATAAATTAAATTCACCGGTTTCTACATAATGATTATCAAATTCACGGATTACACCAACCTGGGTGCTACTATTTACCCCTTTATCCAACAATAGCGATTTTGCTGCGCTCACAAAAGTTGCGTAGGTATGGTAAATGGCATCCGCATAAGCGCCCTGATCTAAATTCTGTTTTGCCCAACCGAATTTTTCATCAGCTTCCAACAATAAAGTAGCCACTAAATCAATCACCACACCCGCACATTCTCCAACACCGATGGCGGTTACAAATTCTTCAACATGTCCCCAGTCTACGAACTCTTCTGTCGTCAGGTTGGTTAAATCAGCCAAAGGTTTTAACAACTGATAAAAATGGTCTTTACCTTTTCTATCATAATATTGGTGAAAGTTTTCATCGGCCAGGTTGTTGGCTTTAAAATCATTTAAAATGAAATGTAAAACACTCGTAGCCCTTTTAGAAGGAACTTTGATTACGCGTTCTGCAACACGCCCAACACCATTGCCAACCGTACCGCCACCAAGCATTACCTGAACAGCCGGTACCACTTTCCCTTCCGCTTTCACCGAACTTCCATGAAAACCAATCTCGGCCAGGCCATGCTGCCCGCAGGAGTTCATGCAACCACTGATTTTGATCTTGATGTTTTTCTCGTAAATAAACTCGGGGAAATCAGTATAAATTACTTCTTCCAAAACTTCGGCAAGCGTCATCGAATTGGAAATACCTAAATTACAGGTATCGGTTCCGGGGCAGGTGGTGATATCGGCCAGACTATCAAAGCCCGCTGTAGTAAATCCAATTTTATTTAACGCGGTATAAAGGGATGGCAATGCATCCTTGCGGACAAATTTTAACAATAAACCCTGGTTTTGGGTAATCCTGATTTCATCAGCCACATATAACCTGATGGCATCAACAAAAGCCCTTGCCTGATCCGTTTTGATATCCCCTACCTGAACTTTTACATAAACACCATAGAACCCGGTTTGCTTTTGTTCAATTACGTTGGTGGCTAACCAGTGTTTATAATGGGCTTCGTTCAATATCTCTACGTCAGGATATTCTTGTTCTAAAGGCAACGCCGGCTGTTGAACAGCGTTGATATCTATTTTAAAGGTTTTTACCTTGTTGGCAATGCGTTCTTCAGCTACCAAACGTAAAACTTCTTCTAAGCCTAATTTTTGAACCAGGTATTTTAAACGTGCTTTGTTACGGTTGTTTCGCTCGCCATAACGGTCGAAAACGCGAAGCACAGACTCAGTAAAAGGGATTAGCTGCTCCTCAGGCAAAAATTCGTGAACGGCATTGGCCAGAAAGGGCTGTGCGCCTAAACCACCGGCAAATAAAACCTTGAAGCCACGTTCGCCATTTTCGTTAATTTTTGGAATAAATCCTAAATCGTGAATGTAGCTGAATGCGGTATCTCTATCGCTCGAAGAAAAGGAAATTTTAATCTTGCGCCCCATTTCCTGACAGATGGGGTTGCGTAAAAAGTAAGCAAATACCGCTTGTGCATAAGGTGAAACATCAAAAGGTTCTTCGGCGTCAATTCCGGCATTTGGAGAAGCAGTTACATTACGTACCGTATTTCCACAGGCCTCTCGAAGCGTAATATCATCTTGCTCCAACTTAGCCCAAAGCTCGGGTGTGCGATCTAAACTCACATAATGAATCTGAATATCCTGACGGGTGGTAAGGTGTAAATTGCCACTGCCATATTCATCAGCAATATCGGCAATACGCAACAACTGCTTAAAAGTTACCTTCCCAAAAGGTAATTTAATACGCACCATTTGCACGCCTGGCTGTCTTTGTCCGTAAACACCACGTGCCAAACGCAGACTTCTAAACTTTTCGTCGTGTATAGTTCCATCTCTGAAAGCTTTAATCTTATTCTCCAAATCGATAATGTCCTGCTCGACAATCGGATTTTCGAGTTCTGTTCTGAAACTTTGCATATGTGTTGTTAGCTTTATTCTAAAAATGCTTCCGTGTTACCGAGAAGCATTCCATATTTTATACTTAAAATTATCTGTAGGCTCCTGTTACTGTGTTATAAAACAACAGCACATCATTTGCTTAGCGGTTAACTGATTGGGTATAAAATTGGAGTTCATATGCCAAATATATAAAGTATATAGGAATAGTAGTAATTTATTGTAAAAAAATTATTCCAATAAAACGTCATTTCTACTGGAACAATGTAAAAGGGAGAGCTTTATGAATTAAATTCTTTAAATATTAGCAGAACTACCAACTGAAAACTGTTAACTGCAACTGATTCGGGCGTTCCCCAAGCTACGCAAGAGGCGGGCTTTCCAGGGCTACGCTTCGCTCCGGTACCGATAAAGGATCGGCACTGACCCATTAGCATCCCCTAACGCAGCGTTATCGCAAAATTGATCAGACTTCTGAAATGAGGCCTAAGCCCTGCGGCCGAATAGCAACTTTGCAAATCTTTACATTTAATACCCCTGGTTTGTAACGAGGATTTAAGAGGCTTGCACTTTTGATGCAATAAATAGTACATCAATGACGATAAAATCTGGTGCTAACGAGCGTTAAATGATTTATTCTTTATAAACGATAGAATCGTATAGCTATAGATGCACTCGTTTGGAAACGAGCGCAAGCGTTACAAATTTATTTTTAATGGAATAAATAGTGCATTAGTTGCGATAAAATCTGGTGCTAACGAACGTTAAATGATTTATTCTTTATAAACGATAGAATCGTATTGCTATTGATGCACTCGTTTGGAAACGAGCGCAAGCGTTACAAATTTATTTTTAATGGAATAAATAGTGCATTAGTTGCGATAAAATCTCGTGCTAACGGGCGTTAAAGTCTTTATCCTTTATAAACGATAGAATCGTATCGCTATTATGCACTCGTTTGGAACCGAGCACAAGCGTTATAAAAAAAATAAATACTATAAATTAATGGCGCCGATTTTCAGGTTGTCTTCACGGCCGATCACATCTGCAATGCTGGTTTCGGTTAAAACCTTTAGCGTAGCATCTCTTACATCAATAAAAGCACTCCTGATTCCGCATGTTTTCTCATCTACACACTCATCACATTTATGGTAAAAATTTAAACTTGCGCACGGGACCATGGCAATCGGTCCATCCGTCACCCGCATTACATGTACCAATAAGATATCTTCTGGTTTTTTATTGAGGCTATAACCACCTCCGGCACCCTTTTTACTGTACAAAAAGCCGGCATTACGCAGATCGAGCAGGATTTGCTCCAGGAATTTTTTAGGAATATGCTCCTCCTCTGCAATCTTCGAAATCTGCATTGGCGGTTTATCTAAATTTTTACCTAGCGCAACAAGCGCTTTTATGGCATATTTTGTTTTTTTGGATAGCATATTTGTACAAAGCTAATAAAAGAAAGTAAATTATAAAATATGCAACAGTCAGGAGATTTTAATTCCCCGCACTATCATATTCATAAATATAATGCCCCATAATCATAATTGCTTTAATCAAACGCAGGTAAAAATAAAGGTATGGATAAACAGAAGAACAGTTATTAGCGTTTAAAATCTACTTTTACGCTCAATGCCGAACTACAGATTTTAATCATGAAAAGAAAACTCAATCTATTGCCGCTCCTTATCGTTGCCATTATATTTTTCACCCTCAATGCTTATGTTTTATCTGGCCTGGGTTCCATCAACCAATCTGGTTTATTAAGTCCAATTTTTTGGATATTTATCATCAGCTTAACTTTTGCCTTATTCTTCGCCATTCAGCAGATGCGTATTCAGGGCATCAATAAGTTTTTCCAGATCGTCAGTCACGCTTTTCTGATTGTTTTCGCCGCAGAAATTGTATTTGCCTTTTTTCTGCTACTTGGCGATATTTTGCGTTTATTAATGGCACTGGCAACTAATTTTGAACCTGGCGGATTTTATATAGCTCCCCGTAACATTTACTGGGTAGATTTTGCTTTGGTGATGTTCTGCCTAACCATTGCGCTTTTTGCTTATGGCATTACCCAGGGAAAATATGCGTACCGTGTAATTAAACATACCTTGTATTTTGATGATTTGCCTGCAAGCTTTGATGGTTTTACCCTAACACAGATCTCTGATGTACACGCCGGGAGTTTTACCAACCCTAAAGCAGTTCAAAAAGGTATAGATATGATCAATGCGCAAAAAAGCGACTTATTTGTGTTTACCGGTGATTTGGTCAATAATGCCGCTACCGAAATTGTTCCCTACATCGGGCATTTTTCACAGATTAAAGCACCATTCGGACAGTTTTCTGTTTTAGGAAACCACGATTATGGCGATTATATCAAGTGGCCTTCAGAAGCAGATAAAATACAGAACCTGAACCGATTAAAAGCCTACCACAAAGAACTGGGTTTTAAACTGTTATTAGATGAACATGTAGAACTCCATAAGCATGGAGAAAAAATCATATTGGCGGGAATTGAAAACTGGGGCATTGGCTTCGGCGAACGTGGCGACTTAAACAAAGCCCTGCAAAACACAACTACTGAAGATTTTAAAATCCTCTTATCGCACGATCCGTCTCATTGGGATGCACAGGTAAAAAATTACCCATCTAAAATCCACTTGTCGCTGGCCGGCCACACGCATGGCATGCAATTTGGCATTGAAGCTTTTGGCATCAAGTGGAGCCCCGTGAAATTCCGTTACAAACATTGGGCGGGCATTAAGACCGAAAATGGCAAATACTTAAATGTGAACAGGGGCTTTGGTTTCCTTGGTTTTTCTGGTCGGATTGGGATCTGGCCCGAGATTACGGTAATTGAGTTGAAGAGGAAATAAAAAATATCGTCATTGCCTACAATTCTTTCTAAAAAAAAGGTCGTCATTTCGAGCGAAGTGCAACGAAGCCGAGAAATCTGCTTAGATAGATCTCTCCATTCCGCTGCGCTACAGTCGAGACGACGACCAATAGCGTTAGTAATTAAGGGTATAGGTTAGGTTGTAAGTACGGCCGCGGCCAGCATAATAAAAAGTTTCTGGTCTGGCCAAAGATGAATACAAATACTGTGAACGTTGACTCCAAATGGTTTGGTAATTTTTGTTCAATAGGTTTTGCACACCTATCGACAGGCTGCCGGTAAATATTTTAACTGATCCCAATAAATCAACGGTGGTATAACCCTTTAATTCCCTGCCCGTTCCAACGCCATCTTTAGAATTAAATGAGTGGAAAATCTGTGCCTTTAAACCAAATGCTTTACCGTTATAACCTAAATAACCTGCCAATTTAGATGGACTGGCTAAGGTTACATCCTGTAAAGCCCAGCTGCCATCGGTATTTTGTTTCTGTGTTTTAATGTACAAACCATTCGCTCCTGCCTCGAAACCGTTTTTCAGGTTTAATGACAATGAACCTTCGATACCTAAATTTCTTACATTTTCATCGAAAACTTCGATATTGAATGTACTGTTGGTTTTTACGTTTTTATCCGATAACGCATAAAAACCAGCCACCTGTGCATTAAATACACCTGTACGATAACGGTACCCTGCTTCGTACTGTTTTGTTTTGATACCGGTTAAAGGTGAACCTGCCACATTAATGGAGTTGCCCAAATTATAATTGGTACCCACCAAAGTGTAGCTTCCCTGTCCGTAATATTTAGCCGGATCGGCTAAATTAAATCCTTGCGAAAAGTTAACCCAAACCTGTTGCGGCGCATTGATCTTAAATACCAAACCACCATTTAGCAAATTTACATCGTAATGGTTTTGGCCACCGGCAATAGCCGTTGCAGTGCTGCCAACGCCATACGCTAAAGGCACGGATGCAGCTGTACCAACAAAATCACCAACTTTAACAAACATCCGTTGCTGGCGTACCCCTCCCGATAAACTTAAGAAGTCGGTTACTTTAACCTGCGCCTGTAAAAATCCGGATAAGCCGTTTACCCTGAAATTCGGATAACGGGCAATTGTAGCCACAGTAGTATTGTTTAAACCACCGGATGCAAAGGCTTTTGCTCTATCGAACAAAGCCTGCTGGGCATTAAAACTCTCGTGATCTGCATCAATACCATAAGTAAGATTCAATCTGTTCCAGTCTTTGTTCAATACCAGTTTTAAAGCACTGTAGTTGGTGTTCTGGATAGACGAACCGCTGTAAAGCCGCTGTGGTATAGCAGCCTGCCCCGGGAATGGGTGAAAACTGAACTGCTCATTTCTGGCAGCGGCCTGTATATAAAGCGTTTGCCCGCATAAGATATCACTCGCCTGGTAATTGGCATTGATATTTGCCCTGCTTGTTTTTGGATCAACATCAGAATAATAACCGTTTCTCATTTCCAAAAATGCCGGATTTGATAATAAGCCAGCATAATTGGTTCCTAAAAACAGATCTTTTTCCCCGCGGTAACCAGAGTTATAATATTGTGCATTTACCGACAATTTCTGGTACGCTGTTAATTTAAATTCTGTGCTTGCGAAGAAATCGAACGATTGGTTGTACTGTAAGTCGGTTTGGGTAATATCAGTAAAAATCTGCTTTCCATCTGCACCATAGGCCGCACTGTTTTTCTGAAAAGCCATACCAATGCGCCCGTTCCAATCTTTACTCCCGCCAGAAATGGCCTGTGCTACGCGCACATCATGATCACTTTTTTCTTTTAAACCACTTCGCACACCAAGCTGTGTAGTAAAACTGGGTTGACTATCCTGTCCTTTTTTGGTAATGATATTGATGATACCACCTGTTGCGCCGCCGCCATAAACAGCACTTGCGCCTGATAAAACTTCGATCCTTTCGATGTTAAACGGATCGATTGATTCGAACTGGCGGCTTACACCCCGCGTACTGTTTAAAGAAACCCCATCAATCATCACGAGGGCATCCCTACCGCGCTGGTTCTGGCCGTAATTGGTACGCCCTTCAGGACCTGCATCCAAACTCGGGATTAATTGCGCCAGGGTTTGCTTTAGCGGAACACCTGCCCTGGCCTGCTCCTGGATTTTGGCACCATCAACCACCCAAACTGTACCTGGTATTTCACTGATTCTGGTTGGTTTACGTGATGATACCACTACCACCTCCTGCATATTTGAGGTTGGGCTTAAGTTGATGGTTAAATTAACCGTTTGACCTTTAACCAGGTTCACCTTTTGTAAAACAGTAGTATACCCTACATAACTCACCTGTAACTGGTAGGCACCCTCTTTCAGCTCTAGCTGGAAGCTTCCATCTGCATTTGTTGTGGCAGAGGAACCCTTTCCTTCCACTGTTATATTTGCCCCGGCTAAGGGAGCTGTTTCTCCAAGCACTTTCCCGGTTACGGTTTGTGCTTTTCCTGTGAAAATAAAGCCACAGATCAAGATTGCAATTGCGTATATATTCTTCATGAACAATTAATTTTTTCTGCAAATCAATCATTAATTTAGATTAAATACAAATAAATTTATTTATTTTTTCGTTATATGACGCTCAAAAACAATGATTAAATTCATCTTAAAATGCTTATTAACAATAAATTAAAAATAATTTAAAATATTATTTTTAATCAATCTAAATAAAAACATAACTTAGCCTTCAGAACGCATCGTTAAAAAAACCACTAATTAAAAACATATAGAAAACTAATTAAGCATACAAATCAGACTTCAAAAGCTAGTCGGTTATTGCCTTATTAATCTTAAAATTTTGAAAAATTAAACCTAATGTTTGCATCAGACCTCGAAAAACATGAACTTATAGATTTCCTCACGGAAAGTCCGACAAAGGAAATCTTTCACCACGAAAATGAAGCGGAATACCTGCATGCTGTAGGAAAAGTTACTCAAGCCGTAAAAAAATTCCTCAATAACAACCAGCAACCTTTCAGTGGAATATTGCCATCGAAATTAAGGCCGCTGTTTGATTCGATTGAATTTGAAAAAACGCACGACAACTATGATGCTTTGCTTAAAGAAGTTGAACAACTTTACACCAGTCATGCAGTTGCCTTTCACCACCCCGCTTACATTGCCCATTTAAACTGCCCGATCGTGATTCCGGCAGTGGCTGCTGAAGTAATGATTTCGGCCATCAATTCCTCGATCGATACCTGGGATCAAAGTGCCGGCGGTACGTTAATCGAGCAAAAATTAATAGAATGGACCTGCGATCAGATTGGTTACTGCAAAAAAGCCGACGGTATTTTTACCAGTGGTGGTACACAGAGCAATTTAATGGGACTTTTACTGGCCCGCGATCATTATTCCGTTACCGCGCTAAACCATAATATTAAAGTTGAGGGTTTACCCCGGGAAGCTTCCCGTTTCAGAATATTTGTTTCTGAAAAAGCGCATTTCAGCATCCAGAAAAATGCATCGTTACTGGGTTTGGGTGAAAAATCAGTAATCAAGATCAAAACCGACCGCAGTTTCAGAATGAATACGGTTTTACTGGAAGATGCCATTAAGCGGGAAATTGCTCAGGGTAATATGCCTATTGCCGTTGTAGGCACGGCTGGCACGACCGACTTCGGAAACATTGATCCGCTGAGGGAAATTGCGCGTATAAGTAAAAAATACAATACCTGGTTCCACATTGATGCCGCTTACGGTTGTGGATTATTACTGACAGATAAGTATAGGGGCCTGCTCAATGGTATCGAACTTGCACATTCGGTTACCGTTGATTATCATAAATCGTTCTTCCAGCCGGTAAGCAGTAGTGGTTTCCTGGTACGCGATAAAAATTTTTTCAACCTGATTACGCACCACGCTGATTATTTAAACCCAAAAGACCATGATGAAGATGGATTACCGAACCAGGTGAACAAATCGATACAAACCACCCGAAGATTTGATGCCTTAAAACTTTGGTTTACGCTCAGGATGATGGGAAGAAAAAAACTCGGCGGCTATTTCGATACCATTATTGAAACCGCAGCAAAGATTGCCGATTTGTTACACTCGGATAACGATTTCGAACTGATGAACGAATCAGACATCAGTGCATTAGTATTCCGTTACCGCCCAAAAAACCTGCAATTAGAAGTATGTGCCTTGAACCAATACATCAAAAAAGCGATGTTCCATCAAGGAAAAGCCTTAGTGGCTGGTACCAAGATCAATCAACAATTCTACCTCAAATTTACCCTACTTAACCCGCTAACTACCATCAGCGATATTGAAAACATTATTAAAATCATTAAAAAACATGGAAACGAATACGTTAGACTCAATCAAGCTTCAGCAGATTTCAGAAGAAACTAATTTTAATGCGCTTCTAAATAGCTACTGTCGCGAATTTACCAACTGGAGCCGTTATATCGGTATCCCTAAGTATGATGAAGCACTGGCCAATTACCTGGTTACCACAAACGATCGTTTGCATATTAGGTTTGACTTTACTGCCATTGGTTTCGAGGTATATGCACCCTTGAAATTTTATGCCGATAGTGGCCGTCACCTATTTAATTTTCCGGTAATTGAAAGAAATACTGATACGGATGCCGTTAATCCGATTACCATTTACAGGTTTATGGAACTGGCCATCCAATTTAGTGCTCAGGAGTTTGGTGCCGTTGATGCTGATCTGGTTAAAAAGCGCCTGGCCAACAGCATAGAAAACCTCGAAGCATTTTTATCGTTTTTTAAACAAAATGGCAAACCAGTAAATTTTGCTAAAATGAGCTTCATTGAAGCAGAGCAATCTTTGTTTTTAGGCCACAATGCGCATCCCTTTCCTAAAGGGAGGTTGGGTTTTAACAGCAGAGAAGAGCTTTTTAAATATTCGCCGGAAACACAGGGACATTTTCAGCTGGCCTATTTTTTGATCGCTGCAGAAAATATCGCAGAAAAAAATGCTGAAGGTTTTGACATGACCGATCTTTTCAGAATCGAACTCCTGGACGACGGCGACAAAGAAATGATAGCTTTGCTCGATCAGTATCCAAACTACAAAGTAGTACCCATGCACCCCTGGGAGGCCCAACACCTGCTTACGCTTGCTCAGGTACAGGCGATGCAACAGGAAAATCTGCTGATCTTTTTGGGGCATTTCGGAGAATGGTATACGCCAACATCTTCTGTTAGAACAGTTTACAATCCGTTAAGCGATTGGATGCTAAAATTTTCACTGCATGTAAAAATAACCAACTCTGAAAGGGTTAATCTGATCCGCGAACTCCATCGTGGTTATGATGTAAGTAAATTGCTCAAAACTGCCTACGGAAAGGCCGCTAAAGCAGAATTCCCTGAAATCGAATTCATTACCGACCCTGCCTTTATCACCGTAACTTATAAAGGTGAAACAATTGACGGCTTTAATATCAGCATCAGACACAATCCCTTTAAAGAAGAAGGAGCCGAAAAAAATGTGACGCTATTAGCGGCACTTTGCAAGGATACCTTATTAGGCCAAAAGCCAAGAATTGTAAATCTGATTGAAGAAGCTGCCATCAGCAAAAACAAAACGGTTGCCCATACGGCTGTAAATTGGTTTAAGCAGTATTTACATCTTTGTGTGGCACCAATAGTTGGCCTTTACAATAATTTTGGGATGGCTTTTGAGTTCCATCAGCAAAACGTGATGGTAGAACTGGATAAGAATTATTATCCTGCCAAGCTTTATTTCAGAGATAATCAGGGCTTTTTCTTTAGTGATGCCAAGGCTGAAGCATTAGAAAAGGCATCTCCAGGTATTGCTGCAGAAAGCGGTTCTATTGTCCCAAATGCATATATTCTGCCAAAACTCACCTATTATCTGCTCATTAACAATATTTTGGGTATGGTAAATGCCATTGCCTGCAATGGTTTAGCGGATGAGAAAACACTGATCGACCTGGTTTACCTGGAATTTAAACAATTTGAAAACAGCGATACCACCGGCCTGGTCGATTATATCATCAACCGCCGGGATTGGGAGGTTAAAGGAAACCTGCTGACCAATTTATGCAATATAGACGAAGCAAGTGCGCCTATCGAAAATCCTGCCGTTTACCGTAGTTTCCCGAATCCTTTAACTAAATATTTCTTCTGCGAAAACCTGATCAAACCGCAAACCATGGAGGCCATGTACAGCAGGTATTTTCCTAAAGAAGATATTACCATTACCATCCGTTCTTTCGATATAGACCGGGATCTGGAACTGGTACACAACTGGTTTAATCAGGAACATGCGAAACCGATCTGGAAAATGGACGGACCGATTAAAGCGCTGGAACTTTTTTACCGCACTTTAATTCCCGGCGATGCTTCGCACAGTTTTATAGGCGAAATTAACGGGGAACCTAATTTCACGATAGAACCGTACTGGCCCATGAGGGATGGGGTTGGCGCTTGTTACGAGGCCCTGAGCTCGGATTATGGCTCCCATCTCTTGATTGCCCCCACTGAAAAAGATAAAAAATTCAGCTTTCCAACCGGACAGGCGATGTTGGATTTTGTTTTTGACCAAAATATTGTTGGTAAATGTATCGGTGAAGCAGCGGTAGAAAGCAGAGCCATGCACATGTTTGGTACACGTTTGGGCTACAGGTATCA
>Ga0182008_10001348_pt1 | contig 16699 bp, 15 predicted proteins | sample Sormic07211129_1_FD_120482 | JGI IMG/M metagenome (GOLD analysis project Ga0182008, IMG submission 120482) | Rhizosphere microbial communities from Sorghum bicolor, Mead, Nebraska, USA - 072115-129_1 metaG | ecosystem: Host-associated > Plants > Roots > Rhizosphere | place: USA: Nebraska...
GCGAGTACTTCCGCGCGGGCACCGAGTACTCGCGCGCAGCCTACTCGTACAAGAACGATCCCAAGATCTCCGCGCAGGCGGGACAGGACGCGATCGTCGCCTTCGATTCGGCCACAGTGCGCAACAAGGCGGATCGCGCCGCTCAGGATTCGCTCTTCGCGGTGGTCGATCGCTACGCGACTGCCTTCCCGACGACCGATGTCGCGCGCCATGCGCTCATCGAGAAGGGCAAGCGCGCTTCGGAGGCGCAGCGGTGGGACGTGATGGCGGCGACGTTCAAGACCTACGCCGAGAATTATCCGAATGATCCGTACACGCCCACTGCGCAGAAGCTGATCGGTGATGCGCTCTACAAGCAGGGACTCTACACGGAAGCGCAGGGACAGTGGGAGAACGCGCAGGCGATCGCCATCAAGTCGGGGAAGAAAGCGCTATCGGACTCGATCACGCTTGTGCGCAACGCGGCTGCGGTGACGTACGGGGATTCGCTGGTGAAGGCGGGCAACTACCGCGAAGCGGCGGAAGCGGTGTACGTGGCGTTCGCGGATCGGAATCCGACCTCGAGTCGAGCGCCGGATGCGCTGCGCAACGCGATCGAGACCTACGTGCTCGCAGACAGCGTCGCTCGCGTGAAGGGCGACAAGGACGCGTCGGCCGCAGCGAAGCAGCGTGCGCTCGAGCTGTCGAAGCGGCTGGTCTCTTCGTATCCGACCTACAAGTATCGTGTGCAGTACCAGGCGCTCGAGACCTCGCTGCTGGCGGATCTCGGCAAGCGCGATGAGGCCGCAGCCGCTCTCGATTCCCTCATTCGCGACAATCCGACCTGGCCGGGACGCGCGGACGCGATGGTGCGACTCGCGGTGGACTACGATTCGCTCGGAAAGCCCAAGGACGAGGCCGCGGCGTACGAGCGCTTCGCGGCAGCGTATCCGAAGGATGCGCGCGCGGCAGATGCGCAGTACAACGCGGGCGTCAGCTATCTCCAGGGCGCGGATACGGCGGGCGCCATCCGCGCCTACGGTGCGTTCGCGGCCGCGCACCCGCGCGATCCGCGCGTAGGCAGCGCACAGGCGACGCGCGTCGCGCTGATCAAGGCGGGAGGCAACGCCGCGGCAGCGAACGTCGAGCTCGCGAAGCTGTGCGTACGCCCCACAGAGGAGCTCAAGACGCAGTGCGCGGCGCGCGCGGGTGAGAACGAGTTCCTGCAGGGACGCGCGCTCTTTCCCCGCTATCAGGCCCTCAAGCTCGTCATTCCGCTTCGCGTGAACCTGACGCGCGCGGGCGTCGAGCGGCTGTCACTGCCCAAGCGGAAAATGCTGGCGGAGATGTCGACGCACTTCACCAAGGCGATCGCGAGCGGCGATCCCACGTGGCTCTCCGCCGCATCCTATTACGCTGGGCTCGCGCAGTGGGAGTACGGAAATTATCTCGCCAATCTCACGCTGCCGAACGATCTCTCGGACGAGCAGCGCGCAGCCGCGCAGGCGGGATCGGCGCGTCAGGCGGAGCAGTACTACCAGGCCGCGAACAAGCTTTGGCAGACGCTGGTCGACAAGGCGGCAGCGGACAAGTTCGACAATCCATGGGTGCAGCGCGCGAAGGACGCGATTGGCGGCAAGGTCGACGCGTCGCCTCCGTCGTCGTCGATCGAGCGTAGACCGCTTCGCGCGGAAGGTGTCTCATGAGCCGTTTCGTGCGTGTGGGATGCGGCGTCCTTATGGGTGGCGTGCTGCTCGCAGGGGCACGTGGAGCGGCGGCGCAGCAGAAGGGCCCTCCACCCAAGAAGGGACAGGCGATCGAGATCCGCGGGCAGGTGCCGACACCGCAGGTGGTGACGGTCCGGCCGCGCGAGGTTCCGGCGTATGATCGTCATCTCCTGTCGGCGGGATTCTTTTCCGGTACGGCCGGAGCAGCGTCGAGTGGTGGTGTGCAGCTCGTGTCGGAGAGTCAGATACGCGGTACGACGGTGCTGGACACGCTGCCGGCGGGACTCGCCGGCGGCGTTCCCACGATCGCACCGCTCGCGGTGCATCCGGATTCGATCCGCAATCGTCGCGATACGGCGGCCACGCGAGCCGGGGCGAGCACGGCGGAGATCGAGGCGATGCGACACGACCTCGCGCAGCGACGCGCGCGGCTCGATTCGCTGCAGCGAAGTCTGAATGCGCGTACGCAGACACCGGTGGCGCTCGGAACCCCGCCGGCGAAGAAGATGAGCGCTGCAGATTCGGCAGCGCGGGCACAGGAGATCGAATCGATTCGCCGGGAGCTCGAATATCGCCGGCAGCGTCTGGACTCACTCCAGCGCGAAGTGAGAAACATGGGACGCAGCAGAAGGCCGGCACCATCGAAGACGACGCCCACGGATTCAACCGCAGCGCCAACTCCGCGACGCGGACGCAAGTGATGTCAGTCAGAACTTTTGCTGAGGACACAGGTCGATGAGCAATATGATCGAGTACTTCCGTAGTGGCGGTCCCATCATGTACCCCATTCTTCTGGTGGCGCTGATCGGACTCGCCGTCTTCGTCGAGCGATTCTACATGATCGTCATTCGCTCGAAGATCAACGGTCGAACGTTCATCGAGCGAGTGATCCAGCTCGTGCGCGCCGGACGAATCGAGGACGCGATCAAGCTGTGCGGGCAGTCGAATGCGGTGCTCCCGGACATGGGACTTCTCATTCTGCGCAGCCGCAGCCGCGACGAGGCGGATCTGCAGAACGTCGCGGACGCCGCTGCACTGAGCGTGCTGCCGCGCCTCACGCGCCGGCTTCACTATCTGCCGATGCTCGCGAACGTCGCGACCCTCATCGGTCTGCTCGGAACGATCTATGGATTGCGCGGCGCGTTCGCAGCCGTTGGCACGGCGGCGGCGGCCGAGCGGTCGGCGGCGCTCGCGGCGGGTATCGCAGTCGCGCTGAACGCAACGGGATTCGGACTGTTCACCGCGATCCCGCTGACCGTGGCGCACGCATATCTCGTCAGCCAGGCGGAAGGCATCATCGAGCAGGTCGATGAGTTCCAGGTGCGTCTCATCAACGCGCTCATCGATCGTCCCGACGTCCGACTCGGTCACCGGTAGGCCGTTTTCCCGGCCTCTCAATTCGCATGATGTGCATGCGAAGGGCCGGGCGGCGTCTCATCGGACATCCACGCGTGAGCTGATCGAATGGCTTCAGTCTTTCATCGCGCCAAGCAACGACGAGCGGAACGGGCACCGGTCCTGGCGCACGGGAACATCAATCTCGTGCCGCTCGTGGACATCCTCACGTCCATCGTGTTCTTCAGTCTCCTGACGTATCAGGGGGCGACGATGGCCGCGCTCACGTCCTTCGACCTCACTCTGCCGCCGGTGGTCGTGAACACGCCGGAACAGCTCTCGCGCATCAAGTCCGAGAAGGATGTGCTGAATCTCCTGCTCGCCGTTCGCGTGGACAACGACAAGCTGACCGTAGAGCACTCGGAACAGGGCGGTTTTCATCAGGTGATCCAGGGGTTGGACAAGCAGTCGCTCGACCAGCTCGAGGCACTCATGTCCAGCATCCGGACGAAGTACCCGCAGAATGCAGACGTTACCGTCATCCCGGCGGATGAGGTGAGCTACGCGAACGTGGTGCACGTGCTCGAGCGGCTGAAGCTCGCGCACTTCACCGGCATTTCGCTCACCACGAAGGCGCGCGGCGCCGCAGCGGGAGCCTGACGATGAGTCGTGCCCGGGATGCGCGCAGTGCGCGGCGCGCCGCACAGTTCTCCAAGTTCAGGCTCACGGAGCTCAACCTGATTCCGCTCGTCGATACGTTCGTGTCGATCGTCTTCTTCGCGCTCACCACTGCCACGGTGGGTGAGCTCTCGCCCGTGGTGCCCGGCGTGCGGCTTCCCGCCGCTGGCGTCGGCGTCGTCGCGCTGTCGCAGCTCACGCTCGGCATCGGCGCTCAGGTCACGCTCGCCGGACACCCGCTCATGAACACCGTCGACGCGGCGAGCGCACGCTCGAACGATCCGAGGCAGCCGCTCGTCATTCCGCCGCTCCTCACGGCGCTCAAGGCGAGCTCAGATTCGATCCGCAGGGTCAAGGCAACGCCGCGCGACTCGGCGCTCGACACACCGCTCGCGATTCAGGGCGACAGCAGCATGCACTACGACCTGCTCGCGCGCGTGATGCAGACGGCGCGCATGGCGGGATTCAAGAACATCTCGCTGCAGGTGAACCGCACCGGCACCATCGCGACCGTCACCACCGCGCCAACCGGCACGGGAGCTCGGTAATGGCGGACGAGACGAGGGCGCCACGGCGCGTTCGAGAGAGCCTCGACGACGCCTCGTTCACGAGGCAGCTGCGCTACGAGTTCGCGGACGCCGAGGGGCGCGCGATTCTCTATTCGTACATCCTGTCCGGGCTGCTCGGATTCATCTGGATCCTTCTCGTCCTCTTCCTGCCGGCACCCCCGAACTCGATCAACCTGCTCAAGGAAGAGGAGCCGGTCACGATCGAGGTGAAGGCGGCAGATGTGCCGATTCCCACACCGGCGCCGGTACCCGTGGCCGCGGGCGGGGCTCCGAAGGTGGCCGCGCCCTCCAAGAATCCAGGAGGCGGTGGCCCGCCGAAGAACGACACGCGCGCGATCGACAATGCGTTCGGGGGCGGTACGTCCAACAACACCGGCGGCATGGTCGGCGACGTGTCCAACGCGCTCCGCGGCACCGAGGTCGCCACGGGTACCGGAGCCGTGCCGGGCGCGCAGGGGAAGGCAGTGATCGGATACGGGGCCGGTGGCCAGAGCTCGCGCACGCCTGGCCGAGGCGGCCTCGGCGAGGGGCTGGGCGGCAACGGTGCGGGTGGTGGGATCGGTGGCGTGGGTGGCGGCGGTGGCGTCGGCTTCGCGACGGTGCGCGTCGCACCGCCCAGCGTGATTCACGCCGAGAACGTGGGCGGCCCCGGGCGCAACGTGGCCGACCTGGGCGACTACGTGCGCGGGCGCAACTCGCAGCTCCAGTTCTGCTATTCGGAGTACGGCCTCAAGGTGAATCCGCAGCTGGCCGGATCGGTGGCGGTGGCCGTGACGCTCACCAGCGAGGGCGCGGTGACCGGCGTCGACATCACGAAGCGCACGTGGTCGGGTCCCGGCGTGGCCGAGGCGGAGTCGTGCATCAAGCAGCGCATCTCGGGCTGGAAGTTCCCGAGCTCCGAGCATGGCGGCGGCACCTACAGCTTCTCGTTCTCGTTCAGCCGGTAGGGACGAGAGGGAAGAGCGTGTAGTTAACTGCGTTGGACACGAATGAACACGAATAGGACGAATCGAAACCGACGCTGAGCGAGTGCGTACTCGAACCCCTCCGGCTCCAGATTCTTTTTTCTCCCGTAAGCGTCTACGTTCGTCGTTGTAACCTCAGCTCACGCGCCCTGGGCAATATCGAGTCAGAAGAAGAAAAAAAAGAATGAGACTCGACGTGGCGAGTACGCTCCGGCCCTCGTCGGTTTCGATTCGTTCCATTCGTGTGATTCGTGTCCAGCAGTTGCAGGTCATTGCTCAACGCTTACCCACACCATGCCGCACGAGCGAATCGCGCACCCGGCGTGCACTGTCACGGGCGCTTCTCAGCTCGGCCGCCGCCTCCCGGCGTCGCTCGAACGCGGCATAGCGAATCGCGTACGCGCTGTCGAGGCGACTGGCGTCTCGTAGCGCGAGCGCTTCAGTGTCGAGCATCGCACGTGCGCGCGCGAAACGCCGCTCCAGTGAATCGAGCGCGGCAGTCGCATTTTGCAGTGCAGGGTCCGTCGAGCGTGTGAGCACTTCCACGCCCTTCATCCCCATGGTAGTATCGACCTGTGTCGCGCGCGAGCGCTCGCCGCGACAGGCTGCGGTGGCGAACAGCGCGAGCAACGGCACCACGCGACCAATCGCAAGGAGAATTGGCTGACGGTGTGGCATAAGGCGCTGCAAGCTATCGGAGCCCTGCTCCTGCTGCAAACCTCGGTGAAGTTGCCCGAGCCGCGCGGCTACATCAACGATTTCGCGAACGTCATTCCCGCCGAGCAGCAGCAGCACATCCAGGCGATCATCGACGATGTGCGCGCGAAATCCGGCGGCGAGATCGTGGTCGTCACGCTTCCCGATCTCGGCAATGCTGCGCCCGCCGACGTAGCGCTGCAGATCGGCCGTACGTGGAAGGTCGGAAAGCTCGGCAAGCCCGGTGATCCGACGCGCAACACCGGCGTCATCATCCTCCTTCAGCCGAAGGAGACGGCGTCATCGGGGCGCGGACAGTGCTACATCGGCGTCGGCTACGGCAGCGAGGGATTCATCACGGATGCGACGTCCGGACAGATCTGTCGTGATGCCACCGACTATTTCAGAGCGCGCGACTACGGCAGCGGGATAGCACAGGTCACACTGCAGGTCGCGCAGCGATTCGCCGACGAATATCATTTTACGCTCGACACGACGCTCGTCGCCAACACGCCGGCGCCAGAGCCCGTGTCTCGCGGCGGCCAGCAGCCGTCGCTTGCGCAGATAGCGTTCATCATCTTCATCGTCATCTTCCTCCTCAGCAGGATATCGCGCGGGCGCGGATGCGGAGGGTGCATCCCCATCTTCCTGCCGATCGGCGGTGGACGGGGCGGCGGGTGGAGCAGCGGCGGCGGCTTCGGCGGTGGCGGCGGGGGAGGATTTGGCGGCTTCGGTGGCGGTGGGGGATTTGGAGGTGGCGGTGGTGGCTCCAGCTGGTGAGATGACATGGCCAAGATGACCCTCGACGAGCTCGTGGCGCAGCTGCAGAAGGCCTTCGGTGACGGGCTGCTCACCGTCGTGTTGTATGGGTCCGCAGCCGCCGGGGAGCACATCCCCAAGCGTTCGGACTACAACGTGCTCGTGATCGTGCGCGATCTCGGTCTTCCGGAGCTGGAGCGCGAGGCAGCGATCGCGCGGGCGTGGGGCGAGGCGGGCAATCCGCCCCCGCTCACCCTCACGGCGGGCGAGTGGCGATCATCGAGCGATGTGTTCCCGATGGAATACGCCGACGTGCTCGAGCGACATCGCGTGCTGTACGGCACGCCGCCGTTCGACGGCATCTCCGTGGACCGACGCAACCTCCGGCTGCAGCTCGAGCACGAGGCCATGGGGAAACTGCTTCAGCTTCGGCAGGGAGTGCTGGCTGCAGGCGGTGACCGCAAGCGCCTGATCGAGCTGCTCGCCGGCAGCCTGAGCACCTTCATGGTCATCTTTCGGGCGGCGCTGCGCTACCACGGGGAATCACCGCCCACGGACTACGAGCGGCTCGTGAGCGCGGTAGCCGCGCGTACGGGGATGGATGGTGCGCCGTTCGTGCGCGTCGTTCGTCATCTTCGCGGGAGCGACAAGCTCCCGGAACGCGAGGTACAGCAGGTGCTCGCCGGCTATCTGGCCGGCGCGCACGCGCTGGTTGATTACCTCGATCGCCTTGAGGAATCGATATGAGACGAATGATGCTCGTGCCCGCCGTCGTGCTGCTCTGCGCATGCCCATCCGAAAAGAAGGCGGCGCCCGCGATCGCGCAGGACACGACACCCGTGGATCTCAGTGCCGTAAAGACGGACATGCCCGCGGCCGCGCCGGACACCTTCAAACGACCGGTGTTTGCCAAGCCGGGCTCCTCGATCCGGATCCCGAATGCTCCGCCCGAGCTTCTCGAGGTCGTGGAGCGGGAGCAGGCGTTTTCGAAGTTCTGCTATCAGGAGTTCGGCGAAAAGGCCGATCCCTCGCTGCAGGGCGGAGTGGCGATGGTCGTGACGGTTGGCGGGGACGGTGTGAATGATGCGAAGGTCAAGGCAGACAGCTGGTCGTCAAAGGCCGGGAAGCAGGTGAACGGCTGCCTCAACGAGAAGGCCGCGCGCGCGTGGAAGATTCCTGCGGACGCGGTGAAGCCGGGACAGTACGTCGTACAGCTGGCGTTCAGACCGACGTAACTTTGGTGGGGATCATTGCTCCACATACATTCTTCAATTCCGCTGCGGAGACACACGATGCGACGTGCAAAATGGCTTGCCCTGGTTCTGCCGCTCGCGTTGGCGGGGTGCGGCTATAACACCATCCAGACGTTGGACGAGCAGTCGAATTCGGCTCGCAGCCAGATCGAGGTGCAGCTGCAGCGACGGGCCGATCTGATTCCGAATCTCGTGTCCACCGTGAAGGGCTACGCTGCGCACGAAGAGCAGGTATTCAGCGAGGTCGCGCAGGCGCGCGCGGGACTGCTGGGCGCCGTGCAGTCGCACGATCCGCAGCAGATGGCCGATGCGAACGCCGCCGCCACCGGGGCGCTCGGCCGGCTGCTCGCGATCTCCGAGGCATATCCGCAGCTCAAGGCTGACCAGAGCTTTCTCAGGCTGCAGGATGAGCTGACGGGCACGGAGAATCGCATCGCCGTCGCGCGCGGCGACTACAACAAGGCCGCGCAGGACTACAACACGTACATCAGGACCTTCCCGACCGCGCTCACGGCCAAGGTGATCGGCGCCAAGCCGAAGCAATACTTCGAGGTCACGAATGCCGCGAACCGTGAGTCGCCGACGGTCGACTTCTCAAAGCCGCCGGCAGCGCCGCCGCCGCCTCCGGCCAAGGTGCCGTGATTCGTTGGCGTGCACGGGGTGCGAGGGCGCGACCGATGGCGGTCGCGCTTTTCGTTTTCGGCTGCTCATCATCGGGCGCGCCGCGCGCGCCGTCACCGTCTGCCGCGCCAGGGGCGGCGATCGTCTTTCCGCTCGCCACGGACTCCGTTCGGTTCACGAGTGGCTTCGGTGATCCGCGCGCGGGCGGTCGCCTGCATCACGGGCAGGATCTGTTCTGCGCGAAGTGGACGCCGATACTCGCAGTCGTGAATGGCACCGTGGACTGGATTGCGTCCGTGCGTCCGAGGAACGGCAAGAGCTATTCGATCCTTCTTCGCGGCGATGATGGCAATCAGTACTTCTATGACCATTTAAACAACGACAATCCGGGAACGAAGGACAATCTGGGCGATCCGGAGTTCGCGTATGCCCCCGGATTGCACAATGGCGCGCACGTAAACGCCGGTGATACAATCGGATACGTGGGCGACTCGGGTGATGCCGAAGCCTCGGGACCGCATCTCCACTTCGAGATGCACGTGGGTAACTGGGGGAATCCCGTGGACCCTGCGCCGGCGCTCCGCGCAGCGTTTTCGAGGCGCAGTGCGTTAAGCGCGCGCCGCAACGGCCCCTGACCGTTCGGCTAGTCTGCGCCTGCGAAGATCTCGTTAAGTAGAAACTGCCCGTCAGGATCATGTCGGCACTTCTTGACAGTCGTGCCGGGCAGTCCTATTGTCGTGCGATTGTATACCTTCCCAACGATTCATCGCGCGATCGTTGTCTCGCGCACATCGTCCCACCTCCGCCGAATGAAGGGTTTCGAGTCCGCGTACGCCGGCAATTCGTGTATTCGCCGGCGCGCGACTGAGGTATTGGCAATCAACCATGCAACCCGGAGGTGCGCGGAGATGCTCCAAGGTTCGAGCAATCGTGTGACCAGCAAGTCGATCGAAGGCAGTCAACCAAATGGAGGGCGCATGAGGTTTCGTGTTCTGTCAGTGCTTGCGGTGCTCGCTCTCGTTGCGGCGCCTCGAGCGGCGCGCGCACAGGGAGAGGCGCTGCTGACGGGTAAGGTCACCAGCACGGCTGGTGCTCCCGTCGAAGGTGCGCAGGTGTATCTGGACAAGATGGCGCTCGGCACGCTCACAAAGGCCGACGGTTCGTACCGCTTCACCGTTCCCGCGGCCCGCGCGACTGGCCAGCCGGCGCTGCTCGGCGTACGCCTGCAGGGCTTCAAGCCGAAGACCGTTCCGATCACGCTGAATCCGGGCACGATCACCACGGATTTCGTGCTCGAGACGCAGGCCACGGTGCTGCAGCAGATCGTGATCACGGGTGAGGGAACGATCACGACGAACGAGAAGCTCGGTGTGACGGTCAACAACGTCGGCTCCGAGGAAATCAACAAGGCCAACGAGCAGAATCTGACGGAGGCTCTCGCGGGTAAGGCGCCGAACGTCGCCATCACGGCGGAATCGGGCGACCCGGGGAGCAGCGTCAACATTCAGATTCGCGGCATCAAGACGTTCTCGGGCGACGGACAGCCGATGTTCGTCGTCGACGGCGTGCCGGTCGACAATCAGTCCATCAACGTGCAGGGACAGTTCGCCGGCAACGCGGAGCAGGGCACCGTCGCTCCGAACCGCATCAGCGATCTGAATCCGAACGACGTCGAGTCGGTGACGATCCTCAAGGGATCCGCCGCCGCCGCGATCTACGGCGCGCGTGCTGCGCAGGGCGTCGTGCTCATCACCACCAAGAGCGGACGCTCGGGTGCGACGCAGTACTCGCTCCATTCGTCGTACTCGTTCGACAAGGTCACGCACGGCTACCCGCTGCAGAAGACGTACGGTCAGGGCAACAGCGGCTTCCTCGCCGACAACGGCGTGACGCCCGATACGGACGCGTACTCCTCGAGCCACAGCTGGGGACAGCCGTTGGCCCCCGGAACCAAGACGTACGACCACTTCGACGAGATGTTCGAGACGGGCCACGTGGCGGACAACAACCTCTCGATCTCGGGCGGCGATGATCGCCGCACGTTCTTCCTGTCGGGTGGGATCAACAACAACAGCGGCTTCGTCGTTGGTCCGAACGACTCCTACAAGCGCAGCACGATTCGCCTCAAGGCGTCGCAGCTGATCGGCGACAAGTTCAAGCTCGGGGGCAATCTCTCGTACATCGACACGCGCGGCTCGTTCATTCAGCGCGGCGACAACACGAGCGGCATCATGCTCGGCGGACTTCGTACGCCGCCGGAATGGAACAATCTCGATTTCGTCGCGTCGAATGGCCAGTACAAGTCGTATCGCTTCCAGACCCCGTCGACGTTGTGCGCTGCATGCTCGCGCGGCTACGACAATCCGTTCTTCATCACGTCGCAGGCGCCGGCTAACGAGCAGCTCAGCCGCGTGCTCGGCAACATCGACGTGAACTGGGAGCCGTTCGATTGGCTCAAGATCCAGGAAACGGCCGGTGCCGACTACTATACGGACCAGCGCCTCGAGGCACTCCCGTTGGGCAATGCGACGACGCCCGATGGACAGGTGATTCGTGCGGACTACAACAACTACATTCTCGACCACAACCTGACCGCGATCGCGAGCCACACGTTCTCACCGTGGTTCACGGGCACGTTCACGGTCGGTCAGAATCTGAACTCGACGGACTTCCACCAGATCTACGATCTCGGCACAACACTGATCGCTCCGAAGCCGTTCGTGATCACGAACACCATCACGGTGGATCCGAACGACAACGAGACGCTCGTCCATCGCGAGTCGTATTTCGGCCAGGCGACGGCGGATCTGTGGGACCAGCTCTTCCTGACGGGTGCGCTTCGTAACGACGGCTTCTCGACGTTCGGCGCCAACGATCGCCGTCACTGGTTCCCGAAGGCCAGCGCTGCATGGAACATGACCAAGGCCATTTCGGGGCTGAGCAGCAAGATCGATTTCGCGAAGCTCCGTGTCGCCTACGGCGAGACGGGCAGAGAGCCGCTTCCATACTCGACGCTGACCTCGTTCAAGGTCGGTCGCTTCGGAGAGTACGGCGGCGACGCGTCCGGAATTCTTCGCACGATCTATCAGGGACAGGCCGGCTTGATCGGGCCAGACTCGATCGGTTCGGACAGCCTGCGCCCCGAGCGCACGCGCGAGTATGAAGGCGGCCTCGATTTCGGCCTCTTCAAGGGCTTCATGGATGTGGGTATTTCGTATTACGACTCGAAGACCAAGGACGTCATCTTCGAGGCGCCGACGCCTCCGTCCAGCGGCAGCATCAGCATCATCAAGAACGCCGCGACGATCACGAACAAGGGCTGGGAAGTCACGTCCAACCTGCACCCGTTGCGTGGTGAGAATCTCAAGTGGGACATCGGGCTGGTCTGGGGCCGGAACCGCAACCTGGTCACGGACCTCAGCGGGTCGAGCGACATCAACGTCGGATCGCAGGCGATCATCAGCACGTTCGCTCGCGTCGGATTCCCGACTGGCTCATTCGCCGGCCACGACTTCGTGCGCTGCGGTCGCGGTATCACCGTGGGCACGGACAACATCGATGATGATGTCTGTCAGGGCAAACCGGCGGGAACGCTCTACATCGCCGAGAACGGATTCCCTGTCATCGATGAGGACAACCTCCGCATCGTCGGCACCGCGCAGCCGGACTGGAACGGAAGCGTTCGCACGAACGTGACGTTCCTGAAGCACTGGAACGCGTCTGCACTGGTCGACATCAAGCACGGCGGTCAGATGTACGATGGTACGCGTGGCGCACTCTACGTGTACGGCACGCACAAGGACACGGAGATCCGCGGACAGACGTTCGTCTTCGGTCCGTCCGTGAACGGCGTTCGCGGCTTCCACGGCGATGCGTCCGTTGCCGGTCCCGGTGCGGGCACGCCGGTCATCATCGACCAGAACTGGTTCGAAGGCGACGGTGGTGCATTCAGCGACAACGTCACCGATTTCATCGAGGACGCAGGCTACACGAAACTCCGCGAAGTGTCACTCGGCTACACGTTCACGCAGCCATGGGTGTCGCACTCGCTGGGACTCAGCAGCATCGAGCTTCGCGTGGCGGGCAGAAACCTCGTTACCTGGACTCACTATGCGGGACTCGATCCCGAGACGCAGCTGGGTGGTGCGACGCTGGTCGGAGGCTTCGACTGGTTCAACAATCCGCAGACGCGCTCGTTCGTAGTCACCGTTGGACTCAACCGCTAACTCGCGAGGAGGAGAGCTCATGAAAATGAAGTCACGCGCGCTCGCGCTCGTCGCGATGATTGCTGCAGTCACGGCTTACGGCTGCAACAGCTTTCTGACGTGCGACAAGTGCAAGAACAATCCGAACCTGCCTACATCCGCGACCGCCGATCAGCTGTTCATCGGCGCGCAGGTGTCGCTCATGGCACAGTGGGAGACGTATCCGCTCAATCTGTTGCCCACATGGGTCGATCAGATCGCGGGCGTCAACCGCCAGTGGGCGAACTACGCAAACTACGCGTCGGGAACGGACAACATCACGTCGGATGCGACGTGGATCTCAATGTATGGCCCGGGTGGGCTCGCCGATATCCGTCGTGCCGAGGACGAGGCGACTACATCCGGCAATCAGAAGCTCGTCGGGGAGCTGCAGGTGGTCGAGGCGCTGCTCATGGGTACCTCGGCAGATCTGTTCGGAGACATCCCGTACGACTCCGCACTGACGCCCAGCCCGACGTTCGATGCACAGGCCGCTGTGTATTCGCACGTGCAGGCAACGCTGGATGCGGCGCTCAGCAACCTCGCGGGTGGAGGAGCCGGTGCCGCAGTCGACTTCTTCTTCGCGAACGATGGGGCGAAGTGGACGGCGACGGCGCACACGCTCAAGGCTCGCTTTTTCATGCACACGGCCGAGAACTCGGACCTGTCGTATGACAATGGCAAGCTGAATAGCGTGCTGACGGAAACGGCGCAGGGAATTTCCGATCCCGCCAACGATTTCCAGACGCAGCACACCGAGAACAACCTCGAGCAGAACCTCTTCTACCAGTTCCTGATCGGCGCGCGGAAGGGGGATGTGGAGCCTTCGCAGCTTCATATCAATCTGCTCCAGGCGCTCAACGATCCGGTGCTCCTCGCGTCGCTGTACACGAGTCCGTACATCGGATCCTCACCCGCGCTATCGGGCGGCAGCAACGTGTCGCAGTTCAAGGTGGGTCCGGCAACGCCGATGATCATTGTCGGCAACTACGAGAATCTGCTGCTCAGCGCCGAGGCGCACTATCGCCTGGGTAACACGGCCACGGCGGCCACCGAGCTGCAGACGGAGCATTCCAACTACGGCGAGCCGGGCTCCGTGCCGATCCTCGGAGGCACGAATGGATTGCTCATTACGATTCTCGACGAGAAGTTCGCTCGTGGATTCCTGAATCCCGAGATCTACTTCGATTACCTCCGTACGTGCGTTCCGAACATTCAGCTGCCCGCAGGCATTGCGAACGCATTCACGGCTGTTCCAGCTCGTTTCAATTACGGCTTCACGGAAGAAACCACGAATCCGAATGTTCCGAGTGATCCGATCGCGAATGCGAACTGGCCAAAGCATCTCACCAGCCCGTCCGGTGCGCCTTGCTTCGGACAGCGCAATCGAAACAGTCCCTGATCAACTTCACGCCGAGCGCCTGATCGACTCCGGTCAGGCGCAAGGCGGCTCAGGAAATCACCCTTCGATCAGCGATCGATCCTACCAGTTTCAGGAGCAGGACTCATGAATAAGACGAAGTTGATGCTCGCTACGATTGCAGCGTGCGCGGCTTTCGCCGGATGCACGAAGAAGGATTTCAATGCGGTCACGGGCAGCACTGATTTCACGTCCGTGGCGCTCTCGAACGACTCGACCGCGTACCATATACTCACGGGCATCGATAATGCGGTTGCGTTCGCGCCCGTGGCGACACTCGAGCCGCAGGGAGTCGTCGTCGCAAACGGTTCGGACAACATGACGTTCACGTTTGCAAATCCCGACGTGGCAGGTCTGAATGATGATGGCAATCTGGAAGGCTTCTCACCCGGCACCACGACCGTGACCGTCACCTACGTGGACGTGGATCACAACTTTGCCACGACTACGCTGGACATTCCGATTACGGTCACGGCGGCACCGTAGCGCTCGACGCATTCGTTCCACGATGGACAACGCGCCCGATCGGATTCCCGATCGGGCGCGTTTGCGTTCCACTATGTCGGCTTGCTCCGTCAGTCGGGAATGGCGCCATCCGGCAGCACGAACGTGAGTGGATCCACGACTTTTCCATTCACGTGGATCTCGTAGTGCACGTGCGGACCGGTGGACAGACCGGTGCTACCCACGTTGGCGATGGTCTGGCCCCGCTTCACCTTCTGACCGGGGCGCACGACGATCTTGGAGCAGTGCGCGTACTTGGTGATGATGCCGTCGCCGTGATCGATCTCGAGCACGTTGCCGTAGCCCGTCTCCCAGGTCACGCGCTGTACGACGCCACCAGCCGGCGCCACGATCGGCGCGCCCATCGGCGCGCTCACATCGATTCCCTCGTGCGGGCGCGAGTAGTGGAGAATCGGATGGAAGCGTGACAGGCTGAACGCGCTCGAGAGCCATCCCGCGGTGGGCATGATCGACGGAATCCGCGCCATCTTCTCGCTGTTGTGCGCCAGCGTTCCCGACACCTCGGCGAAGCTCGCAGCGAGCGAGTTCGCGCGCTTGATCATCCCGTCGATGTCCGTGGAGCTGCTCACCGCCATCTCGTGTACGCCGCCAATCGTCAGCGTGGGGCCCGCACTATCGCCGTGCGCCGAGGCGGAATCGGCAGAGAGACCGGCCAGCAGCCGGATCTGCTGATCGCGTCGCGAGATGGCGCGCAGCGTGTCGTCGAGGCTGTCGAGACGAGCCTGCATGAGCGCGACATCGCCGGAGACTCCACGATTCACCGTGCTGCCAAGCCTGAGCGCCACGTGACTGAGCGCGACGCCCACACCGATCGCAGCGACGAGCACGACGACGCTCGCGAACACTGCGAGCCGTTTTACGAGCTTTTCGGAGAGCGAGAAGGCACGGGGAGAGTCGGATCCGTGCGGTACGACGAGAAAGGTCCAGCGGCGCTGTGGGGGCATGCGGCTCTCCGAAGGGTGCAGGCAGCTCTACCCCGAAAAGACTGCCGCGGACGGGGTTCGGTCACGCTCCAAGAGTGTTGCTGCGCACCAACTTCCACCCGAATCAAGCCATTGTGTCACATTGACTTGTGCTGCAACGAACTATGCCGCTGCCGGCGCCTCTCGGGGGAATAGCGGGGCGCCCTTGGTCACCGTCCAGCCGCTCGGATCGAGCTCGGAGATGCGGTCGATTCGCTGCTCATGCACCTTCCCCGGGCCGCCCAGCTGCTCCCAGATCGATTGTGCCTTGCCGGGCATGAACGGCGCGAGGAGCACCGTCTGAATGGCGAGCTTCCGCGCGAGCGTGGCAAGCGTCTCGTCGAGCGTCGCGGCCGATTCCGGATCCCGCGCGAGCTTCCACGGCGCCTGGCGGTCGACGTACTCGTTCGCGCGCGACACACTCTGATTCACGGCCTGCAGCGCCTGATGCAACAGGAACTCGTCCATCGCCGTGCGATACGACCCGGCGTCCAACTCATCGAGCGTGCTCTCGTCGTTCGCGCGCCACGCGGGAACGACGCCTCCGCGGTACTTGTCGATCATCGCGATGGTGCGGCTCGCGAGGTTGCCGAACCCGTTCGCGAGATCCGAGGTGTAGCGCTCCTCGAATCGTTCCCAGGAGAAATTGCCGTCCGCGTCGAACGGCACCTCGCGCATGAGGAAATAGCGGAACGCGTCCGGCCCGAAGCGCTCGATGGCCTCACCCAGCTCGAGCTTCACGCCGGCGCTCTTGCTGAAACGCTCGCCGCCGAGATTCACGAATCCGTGCGCCCACACTCGTTCGGGGAGCGGAAGTCCCGCCGCCTGCAGCATTGCCGGCCAGATGACCGTGTGGAATCGCGTGATGTCCTTCCCGATCACGTGCAGCTGCGCGGGCCAGTGCTGCCGCGGCTCGGCACCCGGGAATCCCGTCGCAGTGAGATAGTTCGGCAGCGCATCGAACCA
>Ga0182008_10001349_pt1 | contig 16696 bp, 18 predicted proteins | sample Sormic07211129_1_FD_120482 | JGI IMG/M metagenome (GOLD analysis project Ga0182008, IMG submission 120482) | Rhizosphere microbial communities from Sorghum bicolor, Mead, Nebraska, USA - 072115-129_1 metaG | ecosystem: Host-associated > Plants > Roots > Rhizosphere | place: USA: Nebraska...
CAGCGAGGCGAGCTCGTCGCGGTCGCACTCCCGCGGCGCGGTGCCGGCCGGGTCTGGCGCATCGCACGCCCGTTCAAGGCGAGCGTGCTGCGGCAGGTCGGGGAGGCGAATGTGGGCGCATCGGTCGTTCTCGTCTTCCGCGCGACGGGTGTCGGGGACACGACCGTTTCGGTCGCGCTCACGAAAGGGGATGCGTCCTCGAAGGCACTCGAGTCGCGCCGCTTCGGCGTCCACGTGCGGTAAGGGCCAGACCGGCCGCTCGGCTCAGCTGCCGCCGGTCTCGTCCACGTTCCACCACGAGTCGGGATCGTCCCACGCCGGCGTCTGCCGCCGCACGAGCGTCTCGGTCGGTGGATCCAGCTCGAGGATCTCCGTCGCGACGCCGCGGCTCGCGAGAGACGAGTCCGTGTGCTCGGCGACGACGTCGTCGCGGTAACGCGAGATCGGCATCGAGAGCTCGAGGCTTCGGTTGCGGCGCTGCAACTCCAGATGCTCCTCGATGACGCGGTCGAACGATCCTCCCGGCACGGTGACGACTTCGGGCAGCCGGGGACCGTTCCTCCTGCGTCCCACTAGGCTGTTCAGCCCGATGAGCGATTTCATTCGCGAGGTCGTCGCCGCCGACGTGCGAGAGGGCAGGGTGTCCGAGGTCGTCACCCGCTTTCCGCCCGAGCCGAACGGCTATCTCCACATCGGCCATCCCAAGTCGATCGCGCTCAACTTCGGGATCGCGCAGGAATTCGGTGGACGCTGCCACCTCCGCTTCGACGACACGAACCCGGTCAAGGAGGAGCAGGAGTACATCGACGCGATCCAGCGCGACATCCGCTGGCTGGGATTCGACTGGGGCGAGCACCTCTATTTCGCGTCCGACTACTTTCAGCAGCTCTACGAATGGGCCGTCCATCTGATCGGAGCCGGCAACGCGTACGTCGACGATCTGTCCGCCGACGAGATCCGCGAGCACCGCGGCACGTTCACCGAGCCCGGCACGAACAGCCCCTGGCGCGATCGCCCGGTCGAGGAGAACCTCGACCTCTTCGAGCGGATGCGGGCGGGCGAGTTCCCGGACGGCGCCAGGGTGCTCAGGGCGAAGATCGACATGGCGTCCCCCAACATCAATCTGCGCGACCCGGTGCTCTATCGGATCCTGCACGCGACGCACCCGCGCACCGGCGACGACTGGTGCATCTATCCGCTGTACGACTTCGCGCACGGACAGTCGGATGCGATCGAGGGCGTCACCCACTCGATCTGCACGCTCGAGTTCGAGGACCACCGGCCGCTGTACGACTGGCTGATCGAGAACCTGCCCGTGCCGTCGCGCCCGCACCAGTACGAGTTCGCGCGGCTCAACCTCACGTACACCGTCCTCTCGAAGCGCTTCCTCGGCCGCCTCGTGACCGAGGGGGTCGTCCGAGGTTGGGACGATCCACGCATGCCGACGATCGCCGCCTTGCGACGCCGGGGGTTTCCGCCCGAGGGTGTGCGCACGTTCCTCGACGCGGTCGGCGTCGGCGGGAAGGGGCAGGGCGCGGCGGAGATCGAGCTCCTCGAGCACGAGGTCAGGGATGTCCTCAACCGGCAGGCGCTCCGCCGCTTCGCCGTCCTGCGGCCGCTCAAGCTCGTGCTCGAGAACTACCCCGAGGGGCAGGTCGAGGAGCTGGAGGCGGTCAACAACCCGGAGGATCCCTCCGCCGGCACGCGCTCGGTGCCGTTCGGGCGCGAGCTCTGGATCGAGCGCGACGACTTCATGGAGGATCCGCCCGGCAAGTTCTTCCGGCTCGCTCCCGGACGCGAGGTGCGCCTCCGCTACGCCTACTTCGTGACGTGCAACGAGGTCGTGAAGGACGAACGCGGGGAGATCGTCGAGCTTCGGTGCACCTACGACCCCGGGACCCGGGGTGGCGATGCGCCCGACGGGCGCCGGCCGAAAGCGACGCTGCACTGGCTCTCGACCGCGCACGCCGTGCCCGCCGAAGTCCGTCTCTACGACCGCCTGTTCACCCGCTCGGACCCGGGCGCCGACGGCGGCGACCCGTTCGACGACATCAATCCCGACTCGGAGACGGTGCTCGGCGGCTGCCTCGTCGAGCCGACGCTGGCGGAGCTGCCCGCCGGTGAGACGGTCCAGTTCGAGCGCCTCGGCTACTTCTGCCCGGACGTCGAATCGTCGTCCGGGCAGCTCGTCTTCAACCGCACGCTCGGGCTCAAGGACACCTGGGCGAAGCTCCGGGCCTAACCGTTGCTCCGCGCGATCACCGACGCGTAGCTCTCGTCGTCGCCGATCATGTACTCGAGCGCGCACCAGGTGTAGATGAGTCCTGGCACGACGAAGAGGACAAGTGTGGCGACCGTGGTGCCGACGACAGACCAGATCTCGGCATTCATCAGGCTGCGAGCGAAGCCTCCGGCTCCGCCTCGATCGTCGAGTCCCTGGTCGCGCCGCGCGAGTTCGTCGCGCGCAGTGCGATCACGGCCGAGGCGAGAATGAAGATGCTTCCGACCAGCAGCGCGCGCTGAAACCCTGCGGTGAGGGCGTGCGACGCCGGGGCCCCCGCGGCGAGCAGGTGGTTCGTCCGGCTCGTCGACACCGCGGTGAAGATCGCGAGGCCGAGTGCGCCGCCGAGCCACTGCGACGCGTTGAGCAGCGCGGCCGCCAGTCCCGCCTTGTCGGCGGGCACACCGGCATTCGCGGCGGTGGCGACGGCGACGAAGAGACCGGCGATGCCGAGCCCGACCAGGAGCAGCCCGGGCAGCAGGTCGCCGGCGTACGAGCCGCCGACGGGAATGCGCGACAGGAGATAGAGGCCGATGGATCCGATCAGCGCGCCGACGACGATCACCGGCCGGGTGCCGACGCGTCCGAGCAGCTGGGACGAGATCCCCGCGGCGACAACCGCGATGCCGCAGAGCGGAAGGTATGCGAGGCCGGTCCGGACTGCCGAGTAGCCGAGGACGTTCTGCATGTACAGGGTGACGTAGAAGAAGAGCGCCAGGAATCCGGCGAACGCGACGAGCTGGGTCACGTTCGAGAAGCCGAGCCCGTTGATCCGGAAGATCGACAGCGGCGCGAGCGGGGCGCGCTGCCGCCGCTCGTTCGCGACGAATGCCGTGAGGGCGACAGCGGCGGCGACGAGCACGCCGATCGTGCGCGCACTCGCCCAGCCGGCGATCGGTGCGCGAACGAGTCCGTAGACGAGCAGGAGCATCCCGCCTGTGACGAGCAAGGCGCCGACGGCGTCGAAGTTCGCGAGCCGGCGGCGAACGCGCTCGCCTTCGATCAGCCGAAAGATCGGCACGACGAGAAGCGCGCAGGCGATCGGGTTGACGAACATCACCCAGCGCCAGCCGGGCCCTTCGGTCAGCACGCCTCCGATGAGCACGCCTGCCGCCGACGCGATTCCGCCGGTGCCGCCCCACGCGCCGAGCGCCGTGTTTCTGTCCTTCCCTTCCGCGAACTTCGTGGTGAGGATCGAGAGGGCGGTCGGGAGGGTGAGCGCGGCGCCGAGCCCCTGCGCGAGCCGCGCGCCGACGAGGATGCCGGCGCTCTGGGCAAGACCGCCGACGAGTGAGGAGATCGCAATCGCTGTGATCCCGGCGACGAGGACGCGGCGGCGGCCGAGCAGGTCGGCGAGACGCCCGCCGAGCAGCATGAAGCCGCCGTAGGTGAGGAGGTACCCGCTCGGGATCCAGGTCAGGCCGTCGACGGAGAAGTGAAGCGACCGCCGGATGGACGGCAGCGCGACGTTCGTGATCGATCCGTCGACGAAGTCGAGGAAGGCGATGCCGCACAAGAGCGCGAGCGTGAGCTTGCCGCGGCGGGTCGCGAGAAACGATGGTTCGTTCGGTGCGGTGAGCATGCTGAGTCTCCTTACGATCGGTCTCTGCTCACCCGACGGATGCCGGCGCGAAAACGTGACCGCTCTTCCTGTCACGTTTTCGGCGGCTCGTGCGTCGTCCAGATGAGATGAGAGATCGCGACGTCCTGGCAGAGCGTTTCGAGGAGGAGCGGCCGCGGCTCCGCCGCATCGCGTACCGCATGCTCGGCACGGTCGACGAGGCCGACGACGCCGTGCAGGAGGCGTGGATCAAGCTCGGCCGCGCCGACGAGTCGGAGATCGAGAACATCGGCGGCTGGTTGACGACGGTCGTCAGCCGCGTCTGTCTCGACATGCTCCGAGCGCGCCGGTCTCGTCGCGAGGAGTTCGTCGGCTCGTGGATGCCGGAGCCGATCGTGGCGGTCGACGGCGCGCCGACCCCGGAGGAGGAGGCGCTCATCGCCGACGGCGTCGGCCTCGCACTCTATGTCGTGCTCGAGACGCTCGCTCCTGCCGAGCGGCTCGCATTCGTCCTCCACGACATGTTCGCGTTGCCGTTCGACGAGATCGCGCGCATCCTCGGCCGCACCACCGAGGCGTCACGCCAGCTTGCGAGTCGCGCGCGCAGGCGCGTGCAAGGGACGACACCCATGCCCGACGTCGAGCTCGCCGAGCAGCGGAAAGTCGTCGAGGCATTCCTTGCCGCCGCCCGCGAGGGCGACTTCGACGCGCTCGTCGAGATGCTCGACCCCGACGTGACGCTGCGCGTCGACGCGGGGCCGGGCAGCCCGCTCGCGCGCGAGCCCATCGTCGGCGTCGAAGCGGTGCTGGCGGAGGCGCAGCGCTGGCGGGCGCTCGCGCCGTACAGCCGGCCGGCGGTCGTCAACGGTGTCGCCGGCGCGGTCGTCGGACGGCCCGACGGAACGGTGTTCACCGTCGTCGCGCTCACCGTGGCGAACGGCCGCATCAATGCGATCGACTTCCTCGTCGACCCCGCGAAGCTGGCCCGCCTGTCTCACTAGAGTCTTCGCCGGAGATGACGAAGCTGAGTTCGGCCGAGGAGCTTCACGCGAACGCCGTCGTCGTCGACGCGCACAACGACCTCTTGCTGTCGATCATGGCCGAGGGCGTCGGCCCGCGAGGAACCTTCAAGCAGCGGTGGCTCGGCGAGCTCCGCGCCGGCGGTGTCGATGTGCAGGTGTGTCCCGTGTACTGCGACCCCGAAGTCCCCGAGGCGCACCTTCGGCAGACACTCCGGATGATCGCGGCCCTGAAGCGTGAGGTCTCCGAGAGCTCCGACCACCTCACCCTCTGTCGTACCGGCGGCGAGATCGACGCCGCGGTGGCGGCGGGGAAGATCGCGCTCGTGCTCGCGCTCGAGGGCACGCATGCGCTCGGGCCGGACGAGACGCTCGTCGAGACCTTCTCCGAGCTCGGCGTGCGGATGATCTCGTTCACCCACATGGGGCGAACCTTGCTCGCCGACGGGAGCGGGGAGGACGCGGTCGGGAGCAGGTTGACGCAGGCCGGCGTCGCTGCGGTCGCCGAGATGGAGCGGCTGGGGATCGTCCTCGACGTCTCGCACCTCAGCGCGGCGGGCGTCGAGCACGCGTTGGAGATCGCGACACGTCCGCTCGTCGCGTCGCACTCCTCTGCCAGAGCCGTGAGAGACCACCACCGGAACTTGACGGACGACCAGCTTCGCGGGATCGCCGAAAACGGAGGAGTTGTCGGCGTCAATCTCCTTGCGGCGTTCATCAGCGACGGAGACGCCACGCTCGACCGCGTCGTCGACCACTACGAGCACATCGCCGACGTCGCAGGAGTCGAGCACGTGGGCGTCGGCCCGGACTTCGTCGCCGACATCTTCGCGGATCTCTATCCGGCCGACGTCGATCTGACGACCGAAGGCCTGGATCCCACGGCGACGGTGCCCGGCTTGTATGCGTCGCGTCACCTGCCGCGCCTGACGGCAGCGCTGCTCGAGCGCGGCTTCAGCGAGGGCGACGTCAGGCTCATCCTCGGCGAGAACTTCCTCCGGGTGTTTCGCGAGGTGCTCGGCGTGCAGCGCGGTTGAAAGTACGGCTGTCCGCACCCCGAGAAGACGGCTTGTCCCACTTCGCGCCTCCGGAGGCAGGGGTTTCCTCCGGCTCCTGCCTCTACCGCCGCAGGTCTACCGCCGCAGGTAGGCGAGGACGGCGAGCACGCGGCGGTTGTCCTCGGGCGCCTCTCTGATCCCGAGCTTTGCGAAGGCGCCTCTGATGTGCGTCTCGACCGTCTTCGGGCTGAGCCAGAGCGTGCGGCTGATTCCGTGGTTCGAGCGTCCCTCCGCCATCAGCGCGAGGATCTCGCGCTCGCGCGACGTGAGCTCCTCGATCGGATCGGTGCGGCGGCGTCGCGCGAGCAGGTCGTCGACGACTGCGCGGTCGACGACACACTCGCCCGCCGAGACGCGTTGCAGGGCGTCGAGCAGCTGTTCGATCCGACCGACGCGTTCCTTCATCAGATAGCCGACGCCCTCGGGCTTGGCTTCGACGAGCTGCAGCACGTAGTCGGGCTCGAGGTGTTGCGAGAGGACGAGGACGGCGGTTTCCGGGTGGCGCGCACGGATTTCGCGGGCTGCGCGCAGCCCTTCGTCCGTATGGGTCGGAGGCATCCGGATGTCGACGAGGGCGACATCCGGGTGAAGGTCGCGGACGCTCCGAAGCAACGCATCTGCGTCGCCGAGCTGATCGACGACCTCGACGCCGCTTTCCGCCAGCAGGCGGGCGACTCCCTCCCGGATCAGCGGTGCGTCGTCGGCGATTACGACCCGCATGGGAAGACAGCGCCCACGCTCGTGCCGTGGGCCGCGTCGCTTTCGATCGATAACGTCGCGTCGAGTGCCTCGAGTCGGTCGCGCAGACCGGCGAGGCCCGATCCGGGCGTGAGGTGTGCGCCGCCGACGCCGTCGTCGGTCACCGTGACGTGGAGCGTCGCGGGCTCGCGCTCGAGCAGCACCGATGCCTGCGTCGCCGACGCGTGCTTGACGACGTTCGTGAGCGCCTCGGAGACGACGAAGTAGGCGGCGAGCTCGACGGCGTCGGGCAAGCGGTCCCGTGCGCTGCTCTCGACCGTCACCGGCAACGGTGTCCGTCGTGCGAGCGCCTCGACAGCGGCGGTCAGGCCCTCGTCGCGGAGAAGCGTGGGGTGGATGCCTCTGGCGAGCTCGCGGAGCTCTCCGACGGCCTGCTCGACTTCCTCCTGCGCGCGTGCGAGGACGTCGGCCGTGGCCCTGTCGGCGCGCGAGGCCTCGAGGCCGAGCGCGACGGAGAGCGTCACGAGACGTTGCTGCGCGCCGTCGTGGAGGTTGCGTTCGATGCGGCGCCGCTCGGCGTCTGCGGCCGCGACGATCCGGCCTCGCGAGGCGCGCACCTCCGCGAGCTGCGACCGCACCTCCGCTGCGAGACGCTCGTTCTCGAGCACGAGCGCCGCAGTCGCGCGAACAGACTCCACGAGCGCCGGCTCGTCGAGCAGTGCCGGATCGTGAACGAGTGCGGCGATCTCTTCGCCCCGGACGCTCACCGCCGTGACGGCGCGGTCGGCTCGCTGTGGCAGCTCGACCGGCCCGCCGGCGGCGTCGACATAGCGACCGTCGCCGAGGCGGTACGCGACGTCGAGCGTGGGATCGCCGAGGGCGCGGGCGAGGCGCTCGCGCATCGTTGTCGCCGCCTCGCTTCGCAGCTCGACGACGAGCTCGGACGCTTGCGGTCGACGGAGCCGCGACCACCCGATCCCGACGACGATCCCGACCGGAATCGTCAGGGCGAGCGCGCGCGCGATCGTCTCGAGCGTCGGCACTCGCGCGTCGTCGGCGATCACCCAGCCCAACCACACGAGACCGGCGAGAGCCGTGATTGCCGCCGCGAGCAGCAGCGGCCCTTGCGCACGTCGTGCCGGGCGCCCCAAGGTCCGCACCCGTTGCACGACGACAAACAGCGCCGCGAGGGCGACGCCGACGCCGGCGATCCCCTGCGCTCTGTCGATCGCCTCCGCGACGCTCGGCTGGGAGGCGACCGAGAGCAGGTCGCGCGCGTCCGGCGCGACCAGCCCGCCGGCGAGCTGCCCGCCCAGCGTGATCGTGTAGGCGGCGAGGAGTGCGATGCGGGCCGGGCGCGACCACGGACGTCCTTCCGGGAACGTCAGGACGACCTGAACCAGGGACGCCGCCCACAGCCCCTCGACGAGGAAGCCGAGGGTCCACAGCGCGGGCGAGCTCGCCCACTCGAGGTCGGCGCCCAGAAGCGCGAACGGCGTCGCGGCGAGCAGCCACCTCGTGCGCCGCCAGCGCGGCCGCTCCAGCGCGACGAGCGATGCCGCGATCAGAGCCCACGAGAGCGCGAGGTCTGCCGCGATGCGCGTCCCCGCGACTCGCTCGTGCACGCCGAGCCGCCCAACCGCCAGGCCCGCAGCCACCACGAGCGGCAGGAGCAGCACGGGGTCGCGAACGGCGTCTCGAGTCGGCAACGCCGTGGCCGCGTCGGAGGCCATCAGTCGAGCAGGGCGGCGACCGCCGCCGCCGAGAGCCTCGATTTCGGGATGAACCCGCGCGCCCCGCAGGCCGCGACCCGCCGACCGTAGTCGTCCGCGTCGCGTGACGAGATGAGCACGACTGTCGGCCCGTCCGCAGCCGCGAGCTCCGTCGCAACCGCGAAGCCGTCGCGATCCGGGAGTTGCACGTCGAGGAGCACAGCGTCGGGAGCGTGGGCGGCCACTGCGGCGAGGGCTCCCGCCGCGTCCGCGGCTTCGCCCGCGACGATGTAACCGGCGCTCTCCAACAGCTCCCGCGCGACGGCCCGAAACGGCTGGTGATCGTCGACGATCAACACGCGCTTCTGCACTCCTCGAATCGTCGCACACCCTTCGCGCAGCGGCTCAGGGTTTTCCCTGGAGTCGAGCGCGTTCGGTGGATTCCCCGAGCCGCACGATGGATCATGGGACACCGTGCACGGCCGGTTCCGGCTCACCGTCGTCGTCGCGTCCGTGATCGCCGCGATCGGCGGCTCCGCGCTGCTCGTCACGCACCACTCGAGCGAGCAGGTGACGACACGCGGCGTGACGGCGACGCTGCGCGTCCCGGGACACCCAGGGTGGGTGGCCGCGGGTCGGGACGCGCTCTGGCTGGCGCTGACGGGGACGGGCACGCCCGTGGGTGATCGACCGCTCCTGCGTCTCGATCTCGCCTCCGGCACGATCGAGCGGAGGATCCTCGTCGGCGGACAGGCCTCCTACCTGGCGCACGTCGGCGACAGGCTCTTCGCCTCCGTGCAGCATGTCGGCGGCAGCGGCTCCGGCCCCAGTCTCGTCGTCGCGCTCGACTGGCAGAGCGGCCGCGTGCTTGCACGGACACAGTTTCCGACGGTCGTGGGACCGCTCGCAGACGACGGGACGGATCTGTGGGTGCTGCAGGTCGCGCCCGCCGCGCTCCTCCGCCTCGATCCGCTCACGCTCGTGCCGAAAGCGCCTCCGCTTCCGCTGGCGCGGGGACGAGCGCTCGGGCTTGCCGTCGGCGGCGGCTACGTGTGGGCGACGTCGTCCGATGCGGGCGAGGTCCTTCGCATCGACCCCGTCAGCGACACGATCACGCCCGTGCGCGTCGGCGGCTTCCCGGTCGGGATCGCGGTTGCAGCGGGAAGCGTCTGGTTCGTCGAACGTGACCGGGCGGAGCTCGGCCGTCTCGACCCGCGGACGCTGCAGCCCGTCGGGAAGCCGATGCGAGTCGGCGGTGCGCCGGCATGGTTGGCACCGGCCGCCCACTACCTGTTCGTCGGCGATGCAGTTCGCGGCACCGTCAGTCGGGTCGACGTGCGTTCCGGGAAGGCGGTCGGGCGGCCGATCCGCGTCGCACCGCCCGCCAAGGCCGCATCCGGTCTCGCCGTCGCGCCCGCAGGCGGCTCCGTGTGGGTGAGCAGCTCCGCATCGAGCACGCTGGCGCGGGTCAGTGCGTCTTCGACGACCTCTGCGCCGCGAGCCGTTGTCGCCAGCAGTGGTAAGACGAGTGCCGGGAAGACACGCGTGCTCCCGCGCGGTGGCGCCGTCGTCGCGCGCATCCCGCTGGGGCGCGGCGCACCGGCTCCTCTGGGCGGCGGGGCGTTGACGGTCGGCGAGGGGGCCGTCTGGGCGATGAGCAACGCCGAGTCGACGCTGATGCGAATCGACCCGGCGCGAAATGCCGTCGTCGCACGGATCAAGGTCAATCCACCCGATACGGCGGCCGCGGGCAACGGCGCCGTCTGGCTGACCTACCCGTCGGACGACACCGTCTCGCGCGTCGACCCGGCCACGAACAGAGTGACGGCGCGCATCCATGTCGGACCGCGACCGACCGGAGTCGCCGTCTCGCCCGGTGCCGTCTGGATCGCCGACGCCTACGGCCCGAGCGTCTCGCGCATCGACCCGGCGACGAACCGAGTCGTGGCGACGATCCGCGTCGGGCCGAAACGTGCCTGCTGCGCCGAGCACATGAGCCTGACCGCGAGCGGCGGCGCGCTCTGGGTCGCCGTGCCGAACGGGAACGAGATCGTTCGCATCGATCCGACGACGAACGATGTCGTCGAAACGTTGAAGCTCCCGTACTCGCCGTGCGCATTCCTCGTCGCCGATCAGAGTGCCGTCTGGTCGGCCGGCGGCGCCTGCGCCGACCACGTCGGCCGGATCGACATCCGCACGAAGACACTCACGGCAAGCGTGGCCGAGCCGCATGCAGTCGGGCTCGCACTCGCATTTGGCTCCCTGTGGGCCGCCGTCATCGACTCGGCCAACCTCGACCGGATCGACCCGCACTCCGGGCGGCTCGTCGCAAGGCTCCACGTCGGCGGGACGCCCGTCCGCGTCGGCGTCGGCTTCGGCTCGATCTGGGTCGACGACGACAACGGCCGCGTGCTCCGGATCCGGCCGGCGCGCTGACGCTCTTCCGCGGCTCAGGGTTCCCCCTGATCTGCGCCCGAACTCAGGGTGATCCCCGAAGGCACGAGTTTCGGCCGGTGCTTCGATCGCTGCGTTCGATGCAACCTCGCGCGAAACGAGAGGAGAGAGCATGAAACGCCATATCACCGTGCTGATCGCGTTGATCGCAGCGCTGAGTGCCGCGGGCACGACCGCGTTCACGGCAAAGGCGCAGAGCGTGACGCCGCTCCAGCTTTCCGCGGCCGGCTGGACCTGCATCCAGCCGCGACTCGATCCGACGATCACGCTCTGCGTGCCGCCCGGCGTCGGGCTGCCGCCGCTTCCCGGCACGCCCGGGTTCGCCGACCGAGCTCCGTCCTTCGATGTCCTGCTCTTCGACAACGCGACGGGCGCATTCATCGGCACCCAGCACCTGCTCAGGCCCGACATCTACGAGCAGGGAACGCCGCCGTGCCCGCAGCAACCGAGCGGCGCGTACATCTACAACCCGCGCAACGACTACTGGTTCTGCAATCGCACCTGAGTGACCGCACGGAGCCCGCATTGAGCTTGGTCGCGTTCGAGGCCGCCTCGGAGGGTCGGCGAGACGGCCTCGAACGCAAGTCAGCGGGTCACGTGGCACCCACCGAATTCACGGCTACTTCCGAACCTGTATCAGCTCACACGCGGCGGAGCGTCGACGTCGCTCGAAGCGCTCGGGCGCGCCCAAACGTTCGTGCAGGCGCTGGACCTGGTTGCCGACGGCGCGCCGCATGGACGCAGTGGGGATCTCGCCCCCGTGCCACGACAGCCCCGTCGAGATCGCCCGCCTCGCCTGGCGGAGCATCCGCGTCCTCGGTCCGTGCGGCGTACCTACGCGCCACGGCGTGCCACTCATCCTCGACCTCGCAGCGCGGGACGCAATTCGGCCCGCAGCGATGGTCAGTCGGACCTTTTCCCGCGAGCAGGGGCAGACGACGCCTACGCCGCCCTCGACCGCGGCGAGATCAACGGGCGCGCGCTGATCGTGCGGCAGTAGTCGTCCCTGCGAAAGAGCCCTGAGCCAGCGCCTCGGCGGCCGTCCGCACCAGCCGGGCGGGCGCGGTCAGCCCGCGCGTCGGCCACGCCAGCGCGAACGGCAGACGCGCGGTCGTGCCGCGGAGCGCGACGAACACGACGCCGCTGCGGTCGAGCGACTCGACCACCGAGCGCGAGGCGAACGCCCACCCGAGGCCTGCGGCCACGAGGCCGAGCTGGGCCTGGAGCGACGTGACCTGATGCGCCACGTGCGCCGAGAAGCCTGCGTCGACGCACGCACCGAGATACAGCGCGCTCGTGTCCGCTTCGCGCTCAGGCCGGACCAGGACGAGCGGTTCGTCGCGCAGCTCCGACAACCTGAGCACGGCCCGCTGCGCGAGACGATGGTCTGCAGGAAGCGCGAGGTAGATCGGCTCGGCGCGTAGCTGAAGAACCCGGAGGCCTTCGGGAGGCGCGCCGGCGGCGACGTGCATGATGCCGAGGTCGAGTCTTCCCTGGCGCAGCTCCTCCGCCTGGGTCGCCCCGATCTCCTCGCGGATGTCGAGCTCGACACCGGCGTGCCGCGCGCGAACGCTGCGGACCAGCTCCGGCACCAGATTGAGCATCGCGCTTCCGACGACGCCGAGTCGAACCGTGCCCTGTTCACCGCGAGCAACGCGGCCGACGAGGTCGGCGGCATCCACTGCTTGCTCGAGCAGAGCGCGGGCGCGCGGGACGAGCGCCGCGCCGGCGGGCGTCAGTGCCACGCGGCGACTCGTGCGCTCGAAGAGCCGGACGCCGAGCTCGGACTCGAAGCGCGAGAGCGCCTGGGTCAGCGCGGGCTGTGACAGGTGAACGCGTTCGGCGGTGCGTCCGAAGTGGAGCTCCTCGCTGAGCGCGACCACGATTTCCAGCTGGCGCAGTTCCATTTAATCAATTGTTGCAGCGAATCAATTATGCGGCAACTTCCATTGGACAGATCGAACTGGGACGCCTACCGTGACGGCATGATCACCACAACCGCGACACCGTTGGTCGGCACGTACAGCGCCGATCCCGTTCATTCGAGTCTGGGCTTCTCCATTCCCTACCAGGGCGTGTCCGTCTTTCGCGGGACACTCACGGAGGTCGATGCGACGCTGGCCGCCGGACGCCTCGCAGGGACGGCCCCGGTGGAGTCGATCTCGATCACCACGCCCGAGTCGTTCCGAGCACATCTCCTCTCGGCCGAGTTCTTCGACGCCGAGGCCCACCCGCAGGTGACGTTCGTCTCGACCGCGCTCGACGTCGAGGAAGACGGCCGTGTGCGCGTCTCCGGCGAGCTGACGATCAAGGGCGTCACACAACCGGTTCACGCGCAGGGAACGTGGACCGCACCCGCCGCCGACGCCTTCGGCAACACGCGCGCGAACCTCGCTCTCGAGGCGGTCATCGACCGCACACAGTGGGGAATGAACTGGAGCGCGCCGCTGCCCTCCGGCGGCGACGCGCTGGGGAACGAGGTGACGCTGACCATCTCGCTCTCGCTCGTCGCGGAGGCCTAGCTCGTGCACATCCTCGGCATCTCCGGGAGCCTCCGGCGCGCATCGCACAACCGAACGCTGCTCCAGGCGGCGAGGGCGGAGCTCCCCGCCGGCGTCGATCTCGTCGAATGGGAAGGGCTCGCCGGCCTCCCCGCATTCGACGAAGACCTGGAGCACACGACGCCGCTATCGGTGCGCGCCTTTCTCGCCGACGTTGACGATGCCGATGCGCTGCTGATCGCAACGCCCGAGTACAACGCCTCCGTCCCGGGCGCGCTCAAGAATGCGCTCGACTGGGCGTCGCGCCCGTTTCCCGCGAATGTGCTGCACCAGAAACCCTCGCTCGTGATCGGCGCGAGCACCGGGCTCTTCGGTGCCGTCTGGGCGCAGGCCGAGGTGCGCAAGGTGCTCGCGGCCAGCGGGGCGATCGTGCTCGACGCCGAGCTGGCCGTTGGTGCGGCCGACGGCGCCTTTCGAGCCGACGCCTCGCTCGCCGACGCGCGACTCAGGCTGCGCCTGCGCGCACTGCTGGGCGACCTCATTCGAGCGGCCGAGTGTCACGCAGAGTGCCGAGCGGCTTGACCGACGTCATGCATGCAGTCGGGTTCCGCGAGAACCTCCCGGTCGACGACCCGTCGAGCCTGGTCGACTTCACGGTGCCGATACCTGCGCCCGGGCCGCACGACGTGCTGGTCCGAGTCCGCGCGGCGTCCGTCAACCCCGTCGACACGAAGATCCGCCGCTTCAGCCCGGCGCAAGACGGAGCGCCACGCATCCTCGGCTTCGATGCAGCGGGAACCGTCGTGGCCGTCGGGTCGGACGTCAGTCGCTTCACCGCAGGGGATGACGTCTTCTATGCGGGCACGACCAATCGTCCCGGATCGAACGCGGAGCTTCAGGTCGTCGACGAACGCATCGTCGGGCGGAAGCCGGCCACGCTGGATTTTGCGCAGGCGGCGTCACTGCCGCTGACGACGATCACCGCCTGGGAGAGCCTGTTCGACCATCTCGAGCTGGGCCCGGGCTCGACGGGCACGATCCTCGTGGTCGGCGCGGCGGGCGGCGCCGGGTCGATGGCGACGCAGCTCGCGTGCACCCGGACCCGGCTCGAGGTGATCGCGACCGCGTCGCGTCCGGAATCATCTGCGTTCGCCGTCGAGCTGGGGGCGCATCACGTCGTCGACCACACAGCGAGGCTCGCGGAGCAGGTCGCCGCGATCGCGCCCTGCGGCGTCGACTACGTCTTCTCCGCGTACTCGCCGCACAACGTCAAGACGTATGCCGAATTGATGCGGCCGTTCGGCCACGTCGTCGCGATCGATCGCGCCGGCGAGCTCGACGTGTTGCAGCAGAAGAGCATCACGTGGCACTGGGAGCTGATGTTCACTCGCCCACTCTTGTTGCCGGAGGACGACTATCAGCATCGTCTGCTCGAGCAGGCATCCGAGTTGGTCGACGCCGGCGTCTTGCGTCCGACGGCAACCGTGGTGCTCGACGGCCTGCGCTCGTCGACAGTCCGCGAGGCGCATCGGCTGGTCGAGTCCCTCGCAATGATCGGCAAGGTCGTGATCGACTACGGGTCCTGACCCTCAGCCGATCCCGACTCCCAGGATCGGCGCCGCGAGGGCTTCGATCAGTCCGTAGCCGTGCGCGCGTGCGAGCTCGACCGCGCGAGACGCATGCTCCTGCGCCCGCGCGTGCTGTCCGCGGGCCGCGAGCGCCTCCGACCAGCCGAGATGCGACCGGGCCGACCACAACCGGAGGGCGTTGTCGTCGTGGAAACGGCACGCGAATTCAAAGTGCTCGTCGGCGTCGCTGTCGCGCCCCATCGTCGCGGCTGTCACCCCCGAGCCAGAGGCGGACGTGGCCGTACCCGACCGCGCCGCCCCACTCGCGGCAGTCGTTTCGGCGGCGTGCGCGTCGCCGCCCTCTACGACGTAGAAGGCAACCTCCCGGCGCTCGACGCCGTCCTCGCCGAGGTAGCGGATCTTCGACCCGACGTCGTCGTGTTCGGCGGGGATCTCTACTGCGGCGCGCAGCCCGTCGAGGTGATCGATCGCGCCCGCGCCGTCCCGAATGCGCGTTTCGTCCTCGGCAACGTGGACCGCCTGGACGACGTGAACGTCGCCTATCAGGTTGCACAGCTCCGATCCGACCAGCGCGACTTCGTCGCCGGCTTTCCCGAGCGGCTCGTGCTCGGCGACGTGCTCTACTCGCATGGGTCGCCGCGAAGCGTCGACGAGGCCGTCACGATGCTCACCTCCGACGATGCGCTGCGGGAGATGGTCGACGGGATCGAGCAACGCGTCATCGTGATCGGGCACACGCATACGCAGTTCGATCGACGAGTCGACGGATATCGGATCGTCAACGCCGGCAGCGTCGGCGCCGCTTGGGAGAAGACGGCCGGGGCGTACTGGGCGTTCGTGAGCGGCGACGACGTCGAGCTGCGTCGGACGAGCTACGACGTCGATGCGGCGATCGCAGCGTTGCGGGCCGACGATCCGAATCGGGAGATACGCGAGGCGTGGATCCGCGGTCCGCACGATCCGCATGCGATCGCACAGAGACTCGAAGCGGCATCCGGGCGCTGAGACGAACTGAGCCCACGCAGATTCGATGGCGTACGCTCGGCGTGTGCCCGCAGTGATCTTCGATCTCGACGGAACGCTCGTCGACACGGTCTATGCGCATGTCTTCGCGTGGCAGCGCGCGCTGGCCGAGGCGAATCTCCCGATCGACGGCTGGAAGATTCACCGGCGGATCGGCATGAGCGGCGGTCTCTTCACGCGTGCCGTGGCGCGTGAAGTGGGCCGACCGCTCACCGCGGGCGAGGTCGAAGCGCTTCAGGCGCGCCACGGCGAGCTCTTCCGTGAGCTCCTTCCCGAGCGCCGTCCCCTCCCGGGGGCTGCGGAGCTTCTCGCCGAGCTGCGGAACCTCGGGGTCTCCTACGGGATCGCCACGTCAGGGCGCCGACCCGAGGTCGATGCATCACTCGAGGCGCTCGGGCTCGGTACGGACACGGTCGTCATCGAGCGGGGAAACGTCGAACGCGCGAAGCCGGAGCCCGACCTGTTCCTCGCCTGTGCTCGCCAACTCGGCGTGGAACCGACGGACTGCTACGTGGTCGGCGACGCCGTCTGGGATCTGCTCGCCGCGCGACGGGCCGGCATGCTCAGCATCGGCCTCCTCAGCGGAGGCTACGGCGAGGACGAGCTGATCCGCGCCGGAGCCTTTCGGGTGTACCGAGACACACGAGACCTCCGCGAGTCCCTCGACGAGCTCGGCCTGCTTCCGTAGCTCGCGCTGCGCTCAACGTGCGTGCTCGGCCAGGGCGATTGCGCCGAGGACTCCGGCGCGAGAGCCGAGCGCCGGCGCCGTCACGTAGTCGTCGGACAACGCAAAGCCGAG
>Ga0182008_10001351_pt1 | contig 16686 bp, 19 predicted proteins | sample Sormic07211129_1_FD_120482 | JGI IMG/M metagenome (GOLD analysis project Ga0182008, IMG submission 120482) | Rhizosphere microbial communities from Sorghum bicolor, Mead, Nebraska, USA - 072115-129_1 metaG | ecosystem: Host-associated > Plants > Roots > Rhizosphere | place: USA: Nebraska...
ACCAGCTCGGCAAAACGCTTCGGACGCCACTTGCGGGCAAGGACGAGATAGGACATCAGGCCACCGTCTTCATCGGGACGTCCATTGTGCCACGCCTGTCCAGCCCCCCTGCCCTCCGTCTCGTGCCGCTTGTGCGATTGCGATTCCCCCGCTAGAATCTGCGCCCCTGCAGCGGGTTATCGCAGCAGGTCCGGAGAGGTGTCCGAGCGGTTGAAGGAGCACGCCTGGAAAGTGTGTAAGCGTCTAAACCGCGCTTCGGGGGTTCGAATCCCCCTCTCTCCGCCATACAAACGCAAAAGGCCGCCCCCAGGGGCGGCCTTTTGCGTTTGTATGGCCGAAGCCAAGTGGCGAGAACCTCAACAAAGGCTGCAGAGCCCTAACCGCGATGCTCCAGAGCAGCCTGCTCTGCCCTGCTACACCCTGATTTACCACCATGAACGGAATCTACAGGTTCAGCCGGGGCATGCTCAAGCAGCTGAACAGCACTCCGCCCGCCTGCGATGTTCTACGGCACACCAGGCTTTTTACCGTGGCTGGCGGAGTGACCGGCAGTCTGGACGCCACGTTGGGTGCGATGGAGATGCCCTGATCACGTCGGTGACGGTTCCCTGGCACATCAGGGCCGACGCGCTCAGCGTGCCGGCACCCTGTCAGGTCGGCGCAGTGCGGTGGGAAGCTCGAAGACGTCCGATGCCACATCCTCGAACGTCACCACCGCTGCCCGCATTCCACGCTCGCGGGACGAGATACCTGCCCTTCCGCGATATGCCAGCATCAAGCCGGTCTGGGTGTCGATCCACAAGGTGCCTGTGCGGGTACCATCTGGACCATCTGCATTGCTGTAGCGCCAGCCAGCCGTGAGGCGCCCCAAGATGAACTCGCCTGGTGCAGGTTCGCAGCGTCCGCCCATGCTGCGGCAAGGGGCTGCTGGGTCATACCAGTAGGGGCCACTGGCGTCCGGGACAGGCAGCACGTAGTTGTCACGTTCGCTGACCAGCCACGCCTGCGTGCCGCGACCTTGCGTGGTCAACCATGCATCGGGCGCATGCTCGCCGCGAAAGTCGATGCGGATGGCAGACCCGCGCAAGTGCAGCTCGACCTCCACCGGCGTACCCGCCGGAGCATTCGGGCCCAGTGGTCCCAGCCCATAGGCACGCGCCAGCATCCGCGCCTGGGGCGGCTCCGGGGCTGCGTCAGGGTGCGATGCGGCCCCGGCTGCCCCCGAAAACGCCAGCAACAGGGCGCACGCCACTGCGTAAAGATCAACGGGCCAGGTTGTTACTGTCATGAATGGGGCTCTGCATACGAACGATCGCATAGGATTCGATGGTCATGCGCCGATGCCCGGTCAAAGGGTCTTCCATCAGCATCGAGGCTGGTCGATAACTCTCGCCACTGCTGACCAGATCCGACAGGCCCGCAATCACCCTGTCAGCGAATGGCACGATGAGCGGCATGGGGTAACTGACCTTGATCTTGAGAATATTGGCATCCTGCACGCTGACCCGGCTGCTGCCGACACGCGCATCTCGGAAGGCCAGATTGTCGTTCGGCAGCGCAAATCGGCCATCGTACTGACGTTCTCGGAACTCATTGAAGGCAGCGCGCGTAGGGGAAATCACTTCAATCTTCGGCGACAACAGCGGGTTCTTCCAAAGTAACTCCACCTTGGCACGCGCAGCGATTGCACCGGCTGCATCGGGAGAACTGGCATACAGCGGCGCCATTGCCATCTCCAGTGCGCTGCGCATCTCCCCGGGGTTTACGCCGCTGACCGCACCGGCTCGCGCGGTTTGCAGTGCGGCGAAATCCAGCAGCGTCTTGGCGCGGTAGATCAGTACGAACTGGAAGATCACCAGCAGCAGGAAAATGAATGCTGGAACTACGATGCAGAACTCCAACAATGATTGGCCACGCTGGCGGCGCGCAACGCTGCGAAAGGTCCTCATGCCTGAAACTCCTTGGATGGGAGCGATACATCGACGAGGCCCGTGGGCGCACGCCAGCAGAACGTCTGCCCCACTTCCGGCACTATCCGGGCAAGGCTTCCGATGGGCATTTCCAAGGTGGACCTCGCGCCCTTGCAGCCGGCGCTGCGCCACGGTGCGACAGCTTCGTGCCAACCCAGGGCGCGGTCGTGGCGATCCAGGAACAACAGATCCAGCGGGTAACCCATACCCATCGTATGCACGCTGGCGCACGGCGTAATCAACATTCCCTGGCCAGGCTGCAACTGCGCACGGAACAACAGGCCACGCAGACGCAGGTGCCACCGGTCTGCATGCCAGACGCACGCCAGCACTTGTTGTTCGCCACGGTGGAATGTACCCGCTCTCACCTGGACGTCCTCACAGAATGCCCTGCTGTTTCATCTGCAGGTAGATGAAGTAGGCCAGCACCACAAATATCAACGGGAAAAAGAACAACACCAAGGGCAGCATCATCTTGACCGGTGCCTCCAGCGCCATTTTCTCCGCACGCAGGAAGCGCTCCTCGCGACGCTGCATTGCCTGCGCACGCAAGGTTTCGCTCAGGCTGGCACCCACCCGATCTGCCTGGATAAGCGCACTGGTGAAGTTGGTCACCTGGGAAATATCGGCGCGGTCGGACATGCGGCGCAATGCCTCGCTGCGTGGCAGGCCAGCGCGCAGGTCGCGTAGCATCCGCGAAAACTCCTGGGCAAGTGGTCCTGGCGGGCCCTTGTCCACCGACTGTTCTATGGCCCCGGTAATGTTCAAGCCGGCTTCCACTGCCATGGTGATGAAATCAAGGAAAATTGGAAGGTCGCGCACCACATGCTTGGCACGCGCCTTTCGACGCTCACCCAGCCAGAGTGTCGGGTACATCCAGCCCAGCGGCGCCCCGAACGCAACGCACATCACCACCGCGCCCACGCTGAATTTCCCTAGAAGCGCGGCAAACAGCAGCAGCACCACACTCACTGCGCCAGCGGACACAATCCGGGTTCCGTACAGCTCCTCAGGAGTCAGAACAAAGTCCTGCCCGGAGGACTGCAAGCTGCGATGCGCGCGCTCCATCTGCGCCGAGCTCAAACGCGGACCCACCACGCGCGTTGCCACCGTGACCAGCGGCCAAAGCAGCCGCAGCACCAACGGCAGAGGATCCTGGTAGTTGCGATCATCCACTTCGACCGACCGCAGCAGGCCGCGCAACGCGTAGGCCAGCAGGCCCACCGAAGCGGCGGCCATGAGCGCGACAAACGCCAGCATGAGGTTCATATGTCGATCGTCATGATCTTGCGGCACATGCGGTAGCCCAGATATTCCAGCACCACCATCAAGCCGATGACGCACCAACCAAGGAAGGTATGGAACATCGGATTCATTGTTTCCGGATAGAACAGCACCAGGAAGCCCACCAGCCCGGCCGGCAGCATCGCCATCACGATACCCTGCAGGCGGCCCTGCGCAGTCAGCGCTTTTACCTTGCCCTCCATGATCAGCTTGCGGCGCAGCGTCTCAGCCAGCGTGGATAGGCTTTCCGCCAGGTTGCCGCCGACCTCGCGCGAGATACTCACCGCCGCGACGAACAACTTGACGTCAGCGATCGGCACGCGCGCGGCGAAGTTGTCCAGGGCCTGCTCCGTGCGGACCCCCATGTGCTGCTCGCGCAGCACCAGTGCCAGCTCCTGCGCCAGCGGTGGCTGCCCATCGTGCGCCAGTGCCTCAAGCGCCGGATTGAAGCCGACGCCCGCCTTCAGGCTACCGGCCAGCATCAGCAGCCCGTCGGGCAGCTGTTGCTGGATCTGGTCCAAGCGCCGCTGCTTGAGCCATAGGTAGATCTTGCGAGGTGCCACCGCCAGGGCGAACAGCGCCACCAGCGGCAGAAGCAGGTTGCCGCCAGTGACCGCCCAGAGCAACAGGGGCACCAGTACCAGCAGCACGGCATTGGTGCGGAACAGTACGCGGGTATCCAGGAACAGGAACATGTCGGCCAGGTTGACCCGGGCCTGGTCCATGAAGTTGGCACGGTAGCGGTCCATGAAGCCGGTGCTGGCCCGCGCGAGCAACAGCACCGACACGGTGACGCAGCTAAAACACAGCGCGGCCACTATCCAGATCTCATTCATGCCCGCGTCCCCCGTTGCGGAAGATGTCCAGATCCACCTGTACGCCGCGCTCGGCCAGCTCCTCATAGAACTCGGGCACTGCGCCGGTGGCCACAAATTCCCCCACCACCCTGCCATCGCGGCCGGCCGTAGAACGCGCCTTGAACAGGAACACATCCTGCAGCTGGATGGTACCGCTCTCCATCCCGGTCAATTCGGTAATGTGGCTGACCTTGCGCGAGCCGCAGGGGAACCGTTTCTGGTGCACGATCAGGTCGACCGCCGAGGATATCTGCTCGCGCACCACCGTCATCGGCAGTTCCATGCCAGCCATCATCACCATAACCTCCAGACGCGACAACGCTTCGCGCGGATTATTGGCGTGTGCGGTGGTCAACGAGCCTTCGTGACCGGTGTTCATTGCCTGCAGCATGTCCAGCGCTTCACCGCCGCGACACTCACCCACCACGATCCTGTCGGGCCGCATGCGCAGCGCGTTACGTACCAGGTCGCGAATGGAGATGTGGCCTTTGCCTTCCATGTTCGGCGGACGGGCTTCGAGTGCCACGAGATTGGGTTGCACCAGTTTCAACTCGGCCGCATCTTCGATGGTGACGATGCGGTCTGTGTCAGGAATGAAATTGGAAAGAATATTGAGCAGCGTGGTCTTGCCCGACCCCGTACCGCCGGTCACCACGATGTTGCGGCGTTCGCGAACGGCTACGATCAGAAACTCCAGCATGGGCTGGTTGAGCGAACCGAAGGTCAGCAGGTCGCGGCCTTCCAGCTTGCGCTTGGCGAACTTCCGGATGCTGATGCTGGGCCCACGCAGCGCGACCGGCGGGATGATCGCGTTGACGCGCGAACCGTCCTTGAGCCGCGCGTCAACCATTGGCGAGCTCTCGTCGATTCGGCGCCCCAACGGAGTGACAATGCGCTCGATGGCCGACAGTACAGCGCGGTCGTTGGTGAAGTAGATCGGCGAGCGCTCGATCCGGCCGGCGCGTTCGATGAATATCTGGTCGTGCGCGTTGACCATGATCTCGGTCACCGTCGCATCCTCGATCAGATCCTCCAGCGGCCCCAATCCGATTGCCTCGTCCAGCACTTCCTTGGCGAGGCGGCGCGGATTGATGGTCTTGGGCAAGTCAGAAAACTCGCGCTGCATCAACTCGTCGATCAACTTGATGGTGGTGGCGCGCAGCGACTCATCATCCATGCTGCGCACGTCCAGACGGCGCAGGTCCATCTGCTTGACCAGAGAAGCGTGCAAGCGGGCCCGGTAGATGGTGATGTCCGGTGGCAACTGGTCCGGACGTGCCAACTGACGGTCACTGCCGTTCTCCATGGGCAGTTGCACCACCGGCGCCGGCTCAACAGCCGCCTCGGGCGCGTTGAAATTGGCCGCATTGGCCGCCGAGGCCACCGGCGGTGGATCCTCATCGACCACCTGCAACAGATAGTCGCCAATCTGGACGCGGTCACGGCTGGTCAGGGGGCCCCGGCTCCCCTGTATTTTCTCGCCGTTCACCAGCACCTGCGAGCGACTACCCAAGCTCTCGATGAAAATGCCGTCATCCTCCCGCTTAAGCGCTGCGTGGCGCTGGGCGATGCTCCATCCCTGCAGGATCACCAGATTCTCGTCACCCCGCCCGATGCCGCACTCGCGGTGCAGGCAGCGGACACGGCGCTGATCGCGGTTGGGGGTATCGATGAGGATGTTGAACATGATCCGCTGCTCCTTTTACTGCACGAAATCTTTACTGCGCGCTGGCATGGCCTCGCGACCGCGCTCCTGGATCTGACGCCCGCGTTCCAATCCGTCCAGATTCTCCTGAGAGTCGGGCGTAATGATGCGGGGCGTCACGAACATCACCAATTCGGTGCGGTTGCCGCGAAAGCCATCGGAGCGGAACAGCTTGCCCAGGATTGGAATGCTGCCCAGCAAGGGCAACCGCTGGGCGTCCTTCTGCGCGCTGGAATCGATCAACCCGGAGATGACGATGGTCTGCCCAGCACGCACATTGATCTCCGACTCGGTCCGGCGGGTCACAAAGCCGGGAACGCCCGCAACCTGCACCGTCGGATCCACCCGGCTCACCTCGGCGAGAATCCGCGTGGAGATTTCTTCATTCATGTTGACAAGCGGCTCGATGTCCAGCTTGATCCCGTATTCTTTATAGTCCACCGTCACCTGGCCGAAGCCCTGGGGAATCGGGATAGGCACTTCACCGCCCACCAGGAACTTGGCTTGGCCGCCGCTGCGGGCACTCAGCTGAGGCGAGGCCAGCAGGAATGCTTTCCCGTCATTCATCAGCAGATTGATGGCCGACCCGATCTGGGTGGCGATGCCGAAGAAGGACTGCGTGCCACGCAGACGATTGGGCAGGATCACGCCGTTGGCGGGGCTCTGCCCAGGATTTATGCGGTAATAGTCGTTGTTGCTGAAGTCCTTGATGATGCCGGCCACCGGCCCCTGGATCATGTTGTCCCACTGGATGCCCAGTTCCTCCAGCGCATTGCTGTCGAACTCCATGATCTTCACGTCCATCTGCACCATCGGGCGCATGCCGACAGGATCGGCGGTGGTGAAATCCAGCACGGTGGGATAGATCTTCTTGATGGCCTCGATACGGCTGGCCACGCCCGGGTTGATGTCCTGCCCGGTGATCACCACCCGGTCAGCCACCGCATGTACGCTGATCCGATCCACGTCGGCGAGCAGCGTGCGCACGGTCTCCACCAAGCCCAGCGCGTCGTTCTCGGAAATGTCGACCGGCACCTGCAACTGCCGTCCGTCCTGCAACCACAGGTGCACGGTAGTCGTGCCGGGCTTGCTGCCCATCATCAGCAGTTCACGGCGCCCAACGTTAGCCACTTCCAGCATTTCGCCACTGCCCAAGGCCACGCGCTTGAGGGGGCTGGGCAGGGTGTACACGCTGGCCTGCCCCACATACACGCGCGCGCGCGAAGGAAGTGGCTGTGCAGGCGCGGCTGATGCTGCGTAGCCATAGTCGGGGTTCGTCTGCGGTGCAGGGAACGTCGACAGCCCCCCCGTCACCGGGGCGAGATTCCCCGCCGACCGAGCCGCCGGCGCCGGCGCCGTAACGCCGGGGTCCACGTTGGTGGAGAGTGAGGCAGGGGGGGCGCCAATGCTCTGTGCCATGGCGCCCACGGATGCGGTGCCTGCGGCGACCGACAGGATCAATCCAATTCGTTTAGTCCAACGCATGCGTCAACCCTTTCCCCCGATGATGAATTCCACGCCCGCACCAGAACCCTTGCTTTTGGACGTGCCAAGCAGTTCCTTCTGCGTCATGCCTTGAAGGCCGAACGCACCGCGATCCTCCACTTGCCGCAACATCACCCGCATCGAGCCAGCCTTGGCAGCGACGGTCAGCCGCTGCGCCTGTACAGGCGTCAACTCCAGGGTGATGTTCGAATAGCCCTGTTGATCTTCGCTGGCCGGGGTTTCGCCTACACGGTTGCCCGTCGCCAGAACGTTGACGTCTTCCAGTAGCGGCAACACGCGTGCACCGGTCTGTTCCTGCTCCACCGTGAGCAGGATGTCCACATGGTCGCCCGGCGCGATCATGCCGGAGATGGAGTTGGTTTCGTCCACCTGCAGCGTGTAACCCACATTTCCCTTGCCGATGACTTTGGAAAACTGGTCGTACAGTGGCACCAGGGCGCTGGCACCAAGCGGCGCACCTTCGCGCACCGGCGCACGCAGCATGCGTCCGCTGTAGTCGGCCACATTGTCAGGTGTCACCGCGTCGGCCGGCGGCAGATCGGCCGGCACCTCACGCACGGCCAGGTCGGCGACAGTGACGATGCTGCCAGGCTCCATGTCCGCCTTGGGCACCGCCACGGCCACGGTGTCCACCGGCGCGGCGGTGCGGGCCAGAACGGCGTTCTGGACATAGCGCACGGCCACCAGCGCGGCTACCAGGCCGAGCACCAGGGCTACGACGATGAACACCACGTTGCGGTTTGCCTTGAGCGGAAGTGCCTTCATACGATTCCCATCGACAACATGTAGGTGAAGCCCTGGTAGGCCTTGCGAAGCGATTCGATCAGTTCAAGCACGATGTTGGGCTCGGCTACCAGCACCAGCACGCCCAACGAGGCCACCACGGTGTATTCGATCAGGGCCGCGCCACGCTGATGACGCGGCGAAGGTGGGCGGAGCGCTCTCATGGTCTGCACCTCAATGCTGGATCTGGTTGACGACGATCGAGCTTCCCTGCTCGTGCCGCTGGAAGGTCATGGTCATGTCCTGCTTGCCACGGCTATAGCGCACCACGCACTGCAGGGCGACCATCGAACAGGGTCTGCCGCCGGTATCGCGTTGCCAGCCAGCAGCCGGCAGCCGGTTGGCATAGAACGCTTCGCTCTGGAAGGGAGACAACGTGCTTTCCATCGCCAGCGTGCGCCCGGGGGTATCCAGATAGGTAATGTCATTGACCACCTGGGTGCCCTGCGGCTTGGGAAAATCCGCGCCGGGGGCGGTGGTCGGCTTCTGCTTCAGCAGCCGCACGATACCCACCTGCGCTTCGCTGCCCGCGCCCTTGCCGGAAATCTCCACGGTGATGTAGTGCTCGCCCTGCGCGTGACCCACCACGGTCTTGGCGCCCACCTCGTTGACCACCGTCTGCCCTGGCCACTGGCGGTTGTAGAAAGCCACCACCGAGGCCACCGGCAGGCTTGAGCTGAAGCGCGACACCCGCATCGGTATACCGTTGTAGATCATGTCCTTGGACACCCACTGGCTCTGCACGTTGTCCGGCTCGGCCACCTCTGGCCATGCCGCTGCGCGCAGGGGAGAACACGCCAGCGACATTGCCAGCAACACTGAAGACTCAACGCGACGGCGCATAGGCAGGCAACTTGTCCATGGGCACCACGTCCGGTGCGATGTAGCCGGGGTCCAGCTTGCTCAGCGTTCCAATCATCGGGATACCCGAAAGCCCATCAAAGGCGCTGGCGATTCCGGCCATGTGCTGGGTGGGCACCAGCGGCTTGACCTGCGCCTTGACCGAGCGCGGTGACGTAACCGTCAGTCCGGAGCCGGCCGCATTCCACGGGTCGGCCAGTACGACGTGGGTTGCCTGCAGCTTCAGACCCAGTGCGTCAAAGGGTTCGAGATAGGCCGCAGGCTGTCCATCAGAGCCTTTGAGGTCCTGCACGTCCAGCCGCACCGTTGCCGTCGTCAGCCCTCGTGTGTTGGGCGGGAAACCACCAAACAGCCGGGTGACGTCGTCAATCTTGCTCATGATCCCGCCCGGGGCGTCACTCCTGTAACTCGTCAGCACCAGGTCACCTCGTCGCACCAGCGGCTGGTTGGAAAAGGTGTTCATCAGGACATCGGCTACAGCCGCATCGCGCGGGCCGGCCTGCGCCTGGCTGACGATAGGATCGTCGGCGCGCCCAAAGTGGCGATCCACGGCCAGGTCGCGCTGGCGTGCCGCCGTCGGTAAGGCGTAGTTGGGCGATACCGTCGCTTCCCACGCAATCGCACGCGCCGCCTGCTGGGTCACCTGCCGAGCGTGGACATACTTGGCCAGGATCGGTACCAGCAGGAAGATCGGCACCAACACCGCGCATAGCACGGCCAGTTCGGTCAAGCTCTGTCCGCGCTGCAGGCGCTTGGGGGTGAAATGACATTCCCTGTCCATGGTCTCTCCCGGTCAGCGTTCGATGGCGGGCGCGCGCGGGGCTTCCAACGCGCCACGCTCGAACGGCTTGCCGACGGTCATTCGTTGGGTGGTGAGCCGGATGCCGTTGCCATCCAGCGGTTTCTGTTCCAGCACAAGCGCGTCCCGACTGGGGCGATAGTCATTCAGTGCCCCAGGCGTGAAACCCCACGGGCCGCCGGCAGACCACACACACTGTTCAAGCTTGCCCGCCGCTTCAGTCCATACATTGCAGGGCTGCCCGGCGACAGTGCGCTTGCCAGGACCGGTATAGCCCTGCAACGGGTCGCCCTCCTCGTCTTCGGCGGCGTAGCGCACCAGTGCATCGGGGGCTGCCGGCGACTGACTGCGCTCGCCGGTGGCCAGATCCACGTTCACACTTTCCGCCGCCCGCTGTGTCTCCTGCATGCCGCTGACGTCAAGACGGAACATGCAACTCGGCGAGACACCTTCCGCTGCCAAGGACCACTCGCGAGTACGGAAAACCTCCTCCTCGGCCGACAGCCAGACCTCATAGCGCGTTGTGCCCAGCAGCGCCTCATCGTCTGGCGACAGTGCCTGCGTCGGCAAACCAGCGGCTTGGCACGCCGACAACGCCTGCCTATAGCTGGCCCGCGCCACGTTTGCACCATCCAGCCAGGTTTCCGCGCTCTGCTCCAGATGGATCATGGGCATATTACGAGCCGGCGCCGGCTCACCAGAGGACGATGCATCGGTGTTGGCACCGCAGCCGGTCAAGAGCACGCCCAGCACCAGCACCCAGCGCGAGTGAATACGGCAATCACTCATGGCATCAGCGCTCCTGCTGCCGCCAGCGCTGCGCGGGTACTGGCGTCGGTCTTGACCAGCCGCGCCTGCCAGTAGGGACTGAACAGATTTCCGGTTTCTCGCCGGCCGTCGCTGCGACGGAACATATTGAACTGCACCGGGCGGTCGAAGAACACTTGTGCCGAGGACAGCGCGGCGATGTTGCCGTTGACGGTCTTGTCGGGCAGATCCATGCGCGAACCGGCCGGTGCACCGATGTTGGTAGTGGAAGATGTGCGCGCGGTTCTGCTGGCGGTTTCGGCGTAGATGGTAAACACCGGCCCAACCTTGTCGCGGTCGCTGTCCTTGTCGGCGTATGGCTGCAGGGCCTGCCCGCTTTTCACGTCGTGGTAGTCGCGCAGACCGGTATACCCGGTGAAGAATGCCCTGCGATGCTGACCGCTGGCGAGCCGTACGTTGGCATCCTGGCTGCGGTCGACCATCCAGGCCGCGCCACGGTTTCGTCGCGCGGCCTCGCCATAGGGCCGGTAGGTACGGCGATCCCATTCGGAGTACCAGCCACGGCCATTGCCAAATCCCTCAAGGAAACGTTGGTTGCGGTAGGTACCCACTGCCTGCGCACCGCCCCAGCCTACGGCCATGTCGATGTCGTCTGCGGGCCACGGCATCGGGAATTCCACTGCCATGGTGTCCAGCGCGGCCCAGCGGTCGTACTCAACCATGTCGGTACCGCCGGACTGCACCAGGAAGCCCAGGAAGTTGCTGCTGCGGGATTTGCTGAATCCGTCGCGCGATTGCATCACGACGTTTCGGTAGCGGTCGGCGCCTTGCCGCTGGCTTGCAGACCCACCGCCCGAGCGCGGAATGGTGTAGCGCTGCAACAGACGGTTTTCGGCTGTGGCCAACTGCGTGCCCAGCACAGCAGTGCCGATCGTGCCGAGGTTCGCGCCTGGGGAATTCTTCTGCAGTACGTCTTTGGCGATGGTATAGCTGTCAACGCGGGATACGGCTTCGATGACCAGCTGCGCAGACCCGGCAAACAGCATGTTGAGTTTATCGATGGCCGTCACGGCAGCCTGTGCGACCGGCTGAAAAACACGCCGGGTGGTCTGCAGAATGCGTTCAGCGACCTTGAACGCCGTGGCGAGCGCCTTGAATACCACGCCGATATAGGGGATGGCAGACAACAGGTCGAGCGTGGTGCGGATCACGATCGACGTTGTGTGCATCTGGTTCAACCAGGAATACAGACTAATCGTCTGAGCGATGGCCACTTCATTGGCCACCCGCGCGCGGTTCATGTACGCGGCATAGTTCAGTGCGCGTGCCTGCTGGATGGCCACGCTGTAGGCAGCAGCGTCGGCTGCATTGACCAGTTCCACCTTTTTGTTCACCACCTGTCCGGTGTTGAACAGCAGCACGATACCCACGCAGAGCACCAGGATCAGGGTGAGCCCCAACACCATGGCTTGGCCGGCCACGGTGCGGCGGCCGGAAACACCTTGGATCGCGCGGCTTCTTGCCAACGCCAGTGCGCTACGCATCATCCGTTTCCTGGGCTGGGTCCATGGCCCCATCACGTCCTGCCAGCAACAGGTCACGCGGCGTGAGGGGTATCAGGGGGAGCCCTGGCGGCGGCGTGCCGCCAGGGCGTCTCGATGTTGCGCAGGCGGCTTACTTGTTGTTGTAAGCGTCCATGCCCTTGGTCTTGTCAGCTTCCTGCTGCGCGCTGTTGGACTGGTTCTTTGCGCGGTTGATCGACTGCGTCGCGCTCTGCCCGGAAAGTTCCTTGGACATACCAGCGACCTGACTGCGGACGGTGCCGCCGAAGAAAGTCACGGCTGCGATCGCTGCAATGGCGATCAGTGCGGTGATGATGATGTACTCGGTCATGCCCTGACCGGCCTGCTTGCGTGCAAAACGGATACGACGACGGCTACGTTCCATGAAAACCCTCCTTGATGACAATGATCTTCCCGTGGCGCGGCACGTCTCGTGCGGCACCTGAACAGGGCGGACCTTGGGTAGTGGCAGGACACGGCCTTCTCAGTAAGCAAGCCGCGCCTGGTTCGTCGAAATTCTGTCGCCTGATTCGAGAACGCGTTCACCCTACAGACAGGTTATTGACGCCACAACCTTCAAATCAGGGTTATTTGCGTCAAATTATTGGAACTGTGACGCCGGTTGTGAATTCACACTGATAATACATTTTCATCACATTACCGAGTTATTACCGACTTATTACGATCATCCCGCACTACTTTCGATCACAGGCACGTAAAAAAGGCACGCGCGAAAGCGCATGCCTTCTCAAAGCCGTTACTCCAGTGCATTTGCCAGTTATCGCTTGACCAGCTCTACCCGCCGGTTCTGGCTACGCCCGAGCTCAGTTGCGTTGTCCGCCACCGGGCGCTCCTGACCGAAGCCAGCCGTGGTCAACCGGTCCGCCGCGATCCCCGCAGCGACCAATTGCGCGCGTACCGCATCGGCGCGCGCCTGCGACAACGTCTGGTTGTGCGCTGGACTGCCACTATTGTCGGTGTGCCCTTCCACGCCCAGACGTAGCGAAGGATCCTGCTGAAGCAGGGTGGTGACCTGCACGATCTGCGGTGCCGACTCCGGAAGAATCTGCGCCGCATCGGTAGCGAAATTCACCTGGATGGCAACCTTGCCCTGAACATCCAGCGCCTGCTTGAGTGCATCTGCCGGCAGCAACTTCGCCGTGATTTCCACCGATTTGGCCTCGGCCAAAAGTAGACCACCGCCGCTGCCCCCCCCGCCAACGTGCACCCAGATATCGCGATCAGCGCGGTGAATGACATAGGTTTCCGCCGGCTCGTTGTAAATGTCGCCCAGCCCGCCAACATAGGTGACCGCCGCCTTGCTGTTACCTATTTCGCTGGCCATCGGCGCAGGAAGCACGCCGCTGAAAATACGCTTGCCGCCCAGCGATGACACCATCTCCTGCACATTGCGGCCAAGTTCAAGTTGCGAATAGGGCCGATCGCCCGCAGCATGAACCGCGGCCGAGTACACCTTGCCTTCCACCCATTCCACGCGATCACCGGTCCAGAATGGCACCCGGTCGAACTCACTCTGCACCACGTCCGCGCTCGCATATCCCTGCGGAAGCCCCAGGTACGGGAAGCTTCCCAAGGACGCGTTCGACACGGGAAGGTCGGCCACATTGAATGGCGCACCCGACGCGGCCGCAGGCACGCCCTCGGCCGGCGCGGCATCGGTGGCCATTGAAGGTGCAGCGCCCTGCGCAACCGGCGCTGCGGCTGGCTCGCCCTTGCAGGCGGCCAAGCCAAGCAGCAGAACGGGCGCCAACACCCACGGTTGCCGCGCCAACGAACGAACGCTCATGCGCCCACCTGCTGCATCAGCGCTTTGCACACTTCCGGCGTGGGCTTGTACTTCCCGCTCTTCCAGCCACTTACTACCTTGGCTTCGGTCTTCGCCTCGGCCGCATCGTAGCTTTTGTCGAAGCCAGCGACCGTACCGGCCACGACCATTGCCTTCGCCTTGTGGCTGGCGCGCAACTTGTCCACCTGCGCAGGCGTCGCTCCGCACGCCTGTGCGTTGCCGGCGTGCATGCCACCCACGCTGCCGAACTGGCTGGCCGCATCGCTCTGTGCAGATGCACTGCCGCAGGCGGCCAACAGGAGGAAGGTAAACACTAGCTTGGTCACGGTGTGCTGCATCTGGATGATCCTCATCACGCCCATGGCGGGCAACAATCCCCTGTTTCCAGAGAATAGCAACAGCCGATGACGACACGCACCTCACGTCGTCACTTTTCCGCAGGCAGGGGTGATCGCAGCCAGCGAGCGCGTGCGGCTTACCGGTGCATCGAGCGAAGCCGAGCTCAAACAGCCATGAGGAGGGTTGCCCGCCGCGGCGGCGCAGATGGTAAGGCCGCTCCGGTTAGCAACCTGGCAGTAGCGGCACTCCGGCGGTGGCCGCTGGACCGCCGGTTGAACCTGCCAGCGGGCAGGTCCATCCGTACCTGCTCATACGGGTCACCTGAAGCATAGGCACAATCATGCCAACCGACAGCGCCCCCCCCTATACATGATCCGCACCTTTACTCTTGCCGATGCACCCGCCTGCCTGGCCATCTTCGATGGCAACGTACCGCGCTTCTTCGGCGCGCATGAACGTGCGGACTTTGCCACCTACCTGCAGCAGCCTGCGCGCGCTGCGGACTATCTGGTGATGGAACGCGGCGGCCGGGTGGTGGCCTGCGGCGGACTGGCCATGGACGACGCGCTGACCGCCGCGTTCTGCTGGGGCATGGTCGACCACACCGTGCACCGGCAGGGGCTGGGCCGTGCACTGGCGCAGGCGCGCCTGCAGCAGGCGCGCACATGTGGCGCGCGCTGCGTGGTGTTGAGCACCAGCCAACACACCTGCGACTTCTATGCCGGACTGGGATTCGGCATCACCCGGGTCGTGACCGATGGCCACGGCCCGGACCTGGACGCGGTGGACATGCAACGCGTGCTGTCGCTGGGTTGAGCGACGAAAAGTATGTGCGCAGGGCCACCACGCAGGGCGTGGCGCCCTCGCTGCTATCGCGTGGACTCAGGTGCTCGACAGCTTCATCAGCACCAGCCCGCTCACGATCAGCACCGCTGCGGCGATACGCATCGCACTCACCTGCTCGCCCAGGAACGTGATGCCGATGACGAACGCACCCACCGCGCCAATACCGGTCCAGATCGTGTATGCAGTTCCCAGGGGCAAGGTGCGCATGGCCAGCGACAACAGCCAGAAACTGGCGATCATGGTGACCAACGTGATGATGGTGGGGGTGAGCTTGCTGAAGCCGTCGGACTGCTTCATCGCGAACGCCCAGACGATTTCCAGTACGCCGGCTGCCAACAGATAGATCCAGGCCATGTGGCCCTCCTTTGATAGGGGCCAGGCCGTCCTGGTCAGTGTGTCCCGCTGCGGGGGAGGCCGTTCCTCCTGCGGCGATTCTAGCAACGCCGGACCATGGCCGGGACCTGCATGCCCGGCGCTTTTTGCGGAGTTCAGCCCCTGGCTACAGCCGATTCAGCTACGTGGACGCGCGGCGGGCGTGGCATCCTGACCCGCCCTGACGCAGGAAGGCCCGCATGACGCTTGATTCGACGCTCGCCGCTTGGCTGGAACAGGCGCTGCAGTCGCCACTGCCCGACGAAGTAGTGGGCCTGTCATTCAACCTCAGCGAAGGCGCGGCGGGCGACGATGCCGGCTTCTGCATCGAACTGGTCGGTACCGACCGTTTCGATGCACAGGATCCTGACTGGGCCTGTGATGAAGTCTGGGCACCGGAGGCCCGCGAAATCGAATTGCCGTATTCGGTGACCGGACACCACTGGGAAGATTGCCTGGCCGCGCTGCACACCGCGTTGCTCCAGGCCCTGGCCACGCCCCGCTTCGGCCCGCGCCTGACCGCGCAGGTGCAGGGCATCGGGCTGGGTTTCGTCGATGGTGACCTGCAGCTGCTCTGGCAGCGTGCCGGCTGAGTCGTGCGCCGCTGGCACTGCACGCGGCGCATGCGCTAGAATGCGCGACTGCACTGCGGGGCTGTCCCTGCACTGCACCTCCGGCACCCGCTGATTTCGATCACCCGGTGCCTGGAACGTCTCTATGGTGGCCCCGTCGGCCCCTCGCGACGCTAGGTCGAAAATCCCGCCAGGGCCGGAAGGCAGCAACGGTATCGATCGACGCGGGCGCCGAGGTCAGCCGGCGGGGCCGCCACCTTTTTGGGCCCCTGCCATGGTGCGCCCCTGCCATCGCGGGCGTAGAGCCGACCGTTGGTCGGCTGCCCTCAACGCTCCCCGGATGATTACGTCTGCCGACCAACGGTCGGCGCTACGCCGGGCGTGCCCTGGTGGAACAGCAGGCGCCACCCCGCGTCGTGCAGCCGCCACAGCGAACTGCGCAGCACCGCGCGCTGGCGTATACCGTCAACCACATACCAGCTGCGATAGCGCACCTGCGCCACGGTCGGGGCCAGCAGGGCAACGCGGTAGTCGTCCGAGACGATCTCCACCACGGCGCGTTCGGCGGGAATCTCGACCAGTGCGGCGGCGCGCCCGTAACAGCTGCCCGAGCTGCCGATTTCACTGAAATCCGGATCGAGCAGCGCCTCCAGGC
>Ga0182008_10001352_pt1 | contig 16664 bp, 16 predicted proteins | sample Sormic07211129_1_FD_120482 | JGI IMG/M metagenome (GOLD analysis project Ga0182008, IMG submission 120482) | Rhizosphere microbial communities from Sorghum bicolor, Mead, Nebraska, USA - 072115-129_1 metaG | ecosystem: Host-associated > Plants > Roots > Rhizosphere | place: USA: Nebraska...
GATCTGGGCGTGCAGCGGCGCGCTCATCAGGGCCGCGGCCACGCTCACCGCCGCGCAGGTCGCGCCGCTCGCGCCCTTGCCCGTGCTGCGCGCGCTTTCCTGCACCACCATGCGCAGGCCGCGCGCGGCGTTGAAGACGATACGGTGGAGATGCTTGTTCATTCTTTTTTCTTTCCCTGAGCGCGCGCCGTACGCGCGGAGACATGGCGGGCGGCAAGGCGAGGCGCCCCTGCCCGCCTCACGCCATCAGGCGGCGCAACGGAACCTGGCGACGCCGATGTAACGCGCGCCGTTGGCCAGCGTGGCCGCGTAGCTGGCGGCCACCAGGAAAGCGCCGCCTCCGGCGTCGCCGATCTGGACCGCGGCGCCGGAGCCGCCGCTCAGGTAGGCGCCCGTGACCGATGCGCTCGAGGTCGACGAGACCGTGGTGCCAAGGGTGGCCGAGCCTGCGCTGCCGGACGCCGCCACGTTCACCGCGCCGCCCACGGTCGCACCGCCTGTGCCGAAGCTCAGGGTGGCCGAACCCGAGGCCGAGCCGGTGTTGGGCGACGTGCCGCTGCCACCGCTCTTGTAGGTGGGCGTGGTGAACGCACCGGCATCGCAACTCAGCGTGCCCGTCGTCGGGAACTGGGCCGGCGAATTGAGTGCGATGTAGTGGTAGGCGCGGTTGTCGGTGCCGGAGAGCGTCTCGCTGCCGCTGCTGCGCGTCACGGTGCCAGCCGCCCACCGGCCCATCGCGTAGGAGGCATCGCCGCTGATGTCCTTGGTCACGCTGTTGCCGCTCAGCACGGCGTCGCTGAGCTTGGTCATCGCGCCGCTCGAGGCCTGGACACTGGTGTCGAGCCGGCCGAAAGTCTGCGAGCCCACGCCCACCAGCTGGTAGCGCGAACTGGTCCCGGCCGCGAAGCTCGCGCTCACCGAACCGCTGTCGGCGCTGGCCGGAGTGCCCGTGGACCCGCCGGTCGAGCCGGAGCTCGATGCCGCGGGCGCCGTACCGCCGTCACCCCCTCCCCCGCCGCCGCAGGCCTGCAGCAGCGCGATGGAAAGGATCGACGGAATGAGGAGCTTGGAAGTCATGTTTTTTATCCCTGAACGTTTGAATCGAATGGGTGCCGCCTCGAAGGCGGACCGGATGTGTGACGGCGTGGTGGTGGTGCGTGATGGATTCGTCGGGCAGCGCTCCTTTCAGAAGCCGAGGTTGAGGTTGAAGCCGCCGGTGAGGTGCGCGGTGCGGTAGCCCTCGGGCTTGCGCAAGGGTGTGCCGACGAAGAGGTCGTAGCTCAGGCCCTGCAGCGCGTTCGCCGTGCCACGCAAACCGAGCACCGCGCCCGTGAGCCGCTTGCCCAGCAGGAACTGCGACGACCCTCCGCCCACCTCGCCGTGGTCGATGCCGGCGTACAGCTCGGCGCCGCTCCGGCCCAGTGCCCAGCCGAGGTCGTTGCGGATCAGCCAGCCGCGCTCGGCCATCAGGCTGCTCTCGCCGTCGAAGCCGCGCACCGTGTAGCGCCCGCCGACGGCGAAACGGTCCTGGGGCGTGAGCGGCGTGCGGTTCCATTGCGCGCGCCACAGCGCCGAATAGCGCAGCTTCTGGTCGGCCAACTGGAACGGCAGGTTCAGGCTCGCGTCGGCCGCGACCAGGCCGAAGCGTGAAGTGCCTTCACCGAAGAGCTCCTCGGGCGCGGGGCGGGCACCGAAGGCGCCGGTGCCGCGGCGGTACTGCAGGTTGGCGTCGAGCGTGGCCGCGCCCAGGAACTCGCGGTGGTTGAGCCCCAGCTCCCAGCCGCCGACCACGCGGCGCTGCACCTCGATCTCGGTGTCGTCGATGAAGTTGAACGAGGCCCGGCGGAAGGCGCGCAGCGCCAGCGTGGTCTTGCGGCGCTGGTCGCGGTACAGCAGCCGCGACAGGCGCAGTTCGGCATTGCGCGACTCGCCGGCGTAGACGTAGTCCTGATTGAGGCCGGCCACGCCCTGGTGGTAGGTGCTGCGGCTCGCCGTGGCGCCCAGCAGCCAGTCGCCGTAGGGGATCGCGTAGTGCAGGGTCTGGCCGCTGGTGCCGCGCGCGCCGGGGTTGAAGAGGTCGTGGTTCAGGCTGACGTAGGCCAGGTCGTTGAGGCCCAGCGGGCCGTCCCAGGCCAAGGTGGCGCCGGCCTGCGTGCGGCCCGTGGCGCGGGTGCCGCTGTCGTCCAGGCTCAGGGTGCCGCGCAGCGGAAAGCTGCGGGCGTACTTCACCACCAGGTCGCTGTCGCCCGGCTGCGCGCCGGCGCCCTGCGAGGGCTCGATCTGGATGTCGGTGTCGGCGGTCGGCAGCCGCTTGAGGTTCTCCAGGCCTTGCTCGATGTCGCGCAGGTTCAGCAGGTCGCCCGGCCGCGCGGGGATGGCGTTGCGCAGCGCGGTGCGATCGCCCGTGCCCTCGGCGAAGCGGATGGCCGCGATGCGCCCGGGCACGAGCGTGACGCTCAGCGTGCCGCCCGCCAGGTCCTGCGGCGGCGCCAGCACGCGGGTGGTGACCCAGCCGCGTTCGACCAGGGCCTGCTGAAGGCGGGCCAGCACCGTGTCGACGCCCCGGGTGCCGAGGCAACGGCCGATCGGTGCATCGTCGCCCTGCGCGCCCGCGGCGGACGCCAGCAGCCACTGGAATTCGCCCGCCCGCTCGCCGCCCAGCACCAGGCGTTCGATCCGGAAGCACGGCGTCTCGGCCTCGGGCAGGCGCCCGGGTGCGGGCCGCGCCTCGACGGGCAGGCGGGCATCGACCGCGCGCTCCTGCTGGGCCCGCAGCGCGCGTTCGCGCTCCTGCTGGCGCAGTTCCTCGATGAAGGGCCGGGGCGCGGAGGCCGGGGTCTGCGCCAGCGCGCAGGCGCCCACGGACCAGGCCAACGCACCGACCGCCAAGGGGGCGGCGACGGCGATCGAAGGCCGCGGATGCAGCAAACAGCGGAATTGAAAAAACGACATGGACACCCTGAAACGCAGCACTGGCAGGCTGCGACGGGCGAATTGTCTTTTCTATTGCGCCAATTGATTGTCAATCAATAATCAAATGTCGCGAATTTTTTCCCATGAGAATCAAAAGAATTGAGAAACAATTTTGATCTAATTCTTGATATTCAGAACAATGAATTCTTTTCAATTCATTTCCTGCACGCCTGCCATGCCGACCGCTGCGTCAGGGGCCGAGTTCGCGCAGCACCGCCAGCTGCTCCGCATAGCTGCTCTCGATGCGTTGCAGCCGGGCCTGACGGGCCTCCTCGTTGACCCACTGGGCCGCCATCGCGTTCTGCCGCGCCAACTGGTAGGCCAGCCGCGCCGCGGGCAGCAGCGAGTCGTTGTCGGCCGCGAGGAAGCCGGCCAGGTCGTGCAGCGCGCGCAATTTGCCCCGCTCGATGTCGCCACGCGCGCCCTTGGCGCGCGCATAGCCGACCAGGAAGTTCTGCACCTGCCGCTGAAGCGCCTCCGGATAGTCGCGCCGCACCACGATCTGGGCGTGCGGAATCAGGTCCGATGTCCAGACCACCTGCAATCGCGCGGCCTCGACCGGGAATTGCAGCCTGAAACGCTCGAAATCCGCGGTGTTGTTGGTTGCCACGTCGGCCTCGCCATTGGCCACCGCCAGCGCGGTGGCCTGGTGGGTGCCCACGAGTTCGCTGGCAAAGCGGGTCTCCATCGCGATGTGGTGCGGCAGGAACAGCTGCAGCTGCGGCACGACGAAGCCCGAGACCGAACGGCTCTCGCCGCGCGCCAGCCGCCAGCGCTCGGGCTCGGCCAGCAGGGCGTCGAGCGTGCGCAGCGGCCCGGTCTTGCGCGTCAGCAGCAGCGCCCGGTAGCCCGGCAGGCCGTCGTGCCGCGTGACCTGGGCCACCACCCGCATGCGCCGCTGGGTGACGGCGTCGAGCGCCATGCGGCCCGACAGGAAGGCCATGTCGACCTCGTTGCGCTGGATCGCCTGTTCGAGCGCCTCGTACGAGGTCACCGACAGCACGCTCACCGGCCGGCCCAGCACCCGGCTCAGGTCGGCCAGCACCGGCTCCCAGTCGCTGCGCGATTCGAAGGCGCCCCCCAGCGGCAGGATGCCGAAGCGCACCGGTGGCGCCAGGCCGGCCTGGGCGCTGGCCGCACCGGGCAGACCGGCCGCCATCACCAGGCCGATCAGCGCATGCAACACCCGGCGGCGCGCACCCTCCGCGGAGCGCCGGGCCCAAGGCGTGGGGATGCTGGCAACGGTCATCGGCAGGTGGAAATATTTCCATCGACATGTCCGACCGCAGGCCGACTGGCCAAACGGACGGCGCCAAGTACACAATTAGAAATCAAGCTTGCCTTGATTAGTGACGTATTTCACATTCTCATGGCTGCCGTGCCACCTCTGAACGCCTCACGTCCCCCCTCGCCGCCACCGGCCGGGGGCCAGCCCGGGCGGACGATGCGCGAACGGCTGTCCATGCGGCTGCTGCGCCTCTCGCTGGCCCAGCAACTCGTGATGCTGGCCCTGCTGCCGGCCAGCGTGGCCACGCTGGGGGCCATCGCGGTGCTCACGCGCCAGCACCTGGACGATGTGACCGAGCTGATCCGCGCCAACGCCCAAACGGTCGCGCTGCAGGTGGCGACCGTGGCGCAGACGCAACTCCAGCGCATGGACCGGCGCGGGCTGATGCGCACCGCCCAGTCGGGCACCTACCAGCCGCATGTGCAGCAGGTGCAGATCCGCTCGGAGGAAGGCGAGATCCTGGCCAATGCGGAAACCGCCGACCGCCGCCGCAGCGAGGGCCTGCAGGTGCTGACCCCGATCGTGGGCGAGGACGGCCAGCGCACCGGCCAGGTGATGGTCGAGATCAGCCTCGATGCGGTCGAACGCGCGCGCCGCGCGGCCCGCTTCAACGTGGCGCTGGTGCTGCTCGCCAGCCTGGTCGGCGTGGGCCTGACGGGCTGGTGGGCGGCGCGGCGCATCAGTGCGCCCATCGGTGCGCTGGGCGAGGCCGTCGACCGGCTGGGCGCCGGCGAGGAAGCCAGCGTGGCGGTCGAAGGCACGGCCGAAGTGCGGCGCCTGCAGAGCGGCTTTAACCAGGCGGCCAGCGCGCTGGCCGAGAGCCGGCGGCTGCTGGAAAGCCGCATCGCCGACGCCACCGTCGAACTTGCCCGCAAGAACCGGCAACTGGAGGTCGCGAGCCAGGCCAAGACCCGGCTGCTGGCCGCGGCAAGCCACGACCTGCGCCAGCCGCTGCATGCGCTCACGCTGTTCTCCGACGGCCTGGCCAACGGCGAGACCGACCCCGTGCGGCTGCTGCGCATCGGCCATATCCGCGAATGCGTCGATGCGCTGGACCGCCTGTTCTCCGAACTGCTCAACCTCTCGCAACTCGATGCGGGCGTGCTGCGGCCGCAATGGAGCGACTTTCCGCTGGACACGCTGTTCGACGAGATCAGCCGCAACTTCCGCCCGGTGGCCGAGGCGCAGGAGCTGCGGCTGGTGGTGCGCAAGACCGCGCTGTGGGTGCGCTGCGACTACGTGATGCTGGCGCGCATCCTCAACAACCTGGTGTCGAACTCCCTGCGCCACACCACCGTGGGCGGGGTGCTGATCGGGGCCCGGCGCCGCGGCAGGGCGGTGCGCATCGACGTGCTGGACACCGGCATCGGCATCGCGCCGCAGCACCAGACGCGCGTGTTCGAGGAGTTCTTCCAGGTCGAGACGCGCGGGCGGCAGCCCAGCCATGGCGCGCGAGGCATGGGCCTCGGGCTGGCCACGGTGCAGCGGCTGGCCAGCCTGCTGAGCACGCGGGTCGAACTGAACTCGCGCCTGGGCCGCGGCACCGGCGTGCACCTGCTGGTGCGCGGCACGGCGCCGGCCGCCGATGCCGCCACCGCGGCGCCCGGCCGGGCCGCCGCCGCGGATGCCGAAGCCCGGCTCGACGGCCTGCGCGTGCTGGTCATCGACGACGAACGCAGCATCCTGCTCGGGCTGCAGAGCGCGCTGTCGAGCGCGGGCGCCAAGGTGATGGCCGCACAGAGCCAGGCCGAGGCCCTGGCGCTCGCGGACGGCTGGGGACAGGCGCCCGATGTGGTGCTGAGCGACCTGCTGCTGCGGAACGACGAGAACGGCCTGGAGGTGCTGGCGGCGCTGCAGCGCCATCCGCGCGGGATCGGCCCGCGCACCGCGCGCCTGATGGTGACCGGCGAGACCAAGCCCGACCAGCTGCGCGAAGTGGCGCGCGCGGGAATCACCGTGCTTCACAAGCCCGTGTCGCCGAGGGTGCTGCGCCAGGCCATCCTGGCGCAGCTGGCGGCCGTCAGGGCGGCCCACGCGCCCTGAGTTCTTCGTCGGCATTTGTCACTCAAATGTCGGCAAAAGCATCCGGAAGCCCTCGGTCGATGACATAGCTCACGAAACCGATCGCCCACAGTGCAAACAAATGTCTCCGACGCGGCGCCGTGTCCGGGACCTCGCGAAGCTCCGATATTCTCGGCCCGACCCGGGCCGCCAGGGTCCGCTGCGGCAGAAGGCAGCAGAAGAATCACTCAGGGAATGCTCATGAAACACGTCCTTCCATCGCTGTGCGCACTCGCCGGGCCTGCTCGGCGCCGGCACCGCCGCCGCGACCGGCCTCCACCCCCTGGGCAGCACGGGCCCGGGGCGCGCGCCGGTCGAGTTCATCGACTCGGGCCGCTTCGGCGACCTGCCCTTTTCCGATGCCGTGCAGGTCGGCAAAGTGGTCTACCTCTCGGGCGAGATCGGCTACGACGCCAGCACCGGCAAGCTCGTGCCCGGCGGCATCCGGGCCGAGACCTGGCAGCTCATGAACAACATCAAGGCCTCGGTCGAGGCCCGGGGCTACCGGATGCAGGACGTCGTGAAGTGCACCGCCATGCTGGCCGACATGGCCGACTGGCCGGCCTTCAACGAGATCTACCGCAGCTTCTTCTCCAAGCCCTACCCGGCCCGCAGCGCCTTCGGCGCCAACGGGCTGGCGCTCGGGGCGCGCGCCGAGGTCGAGTGCATCGCCGCGCGATGAGGCCTTGCGCCCTGGCGGCTATGCTGCCGGCGCCATGGCTCTTATTTCTTCCCCCCGCCTGATCCGATTCAACAAGCCCTACGGCGTGCTCAGCCAGTTCACGCCCGAGGGGCGCTGGCAAGGCCTCAAGGACTTCATCGACCTGCCCGGCGTCTACGTGGCCGGCCGGCTCGATGCCGACAGCGAAGGCCTGCTGCTGTTGACCGACGACGGCCCGCTGCAGGCCCGCATCGCCGATCCGCGCTTCAAGATGGAGAAGGTCTACTGGGTGCAAGTCGAGGGCCTGCCCGACGACGCCGCGCTGGCCGCGCTGCGCGACGGCGTGACGCTCAACGACGGCCCGACCCGCCCGGCGCGCGTGCGCCGGCTCGACCCGCCGCCCGCCGTGTGGGCGCGCCAGCCGCCCATCCGCGTGCGCCAGGCCATTCCCACCTGCTGGATCGAACTCGCGATCAAGGAGGGCCGCAATCGCCAGGTGCGGCGCATGACCGCGGCCGTCGGCCATCCCACGCTGCGGCTGATCCGGGCCTCGATCGGGCCGCACACGCTCGACGGCCTGGCGCCGGGTCACTGGGCCGGCTGAAGGGCGCTCGCCGCTGCCCCGGGGGCCCTCGCTAGACTTGCCCGATGGCCATTCAGAATCCACCGTTTTCTCTCCAAGCCTCCACGCGCCGCAATGCGCTGATCGGCACGCTCGGCGCGCTGCTGCTGCCCGCGGCACCGGCCTTCGCCGCCAAGGCGAAAGCCGCCGCGGCCTCCCCCGCCTCTTCCGAGGTCTGGCCGCATGCCGCCGCCGTGCCCGGCGGCGTGGCGCGGCTGTCGCTGGGCGCCGCCGCGGCACGCCCGGTGGCGCGCACCGAGGACGATCTCCCGCTGCTCGTGGTCGGCGACCCGATCGAATGGACCGCGCTGGTCGGCATCCCGCTCGCGGCGCAGCCCGGCAGCGCGCGCATCGTGCGGCGCGCCGAAGGCGGCGCCGACCAGCCGATCGCCTATGCCATCGCCGCCAAGCAGTACAGCGAGCAGCGCCTGAAGGTCGCGCCGGGCAAGGTCGACCTCTCGCCCGAGGACCAGGCGCGCTACGAACGCGAGCGCGACCACCAGGCGAAGGTGATGGCCACCTTCACCGCGGTGCCGACGCACGACCTGCAGATGCGCGTGCCCGTGCCGGGACGGCGCTCGAGCTCCTTCGGGCTGCGCCGCGTGTTCAACGGCCAGTCGCGCAATCCGCACGGCGGCATGGACATCGCGGCGCCCACCGGCACGCCGGTGCGCGCGCCGCTGCCGGGCCGGGTGATCGACACCGGCGACTACTTCTTCAACGGCGGCACGGTCTGGCTCGACCACGGCGGCGGCCTGCTCAGCCTGTACTGCCACCTGAGCGCGATCGACGTGAAGGTGGGCGACGAGCTCAGGACCGGCGACCGCTTCTGCGCCGTGGGCGCCACCGGCCGCGTGACCGGCCCGCACCTGCACTGGGGCGTGATGCTCAACCGCACGATGGTCGACCCGGCCCTGTTCATCGCGGCAGCCTGAGCCGATGGCCTCCCCCACCGCGGTGCTCACCGCCGCGCAGCGCGACGCCTTCGGCCGCGAGGCCGAGCGCACCGCGGGCATCGACCTAGCGGCCTACGCCGAGAGCGGCCGCGACTGGCGCGAACCCGTGATCGGCCTCGGCCCGCCCGACGCGCCCCTGTGCATCTTCGGCCGCGACCCGGGCCGCAGCGAGGTCGCGCATGGCATCGCCTTCATCGGCCGCGCCGGCCAGCTGGTGCGCAGCGCGCTGCACCGCCGTCGCTTCGGTGAAGACGCCGCGGCTCCCGGCTTCGAGGCCGCCGTGGCCGCCGGCGCCGAGGTGTTCTGGCTCAATACCGTGCCCTACAAGCCGATCGGCAACAAGGCCTGGTCGATGGCGGTGAAGCGGCGCTTCCAGCCGCTGATGGCCGAGCTGCTGCTGGGCCACTGGCGGGGAGAGCGGGTGATCGTGCTGGGCCGCGAAGCCTTCTTCTGGTTCGGCATCGGCCAGGCGCCCGAGGTGGCCGCGGCGCTGGAAGCCTTCTGGGCGCGCGAAGACCGCCACGACGCCACGCTCGCCATTGACTACCGCCACGCCGGCCTCTCGCGCCGGCTGACGCTGGCGCCGCTGCCCCATCCCTCGCCGGCCAATGCCGTGTGGTTCGCGCGCTTTCCGGCGCTGCTGGCCACGCGGCTGCAAGCGCTCCTGCCGACGCCCTGAGCGCCGCGCTCAGGCCGGGCGCTGGCTCGCGAAGGCCGAGGTGCTCCACGCGATCAAGGCCAGCAGCACCAGCTGGAACGGCAGCCGCGCCACCAGCGCCCAGTAGGGCACCGCGGGAAACTGCGCGGCCTGCTGCAGCATCTGCACGTTGGCCGGCGTCACGGCGATCGTGAGCAGGATCAGTCCGATGCCCGCGGCACGCCGGGTCGGGCGCCACAACAGGCCGGCCGCACCCAGCAACTCGGCCACGCCGCTCACCCACACCGCGGCGCGCGGCCATTCGATCCAGGGCGGGACGATGCGCATCTGGGCCTCGGTGAAGGCGAAGTGCGCCACGCCGCCGAGGGCGAACCACAGGAAGACAAAGGCCAGGGCGGCCAGGCGCCAACGACTCATGTGGAGTTTTCCTTGCAGGGTTCGCACACAGTATGGGCGCGACGCATGTGGCAGTCTGTCAGACCCGGCGACGGGCGCGCCCTGCGCATCAGCCACGCGCAGGGTCGCCGGATCGATCCGCCGCCATCGGCGGCTCGGGCACGGGCCCCGCGCGCCCGGTCTGCAGCCAGGCGATCTTTGCATCGACGAAACCGATCAGCGCCTCGAGTTCCGCGGCGCGTCGGCGCAACTTCTCGCGCTGCGCGACCATGGTCCGCAGCATCTTCGCCGAGCCGCCACCCACGCGCCGCTCGTCCATCAGCGACCTGATCTCCGTGAGCGACAGGCCCAGCGCCTGCCCCGCGCGGATCGACGCGACGAGCCGCAGGTCGCGCGCCGAAAACTCGAGGTAAGGGCGCGAGCCGCCCGCGGCGCCGAGCCTGGGGTGCAGCAGGCCGCTGCGCACATAGAAGCGGACCGTGCCCACGGGCAGGCCCGCCGCCGCCGAGAACTCTCCGATCCACATGACGTTTTTCTCCGGATGCCGCTTGACTGTGCAGTTGACTTCACACTTATAAATCAAGTCGCTGCCTTCGGGCACAGACCACTTCCTGGACCCACCGAACATGCCACTCACCACGCCCCTGCTGCTCCTGCCCGGCCTCATGAATGACGCACGCGTCTGGGACCCGCTCCGCACCGCCTTGCCAGGGGCGCGCAATGTGGTGGTCGCACCGACCCACCACGCGGATGCGATCGCCGTGCTGGCGGCGTCCGCGATCGACGCCATGCCGCCCGGTCCCTTTGCCGTCGCGGGCTTCTCGCTCGGCGGCTACGTCGCGCTCGAAGTCTGCCGGCAAGCGCCTCAGCGGATCGCCGGTATCGCGCTGCTGGACACCGGCGCGCGCGCCGATTCAGAGGAGGCGAAGCAGAACCGGCAAGGCATGGTGGCCGCGCTCGGTTCGGGCAGCGCCAGCTTCGCCCAGGTCGCGGCCGGTTTCGCGTCGCGGGTCGTGCATGCCTCCCGCGCGCTGGACAGCCGTTTGCTCGAACTGCTCGCCGACATGGCCAGGAGCGTCGGGCGCGAGGGCTTTGCGCGCCAGCAGACCGCCGCGATGCACCGGCCGGACAGCCGCGACGTCCTGCGCACGCTGCGCTGCCCCGCGCTGGTCCTTTGCGGGCGCGAGGATCAGGTCACGCCGCCAGCGCTCAGCGAGGAAATGGCCGCACTGCTCGCGGGCGATGCGGCGCTGGTGATCGTTCCGGACTGCGGGCACATGTCGACGCTGGAGCAGCCTGCCGCGGTGGCCGCGGCGGTCGGACACTGGCTGCAACGCGTGGATGCGCAAGCGGCTTGCCCCGGGGACGCTGCGCCCTGAGCGTCGTGCCGGCCGCAGTGCAGGCCACCGCGCGGGTTCGCCTGCGCGAAGGCACAATCCGCCCACGCACGGCGCTTCGTGGCGCAAAGCCGATGGCGCACGCGCACACCACGGGAATCCCATGACCGCCAAGCCCAACCTCATCCCCGTCGATCTCGACGACCTCCGCCCCACGCAGATCACGGTGGGCGGCGCGGAGGTCGCGACCAAGCGCGCCCAGTGGACGCAGCTCAAGCGCAAGGAGCGCGAACGCACGCTGGAGGCACACTGGTTTCCGGCCGTGCGCGGGCCGGGCGGGCGCCACTACATCGTCGACCACCACCACCTCGGCCGCGCGCTGCACGAGGAGTCGGTCCGGCGCGTGTGGGTGATGCAGCTCGACGACCTGTCCGAGGTCGAGGGCGAACAGTTCTGGCGCCTGATGGAGTTCCACCGCTGGGCACATCCCTTCGACGAGAAAGGCCGGCGGCGCGCGTTCTCGGCCATTCCGCAGAGCGTGAGCAAGCTGCGCGACGACCCCTACCGCAGCCTCGCGGGCTTCGTGCGCAAGGCCGGCGGCTATGCCAAGGACGCGGCGCCCTACGCCGAGTTCCTCTGGGCCGACCACTTCCGCCCGCTGGTCCCGCTGAAGAAGCTCCAGCCCTCGGCCACCGAGGTGCTGCCGCAGGCCTCGATCGACAAGGCCGTGGCGCTGGCCCGCCTGCCCGCGGCACGCTGCCTGCCGGGGTGGAGCGGGGTCAGCAGCAGCCCCGCGCCGGTCGCGCCCAGCGTGTGAGCCCCGCTCCCGCCGCGCGCCCCGGCATCGCCGACCTGGTGGCCGGCGTGTCGATCGCCGGCCTGCTGCTGCCCGAGGCCGTGGCCTATTCGGGCATTGCCGGCATGCCGCCGCAGGCCGGCGTGATCGCGCTGTTCGCGGGGCTGCTGGTCTACGGCCTGTTCGGCAGCAGCCGCTTCGCGATCGTGTCGGCCACTTCCTCGTCGGCGGCCGTGCTGTTCGCCGCGACCGCGGCGATGCCGGGCGTGGACGCCGCCACCCGGCTCGCCATGGGCGCGGGCATCGTGCTGCTGGCCGGCGTGTTCTTCGTGATCGCGGGGCTGGCCAAGCTCGGTGCCGTGTCCAGCCTGATCGCCAAGCCCGTGCTGCGCGGCTTCGCGCTCGGCCTGGCGCTGACCATCGTAGTCAAGCAGTTGCCCAAGGTGCTGGCGGTGCAGCCGGCGCACAGCGACTTCTTCCGCCTCGCCTTCGACCTGGCGGCGGCCTGGCGCCACTGGAATCTGGCCGGCGCGGCGATGGCCATCGCGGCCCTGCTGCTCATGCGCCTGTTCTCGCGCTGGCGCGCGGTGCCGGCCGCCCTGCTGGTGATCGCGGCCGGCATCGCCCTCGATGCAAGCGGCATCAGCCGCGCCTGGGGCGTCACGGCGGTGGGCCCGATGGCGCTGGACTTCTCGCACCCGGGCCTGCCCTCGCTCGACCGCGCGCAATGGCTGGGCCTGGTCGAACTGGCCTTCGCGATGGCCCTGATCCTCTATGCCGAGTCGTACGGCTCGATCCGCACCTTCGCCATGCGCCACGGCGACAACGTGGCGCCGAACCGCGACCTGCTGGCGCTCGGCGGCGCCAACCTGCTGTCGGCGCTGTTCCAGGGCATGCCGGTGGGCGCGGGCTACTCGGCCACCTCGGCCAACGAATCGGCCGGCGCGCAGAGCCGCGCCGCCGGCCTCGTCGCGGGGCTGGTGGTGGGTGTGGCGGCGCTCACGCTGCTGCCGTGGATCGCGCACACACCCGAGCCGCTGCTGGCCGCGATCGTGATCAACGCCGTGAGCCATACGCTGAACCCGGCCGCGCTGCGGCCCTACTTCCAGTGGCGGCGCGACCGGCTCGTGGCCCTGGTGGCGGTGGCCGCCGTGCTGCTGCTGGGCGTGCTCGACGGCCTGCTCGCCGCCATCGGCGTGAGCCTGCTGCTGTTGCTGCGCGGCTTCTCGCGCACCAACGTCAGTTGGCTCGGCCGGCTCCACCAAAGCCACGACTACGTGGACATCGCGCGCCACCCCGAGGCGACCGTGCCGCCGGGCGTGCTGATCGCGCGGCCCGAGGTGCCGCTGTTCTTCGGCAATGCCGACGCGGTGTTCGCGGCCATCCGCGCGCGCATCGACGGCACGCCGGCCTTGCATCGCATGGTGCTGAGCCTGGAGGAATCGCCCGACCTCGACGCCACCAGCATCGAGGCGCTGTGCGAATTCGCCGCCTACATGCGCGTGCGCGGCGTGCCGCTCTCGTTGGCGCGTGTGAAGGACGAGGTGCGCGACGTGCTTTCCAAGGTCGCCTCGCCGGACCTGCCGGCCGCGGCCTATGCGGCCTGGAGCGTGGACGATGCGGTGAATACGGCAACGTAGACAGCCCGCGTGGTCTCAGGCCGGCGCCCCGCGCTCAGGCGTAGTCGGTCGACGGCTTCTCCCACAGGTTCACGCCGCCCTCCACCGCATGCTGGTCGATCTCGGCCAGCTCCTCGGCGCTGAAGCCCGGCTGGCGCAACGCGGCCACGTTGTCGACGATCTGCTCGGGCCGGCTGGCACCGATCAGCGCCGAGCTCACGCGCGGGTCGCGCAGGGTCCAGGCCAGCGCGAGCTGCGCCAGGCTCTGGCCGCGGCGCTGCGCGATGGCATCGAGCGCACGCGCGCGCGCCAGGTTGGCTTCGGACAGATGCTCGGGCCGCAGCGAGGTGCCGCCGGGCCGGTTCACGCGCGCATCGGCTGGGATGCCCTTCAGGTAGCGGTCGGTCAGCAGGCCCTGCGCCAGCGGCGTGAAGGCGATCACGCCCGCGCCCAGATCCTCGGTCGCGCTCAACAGGTCCTTCTCGATCCAGCGGTTGAACAGGTTGTAGGCCGGCTGATGGATCAGCAGCGGCACCTGGCGCGCGCGCAGCAGCGCCGCGATCTCGCGCGTCTTGCCGGCGGAGTAGGAGGAGATGCCGATGTAGAGCGCCTTGCCCTGCCGCACGGCCTGGGCCAGCGCGTCGGCGGTTTCCTCCAGCGGGGTGTCGGGGTCGAAGCGGTGCGAATAGAAGATGTCGACATGGTCCAGGCCCAGGCGCTGCAGGCTCTGGTCCAGGCTGGCGAGCACGTGCTTGCGCGAGCCGCCGCCCTTGCCGTAGGGGCCGGGCCACATGTCCCAGCCGGCCTTGGTCGAGATGATCAGTTCGTCGCGGTGGGCCGCGAAGTCCTCGCGCAGCAGCCGGCCGAAGTTGCGCTCGGCGCTGCCGTAGGGCGGGCCGTAGTTGTTGGCCAGGTCGAAGTGGTTGATGCCCAGGTCGAAGGCGGTGCGCAGCAGCTGGCGCTGCTGTTCGATGGGCGTGCTGTCGCCGAAGTTGTGCCAGAGGCCCAGCGAGATGGCGGGCAGCACGAGGCCGCTGCGGCCGACCTTGCGGTACGGCAGGGTCTCGTAGCGTTGGGGGGATGCGAGGTAGGTCATGAAAACAGAAGGCGGAAAGAAGTCAGGCGAAATGGCAGGCCACCCATTGGACACCGGCCGACCGCAGCAGCGGCGCCTCGGCGCGGCAGCGATCGGTGGCCTCGGGGCAGCGCGGATGGAAACGGCAGCCCGCGGGCGGTTGCAACGGATCGGGCAGGTCGCCCTGGAGCACCGTGCGCGCCCGGTGCACGGCACCCGGCCGCGCGCGCGGAATGGCCGACATGAGCGCACGCGTGTAGGGGTGCAGCGGCCGGTGCCAGACGGCATCGCCGGGCCCCTGCTCGACCACCTGGCCCGCGTACATCACGCCGATGCGGTCGGACATGTGGCGCACCACCGACAGGTCGTGCGAGATGAACAGATAGGACACGCCGAACTCCTCGCGCAGGCCCAGCAGCAGGTTCAGCACCTGCGCGCGCACCGACACGTCGAGGGCCGACACGGCCTCGTCGCAGACGATCAGCTCCGGGCGCAGCATCAAGGCCCGCGCGATGCCGATGCGCTGGCGCTGGCCGCCCGAGAACTCGTGCGGATAGCGCACCGCCATCTCGGGCCGCAGGCCGACGCGCGCCAGCGCCCAGGCCACCTGCTCGCGCCGCTCGGCCGCGCTGCCGCGCTCTTGCACCACCAGCGGTTCCTCCAGCGCACGGCCCACGTTGACGCGCGGGTTGAGCGAGGCGTAGGGGTCCTGGAACACCATCTGCAGGCGCGCGCGCATCGACTGCAGCGCCTTGCCTTCGCGCTTCGTGATGTCCTCGCCGTCGAATTCGATCCGCCCCGCCGACAGCGGCGTGAGGCGCATCGCGACGCGGGCCACGGTCGACTTGCCGCAGCCGCTCTCGCCCACCAGGCCCAGCGTCTCGCCGCGGCCGACCTCGAGGTCGACGCCGTCGAGCGCGTGCACCGTGCCGGCCTGCGTGGGGTAGTGCTTGACGGCCCGCTGCAGCTTCAGGAGCGGAGTGCTCATGCCACCGCCCTCCACAGCTCGCGCGGCGCCGCCGGGTCCGCGAGCGGCAGGAAGCAGGCCACGCGATGCGCGGCGCCCTGCCCTGTCGCATCCAGCGATGGCCGGGCGGCCGTGCAAGCGGCGCGCGCCTGCGCGCAGCGCGGCGCGAAGGCGCAGCCGGCCGGCATGTCGAGCAGCGAAGGCACGGTGCCCGCGATCTCGGGCAGCCGGCTGCCGGGCACCAGTTCGCCCAGCGCCATCGAGGCCAGCAGCCCCGCGGTATAGGGGTGCGCGGGCGCATCGAAGAGCTGGGCCACCGTGCCCTGCTCCACCACGCGGCCGGCATACATCACGGCGGCGCGGTCAGCCACCTCGGCCACCACGCCCAGGTCGTGCGTGATCAGCAGCAGGCCCATGCCGCGCTCGGCCTGCAGTTCCTGCAGCAGTTCGAGGATCTGCGCCTGGGTGGTCACGTCGAGCGCGGTGGTGGGCTCGTCGGCGATCAGCAGTTCGGGTTCGCAGGCCAGCGCGATCGCGATCACCACGCGCTGGCGCATGCCGCCCGAGAGCTGGTGCGGAAAGTCGTCGGCGCGCCGGCGCGCCATCGGGATGCCCACGCGGTCGAGCAGCTGCACCGCCTGCGACCAGGCCGTCTGGCGGTCGACCGGCCGGTGCAGCCGGATGGCCTCGGCGATCTGGCTGCCGATGCTCAGCACCGGGTTCAGCGCCGACAGCGGCTCCTGGAAGATCATCGAGATACGGTTGCCGCGCAGCGCGCGGATGCCGGCCTCGGACAGTGTCACGAGGTCGGTGCCGTCGAACAGGATGCGGCCGCCGGCGATGCGTCCCTGGGTGCGCGGGATCAGCCGCAGGATCGAATAGGCGGTCACGGACTTGCCGCTGCCGCTCTCGCCCACCAGCGCCACGGTCTCGCCGCGGTCGACGCTGAGCGTCACGCCGTCGACGGCCTTCACCACGCCGGCGCGGGTGTCGAACCAGGTCTGCAGGTCTTGGATGTCGAGCAGGGCCATGGGGCTACCTCCGTCGCAGGTGCGGGTTCATGGCGTCGTTGAGCCCTTCGCCCAGCAGGTTGAAGGCCAGCACCGTGACCACGATGGCCAGGCCCGGCAGTCCGCAGATGTACCAGGCGTCGGTGACCTGCTCGCGGCCGCTGCCGATGATCGTGCCCCAGCTCATCACGTTGGGGTCGCCCAGGCCGAGGAAGGCCAGCGCCGCCTCGGTCTGGATCGCATGC